>Ga0082212_10001733_pt1 | contig 32060 bp, 20 predicted proteins | sample TergutNt197P3_FD_71548 | JGI IMG/M metagenome (GOLD analysis project Ga0082212, IMG submission 71548) | Neocapritermes taracua P3 segment gut microbial communities from Petit-Saut dam, French Guiana - Nt197 P3 | ecosystem: Host-associated > Arthropoda: Insects > Digestive system > Gut ...
GCAGAGCAGCCGTGCAATCGTGTAGAACCTAGACGCTCCCCAAGACAAAGAAAGACACCACCGCATTGCGTTAAGCAACTTTTGGATGTCTTTCGCCATGTTGGTCAGCGCTATCATTACCATACGAGGGAGCCCATCCTTTCAGAATGGCTAGGGTTGCGCCGCGCTTTGCGGCGCATAGCAGGAGCGAGACTTGCTGGTCGAGAGCTTTACGTCTTCCCTCACCATAGAATACAGCTACGCACCCTTATCGAGAGCATACAACGCTTCCGTAAGGTTGGCGACTGTCATGACTTGATAGTTGTTCGACTTCAAGATGTCGTGAATCGGCAGGCCTAAAGCCTTCTCAAAGATGTCGAAGATGTACAGGAAGTTCGCCGGAGCTATGCCAAGCTCTTTGCTCACAAGGTTCAAATCTGAGTCTAACTCCGTAATGCCCGTGACTCTTCCGACAGCGTCACGAATCGCTTGTTCAATGTCTTCCTTTGTGTTCTTGCTCATACCTATTACTCACACCTTTCAAAAACTCCATGATCCTAATAGACAACCATCGACTCTCTTCCTATCGTAGAAAAGGCTGTACAATAAACGCATTCCCCGACAGTACTTTAAATAAGCTCTCAGCGATTCGCTAGCTAGACACTGCCCTCACTCCCGCACTTGCAGCAGTTCCAGCGCTTTGCGGTGGGTGACGACGATCGCGCCGGAGAGCGCCCCGGCCACGCAGGCGGTGAGCTGCACTGTAGTGTAAAGACCGATCGGCAGAATGTGTGCGACGAGGGACGAGCCGTTAATTGTAAACAGCAGTGCGCATGCGCACAGCAGACCGAGCAGGCAGAGAAACGTCTGCTCAAGCGTCAGCAACGCGCGCGCCCGCTTCTTCGTCGTGCCAAGCGAGCGCATGATCGCCGCATCGCGGCCCGACTGCATGGTGCTGTAGCCGGGTATCAACCCGCTGAGCAGAATCGCTATGGCCGTCGCTATCGGAAAGAGCGCGCTGAGCAGGTTCGAGATCCGTTGTATGTTGTCTGCCTCGCTCGTGTCCATCACGAATGCCGAGCTGCTCACTCCTATTCGGCCGATAGTGTCGGCGATCCTCTCTCTCGCGTAGTCCCGGAAATCGTCCGCAACACCTGGCGCAGCAAGCGTGTACTCGACGAGCTCGAATATAGCGGGCTTGTCAAGCAGCGGGTATATCTCGCGGTTGAACACGCTTCCGACGGGGACGTACATGGTCGGCTGGTTCGTGGCAGTATCCGTCGGATCTTTAGTGGATACTCGCCCGACGACGGTGAAGAATGTGGACTCAATTTCTAAGGACTCGTTAATAATGTCCACTATATTTTGCCTTTCTTTCTCGTCCTCTACGCCGCGAAGGTGATACTCTTCATATTCCGCCCGCTGGCCCAACGGCGAAAGCATCACTGTGTCCCCGAGGCTCAGCCCGTTTTCGTTCATGAAGTTGCCGCCCAAAATGCATGTGTTGTTCTCTGACGCGCTTATCGCGCTGAACGACTCGCCGTCATGTCCTTCGAGATACTCGATGTCAAACGCATCGTCGCTGTATCGCGCGAGGTCGTTGGTCATAATGACCCTCACAGGGACATTGTTGCAGTCGAAGAGTTCGCCGATGTTAGTCTCGAAGTACGGCGAGCGAACATAGTCCGAGGCGTCCACTTCCGCTCCACTGACCACGGACAGGCAGTTGATGAAGGTTGCTTTCACCTCGACGCTTTCGTAGAGGCCGCTGTATATGCCGCGTATGACTATGAAGTGCCCTATCGAGCCGAGCAGAAGGAGCGCAAGCCCGACCGAGAGCAGGGACTTGACCGTGGCGCGCCTCATGTGCCGCGAGACGTAGCGCAGGACGAAGCCGAACGCGCTGTTTTTTCCAGTTTTAGAGACGGAGGCTGAAGCGTCAAGGCTGGAGTCCTCGGCGGAAATGCGTCTGCTTTTCGGCAGGGCGCGGCGGCTTTCGTATACGGCGGCCGAAGGCGTCGCTCCGCTCATCTTCGCGACGCCTCTGTTCACGCCCACTTGCAGGAGCTCAAGTACCGGCCTCTTCGCGAGCCGTCGGAGGCCGAACGCCATCACGGACGCCATCGCAGCGAACTCGCACAGGGCGCAGACAATGAACGCCAATGCGGGTATCGAGGCGTCAGCATCGAAGCCGAGCTCCTTGTACAGCTCCAACGCACCATCGACTGCGCTGCCCGCAAAGGCGTACGCAAGCGCGTTTCCCGCAACCAACGCTAAAACGGCGACAAGCCCGAATGGGACGCACAGGCCGCGTGCTGACATCCGCCTGGTCGAACCTAGCGCGCGCATTATGGCGTACTCTTTCCTCTTTCTCGCGATGAAGAGGTACGCGGTGAGCCCTATTGCGACGAGTACGGACACGCTTAGCAGCAGCAGCCGTACCACAGCGAGCGTCCCCGCCTGGCTGAGCTGCCTCTCCATCGCAAGCCAGCCACCGTCGTTGAAGAAGAGCGTAAGCCCGAGCTCGCCCTCAATCATCGGCGCCGCCTTCTCAAGGAAAGTCGGGATGTCTCTCGCGTCGCCGACGACGAAGCTGACCTCGCCCGGTTTGAACACGTGGCTGTCCGGGACTTCGACCGGAAGGAAAGACGCGGGGACGAACACCGTGTTAACGGAGTAGCCCCAGAAAAGGTCGTTATCGCGATGCCTTGCAGTGTCGATGTCCCTCCATGTCCCGACTATCTCAAACTCGACCTCGTCCGTGAAGTTGTCCGCATAGCGCTCCGGCACAGAGGCGACAGCTCCTATCGCCGCGTTCTGCTCAAAGAGTTTGTTCCCGAGCCTCAGCGACACCGTGTCGCCTATCTTTAGCCTGTTCTGCGCTGCGAAAGCGTGGTTCACGATGCACACCTTGTTACCGCTCACGCTGTCCTCATCAGTGATCATCCTCCCGTCCGTCATCGCCATGTTACCCTCGGCGATGCGCACGATGGAGGACATATCACCCGTGTACACGACGTCGAGCGTGTGGCGATCAGCTTCCGTTATCTCTATCATCTCGCGCAACGGCGCGAATTCGTCGAGCTCGAGGTAATTCTCTGGCAGACCGTCGAGAGGGTACACTTGAGACCACCAGCGCGTCGTCGCCGGATCCGTCAACGTCGGGTTGCCTCCTTTTGCGATGTTCGGCTCAAAGCGACCGATTATCAGATACCGAGCGCCGGGCTCAAGGCTTTCGAGGAACTCCGCGTTGTACGCTTCCACGTGCTCTCTGTCACTCGTATGAATATACGAAGTGTGCCGGATGTCGAACATACCGGATATACTTCCATTGCCGATTACATTGTACTTTTGCCGGTCATCCGTGTACTCGTCAAGATAATCGGTTACACCTGTGTACGCATACGCGGTAATACGCGAGAGAAATATGCCTTCGCTGAACTTGACGCCCGTGCCTTGCTGATAATATGACAACCACGATGTGTCTCCCGCAAGAACTCTTAAGTTGTCTATTGCGATATTGAAGGTTTTTTGCTTAACCAAATTCATATAATACATTGTTCCATTAGGGTCAGCATCGCAGAACATCCACACTGCATCGAGGGGGTCTGGCATATAGGATACAAACTCCCCCTCAGCGATGAATCTCGCTGTGTAATTATAATGATTACGGGTTATATCCGCACGAAGCAAAGTGTCCGAAAGCCCGGCAGTCATGTATCTGGTACTGGTCGCCGTAACGTACGGAAGCGCGGATATGGCGTCGATGTCGGCTTTTCTCAGCCCCTTGTACCTGTGCGCGTCGATATGCTCACCATACGGGTTGTTCTCCACACGCTCGTCCGCGTACAGGTAGTAATCGTGGTCAGGATATCCTTCCGGCTGCGGCTCGTCATCGACCGCAGCGATGCCCCGGTAGTAGCCCATGGTGCGATCGTGCTCACGCGCCGACACCGCGTACTCCGCGGCGTTGAAGAAGAGCATAAACGAAGTTGCAGCCAGCAGCAGGAAGGTCATCAGCGTCATAAGCGGAGTGCGGAAAAGGGTTTTCAATGATATGGAAGTTCTCATTTCTCGCTCACTCACCAATCCCAGTTAATCATTATAATCAGTAATGCACACTACCACAACAAGACTCAGGGAGAAACAATGCGCTTCCCCCCGAGTCTGTTGTTTTCCTACTACTAAACCACTTACCAAACTTATTTCGTTTACTACTCTCGGGTAAAGCTAGGGTACAGAATCTCTCGTGAGGGTCAGTTATTGCGCTAGCTAGACAGATGATGCAAAGACTGTAAGCACTTGGATATTTGCGTAGCTATACTCTGCAGTCTTAGTCGCAGTTGGAATTGCAGTGCCTGCACATGGGCACACACTGTAGCACAGACAGTTGCAACCGTTGCATTCCTCATCCATTGCTTCGATTGTCGTGCGTGTTGCGTCGAACCTCTTATTAAGCTTGTTCATTTTTGGTCACTCCTTTAAGCTAGTTTGGTATTATGGAATGGTAGTGGAAACATTGAAAGAAACTCGGTACTGAGTAATGCTCTCGTTTTAGTGTTATGTATGTAGCAAGTAAATCTGTCAAATATGTTCACCTATGAAGGTATCTTTCCATCTTGTCAAAACTATTTAAGTATGGCCTTGACTGTGGAGTCCCCTGATGATAGGGCTTGTAGTATAGGTCACGCCAACGAACTCGGCAGAATCCTCAAGTGCTATCCGGAGTACCGTTTCTACGTTCTACATAATATCAGAGCACGTCTTTTAATAGACACTACTTATATTACCTTTAAGCCGCTCTATCAGCACCTCTATAACAGCAGTAGCGCTGTCACGATTGAACGGATCGAGCATCGGTAGATTGACGTTTTCGATGTCAGGGTAGTGTTCACTGATGAAAATGTCGTCTAGAAACTCGTAAATCATGCTGCCGTCTTCCTCTTGCGGTATCTCGAAGAGTGTACTTGAAATCGAGAATGCCTCAATAGGTATCTCAAACCTGTTCGCGCAATACTTAGCCATATTTAGCAGTCCGGTCTTGAGCCTGCTGCCCGTTACAAAATATGTGCAAAGAACAGCCAAATCGAATGTTGTAGCGCTCGACAGTATTAAAGGGTACTCTGCGAAATGGTGGAATTCCGTCGACCTGAAAGGAGCAATCCCTTCCGGAACCCCAAGTACCAGCACATCAGGATTGCCAATAGTTGATATAGCCTTAATATAGCGGTTAAGCTCAATTACTTTCCGCTCAAATGAACCATCAGCAAACATGAGGGACGGCAATGTGAAACACTTGAACAGTGCGCCTAAGGAGTTTGAAGTGATGGCAACAGTATTGTACTCTTTATCTAAAACGCTCTTAAGCAACAACTGCGTTCTAAACTTCCCGCAATGATATCCCTGCCCGAGTACGCCAATTATCGGAATGTCAATATTCATCAGTTTTTTCTTGTTATCTGCGCCATCAAGTCCAGCACTAACCGCCTCTTTAGGTTGAAATTCCAACAGGCTATATTGACCAACATAATCCACCAAGTCAAGTTGAGAGAAAGCAAGCGACGTGACTAATATCTCTTTACTGGCGCGTATCGCATCCTCAATTACCCGATAATACTTATCCGGTCTGAAGCCTCTGTAGTTGTCAATGAGAACAACCGCATCGCAATCCTCCAATAACCTTGTATATGACGAGTCCAATAGCTGAAGCTCACTGTTAAGCGCTTCAATTTGTTCGGCGTCATCCATGAAGGACGCAAACCCGGAGAGCTTATACCCGGACAAGTGCTCCCTATACTCAAGTAATGTTCTCATATCCGGATGGTATGGAAAAAGTAGTATCTTTTTCAACTATCGCACCACCATCCCTTCGGCATCGTACCCAAACTCGCTGAGAACGCATAGTTCGTGTAGCTCTGAGATAGCGGCGTTAAGACAACTCGGGCATTCTCTGACTTTGTCTTCGCTTGTAGGCACATCGCTAAAGTCAAGCTGCGATGCGCATAACATGCAGTGCCTCAGTCCCCAACAGCTCTTGCACTCGCTTTCGGTGAGTGTTCCAATGTTCATTATTCTCAATATCTTTGTTAAGTCGAACCCGCCATCCAGCGTCCCGATAGAGAAGAAGTTTAATTGCTCGCCTACCCGTTCGCAGGGGAACAGGACTCCGTCAGTACGCACAAACAACCGCATGACTCCTGCTAAACAGGGACCTCCATGATGCATAGTTGTGGCTAATTGCGCTCTGTTTGCTACATCTCTCTGTTTGCGAGAGAGGGACTCCTTTGCTCTGCCAACTAGCGGGCTTACATACTCGCTTTCGAGCTTGTAAACTAATGAGAACAGCATTTTGATATACTCATAGACCCTAATCATGTGGAAGGTACTGTTATACTCAATCGCACCCTCGTAGTTTTTCTCCGACATTGTGTTAAAAATGATGTTCCTGTCACTAAAGACCTCATCTGTGCTGAAGTACTCCAACACGCAATCCAACTCAGCCTTTGGGTTTACTGTCGTCATAATCGAAATGCTTCTGGCATACTCAGGGTGTCTGTCGCGAATCCTGTTGATATTGCTTATGATGGTGTCGAACGATCCCTCTCCGTTCGCAAATTTTCGGTTCCCATCGTGCTCATGTCTCGATCCATCTAAACTAATGCTAATCCGAACGTCATTCTCAACCAAGTAATCAGAGATATCGTCCGACAAGAGAGTCCCATTGGTCGTCATGTTGTAGCGTATCCGTTTGCCCTCAACGCGGCTGTTTGCATACTTCACGCACTCTTTTATCAGTTCAAACTCAAGAAGTGGTTCTCCGCCGTAAAAACTAATGAACAACTCGGATAACTCCCTATTTCGCGCTAAGAAGAAATCTATCGCTCTCTTTGCCGTTTTAAGGCTCATTCTAAGGTTCGAGTGAGCCCTGTGCCCTCGATATTTGCCTCCATATACGCAGTACCCACAGCGTAAGTTGCATTGCTGCGTGACTTGCAAGGTCAACTGCTTAACTCGCGTGTTCAAGTACTGTCTTACTCTTGTCGAACCGTAATGCTCAATCTTCTCCACAACGTTATATTTAAGCAATCCGTACTGTTGGAATTTCTTTACGACAGGACTCAATTCCGGAGATAGCTCTCCGCGCTTCACCTGAGACAGCTCCAGAAACTCATCTTCAGCAGGAATCACAAAGGCATTGGTATTTCTGTCATACATGTAGGGGTAGCCGTGAGTCCGAAATAACATAAAAACGATATCGCCAGACATTGAATTTTCCACTTGGAATACCATCCTATTCCGTAACTTTGAACTCAATTATGCTTCTATGCGATAGACTCGTGAAGGATGATCAAAATCCTGTCAGACAAGCTACGTATGAAAATGCTATAGTGAGAAAAAGACAAAAGTAGTTTACCACAGAGTTAAAGACTTGTCAATGATACTTTTGAAAACGCTTGACCCGAGTTTGCCACTTTGTATAGCGAAAAAATAGAAAAAAATCAAAAAAAGTCGAGAAATTGCAAGGAAAACACTTGCTTTTTTATTCGCTCTATGTTATGATATATTAGTAGGCGTATCAGTATATGACAGGGGGCGAATACAATGTTTGTAGACGTTTGTAACAACAACGGCAAGCCATATCTCAGGCTTGTCGAATCAATGCGCGTAGAAAATGCCGCTGGAAAAAAAGTGCCGCAAAAAAAGACCGTCCTTAACATCGGTCCTGTAGACAGGTTTGATGATGGAGCGCCTGACTTCATCGGGCGCTTGAGAAAGTCGTTCAAGATCGGCCAACCGCTTATCACAGCTCTGGAACCGTACTGCGAAAAGAAAGCGCCGCTCGAAGAGTACACCGTTAAGTTCAAGGAGGGCGATACCGCCTGCTTCGGGCAAGCGAAACTGTTTTCGCACATGCTGCTCGAGCGTATCGTCGAGGAGCTGGGTCTACGTAACCTCTTCGCCTCATACAAGGGTTTTACGAAGATCGAGTACGACGTTTACGGCTTCGCTAAGCTTATGATATTCGGCAGGCTGCTCAACCCGGCGTCCAAGATAGCGACGACAAGGCAGAACGGCGACTACTATGCGCCCATCCTTGACAAAGGGTTCAATCCGGACAACATCTACGACACGCTCGACTTTGTCGCCGACAACCACGACAGAATAATCCGCAGGATGAACACGAACCTTATGAAGAAGGTGTCGCGCAGACCAGAGGTCGTATATTACGACGTGACCAACTTCTACTACCATACCGAAGAGCCTGACGACGACATTATAAACGAGGAAGACGGCGAAGTCATAGAGCAGGGGCTCAGGAAGTTCGGTGTATGTAAGGAGAAGCTGAAGCAGCCTATCGTCCAGATGGGTCTGTTCATGGACGATGAGGGTCTTCCCATCGCGGTCGAGGCGTTCCCCGGCAACACGCTTGACCACCAGACGCTCCAGAAAGCACTGCGCAGAAGCGTCGATGGCCTGGAGCTGTCCCGCTTCATCCTTGTCGGCGACAGGGGGGTCTGCATCGGGCCCGTCATACTTGACATGCTCGACAACGGGAATGGGTATATATTCGCCAAAAGCGTATTGAAGAGCTCTGCGGCGGAGCGGGTCTGGATATATTCGGAGGAAGGCTATATTAGCGACAGCCCCAGCTTCAAATACAAGTCGAGGATCAGGAAGAGGACGGTCAAAGGAGAGGGGGAGGATGCCGAAGAACGCGAGGTGACCGAGAAAGTGGTCGCATACTGGAGCGAGAAATACGCGCGGAGGGCTGCTAAGGAGAACAAGTCGTTCTTGGAGTTCCTAGACAGGTTGATGGAGTCGCCCGCCAGCTTCCGCATTACCGCCTTTTATGCTAAGAGGCTCCGCGCTTTCCTGAGCAGTAATGTTGTCAACAAAAAGACGGGCGAGATATCCTCGTCTTCCGAATGGAGGGCGCTCCTTGACATGGGCAAGGTCGAAGCATACAAAAAGAGCTTCGGGTACTATCAGATCGTGACTTCCGAACTCACCATGGACACGAAAGAAGTGATACGCAAGTACCGTGGGCTCAGCCAGATTGAAAACCAGTTCAGATTGATGAAGGGGAGCTTGGAGACCAGGCCCCTATTCGTCAGAACCCCGAACCACGTTTCCGCACACTTGCTAATTTGCATGATTGCCCTCACGGTGCTGAGGATTATCCAAAACAGGATAGCCAAGTCTGGCCTTGTGCCGCCTACCGACGAAAAGGAAGTATCATGGTCTATGGGGCTCAGCGGCGAGCGCGTACAAAACGCCTTGAATAAATGGCAAGTTGACAAGCTGCCTTCTGAGCACTACCGTTTCCTGAACATCGAGAACCCTGATGTCAAGCTGATTTTGGACGCGTTTGACATTAAAATCCCGCCAAAGCTATTTACAAGAATCGAGCTAAAGCAGATCAAGACGGGCATCGAAATTTTCATGTAGGTACATTTTGTAGGTGCATTTTCTCAAAATTAATAACCTCCCTGATTGCAACGGAGAGTGCTGCAACATCAGCACTCCCCAGCTCTAATCTGTTCGTTTTCTGCTTATGCAAGTGGCAAACTCGGGGTATAACACAATTGAGGTGCTTTTTCAATACTTTGATGACAATATTTCTTGTATTTGCAATGGTTTCAGGGGTGTCGTCCCGTCAGACATCTGCCTCGTGTTTCACTAGCAAAAACTGGCTGACTTTTGTCCAAGGCTCCTAGTTTAACACATTGATTTTGAGCAGAATTTTCAAAGCCTTGCGAGAGCGGGGCTTTTTTAGTGGCCAAAAAATTTTTTGAGAATATTACTTGTAGTATATTGTAGGATATGTTATAATCGCCACAACAACAAACGCACCTGACCCGAGTGCCGTGGCCGTTGTCGCCCGCCTTTTGCGCCCCCGCGTACCGCGCCCGCGCGCCCCGCCCCGTTTGCGCGACCTGCGGTCGCCTACTACCGCCAACTGTCAAGAATGGTGGGGTTGCCAGATACGCATCGTTTTGCCCGGCGCCGTAGCGCCGCCAGAAATGGGCGGGGCACGCGGGCCACGGTACGTGGGGGGCGTAAAGGGTTGGGGTCGGAGCCGTATTAATGGGCCGGGCGTATTTGATGAATACAGGGGGTGACAACGGTGTTCCTTAAGAAAGTGCCGGATAAAGGCACGGGCAGGGTTTTCTTGAGTATGGTGCGAAGTTACCGCACCAAAGGGAAAAAGCACCCGCAGGCAGAAACAGTGGAGTCCTTCGGATACCTTGACGAACTAAAGAATAAATATGACGACCCGATTTCGCATTTTGAGGAATACGTCGCAGCGAAGAACCTCGAGCTGACGCTAGAGTCCGCGGAATACGTCATTTCTGCAAAGAGAAACCAGCGGCTCGTAGAAAACACGTCGAGCCGCAGGAACTATGGCTATATAGCCATCATGAAGCTGTACTATGAGCTGGGGCTCGACCGCTTCCTCCTGAACAGGCAGCGGCGCGGGAGCAAAATAGAGTTTAACACGAGCTCGGTCATGAAGCTGCTGGTGATCGAGCGGATACTGTCGCCCGGATCCAAGAAGAGGGCGTTCGAGAGGCGCGGCAGGTACTTCGACTTCGAGAACGAGGATGCGTTCGGGCTGCAGGACGTCTACCGCTCGCTCAGCTTCTACGCCATGCTCGAAAAAGACATCCAGCTGCTCATTCACGACAGGATAACGAAGAGCTATGGCCGAAAACTGGACATTATATACTACGATGTGACAAACTACTATTTTGAGATCGACATTGAGGACGACCTTCGCAGGAAGGGCGTCAGCAAGGAGCACAGGCCAAACCCAATTGTACAGCTCGGCCTCGCCATGGACGCGGAGGGGCTGCCGATATCATATGAGGTGTTCGCCGGCAACGAGTCGGAAAAGCTTCACCTGCGGCCGATGGTATTTAATCTTCGCGACAAGTATGACAGCGGGAGGGTCATTGCCATTGCGGACTCCGCCCAGAACACCGGCAACAACGTGTATTACCTTGACTCGGGGAACCAGGGGTACATATTCAGCCAGACCGTACACGGCGGCACCAAGGCGCTCAAGGAGTACGTCGCCGATGATAGCGGGTACGTATGGTATGGCGATGAGTACAAAAGGAAATCGAGGGTCGAGCGCCGGGAGATCCAAGTCGATTTTGAGCGCAAAGACGGCACGACGCATAAAAAGAAGATGCTCGTCGATCAGAGGCAGATCGTATTCTATAGCGAGAAGTACGCCGCACGGTCAAAGGCGCAGCGCGAAGCGGCGGTAATGAAAGCGCGGAAAATCATTGAGAACCCGTCGGCATATACGAGGGCTACGTCGCACGGGGCACTCAAGTACATAATGAACGTCGAGGTAGACAAAGAGACCGGCGAGGTCAAGGCTGCGGCGAAAGGCACCCCCTGTTTCGATAACGATGTGCTCATGGAAGAAGAGAAGTACGACGGCTATTATTGCATAGTGACTAACGTCTTTGACGAGGGGGAAGACAAAGACAAATTCGACGACGCCCAAATAATCGACCTGTACAGAGGGCTGTGGCGCATTGAAGAGTCATTCGGCATCACAAAGGACGAACTGGAGACGCGCCCTGTCTTCGTATCGACACCAGACCACATCAAGGCGCATTTCCTCATCTGCTACATTGCGCTCGTCATTGTCCGGCTCATACAAAAACGAACCGGTTATGAATGCTCCCCAGAGGTGCTGATCGAGGCTATGAACATGATCGCATGCTCGCATGAGGGCGGCAACCTGTACCTGTTCGACTACAGGAGCGATGCAGGCGATCTCCTCGGCAAGGCTTTCAGCCTCGATTTCAGTATGCTGCGGCTTACGCGCGCGGAGATCAAAAAAAATATTGGCGCGGTGAAAAGAAGCTGATATTTACTACAACTTTTTATCAAATCATCAAGCCCGCAACCCATTGTACTGCAATGGGTGCGGGCTTGCTCTCCGAAATCTATCTGTAAAAGTCGAGTTATTACCACCTCATAAACGTTCTGTCAATCGTTTTGATGAAGAATTCGTCGAAAATAACGAAAAATAACGAAAATAACGAAAATGAGATAGTACGATAATACAAAACCGACACCAGCCCTACCTGAACACTTCCGCGAGGTCGAGGTTCAGGTATGCATCCGTGTACTCGACTTCCAGGGCGTCCATCCAGTTGAAGAGCGCGTTGTCGAATAGCCCCATGGCGACATTGCGCTGCAGGCTGGTCGTCTCGCCCTGCATGAACATGGCGAACGGGGTCTGGCTGTAGTCTATCGGTAGCCTGTATATAATGTGGTAGCCATAGGAGCTTTCGATTATTTCGCTGTAAGTGCCTATTTGCAGCTTGGAGCAGGCGTCGTAGAACGACGGGACCATGTCGCCGTACTGGAACAGGTACCCGTTCGGGAAGTATACCAACGAGTCGTCCGTGTACTTATACATAAGCTCGTCGAAAAATGCGTCGAAGTCGTCGCCGTCGTAGCTGTCGAGCATTTCGAGTATGAGCTTCATCTGCGCAAGAGTCTCGTTTTCTTCGTCGGCGTCCTCGCCGCTCTCTCCGGTATCCTCCGGGAGCAGGCGCAGTATATGTTTCGCCATGAGGTAACCGTCGACCTTGGTTAGCTCCGCGAGGTCCTCTTCGGAGAGCAGCTCGCCGTCAACGCCGTAGGTAGCGTCGAAGTACAATGTAGCGAGCGCGCCGACGGAAAACAAGTACTCGAATATCTCGCGGCTGTGACAGCCGTTCGTCTCCCAAAGGAGCTTGAGGAACGCTTCCTCTCCGCCGTAGCTCTCGGAGGCGTCGACGTAATCCTGCTCCATGCGGGCATAGTCGCCCTCGTTCAGGGATATGCCGGCCTGCGCGGCGCCGTACATTATCGCTTTATACATACGGGCGTTGTCCACGGAGAATTCCAGGACGGCCTGCGCGAAGGTCGTATCGCCGTAGAGAGCCTCCGCCCAGGGGGGGAGGTACCCGAAGTTATATAGTATGTCGTTCACGTTGCCGAAGAGGTAGAGGAAGAACTCCTCCCAGGTCACGGAGTATTCCCCCAGCTTCATCATTACCGTGTCCGGCGGCAGGGAGGCGAAAGCGGCGTCGAAGTCGACCCCGTAGATCGAGAAGGGGGAGTCCCCGCCGTCGGAACTTGGCCCGCTTCCCGGTACTGTGAGCGGGTCGACGCCGTCTTTATCGCACCCGGCGACCATTGCTATCAGCATCGCGGCGCAGATGACTGCCGCAATTATTTTAGACATTCGCGGTACCTCTCGTTTCAAAAACTCATAAACGGAGCACCAGTATACAACGAAATCGGCAGCATTACAAGAGTTATGCAATTATATGGCGGCTTTGCCGCGAGCTTTGTTTGCCTTCTTGAGCACCGGCTTGCGGCCGGGGGCGTCCGCCGCTGCTCATCCTGCTACTTGTCTACACGACACAATGCACAATTCCGGGTCTGAAATTTGTGCAAGTTGCGAAAATATTGGGACTTTTCAACTATATATTTGACAAACACCCAATAATATTCTATAAATGGAATTGACCGGCGCGATTGGCGGTCGATCGGTTCAAGCATGAGATAAATTTCTTTCTACTCGCGCGGGGTCGGTGATCCCGCAGATCCGGAAAATGCTTCCGTATTCTTAACAAGACGGAAAACGAGGGGAGTGCTTATGGGAAGTTATTTAGAATTCAGCGGCATCGGCAAAACCTACCCGGGCGTTCGGGCATTGGAGGACATCAGCTTCCGCGCGGAAGCTGGAAAAGTGTTGGCGCTGCTCGGTGAAAACGGAGCGGGCAAGTCGACTCTTTTGAAAATCATGAGCGGCGACGTGAGGCCGGACGACGGCTCTATAACGCTCGATGGCGAGAAGCTGGCACTGCACGCGCCGGTCGACGCGATAAAGGCCGGCATCAGCGTCATCTATCAGGAGCGGCAGCTTGTCCCGGCGCTGAGCGTTATGGAGAACATCTTCCTGGGCGCGCTGCCCACGAGGCACGGGATCATAGACTATGCCAAGCTGCGCGCCGATACGCAGTTGCTGCTCGACAAGTTCGCATTACCGATAGACCCGGGTACCTCGGTCATGATGCTTTCGATAGCTCACCAGCAGATGGTCGAGATAATGAAAGCCTACCGGCGCGACTCGAAGGTCATTGCGTTCGACGAGCCGACGGCTCCGCTGACGGACGTGGAGATTAACATCCTATTCAACCTCATCAGGCAGCTCAGGGACGAGGGGAAGGTCGTAATCTATGTCTCTCACCGTTTGAAGGAGATTTTCGAGGTGACGGACGAGATCGTCGTGCTCAAGGACGGCCTGTTCGTGGCGTCGCTGACTACTACCGAGACGAACGAGCAGGAGCTCATCAAGTCGATGGTCGGGCGCGACATCGGCGACACCTACGCCAACCTCAGCAGAAACGATACATACGGCGACGTGCTGCTCGAAGTCAGGAACCTCACGACAAGGTCCGTTACGGACGTGAGCTTTACGATCCGCAAGGGCGAGGTCGTCGGGTTCGCGGGCCTGGTCGGAGCGGGGCGCACGGAGGTTATGCAGGCCGTGTTCGGCGCTGATGAAGTGCTCTCCGGCGAGATCCTGCTGGAAGGGGAGCCTGTGAAGTTTGCCAGGCCGAGCGACGCAATTGAAAAAGGCATGGCGCTTTGCCCCGAGGATCGCAAGGAACAGGGGCTTGTCCTTTGGCGCTCGGTGCAGGATAACATTGCGATGCCGGTGCTGGGCAAGCTTACGGTTGGCAACTTCTTCCTAAGCCCCAGGAAGGTGTCGGAGCTGGCAATCGCGGCCGTCAAGAAGTTCGACATCAAGACCCCGACGCTGGATAAACGAGTCATAGAGCTTTCGGGCGGCAACCAGCAGAAGGTAATTTTGGGTCGATGGACTTCGGAAAAAGTCGATACGAAACTGCTCATCCTCGACGAACCCACCAAAGGCATCGACGTTGGGACTAAGGCGGAAATATATCAGATGGTCTGCGACTTCGCGAAAGAGGGGATCGCAGTCATTTTCATTTCCAGCGAGCTAACGGAAGTCATAAACGTCGCGGACAAGGTAGTCGTCATGCAGGGCGGGCGCGTAAACGGCGAGATCAAGCGGGAGGACGCTACTGAAGAAGGCGTTCTCGCGCTTGCGATGCTCCACTGACGGGAGGGAAGATAATGGATGTAAAACAACATGTCTCTTTTGAAGCAACTATAAAGAGGATAGTCCGGTCAAAGGCGTTCATGCTTATCATTTTGCTGATATTGCTGATTATCCTGTTCACGATTCTGGCACCTATGAACGACGGCGTATTCTTCCAGAGGCAGACGCTTATGAGAATACTCAGCGATATCGCCATTCCCTCCTGCCTTGCTATAGGCGTCGGAATGCTTATCGTTTCCGGCGGCATCGACCTCTCCGCGGCGCGCGCCGGCGGCTTGGCCGCTATGACTGTCGCGGTGGGCATTTCCAGGTGGGGGCTGCCGTGGTGGGGCGCGTTCATAGTCGCGCTCGTCATCGCGGGAGTCGTAGGGCTGGTGAACGCCGTGCTTGTCAACGAGCTTGGGTTCATGCCGTTCATTGCGACTATGGCGATGGCGTCGGTCGCGCAGGCGATAATGGCGCTCATCGCCACGGACAATGCCGGCCGTTCGCTGTCCGTCATACCATTCGTGGATGAAACGGTCGATAAGCTCAATAAAGTCACGTTCCTGGACGTGACATGGTCGGCGTACCTTCTGCTAATTTTGTTCATTATATATGGGATAATCCTTTCGAAGTCCAAGTTCGGGCGCATGATGTACTTCGTCGGGGGCAACCGCCTGGCGGCGCGTCTGACGGGCATCAACTCGAAAAGGATATCCTATATATTATTCATCAACACCTCCGTGCTTGCCGGCCTTGGCGGGGTTATCTACACGACCCGCGTTAAGAACGGCGGCATTATGACGATGGTGAACGACCAGTTCACCGGCATGACGGCTGCCATTCTCGGCGGCATATCGTTCGGAGGCGGCGCCGGCGGCATGGGGGGCGCGTTCATGGGGCTTGTCGTCATCAGGACGTTCAGCCAGGGCATGGTCATCGTCGGATCCAGCTCCTACCTTGCGAGCGTCCTTTCCGGTGTGCTGCTGATCATAGCTCTCACAATCGATTACTTTAGCCAGAGGCGTCAGCAAAGACGCGTCAACGCTTAGTTGAAAGGGGGATGAATTAGATGCCAAGAAGGACCAGATTCCAGAGGATAAGGCAGTCGAGGTCGTTCCTGCTGATACTGCTGACGATCCTGATATTAGTCATTCTCGCCATAGTAAAAAAAGGCTTCGTGGATTTCAATGCAGGCAACCTTACGATCATCACGATGGAACTGAGCTACTACGGCCTGTTCGTCACAGCGATGGCCTGCCTGCTCATGAGCGGAGGGTTCGACTTCTCCCTCGCTTCGCAGGCGACGCTCGGCACGCTCGTTTTCGTTCAGCTCTGCGTGGATCATCAGGACACGCACTGGCTTCTGTTCGCGGTAGTTGTGCTCTTGATAGGTGTCGCGATGGGTGCGCTCAACGCGTTCCTATCGCAGGTGCTCAACCTGATGCCGTTCATCTGCACGATCGCGATGTCGACCGTGTGGATAGGCATAGCTAACTGGTGGACAGGCGGGCTGGTGAAGACAGTCAACAACGAGTCTCTTATCAGTGTGGCTACATCGCGGGTATTCGGCTCGCCTGTGCCTTGGACGTTCATATTCATGATAGCAGTATTCATCATATACAGCCTCATGTTCAAGTACACGCGGTTCGGCAGGAGCGTGCTGATTGTCGGCGGTAACCCCGTCGCGGCGCGCCTGGCGGGGTTGAACCCCAAGAGGGTGAAAGCGCTCTTATACGTAAACGCCAGCTTCCTCGGCATGCTGGCGGGACTTGTCTATACAGCGCAGCAAAGGACAGCCAACGTGACCGGCCTCCCGCAGAGGATGCCGGAGATGCGCGGCTTGACCTCGTCCATGCTGGGCGGCGTTTCGTTCATGGGTGGCTCGGGAGCTTTGACAGGGGCATTCTTCGGCATACTGCTGACCCAGGTCCTGGCCAACACGATGACGACTATGGGTCTCCCGGCGTGGATCGTGCAGTTTACGAACGGCATGCTGCTGGTCATAGCCCTCACGATTGACTCTTTGTCCACGCGCATAAGGCTCAAGAGGCTCGGCCTCAAGGCGAGCGGCGGCGGCGGCGGCATGATGATGCCGGGCATGTCGCGCTAGCAAGTTTGCAATCGGGCGCTGCGCGGCGGCAAGTAACGCGTAATGCGAAACCTCGAATAGCAGCATCGTGCATAGCGGTTTCGTACATCGCGGAATCCGCAGGCAGCGGAAACGTATGTTGCGGAAACGTATGTTGCGGTAACAGTGCCGAAACGGCGCCCGGGCAATATAAACCTGCGGGGATACCTGCAGGAAAAATGGGAGGAAAGTATATAGTGAAGAAGATTTTAGCAATTCTGCTGGTACTGTGCATGGCGATCCCTCTTATCGCCGCGTGCGACAGCAAGGACGACAAGCCGTCCACCAGCGCATCGGATTCCGGCACTTCGGCAAGCAGCGAGCCGGAACAGAAGTGGCCTAAGGAGATCGGATATTTCGATCCTGACTTCGATTACACCCAGTTCAAGAAGTTCAAGATCGCATACCTGATCCCGACGGCGGGCAGCTTCCTGTATGAAGAGTTCCACAAGGCTTTTGAGAGCTGGGCGCCCCGCATGAACATGGACTACAAGGGGATGATGGCGTCCTCGGACGGCTCGACTGAAGCGATGCTCTCGCTCCTGCAGACGATGATCGACCAGGGGTATGACGGATTGCTGCTTGACGGCATTGGTGACCAGATGAGGCCTGCGATCGAGATGGCTGCGGAAAACGGCGTAGCCCTCTGGAGCTGCATGGGTATCTGCCGCGACCAGGCGTATCCCTATGTCTATGACGGGATCCGCATGGACGGTTCCGTACAGTGGCCATTCATCGGGTTCGACGACTACTATGCCGGGTTCAGCATGATGAACAAGCTCATCGCTTGGAAAGAAGCGACATGGCCGGATGTGCCGTGGGATAAGGTCGGCGTGGCTTGCGTCGGTTACTCGACGTTCGGCCAGCTCACAAACCGCGTCCTTGGCACGACAAAAGCCTGGACGAACTTCCGTCCGGAGTTCGGGCCGTGGAGCCCCGACCCTGTCAACGTCCCGACGAACTTCTGGCTCGCTGACATGAGCGCGAGCGGCGGTTTCGACCAGGGCACGGCGCAAAACCTCGTTACGCAGATTCTGACCGCGCACACCGATATGGAAGTCTGGCTCATGCCTTGCGCGATTGACGATAACGCGATGGGCGCCGCCAACGCTGCCGAGCTGCTCGGCATCACAGACAAGTCCTGCGCAGCCTGCTTCGGCGGCTCGAACCTCCCCGTGCAGTGGGATCAGGGCGTCGACAACTCCTGGCGTTACGCCGAGTTCCTCGCGCAGACAATGTTCGCAGAGCCGATCATCTGCGCTCTCTGGGCGTTCATGACCGGGCAGTCCAAGCCTGATGAGCTCTGGCCGCAGTGGGTCAAGAACTGGGATAAGGGCGATGTGTTCGAGTTCACCGGCGAGAGAGATGCGGACTTCGACGTCAACATCATCAAGCGCGGCGACGACGGCAAACCTGTCGTCAAGGAGACGCACAGCTACGCGCGCGCCCTCCTGCCGACTGAATGGCTCGAGAAGGAGACCTACAAGCAGTACCTGGCGTGGACCGACCTGTACGCCTACGGCGACAACACGGCGGCTTACCACTACGGGTATCCGGCGGTGACGGATCTCAATCTCTATCCGTCGAGAGTGCAGGTGCCTTCGACCTTCCAGAACGTGGCTATGTCCGACGTCATGGGTTAGTTGCGGCGCCGGCGTAGAGTTACTCTAAGCGATATAGCAAAAGCAAACAGGGAGCGGCCTAGCCGCTCCCTGTGTTGCACGAGAACGGGCCATGACAAGGAACACCAGATTGTCGAACTGGTATTGGCGAAACGTCAAGAGGCTAGGTCAGAAAAAGGCGATAATCGCTGTTTCGCGCAGGCTGCTGGAATATATTTTCAGTATGCTCAGCACTGGCGAAACTTACAACAACCAGCTTGATGTCGATGACACCGAAAGGCTAAAAGCTGTGAAGCTCGATTCGGCGAAAAAACAGATATCCATGCTGGAGAGTGTCATCTCCGATGCTGTCGCTGCTGCGCTTTAATAGAGGATCGGTAATGCTGGAGATGCCTCAGAGAGACTGAAACCACCATTCATTTCTCCAACCGGCGCCTCCGCTAACGTCGCTCCCACATATTGTGATTGGGCGTACAGCAAAAGAGTTTGCCGTTACCAGCACCTGCTGTTGCTCCCTGAATCAAGGCCGTGCCTTGTGCAAAAAACGCAATTGGTTGACGGCTTGTTTGCGGTGGCTTCAACTATCGCCTAAACCGCAACATGCTTTCACACAAACCGTCCCCTTGTGTTGTTACTCCTTAACCTGCAGAAGCTCCAGGGCGCTGCGCCGGGTCGTCAAGGCTGAGCAGATCGCGGCGGCAATGAGTACCGCGGCGAAGTACGCGGAGGAAAAGAGCGCTGCATCCGCGCTGACCTGCGCCAGAGCGCGCCCCTTGTAGACGAGCATAGCGCAGCAGCCGAGAGCCAGCCCCACGACGCAAAGCAGCGCCTGTTCGAGCGAGAGCAATGAGCCGGTTTGCCGGCGCGAGGTACCAAGCATGCGCATAATCGACGCTTCCTTGGCGGATTGCAGTATCACCAGGCAGCAAAGGAACGCGCCTATCAGCAAAGCTGCTGCAAGAGCCGCAGGGTAAACTGTCTCCAGGATGTTCAGCGTGTTGCGCAGGTTCTCGATTTTCTCCGTGTCGATGAAAAGCCTTATGCTGTCAGTCGCCCTGCCGCCGACATTGGCAGTCTGTGCGCAGTAGTCGCGAAACTCGTCGGCGAGCGAGTTATCGGAAAGCGAGTACTCCGCGACGACGACCTTGTCCGGGACTCCGTACTCCCACGCTTCGGGAACCCCGGGGGTGAAGAGCGCCTTGTCGTAATCTCCGGACGGCGTAGTGATGACGCCCGCAATAGTGAAGGGGCGCGATTTTATACGTATCGTGCGATCGATGAAAACGCTGTAGAGCTGCAGGATCTCGTCGTCGCTGAGGTCGCTGTCGGGGTCGTATTTTCTGTGTGCGTAGATGTAATCCCCAGTCAAGCCTGCGTATGTGCCTTCGACGGATATAAGAATAGTATCGCCATAGTCCAGCCCGTGCGCTCTAAAGAAGGCCTCGCCGACAATCACGATATTTCCGAGGCTGCCCATGCATGTTCCGTCGTAGCCTTCTGAATAGGTTATCCCGGTCTCTTCCCCTGTGAAGCGGGCTATGTCGTTGGTCACGACGATCATCGTTGTCTCGGCATCGGCGTCCACCTTCGCGCGCGCGGACTCGTAATACATGTCAGTTACATAGTTTGAGCCCGCTATTCTCACCGCTGTCTTTAGCGGCAGGCCGCCAAGCAGCCTCGCGGTCAGGGTGTAGTCGTTGACCATATCATAATACGTTTGCCGTGTCAGCCGTAGCTGCCCTATCGCGCAAAACAGCAGAGCTGCGAGCAGGATTGTCAGCGCTGACTTCCATGCCGCGCGGCGGATGTGGCGCGCAATGTAACGCGCGGCGAACCCGGCGCCCTGCCTTGGGGCCGGAGCGGGGAGCGTTGCGCTTGCGGCGTTTTGAGCTGCAATAGGAGCGCGGAGCGTAGCGCTTGGAGCGCGTTGTGCGGCGGCAGCGGCTTTGCGGGCGGAACTCGACGTCCCGGGAGGGACTCGCCCGCTCTTTGGCATGCCGTTCTTCGCCGATTCCCCGCCCTTTGGCAGGCCGTTCTCCGACGATTCCCCGCTTTTTGGCGCTTGCCCGCTCCCTGCAGGTTTCCCGCCCTTTGGCGCTTGCCCGCCCTTTTGCGCCTCCCCGCTCCCTGCAGGTTCCCCGCTCTTCGGCGCTTGCCCGCTCCCTGCAGGTTTTCCGCTTGACGCTTTTGCGCCGCTAACCGGCCCGGCGACGCGCTGTCTGCCTATGGCGGCGCCGCTGTCCTGCAGCAAGGCCAGCGGCTTTTTTGCGCCCATTCTTCGCAGCAGCGCGTAGGTGAACAGCAGCGTGAGCGCGAGTTCCGCGATTATGCATAATACCGCGATGGCCGCGGGTATGCTCGTGTCAACGGCAAATTCTTCGAGTAGCGACAGCGCGTCGTTGTTGCCGATAGTCCTCGCGGTGTTTGCCCAGGCGGCTGCGCTGCCCGCGAGTATTGATAGAGCCGCGATCAGCGCCAGCGGAATCGCAAGGGCAAAGGCAGCTTTCGGCTTCGTTGCGCCCAGCGCGCGCATGATTGCGTACTCTTTCCTTCTGCGGCTGATGTAGAGGTAGACTATGAAGAGGGTCGCCGCGAAGACGGCCGCCGAAAACGCGGCGACGCCGATGACTGACAGCCTTTCCGCCTCGCGGTATGAGCTTTCCACGGCCGGCCAGCCTCTGTCGTTGAATATCAGCGTGAGACCGAGTTCCTCATAGAGCGGCTCCGCCTCTGCAAGGAAAGCCGAAAAGTCCCATGCGTTGTCTACGATGTAGCTGAACTCCGCCGGTGAGTACAGGTGGGAGCTTAGCTCGCTCTCGTCAACAGGCAGCAGCGTTATCGGCACGAAGACCGTGCTGTACGAGTAGTTCCAGTTCGGGTTCTCATAACGTTTGCTCTCGCTGTCGCCGTCTTCATATATGCCGACTATTTCCAGCGTGACTGTTTTCACCGGCGGGGAGTAACGTTCGGGCGCGAAAGCTATCGCGCCGAGCCCTTTGTATTGCTCGAACAGTTCAGAGCCAAGGTGCAGCGTCAGCCGGTCGCCCAACCGCAGTTTGTATGTCTCGGCAACGAGGCTGCTGATTACGCAGGGCGGCGCGCCGTCATCGCCGCTCGCCGGCGCGAGGCTGTCATCGCTTGTCAGCCCCCGGCCCTCTATTATAGTCATATCGACGTCGGAGAACCTCATTATGGCTCTCATATCTTGCGTATAGACGACGTCGAATGTGCATACGTCGGCGTTGATGATCTCGATCAGCTCGCGGAGCGGCTCGAACGCGGGGCTTTGCATAAGTGCGCCCGGGTCGCTGCCGATAGGCTGTGCTTCGCGGCAGGGCATGTCGCTGAAATAGTGGCCATAGCCATAAGCATGCTCGCAGCGGGTAACGAAGGCGTACCTTTCCCCCGGCACAAGCGTTTTCAGATACTCTGTGTCGTACACATAGTTGCGTGTAATGTGCGCGTCCGAGGAGCTGCGCAGGCCATGGCTGTAGTCGGTGATGAGGAAGTCGTAGGCAGGCAAAACCAGGCTGCTTTCCTGCGGGATGCGGGCGCACTTCCCCGCGAGGAGCGTGACGTCGTCCAGGACAAACTTGTTGTAGCCGCGCTCAAGCGAGAAGTAGTTCGGTGTATCGACGGGCAGGTCCTCCCAGAACTGCACTTCCCGCAGCGTGCCTTCTATGACGCAGCGCCTGGTGTAGTCGTAGTACATCGTCGAGCTGTATGCGCTGAGGTCATGCACGCGGTAGTAGTCGTCGGAAAACCCGGCTGTCATGTACCGCTTGTCGGAGAGCGTGATGTATGGCAGCGCGGATATGGCGTCGACCTGCTCCTTTGTCAGCGGGTCGTAGTGGTCGACCATGTATTGCCTGGCTTCTTCCGGGTAGTTATCCGATACTCTCGGGTCGGTGTCGAGGTAGTGCGGGAATGCCGGCGAGATCAGTTCCCTCCCTGTCGAGAACGCGGCCTGCCTGACTTCGGCGGCGCCAACCCCGCGGTATTGGAGCGCGGCTTTATTGAACTCGCGTCTTGTGATGGAGTACTCTGCCACCTGTGAGAAGAAGGCGAATGACACCGCCGCGAGCAGGATAAACGTCAGGACTGTCCTCGCTTGCGAGCGGAGCAGTATTTTCAGCGACTGTGATGTTTTCATATATATATATGCTCCTTCGTCGTCGCAAGTATTCGCCAACGCGGAAGATGATCAAACGCAGTCCCTGAATGCGCGGACGAAGTTCACCGCCTCGTCTACGACTGCTGCGTCTTCCAGCTTCAGCGCGATGGCGGGAGCTGTGCCGGCAACTACACGCACGCGCCCCGTGTACTTGGGAATGGCGTACAGGGAGGAGACCTTCTCCATGCTGAAGTCGTCCAGTTTGAGGCGTATCCAGCCATCCTTTTGAGATATCTCCGTGATGCCTGCAGCGGAAGCCTCGGCGCGCATCATAGCAATGGACGCCAGCGTGAGGACTTCGCGGGGCGGGTCGCCGTAGCGGTCGATAAGCTCCTCGATCATCTCGTTGCAATCATCTTCGCTGCGAATCAGCGCGATGCGCCTGTATATATCCATCCTCTGGCTGCCGGAGGGCACATACTCGTCGGGTATCATTGCGGATACGTTCAGATCCGCGGGGCACTCGGCTTTTTGCTTCGGCTTCTCGCCTTTTTCTTCGAGCACGGCTTCTTCGAGGAGCCGCAGATACATATCGTAGCCGACGCTCATCATATGGCCGGACTGCTCGGCGCCCAGAAGGCTTCCCGCCCCCCTTATTTCCAGGTCGCGCATCGCTATCTTGAAGCCTGAGTTGAACTCGGCGAACTCGCGTATCGCGCTCAGGCGTTTTTCGGCTATTTCCGTCAGAGCCTTCCCGCGCCTGAATGTGAGGTACGCGTAGGCGCGGCGCGGTGAACGCCCGACCCGGCCGCGCAACTGGTGAAGCTGCGCCAGGCCGAGTTTATCCGCATCTTCTACGATGAGCGTGTTCACGTTGGGTATATCGATGCCTGATTCGATGATGGTAGTGCAGACAAGCACTTGTATCTTGCCGTCGACCATGCTCTCCATGACGTCGCTCAGGCCGTCCTCGTCCATCCTCCCGTGCGCGACCGCGATGCTTATGCCTTCGAGCCTTTCGGAAAGCCCGGCAGCGGTGCGTTCGATGTTGTCTATGCGGTTGTGGAGGTAGTAGACTTGCCCCCCGCGCGCAGTCTCGCGCCGTATCGCGTCGCACAGCACGTCCCACTCGTGTTCCAGCACATAGGTCTGGACAGGGTGGCGGCTGAGCGGCGGTTCTTCGATCGTGGACATATCGCGTATGCCGGATAGCGCCATATTCAGCGTGCGCGGTATCGGAGTCGCCGACAATGTGAGGACGTCTACCTGTTTTGCGAGCTCTTTCAGGCGCTCTTTGTGGGAGACGCCGAAACGCTGCTCTTCATCGACGACCAGCAGGCCGAGCTGCTTGAACCTGACGTCTTTCTGCAGGAGCCTGTGCGTGCCTATGACAAGGTCGACTGCGCCCTTTTCGATGTCGCGCAGCGCTGTCTTTATCTCGGCGCGGCTCCTGAAGCGGCTGAGCACTTCGATGTTTATCGGATAGCCGGCGAAGCGGCGCAGCGATGTGTAGTAGTGCTGCTGCGCCAGCACCGTGGTTGGGACGAGGATTGCCGCCTGGCGTTCGCCGAGGACGCACTTCATAGCGGCGCGCAGGGCGACTTCGGTCTTGCCGTAGCCGACGTCGCCGCACAGGAGCCGGTCCATCGGGACGGGCTTTTCCATGTCCGCTTTTATTTCATCAGCGCATTTGAGTTGATCGTCCGTCTCCTGGTAGCCGAACTTGTCTTCAAATTCCGATTGCCAGACTGTATCTTCGGGGAATGCGTAGCCGCGGACGCGCTGGCGCTCCGCGTATAGTTTTATCAGCTCCTGCGCCATCTCCCTTGCGGCCGACTTCGCGCGCGTTTTTACCTTGCTCCAGTCGGCGCCGCCCATTTTCGATAGCTTGACAGGCGCGGAATCCTCTCCGCCGCCTATGTACTTTGCAACCATATCTATTTGCGTCGCGGGGACGTAGAGGCTGTCTGTGCCTGCGTAGGCGATCTTTACATAATCCTTCTCGACCTTATCGACCGGTATCTTGAAAAACCCGACGAAACGGCCTATGCCGTGCGTGTCGTGGACTACGAGGTCGCCGGGCGACAGGTCGGAGAAGCTCTGCAGACGCTCGCGGTTCGTCTTCTCCTTTTTGCGGGCGCGGCGGCGCAGGGGTTGCGCCATTATCTGCCCCTCTGTTATTACGGCCAGCCTGAGCCCGGGGTATTCCATCCCGGCGGACAGGTCGCCTACGGAGATCGTGCAGCAGCGGTCGCCGGGCAGCGCTTGCAGCGCATAGTCGAGCGAGGACGTGATGCCGCGCTCTTCGAGGTACTCGCGCAGCAGCGCGGCGCGTCGGTTATCGAGGCATAGAATCAGCGCGCGGTAGCCAAAGGAAAGGTAGTGCGAGATGTCCGAGCAGGCCGTCTCCATGCTGCCCCCGTAGGAGGGAAGGCGCTTCGCGTTGAGGTTGAGGAGCATCCTGGGAGGCAAAGGGTAGGAGCTGCCCGCGAAATTATCCGCGAAAATGACCGGGTAATCTTCGAGCCGCGCTATCAGTTGGCTCCAATCTTCATTGAAGCGTACGAGGCCGCTTTCCAGGATGCCTGCTTCGAGCAGGTTGACATAATCCATAGCAAGCGCTTTTCCGAACGCTTCGGCGCGTTCTTTGGCGCGCAGCGGTTCGCAGATCAGCACGATAGAATCTGCGCTTATATAGTCGAGCGCGGTTGCCATTGGGCCGATGAGTTCCAGGTACTTGTCCGCTGCGGTGAAGCTGCGGCCTTCGCGCAGTGCATCGGCGTCCGCCCTGAGGTTGCCGATAAGCGCGGGCTCGGTCGATTTGCGCCTGGCGAGGCGTTGCGCGAGCAGTTCGATCTCCTCTGCGAGGCCGGCTGCTCCTGTGAGGTCAGGGGTTTGCCGGGACCGGGCGCCGGCAGAACCCGTTGCGCTGAGCAGGTCGCCCCCTTGCCCGTTGCCGGGGCGCGCCGCTCCTACGGCTGTGTCGTATGGTTCAATGCGGCCGGGCGACTCTGCGCCCCGGGCGCCTCCTGCTGCAATGCGGTACAACGACGGCAGAGCTTCCGCGACCGGGATGACCTCCGCAGCGTCAAGGTTCTGCGTTCGCCTTTGCGAGGAAATGTCGAAAAAGCCCATGGAGTCAATCTCGTCGCCGAAGAACTCGCATCTTACCGGCTCTTCGTGCGCCGGGGAGAATATGTCCAGAATCCCTCCGCGCACGGCAAATTGCCCCGGGCCTTCAACCTGCTCGCTCCTGGCGTAGCCGCAAAGCACAAGTTTCCCTATGAGTTCGTCCATGTCGCAGGAGCTGCTCAGCTTTAGCGTAAACGATGCGGCAGCAAGCTGCTCCGGCGCAATCGTGCGAAGCATTGCTCCGCTGACGGACATTACGGCAATAGGGGCTTTGCCGGATGCCAGAGCTGAAAGCGCCGCAATCCTCGACTGCTCGTATTGCCGCGAGACTACATCGACATTATGGAAAATGAACTCGCGCGAGAAGAGGGTGACCGGGCGTTCGAGCGTCAGCGACTCTATATCTCGCGCAATCGCGCTGATTTCGCCCTCGTCCGGGCAAAGGACGACGACAGGCCGCATCGTCGCGGCTCTTATCGCGGCGGCGGCATGGGCGCGGTGCACCTCAGAGAGCCCTGAAAGCACAGCAGGGCACGCCCCCGCGTCGATGCCGGAGAGGAGGCGCGCGAATTCGGGTTCGTTTTGCAGCGATTTTGTCAGGGTCAGCATTGTTTTCTCCATCTGCGGGGTATTTTGGGCCGGAGGCGTGGCTTTATCGTCAAGCGAAGCGATTGTCGCGCGGCGCTTGCGCTAGGAGCCTTGGACAAAAGTCGCGTCATTAGATAAGTGCCGATTGTTTTCGCCTTTTTTGCAGGGTTTACGCTGAACAAAGTTCAGCGGGGGCGAATACTTGGCTGTATTTAACCGAAAAACGCGCAAAACAGGTGGAAAGAGGCGGTGCAAAGCCGGCAGCGCCGGCTCTAGATGATGGCGGGAGTTTTGTCCAAGGCTCCTAGTATACGAATCCCGGTCGCCTATAACGGCGACTTGGATATCCTTGCATACCTGCGGGGGTAAACTGCAGGAGTCGGCGATACCTTGCGTATGACAAGCGCCCTGTGCACGATTTCCGTTCCCGGTATAGTGTAATCCATTAGTTCAGGCGGCGCTGCGCCGAGCTTTTCAATCGCGCTGAGAGCCTGGCTCACCTCGGGCGAGGAGTCTATGCCCTTCATCGCCAGGAAGAAGCCGCCCGGGCGAACGTAGGGGAGGCACAGTTCGCACAGCACGTTCAGATGCGCGACTGCCCGCGAGACGGCGACGTCGAACTGTTCCCTCATGCCCGGCAGGTGTGCAGCCTCCTCAGCCCGGGCGCGCGCAAAGGCCGCACTAACGCTTAGTGCAGCGCATAAACGCGTAAGGAAAGCCACGCGCTTGACTGACGCGTCAAGCAGCGTCAGGCTTATTGACGGTTCAGCTATCAGCAGCGGGACACCCGGGAAGCCGGCGCCGCTGCCTATGTCTATGACGCGCTTTCCTTGAAACGGCGCTGCCGCCAAGAGCGCGATCGAGTCCAGAAAATGTAGCTGCGCCACGTCCTTGACGCCCGTGATGGAAGTGAGGTTCATGCTGTGGCTTTGCTGTTCGAGGTATGTGAAGTATTTGAAGAATGATGCCGGAGCGCCGGGCGGTAAGCTTACGCCAAGGCGCTTTGCCCCATCCGCAATAAGGGCTGCGAGTTCTGAGTCATCCATATTCCAATTTCTCACCGGATGAGGTACTAGTTTTTATCCTTCAGGATATCGCGTATTTCGGTCAGGAGCTTTTCTTCTGCTGTGGGTTCCGGCGGCTCCGGAGGGGCGGCTTCGCTCTGCTTTTTGCGCGCTTTGTTCACGCCTCTGACAAAGAGGAACACGACGAAGGCGACAATGACGAAACTGATGACATGATTAATGAACTCGCCGATGGCAAGAATACCGGGCTCGGCGTTGCCGTACAGCCTCGGGAGTTCGATGACCCATGATTTGAAGTCGACGCCAATGAGTATGCCGATTAGCGGGGTGACGATGTTGCCGACGATGGATGAGATCAGGGCGGAAAAGGCGCCTCCAATGATAATCCCGATAGCCATGTCGAACATGCTGCCCTTTAGCGCGAAGGCCTTGAACTCGCTGAAGAATTTTTTCAAAGTATTTCCCCTTTCTCCCGTTAGGGTGGCGGGACTCAAACAAAATACCGAGTTAACTGATCAGATGCCCAGTTCAAGCGCTATATAGTATGGTAGTGGGTATCTGAACAGACACATGCCGAGTTCGAATCCCGCTCCCCTTACTTCGTGATTATTTCGATGCCACCAAGATACTTCCTAAGTACTTCCGGCACAACGACGCTGCCGTCCTTCCGCTGGTTTTGCTCGACCAGCGCGGGGAGTATCCTGCTCGTGGCAAGACCGGAGCCGTTAAGCGTGTGCATAAACTCGATTTTACCGTTATCGTTGCGCCTGTACCTCATAGCGCCTCTTCGCGCCTGATAGCAGCGGGCGTTTGAGACGGAAGAGACTTCTTTGTAGCCATTCATCGAAGGAATCTGGATTTCGATATCATACGTACGAGCCATCGCGGCGGAGCAGTCAGCCGCAGCGAGCTTGACTGTCCTGAAATGGAACCCGAGGCCGAGCACCAGAGCTTCCGCTTTCGCGACGAGCTCCTCAAAAGCTTCAGTTGAGCCTTCCTGCGTAGTGAACTGAACCATCTCGACTTTATTGAACTGGTGGCCGCGTATCATCCCGCGCTCATCGGAGCCGTACGTGCCGGCTTCACGCCTGAAGCAGGGAGTATATGAGATATATTTCTTCGGGAGTTCAGCTTCGCTCAGGATTTCGTCGCGATGCAGGGAGACAAGGGCGGCTTCCGCAGTTGGGAGCATATAGTGCATCCTTTCGTCGACAGGGTTCGCGATGCGGAAGACTTCATCCGCGAACTTAGGGAACTGACCGGCGGTAACGCCGCAGGTGTATTCGAGCATGTGCGGTACAAGGATGAGCTCATAGCCGTCGGAAAGGTGTGTGTCGATGAAGTAGTTCAAAAGCGCCCATTCGAGGCGCGCCCCCATGCCCCGGTATATCCAGAAACCGCTTCCTGAGAGTTTCGTCCCGCGAGGATAGTCAATGAGACCCAGGTCCGTACAAAGCTCGACATGGTTTTTCGGCTCAAAGTCGAACTTGAACTCTTCTCCGTAGTACTTTAGCGGCTCGTTGTTCTCCTTGCCGCCCGGAGCAAGGTCGTCATCCGGCGGGTTTGGCAGGCGGAGCATCAGGTCGTTCAGCTCTTCCTCGGTTGAGCGCAGCCCTGTCTCTGCGGCATGGATTTTCTCCTTAAGCTCGTTCAGCCGGGCAAGGGTAGAGGTCGCGTCGCCGCCCGTTTTTTTGAGTTCCGGTATCAGCTTCGACGTTTTGTTCTGCTCCGCTTTGTCAGCTTCCACAGCGGCGATGGCTGTGCGCCGAGCCTGGTCGAGTTCCAGTATGCGCGCTATTTCCGATCTGCAGTCAAAGCCCTTTTTCTGCAGCCGGTCCGCCATTGCCTCAGGCTCGTCGCGTATGAGTTTGATGTCAATCATGTCAATGACCATTCCTTTCGCAATCTCGCAGTAGGCGGGGGCTATACTAGGAGCGCTGCATAGGGAGGCGTGTCTATTTCGAATCGCGATCCCCTGCTTAGGCAGTCGGGGATCGAACCCCGCCGGTTCTATCCCCTACTAATCCGCTGTGCCGCCGCGCTTTGAAATCAGAAAATCGAAGACGTTATTAAAGTCGTCCACGTCGTAATACTCAATCTCAATCCTGCCGCTTTTTTTGCCGTGCCGTACTGCGACCTTGCGCCCAAGCGCGGCGGTAAGCCGGCTCTCCGCTTCGGCATAGTAATCTATGCCGCCGTCTGCGGGTTTCGGCTTTTTCGCGTTCTCACGGTTGAGGTTTCGGACAAGCGTTTCGACCTCGCGGACGCTCAGACCTTTTTCTACAGCGGCAAGCGCCGCAGGAAGGGTTTTCGCCGCGCTCTTTAGCGCAAGCAGCGCCCTTGCGCTGCCGGCAGGCAGTTCCCCGTTCATTACGAGTTGGATGATCTCCGGCGGCAGCGTCAGCAGGCGCAGCGCGTTTGCTACGGCAGGGCGTGACTTGCTCACCCTTTGGGCGACCTCGTCCTGAGTCAGCCCGAATTCATCCATAAGCGCCTTGAACCCTCGGGCTTCCTCTATTGCGCTCAAGTCCTCGCGCTGCAAGTTTTCGACCATCGCGAGTTCAAGAGCTTTTTTATCGTCAGCTACCACGACGCGCGCAGGGACTTCGGTGAGCCCGGCGGCTCGGGCCGCTCTCCACCTGCGCTCTCCGGAGATGATCTGGTAATAGCCGTCTTCAAGGCTGCGCACGGTCAGTGGTGAAAGTATCCCGTGCTCGCGTATAGAGTCCGCCAACTCGTCTATCTTGCTTTGCTCGAAGAGAGTGCGCGGCTGCTCCGGCAACGGCTCGATGCGCCGCAGCGGCAGGTACTCAAAGTCAATCGCGCCCGCGTCGAGCGCGGCGTCTCCGAAAAGCGCTCCGAGCCCTGTTCCCAAACCTTTTGTCGGTTTCATATAGCAGTTTTATCCTTTGCAGACTACTGTTTTGCGCAGCCCAACGGCTGCTGTGGTTCGCCCGGGCATTAGTGAGACAGCGCCCCGGCAGAGTTGCGCACAAGTTCACGGGCAAGTTCGATGTATGCTTTGGAGCCGCGCGAAGGACGGTCGTAAACCGTGACAGGCACTCCGTGGCTCGGCGCCTCCGCAAGGCGGATGTTGCGCGGTATCGTTATATTGTACACTTTGTGCTTGAAAAACTTCTTTATCTCCGCTGTCACCTGCGCCGAAAAGTTCGTCCTGGCGTCGTACATTGTAAGCAGCACGCCCTCGATCTCCAGGCCGGGGTTCAGGGCCTTCTTCGTCATGCGAATCGTCGTCATCAGGTCCGTAAGGCCTTCGAGCGCGTAATACTCGCATTGCACCGGTATAAGCACGGTGTTAGCCGCGCACAGCGAGTTGAGCGTGAGCATCTCCAGCGAAGGCGGGCAGTCAATCAAGATGAAGTCGTAAAGCGCGCCTATGGGAGCCAGGGCGTTCTTAAGGACAAACTCGCGCCTTTGGGCCGTGACCAGCTCGATCCCCGCGCCGGACAGGATTTTATTTGCCGGGAGTATGTCGCCGTACGGCGTCTTTTCTATAACAGAGGCAGCTTCGATTCCGTCGATAAGGACGTGGTACATACTTGCTGCGTCTCTATTTTTGTCTACGCCAAGCCCGGATGTCGAGTTGCCCTGCGGGTCCATATCGCACAGGAGCACCTTGCGTCCCGCTTCGGTAAGCGCGGCGCAGGTGTTCACGCAGGTCGTCGTCTTGCCGACCCCGCCTTTTTGATTGGCAACCGCTATGATCTTTCCCATTTACGTCTCCTTGAAGGGCGAATGGTATAATTTGCCATGTGGCGCGGGTCGCGCCACGGCTAAAATCACGTATAATGGCTGGGAGAGCCATTATACCATGAACGCAGTGAATGGTATAATCTGCCATGTGGCGCGGGTCGCGCCACGGCTAAAATTAGTAATAATGGCTCGGAGAGCCATTATAGCACAGTTGGCGTGGCCGGCGCAACAACTGTACAATGTTTCACGTGAAACATTTTCAGCCAAACATTTCAGCCACGGCAACAGGAACGCAAAAATCCTACGATCACTCACGATGAAAAACCCAGCCCGCATACGCAAGGCGGCAAGTGTTCCGAGCGGCGCAAGACGCCAAGCAGACGCTGACAGACGGCTTCAACGGACGGTGCGGTAACGTTCCTGTCCAGCGGGTTTGGGCAGCGCCAAAAAAGCAAGAGAACGGCAAAAACGCTGGAGCGATTCTGTCCGTTTTAGGCTACGTGCGTGCAGGTTGCTTTGCTTACCAACACTTTTACGCTATGTGGGTTAGGCAGTCGGTTTGGGAATGCTACACCCCTTGCGGCAACGACTTTCAATC
>Ga0082212_10001734_pt1 | contig 32059 bp, 26 predicted proteins | sample TergutNt197P3_FD_71548 | JGI IMG/M metagenome (GOLD analysis project Ga0082212, IMG submission 71548) | Neocapritermes taracua P3 segment gut microbial communities from Petit-Saut dam, French Guiana - Nt197 P3 | ecosystem: Host-associated > Arthropoda: Insects > Digestive system > Gut ...
CGGTTTCTGTTAAATAATCGCCAGCCACAATACGCGAAGGCAAATTCGATTTTTGCTTTTCCTTTTCGGGCGAAACGCCCATGACTGCAATTCCCTTACTTACAGTACCAAAAGACGACATGGCAAAAGTTTCTATACGCGGCGAAACATTTTCAACAAAGTTGATATTTTCAAGACTGGAAATTGTAGTCTTATCCATAAACATAAAATTATCGGTAATTTTATCATCCCAGTATTCCTTGCCATGTATTTGAATATGACCTGTTTGCATCCTGAGCATATTGTCAATCATGCTTTCCCAGACCCCTTCGCTAAAGCCCATCATGACGACGCAGAAAAAGACGGCAAAAAAGACCGACGCCATCGTAATCACCGCCCGCCGCCGGTTACGCCAAATATTTCTCCAAGCGATCTTCATTTTAGTTTTCAGGTTTTAGTTTTCAGTTTTTAGTTTTTAGTTATTAGGTTTCAGTTTTCGGTTTTCCGGCAACTGAGCGCTTAGCCTGTTTATGAGGGAAGTAAGCATTTTGCCTATTTCTGTCAATAAATTCATTGCTTCCAATATTTCGGATTCAAGTAGATAACCGACTTTTACACAGATTAACAGATGTGTTTCCAATTCTGCTTTTGAACCGCGCGATATAGTCAAAAAATGGATAAATTCCTTTTGGGTATTTCTGTCGTGTCCCTCTGCAATATTACTTGTAATTGAAACAGTTGCTCTACGCATTTGGTCGCTTAAAGCATATAATTCTTCTTTTGGCAATTTTTTCACCAATTGATATAACACAGCCGTCAAATCCATTGCCTTTTGCCATACTTTTAACCCTTGATAACTTGATTTTTCCATACTATTTATTTTTTGATATTTCTAAAGACTAAACCTGAAAACTGAAAACTAAAAACTGAAAACTAAAAACTACTTCACTTTCTGCATATTTTGTTGTGAGAAGAAGCTATCTTCAATTGCAATATCAAAATCATATTTCTCGACAAGCATAACCGTCTTCTGGTTGGGTTTGCTTGCCGGAATAACCTCCATACGCGAAGCTAATTTGCGGTTGTTGTATGTTTTTATGTCGTATCCGTCAAAAGTGTTCACCAACTCGTTATCTTCGTCAAAGAATTGTGTTTTTATTTCGACAAAATCAGTAGTAGAAATCCATGATATGACTTTTCCCCAAACAACTGCCGCATTGTCTTTCGGCGTCAGGATTACCTTATAACAATCGAACTCGCGCACCTTCTCCGTAGTTTCTAAAAGATGGGTATAATCGTTCACGACAGAAGATTCGCGTACCATGTCGTCGTTTGTAAAATCGCTTCCCATCCACGATTGACCCATCACCGACGACGACATTTTTATCATACGCCCGATACCCGGTTGCCAGTTCCACAGATCTTTCTGACGTTTGAGGAAGGCTTGTCCTTTCTCCTTTGCGGGCGAAGTGATGAGCGCCAGCGAGTAATCGTTTCCTTTTGCCCACGATTTGATACCAATCTCACGCGTCCATGTCGGGCGTACAATGGTCATTGTTATCTCGGAATAAGAACTCTTTCCGCGACGGTTGTCGTCCGCGCGTTTCACTATTTCGGTTGCGCTGAGGGTTTGCGCTTCTGCATTTGCCGAAGACAGCAGACAAACAGCAAATATTAACAATTTTATAATTCTCATAGACGTTTTTTATAATCGTTAATCTGCTTCTTTACGGCGCGTATTGCCATATTCTGTTCATTCGTTCTTGGCGTATTTTACTGATTATATTTTGAATGAACTTCATTCAAAAAACGCTGCAAATGTAATTTTTTGTTTTGACTGTGCAAACATTTTTGAAATATTTTCTATACATAGGTTATTTATTTCGTGTACCTTAGATAGTAAAAGCGATATTTTGACTGAAAGTTTGCCTGATTGTATACTGTATGTCGAAATAACCACTATTTTTGCACATGTAAAAGTTTTTTGATTTTTCGGAATTGTAGTAATTTTCAAATAAATAGACCATGATCAAGTTACAGCGAAGAGATTTTATCAGAACATCGTTATTTGGTGGTATTGCTGCTGCAACCATCCCAGCATCCGTAATGAATGTATTGGCAGCGCAAACAAAGACCCTTTCAGAAGCAACTTCACAAGTCTCATTAGTTACAGGAAATAATCGTGCAGAAATGGCTTTCAACGTATTACAGCCTTTTGCAAAAGAAATTGCGCAGGCAGTCGGGAACAGACGTATTGTTGTCAAACCCAATATGGTTGAAAAAGACATTCCTTTATGCGCTACCCATAAAGACACGATTGAAGGGATTTTGGAGTTTTTTAAATCCATCAACAAGTTGGAAAATGTTGTTATTGGCGAATCGATTGCATTCGGGCCTGCAATAACAGCATATGAGTGTTACGGATATATTCCGCTATCGGAAAAATACAAAGTAAAACTGCTTGACTTGGACGAGCATCCTTTTCAGATGCATTATGTGATGGATGAATCGGATTTACTGCCCAAACCTATCCGGGTGTCTTCGTTCCTGACCGATCGCAATAATTTTGTTGTGTCGGCTGCACGTATGAAGACACATAATACAGTGGTTGCTACGCTGTCGCTCAAGAATTTAGTGCTTGGAGCGCCTCTTAAAGACCCGGGCTATTTCAGTCACGATTCAACTACCGCCACATCCGGTAAACGTATTATACACGGAAATGGTTACCGCGCATTCAACTATAACATGTACTCCCTTGCACACCATGTACGACCCGACCTCGCATTTGTGGATGGTTATGAAGGGATGGAAGGCAATGGGCCGACACGGGGAACGCCGGTGGATCACAGGGTTTGTATCGCCGGTCTTGACTGGATGGCAGTTGAGCGTGTCGGGCTTGAACTGATGGGCATCAATCCTGCCAATTTAGGATACCTGAAATACTGTGCCGAAACGGGAATGGGACAGTTTGATTTGGACAAAATTGAAATTATCGGCGAACCATTGTCCAAGCATATCAGGACTTATAAGTTGGCTCCCAATATCGACAGACAATTGGAGTGGATGACTCCATTGAGACAAAGTAGAGAATCTTAATATTAATACATAAAAAATGATAAACAAAATGGACAAACAATTTACCAACAATAGAAGGAATTTTATGAAGACGGTCGCTTTAGGTTCGGCTACAGGAATCATGGGTTTGAGCGCTCAAAAATTGAACGCCGCCACTGCCTACGAAACACCAAACTATGCAAAAGCGATGGCTCCGGTAAAAATCAAGAGCGTGAAGGCAATAGCTACCGCTCCCTCAGGTTCAAATTTGATCGTGGTCAAGGTCGAAACCACCGAACCGGGCTTATATGGCGTTGGCTGTGCAACATTTACACAACGTGCATTTCCGGTTGTGACGGCCATTGAAAAATACATGAACGAGTTTTGCGAAGGCCGTGATGCAGACAATATTGAAGATATGTGGCAGGCATTCTATGTAAGTTCGTATTGGCGAAACGGACCTGTACTGAATAACGCGCTCAGCGGCCTCGATCAGGCGCTGTGGGATATCAAAGGGAAAAGAGCAGGTATGCCTGTTTATCAACTTCTTGGCGGAAAATCGCGTTTTGCCGTGCCGTTATACGCCCATGCAAGCGGTCGTTCGATTGAACAGGTTGTGGACAACGTCAAAAGATACATGGATCAAGGTTTTCGGCATGTACGCATCCAATTAGGCGGCTATGGCGGCGTTGGCGCAGCGCCAAGTACGCCCGACTTCAAAGCAGAAGGTTTTGGCAGTGAAAGAGATAACTATATGGACGAATATGCCTATCTGAGTAATGTCCCCAAACTATTCGAAGCCGTACGTAAAGAATGCGGTGAAGAAGTGGAACTGCTGCATGATATTCACGAGCGCAACCAACCTATGGATGTGATTCATCTGTGTAGAAAACTGGAGCAATACAGACCGTTTTTTATCGAAGATCCGCTCTCGCCCGAAAACACCCACTGGTGGAAACAACTACGGGAAAGCACTACCGTACCTTTCGCGATGGGCGAACTCTTTAATAACATCAACGAGTTTGTCGATCCGATGGTCAACCATTATTTTGATTTTATCAGACTGCATATTTCACAAATCGGCGGCATAACGCCTGCTATGAAGGTGGCAAGGCTGGGCGAATGGTTCAATGTCAGAACGGCCTGGCACGGACCGGGCGATGTTTCTCCCGTAGGTCATGCAGCCAATGCGCACATCGACCTTGCCGTATGGAACTTTGGCATTCAGGAAGGAGGCTATAACTTTTCGAACAATGAAAAAGCCGTATTCCCCGGCTGTCCGACTTGTAAAAACGGGTATTTGTACGTCAACGAAGCGCCGGGACTTGGAGTCGATATCGACGAAAAAGAAGCGGCCAAATTCCCCATCAATAACAGAGCGCCGGGTTGGACTGTGAGAAGATACGATGGAACAATCATCAGACCATAAATAATGCATGATAATCACAATCGAAGTCTCTCAGATTGAATTGATTGATCAGCAGAAAAAGGAACATCAGGCACAATAATTCTCTCAGGAAGAGAAGAAAGTGATTCCATCGCATTTGTTCGAAAAAAAAAGTCTGATTGACCTGAAGAAAAGGTTTCACACAAGTGAAACTCCCTCCATTTTCTCAAAAATATCTTTCCGTAACTCTATTGTCTCAAGCAATTCGGGATTTTTTCCCTGCTTGCCCCGCCAGAAACGGAAGCGCGCATCAAGTTTCTTTATCGAAAGATAATATTTGAAGGCAAAAAGTCCCAAAGGAAGTATAAGCGCCGGCATGAGCAGTTTGCTCCAGATACAGGGCATAAATAGCACCAGTAATACGATCATGAGGAGATGGTAGAGCGGGAAAAGTACCAATCCGGCAACAAATTGTACAGAACTGACAAATTGCGGGTCTTTTACTTTGCGTGATGCAAAAGCAGATAATTTATACGGTAAGTAATTGAACAGCATACCCAATATCCAAAAAGGAACGCCCGCCAATGCCAACAAACTCCGCCCCAACAAACCGGCTAATGAATATGGTTGACGTTCGACTACCCAATCACGCAGGTCGTATTTTTTGATGAAGTTGTAGTATTTACTGACCGCGAGGCACAGCGCCGACATTTCATCGGGGTTGGATAATATGTATTTCTGCAACACTGCAATAATTTTTTGCTGTGTCTGCAGGCGATGTTCCGCATTACGGTTGTCCCAACCGAGACGCTGCATCGCCCGCCGTAGATACATCACGCGCAAACGTTCTATTTCGCTGTAATATTGTTCGTTGGCGATGTCGATCATCCCTTCCCTCATGTGTGCCATCAGGGTATCCTGCATCTGTCTGAACGCTTTTGCCGGATTTTCGGCATATAAATCGTAAAAACCGGATAGTTCAATGGCTTTACCGTACCTGATCATCACATCGCTGCGGAATTTGTTGGTACTGGAGTATTCAATCCCCACGGGAACGATTTTAACCATCGGGTTGTTTCCGCTCTTTTCCTGAGCCTGCATAGCCAGCCGGAAAACGCCTTTTTGGAGCATCCGTAAACGCTTGATTTCATTGTGTACGCCTTCGGGCATGATACCTACGGCCTGTCCGCTATGCAGAACTTTCAGGATCAAATCGAAAGTTTCCTGATTGTTGTCGGACGAATTGCCCCCATCGCGCTTCCGGTAAATAGGCAGGATGCGAAGAAAATGCAACGCAGCGATAATCAAAGGCTTCTGAAAAATATCAGCCCGCGCTACAAATACAGGCTGGCGATTTTTGGTACACAATATCGCAAGGGCGTCCATCAACGCATTTTGGTGGTTTGGCGCGAAAATAATCGGCCCCGAATCGGGTACAGTTTCCGCCCCGATGACGTCTACTTTCCTGTAAAAGAGATAGAACTCCGGGCGCACGAAAAAGTTTCTGAGGAAAGCGTATCCTAATGTACGGTTACACAGTTTTTGTTCTAAGGTTTTGGCCATATTGATGATATTTTTGAGGCGTAAAAATATAAAAAATATTAACTTTGTCATCTATTTTTTGAATACGATTTGGCAGTTTATAGAGACATCAGGGATTTGAATTTTGAACGGACGGTGGTCACTGTCGGCAGTTTTGACGGGGTACATTGCGGTCACAGTATGTTGCTCCGGCGCGTGGCAGACGTGGCAACACAGCATCGTCTCAGGTCGGCGATTCTCACTTTCTGGCCGCATCCCCGGCAAGTGCTTGATCCGGAAGGCGAAGCCCCCCTGTTGCTTGATACGCTCGACGAAAAGATTGCTCTGCTGGAACAAACGGGCATAGATGATATTATCGTTTTTTCTTTTGATAAGGATTTGTCGCAGATGTCGGCGGCCGGGTTCGTCAGGGATATCATCATCGGAAAGTTGAATGCACGGTATTTAGTAGTGGGGCAGGATCATCATTTCGGAAAGGGACGTGATGGGAATGTACAGCATTTTCCTGAATTTACAGCGCAAAGCGATTTAAAGGTAGAAGTGGTTGATCTGAAGATGCTCAACCGTAAAATATCTTCGTCGGCCATTCGCAATGCCCTGTTGTGTGGCGATTTAAGTTTGGCCAACGAGATGCTGGGCTACGAGTATATCATTTCCGGAAAGGTGATTGCCGGTAACCGTCTTGGGCGTACCATCGGCTTTCCTACGGCAAATGTCGAAACGCCCGTATACAAGCTTCTCCCCAAAGAGGGCGTTTATCGTGTGAAAGTAAAAATCGGAGATAAGATTCAAAATTCAAAATTGAGTGGTTTTAACCATCCAGGAATGTTGTACATCGGCAAGCGGCCGGTATTGAAAGAGAAGGATAATACGGTACATGTAGAAGTCCATATTTTTGATTTCGACCAACAAATATACGGACAGGAAATCACACTGGCGCTGACCCACCGCATCCGCGACGACATTAAATTTGAAAATGTGAGTCAATTAGCCGAACAACTGCATCGGGATAAGCAAATTATCATGAATAAATCATAATAATATTGCTTTGTAGATAATTGAACCGAAGTTATTTTTTTACACCCCTTTGATTTTTTCTTTGTATTTGGTCACTTGCCGGTTGAGTGTATCTACTGCTTTATTGATGGCTTCTTCAAAGGTTTTGGATTGTTTTTTGACGAACAGGTCATTGCCCGGAATGAGTAATTTCACTTCTGCAATTTTATTCTCGGCATCCTGCACGTTTTCCAAACGTAAAAAAATTTCAGCCCCGATGATTCCATCGAAGAACTGGCCTAATTTGTTCACTTTCTTGTGAACGTGGTCGATTAATTTCTGGTCGGCATCAAAACGTACCGAATTTACTTTGATATTCATGGTATAAAATATTTTACGCCCTGGGATGGGCTTGTTGATATACTTTTTTAATTCGTTTCAGACTACTGTGCGTATACACCTGGGTAGCGGCAAGATTGGCATGACCGAGTATTTCCTTGATGGCATTCAGTTCGGCGCCGTTGTCGAGAATATTGGTGGCGAAACTGTGGCGCAAAACATGTGGACTACGCTTTTTCATGGTAGTCACCATTCCCAGTTTTTTATCTGTCAGGCGCTGTACCCAACGTTCATAAAGCGGTTTTCCAGAATCCAGAACGAACAGCCGACAGGCATCGGGAAACGTTGACTTCTTGACGGAAATGTATTGACGTAATGCGCTGCAAAACTGTGCCGTCAAAGGAATAAGCCTTTCCTTGTTCCTTTTTCCAAGCACTTTTACGGTCATAGCTCCGGTGTCGACATCGCTATCTTTGAGTTGTATCAATTCCGACAATCGCATGCCTGTCATGTAGAAAAGTTCGAGTACCATCCTGTTGCGCATCACTTTAAAATCGCCGGAATCAACCGATATTTTATCTTCATCCAGCAACTCATCCATCTTGCCGGTAGTGACAAACACAGGCAAGTTTTTGTCAACTTTCAGCAATCCGACCTTTTCCATAGGATTGACCGTAATCAATTCTACCTTCATTAAATAATTAAAAAAAGAACTTAATGCTGCTCTTTTCCGATTGATCGTGCGCGAAGAATTGTTTTCACCATCCAAGGCGACAATCCATCGACGTATCATTCTGAAATCAGCGACCTCGCCTTTCTTTCCGATTCCGGAAAGAAAAACGTCAAACTGCGACAGATCCCTACGATAAGCATCTATGGTACGGGGTGAATACCTTTTTTCGTATTCCAAATATTGTAAATACGCCGCAAGATGTTCCATATCCCCGTTTAAGATGCGTTAAACAAAAAAGAGATACCGTTGTGAGGCTTAATCTACTGTCTGGAACATTTTCTGCACGTAAACAGCATGACGACGCACTTCACGCTTACGTACCGAGGGCTTTTCGAATGCCTGACGTGCCCTGATTTCCTTGACAGTACCTGTTTTTTCAAATTTCCGCTTGAACTTTTTCAGCGCTCTTTCAATGTTCTCGCCTTCTTTAATAGGGACAATGATCATAAAATGACTTTGTTACGAATGTTTTAAATTTTAATTGTTAAAAAAACGCAAAAGTAATGTATTTTATTGATTGATGCAAAAAAAAGTTTTTTTGATTTACCCAGGAGAATAATTGAATTTTTACGGTACAGTAAGAAATAATATCTTTGCAGCCATTTTGTCATTTCAATGGTTTCAGTCAATCAACTAACCGTATCGTTTAGTGGTACGGATCTGTTCAGTAATATCACTTTCATCGTCAATCCGCGCGACAGAATCGGGTTGGTGGGTAAAAACGGCGCCGGCAAAACTACCCTGCTGAAAATCTTCGCGGGCTTGCAGGAAGCCGCATCGGGAACCGTCGTCATTCCGCAGGATATTGATGTGGGCTACCTGCCGCAACAGATGGTGCACCAAAGCGGACGGACGGTGATGGAAGAAACGCGCACAGCGTTCGATCGCGTGCTGGGTCTTCTGCACGACATAGATCGCACCAATACCGAAATAGCCGATCGCACCGATTATGAATCGGACGCTTATTTAGACCTGCTTCACCGCCTCGCCGAACTGAACGAACGCTACGAAATGCTGGGCGGCGCCAATGTCAATGCCGATGTGGAAAAAACACTGACCGGACTGGGGTTTTCTACAACGGATTTCAACCGGCAGACGTCAGAATTGAGCGGTGGCTGGCGGATGCGTATCGAATTGGCCAAAATACTGCTACGACGCCCTAACGTGCTGCTTCTCGACGAACCCACCAACCACTTAGACATCGAATCAATACAATGGCTTGAAAATTACCTGAACGATTTTCCGGGAGCGGTAGTGCTGGTTTCGCACGACCGTGCCTTCCTCGACAATGTAACACAACGAACAGTAGAAATATCGCTCGGCAAAATCTACGATTACAAAGCGCCCTACACGCCATACCTCGAGCTGCGGCGTGAGTTTCGCGAACAGCAATTAGCCGCATTCCGTAACCAGCAAAAAATGATACAGGATACCGAAGAATTTATCGAACGGTTTCGCTACAAAGCCACCAAAGCCGTGCAGGTGCAATCGCGTATCAAGCAATTGGAGAAAGTGGAACGTATTGAAGTTGACGAGGAAGACCTTTCGGCTATACATGTGAAATTCCCTCCTGCGCCCCGTTCGGGAACAGTAGTGGTGGAAACCGACGGGCTGACGAAACGCTACGGAGCGAAAACCATCCTTGACGCCATTGATTTCAAAATACACCGCGGCGAAAAGGTCGCTTTTGCGGGACGGAACGGCGAAGGCAAATCAACTCTATCGAAAATCATCATGGGCGAATTGCCTTACGAAGCAGGAACGGTGAAAATCGGCCATCAGGTAAAAATCGGCTATTTTGCGCAAAATCAGGACGAAATCATGGACGAAAGCCTGACCGTCTTCCAAACCATCGATCAGGTTGCAGTTGGCGACATACGCACCAAAATGCGTGATTTGCTTGGCGCTTTCCTCTTCCGCGGCGACGATATTGATAAGAAAGTAAAAGTGCTGTCGGGCGGCGAACGTTCGCGGTTAGCCATGGTCAAACTCCTGCTCGAACCCTACAACCTGCTTCTACTCGATGAACCGACCAATCACCTTGATATCCGCTCGAAAGACATTCTCAAACAGGCCCTGATGAAATATGACGGAACGCTGATTGTGGTATCGCACGATCGCGATTTTCTCGACGGGCTGGTGGAAAAGGTATATGAGTTTCGCGATCGGCGCATCAGAGAACATATTGGCGGCATTTACGATTTCCTGCAAAAGAAAAAGATAGACACATTGCAGCAACTGAACCGAATAGCCTCACCCCCTGCCCCGCTCCGAAGGAGGGAGGAGCAGGAAACCAAAGTTTCGAAAGAGAGTTACCTCGAAAAGAAGGAATGGGAAAAGCAATTGCGTAAAGCAGCGTCTCTGGTGAGCGAAGTGGAAGAACGTATTGCCCGGATAGAGCGCGAAATGGAAGCCACCGGACATTTGCTGGCTGCCACCGAACATCTTGAACACGGAGAAATCGAAAAAATGTCGACTCACTACCTGCAACTGCAAGTCAGTCTGGACGAAGCGATGGCGCAATGGGAGCAGCTGACTGCCGAACATGAAGAAATGAAGATAACGGCTAATTCATGTTAGTTCATTTTTTCAATATCGCGTCGTTCTTTTTTGGTGGGACGCCCTGCTCCGCGGTCGCGCTGTATAAATGCGGTCATATGGTTCAATTCGGCTTTGTCTAATTCGTCTTGCGGCGTGGTGTCGATGATGTAATTCTTCACTAATGAGGCTGATTGCCGTTTATCTAACAACTGAATAATCTCATAGGTGTAAATCACCGGAAGTTTCTTTACCGTCAGTTTATCGCCGACTTTCACATGCCGCGAAGGTTTTACAACCGCACCGTTCACCAGCACACGGTGTTTATCGCATTCTTCGGCGGCAATGGTTCGTGTCTTATAAATCCTCACCGACCATAAAAACTTGTCTATCCTTACAGTATCTATCATTATTTGTTATTGAAAAAATTCATGGTTCGTTCCAGTCCGATGGTTCCGAAACTTCGTATGACATCAGAAGTCACTTTAAACCGATCGGACAGCGCCTTCTCTTCCTCTTCCGTCCATTCGCCCAGCACATAATCGTATTGGCGGCCCGGCGAAAAATCGTTCCCCACCCCAAAACGCAAACGGGCGTATTCCTGCGTACCCAGTACCTCATTGATACTTTTCAGTCCATTGTGTCCGCCATCGCTGCCTTTTCCTTTCAGGCGAAGCTTTCCGAAAGGAAGCGCTAAATCGTCTACTAAAACCAACAGGCGGTCAGTTTCTATCTTTGCCCTTTGCAACCAGTAATTCACAGCCCTGCCGCTCAGGTTCATATAGGTGGACGGTTTCAAAAGCACAAAAATGCGTCCTTTGTATTTGTATTCGGCGACAAATCCATAACGTTTATCGGCAAAAACCACTTCCTCCTCCGCAGCCAAACGGTCGAGCATCATGAATCCGATGTTGTGGCGCGTATTGACGTATTCGTCGCCTATATTTCCCAAGCCTGCTACTAAATATTTCACAAAAAAACAACTATCGTTTAAGTCGCAAAAGTATAAAATTTAGCGTACCTCCCAAAACGAAAAAAAGAGCGATTCTCCCGAATGGCTCTTTCCTTATTTACAACTATTAACTTATGAGAAAAAACTACTGCTACTATGAAACTATTTTATGTTTTATTAATCTTCTATCATAGCATAGTACAATTACCGTGCCAAACTATATTTATAGTGGCAAAAAATTGATATTTTTTTAAAAATAATGTTTGTTACTAAAAGAGGAGATTCTTTATATTGCTTGCTGTCAGTGAATTAATTGTCTTTCCCAATGCCACTATTTGATTTTTGCCGTCAATGGATATTTCAGATTTTCGTACTTCGTTAAATCGCACTTGAACGAACCAGCCCAGATATCGAATTTGATGCTCACCGGTATTTTATTTTCGTCGTCGGAAAACCAGATGGTCATATCGTCCTTTTTCTGGAAAACGCGGCCGGGTTCTACAATCGGCACAAACTTGAAACAGTTGTATTTGCCCGAACCAATCGAAATGGTTTCTTTTCCTCTATATACGATGTAAAACGGGAACAGTTCGTCGCCGAAATAGGTATCTAACGAAATGATGTCGTTCACATTCAAACTGTTCAGGTCTAACCGTCGCACGTAAAACAGCACCGAAGCCATGTCGAGCGTATTTTTCGGGACGGAAACTTTGCCGTTACGCTGGCTGACCACGTACATTTCCTCCTGATTAAATAACACCTCGTCGTAATACCGGTAACTTCCTTCGCGGATGTTGCGTATGGCCTTTTCGGGAAGGTTGGTAGAGGATGCGAAAAAACTTTCATATATGTCATGCACTTTGTATAGTTTGTCAACTACGCCTGTGGTCTTTCCAAGCACTACGGTGTGAAAAACTTCCATTCCGTTGAGCCATTCCTTTTTGGCTGTGATTTTTGCTTCGCCACCGGTGATGAATCCGTAGTGAATCCTGAAGGTCAGTTCTTCTCCGTCGAGGAAAACCGGCGTTTCCGAAAAGTCAGGCTTCATCACAAAAAACGAAATAAGTAAGGGAAACAGCAAGGCAACCCATAAAATTTTGGACTTCATGTATCTGAGAAAAAACATGACAATATGTTGCTTTCCACTTAATATGCACATGATAACTATTTATTTATCAAACTTTTCGTGTAATCAATGTCTTGTTTATTTGTATCCCATTTAATGATATGAATCATTCGCTGAGGTCGAAACTCCAAAATATCCAAGCGGTTATAACTCTTCAAAAGTTTGTTTAATGTCTGCCCCATTCCTTGTGGGCTTAATAAGATTGAATAAATAGGTAAAGCAATACATGAATAACCAATAAGTTGTGACAAGTGAATAAGTGACAATGTTGTATTTTTGCACTCAACAAAAACCAAATCCACTTTGTCTCTATATTCAATAAAACCGGTAATATCTTGCCGTATTTTATAGGTAGAAAATTCCGGGAAAAACTTTTGATAACACAACTGCATGATGAAGTTCGACAAATCACTATCATGAGTGTCTAACACTGTGATTTTTCTTGCTTTTTTACCGAACTTCTGCTCCAAATCCTTTTTGAGCCAGCCGATAATATCGGGATACATTTCTATTTCATTTCTGTACACAATCATATTCATTTTGTTGGTAACAACCTAAACATTTGCAAATCTGTTTATAACTGTTAAAATGCTGTCCGTTAATTTCTGCTGGCAATTTTTCATGGATTTCACACGCGTGAGGCGGCTTTGTTTTTAGTCTCGTGGTTGTTCCGTCGCACAAACTCTGTGACTTTGAAAAGTTTTCTGTGTTGTACTCTGCCAATTCTTCTAATGCCTCGTTTTTGTGCGTAATGTAAAACCCAATGCTTTGAAAATCTTCCGTATAAATTTTCAATTGGTGTTCTTTTGCCCAACTTGTACCGTTTCCACCTCTGATATTTGGGTGTCCCCAGCCAATGTATTGCATTGGAACATTTAAAGATTGTAACAATTCACAAAGTTGTGGCGGCAAATGCCAATTTCGGTTTGAAATTTCTATGTAAACTCGGTTTTTGCCAGTTTGGTCGTTGTTTGATTTTCGCACATAAGCGGTTACATCGCAAAGACCACGCAGAAATTCTCTTTTGTTGTCGTCTGTCGTTTCAACAATTGGCTCTGGAATGGCAAAATCGTGATAGTTAAAACGAGTTCCATTGATTAGGAATTTGATAAACATCCATGAAATATCGTCTGTTTCCCAAGTCAAGTTAACTGAAATATCGTCTCCGGTTACATTCTTGCGCGTATTGATCCCCAAATTTTGCAAACGGTATATTATAGGGTCTAAACTTGTCTGTATATGCAGCCTTTGGTTAAAAATTTTTGTGATTGACTTTGATTCTAACGCTTTATACTGAAAATCAATAATAATTTTCTTTATATCATTAGCGCTTTGAATCTCGCCTCTGCCTGTTATCAATCCTAACAGATAGGAAATGTCCGGCGTTAAAAAATCGGATATTCGATTTTTATTCATTTTACAACTTTTTGAAAATCAACAAGTATTCATGCACCTTATTCACAATAAATTTAAAAGGATAGCCCAAAGGACGCATATTGTTATATTCCTGTTGTCTGTCCCAAATTATTATGTCTTCCAAACTAAAACCAACTTGCTTTGCAATGGTTGAAGTGTCTGAATGTAAAGAGAAAAATTTATCTTTTTTCCGTAAATCCATCACATTGACAATAAAATACGACTTGTATTTCAATACCTTATAAACTTCTGCAAACACGAGTTTCAAGTTCTCCAAAAACAGACTATAATCATCAATATTCCCCAAATCTTCCGTTGAATCAGAATAGTTTACATTTGTTTTGTAATCTGCAGACCTTTTTTGATTCAATATGTCCCAATATGGTGGTGAAGTAATACACAAATCAACACTTTCTTCTTCCAATCTTTGAGACAGAAACCTGCTATCATGGATTAAGTACTTATCTGCTAAACCATAAGGGCTAAAGGAATATGAATATGTAGCTCTTTTAATAAACAAGTCTTTGTAGCTTTTATTCAAATCAAATCCGATAACATTTTTATCTTTTCTCAAGCCCGAAAGTAATGTTGTTCCCGAACCTGCAAAACAGTCAAGAATCAATGATTTTTGAGGGCGACAAAAAGTATCTATCAATCTATCGACTAATTTTATCGTGAAAATTGCAGGATGTTTCAATTTTTTTTCTTCCTCAGTTTTTCCTAAATCTTTCCAAATACTGAATGAATTTTGTAACCACTCCTTGCCTGAAAGATTGTTTGTCTTATTGATATTTTTCTTTGGCTTTACTTCAAAAAGAAATTCCAATGTTTGTTGTGGATCTGCAACTGTCTGATTGACACTTCTATATCTTTTATGGTCTTCACAATGAGTTTGTACAGTTCCTATTCTGCCAAGCGTTTGTTCTATTGCATGAGTCGGGATAATGCCTTCATTGTTGTAACTCAATAAAATACATTTTGATTTTGTCGAATTTAAAATCAGATCTTCTAATGCATTGAGTGCCTTATTTTTTGAAGCATAATCCGATTTTTGGTGATCGTACTTACGCATTCCCGTTTCGCCATAAATTTCTGGTTCTTTATCAAACCAGCCTTCTGCAATCAGTTCCAACAAAAAGTAGTTTGAAGCGTACTGTCGGGAATTATAAGGCGGGTCTATATATAAAATGTCGGGAGTAATTTTTTTTATCAATTCGTTCGCATCTTGTTTGTATGCTTTGTTTTTGTTTGTGCTTTCAATAATTTCAACTTGCTGCAACACCAACGGGTTTAATGCTCTTTTATCCCAATGTTTCAGATATGCTGCATATGTTCCCGACACATTGCTTATTAAATTTATCCCTCGTAATAATGAAGTAATCAGGTAATAATACTCCAGGTCATTGATAATTCCCGCTTTTTTCCACTCATCAAAAAGGGCTCTGTTTGTATCTATCCTCAATGCGTTTTCATCTGAAAAATACATTCTACCAGCATTCGGACAGTAGTTTTTATAAACAAAACCATATTTAAAATTCTGATTTTTATTAAGATACTCGAAGATGCCCTGATTATTGTTTGTGCCTAATTCTTTCTTTAGTGATTTGAATTTTGGCTGTTCGTTTAATTCAATAAAAGTTTTTGAGAGCGCGTACGAAAATTCAAGATTATCATTAGCAATAACTGTATATCCCAATTTTTTGAAATGTTTGCCAACAGAACAAGTTCCCGAAAATAAATCAACAAAATTAGAACTCCCATTGATACCGGTGTTCTTCACAACTTGTTCAATGAAAGGCAATAACTTTGTTTTATTTCCGTAATACCTCATTTTACTATTACATTGTTTGAAAATCCATATAATGCTCGCGTAGCGCCGCCTGTGATGCCAACGGATGCTTTTTGTTGCGTTTATAGCGATTGTCCTGAACAGCGTCTATAATCCGCGCTTTGACATTGTCGCTCAGTTGCGTTTCGAGGATATACTTAAACTCCTTTTGCAAGTCGGGGTCATAGATGGGCGCCGCCACCTCGATGCGGGTATCCAGATTGCGCGTCATCCAGTCGGCCGATGAAATGTAGTAGCGTTCGGCGCCGCCATTACAGAAGATAAAGATTCGCGAATGTTCCAGGTATCGCCCCACGATGCTCACCGCCTGAATGTTTTCGCTCAGCCCGGGAACTCCGGGAATCAGCGAGCAGATGCCGCGTACCACCATGCGTATGGAAACGCCTGCCTGGCTGGCCTGGTACAACTTACGTATCACATCGGAATCAACCAGATTATTGATCTTCAACATAATCCACGCCTCGCGTCCGGCCTTTGCATTACGTATTTCTTCATCAATCAGAGCGTACACCTTGCGACGCATAAATTGCGGGGATACAAGCAGATGATTGAAATTTGGATATTTGAACGGATTTTCAAAATAGTCGAACAGTTTGCTCACTTCGCGGCCAATACGCTGATCGGCAGTGAGCAAAGATACATCGGTGTAAGCGGCGGCGTTGCCTTCATGAAAATTTCCCGTACCCACCACCGAGTAAAAGCGTATGCGTTTACCCACCCGGCGCGTAATCAGTGTGAGTTTGCTGTGCACTTTCAAATGCGGGATACCGAACAACACTTTTGCGCCGACTTCTTCGAGATGACGCGCCCAGTAGATATTGGCGTTTTCGTCGAATCGCGCCTGCAATTCAATTATCACCGTCACATCCTTCCCGTTTTGTACCGCGTTCGTCAAAGCGCTGATGACCCGCGAATTTTTGGCTACGCGGTAAAGCGTGATTTTGATGCTCTGCACATCAGGGTCAATGGCGGCTTCGCGCAGCAGGTTAATGTAATCGGTAAACTTGTGATATGGAAAATGCAGCAAAATATCCTGTTTGTCAATAGCTTTCAGGATACTTTTACCTGTAAGTATATGAGGATGCGACACCGGAGGGGCAGAGGCATACTCTAATTTCCCGCCGCCAACATTCGGAAAACTCATGAAATCGCTGAAATTGTGGTAGCGCCCGCCGGGAATCAGATTGTCATCATTGTCTAATTCAAGATGTTTCGACAGGTACTTCAACAGGTCTTTGGGTATCTCCTCATCGAATACAAAACGCACGGGCTGACCGCTACGGCGTTGTTTCACGCTTTTCGAAATCTTTTCGAGAAAACTTTTGGTCAAATCATTGTCCATATCCAATTCGGCGTCGCGCGTCAGTTTGATGGTATAGGTTTCGTACTTTTCGTATTTGAAAATGGCAAACACATCCCTGATATTGAAGCGGATAATGTCGTCGAGAAGAATGATGTATTTTCTGTCGCTGATGCCCGGAAGTCCGATGAACCGCGGCAGTACAGCGGTTGGGATATCCACAATGGCATATTCGGATTTGCCGTTAGCATGTGTGAGCTTGGCGGCCAAGTAGATAGCCCTGTCCTCCAGATAAGGAAATTTGTCGACATTGCTGAACATGATAGGCGAAATAGCCGATAACACCTTATCATTGAAATAGGAAACGACAAAATCCTGTTGTTTGGGAGAAAGCTGGGTTTCGTCAACAATATATATCTTTTCGCGCTCCAGTTCCAGCAATATCTCGTGGTAGGTCTGTTGCGACTTAGCCTGCAATTCAATCACCTTGTTCTGTACCTGATACAACAACTTCTTGGGTTTTTCACCCAGCATTTTTTTGGAATCCATCTTCAGGTCGATCATCCGCTTGATGGAGGCCACACGGACTTTGAAAAATTCGTCCATGTTGTTCGAATAGATTCCCAAAAATTTAATGCGCTCTACTAATGGAACCGCCGGATCAGACGCCTCCTGAAGCACTCTGGCATTGAACGACAGCCAGCTCAGTTCTCTGTTTATAAAAGTATGATCCATCAAGTTGCAGAAGGGAATAATGCCGAAACATACTCTGTCAGATTATCTATGAAATAACCGTTTTTGAGAATATATTTTTCCACGCCCACAGATTTTGCTTCGTTAATTACAGCTTCGTCGTCGTTACCCGATAGAAAGACCAACGCCGTGTCAGGGTTGGTTTCCCTGATTTTTTTGACGACATCCATTCCTGTCATTCGCGTGTCGTCGCTATTCAGATAAAAATCGACCACCACCAAATCAGGATTCAAATACATGTGTTCGATGCACTCTTCGCCGCACTGAAAAGCCTTTACGGAAAAGCCGCTCCTGCATTTGAAGGTATATTCCATCAAATTGATAAACATGGGTTCATCATCAACGAAAAAAATCAATTTATCGGCCATATTACATTACTTTTCCAAAGTTATATTTGCAACAAAATTACATCTTTTTTATGAAATAATTGCATTTTTTTTCATTTCTTTTGTTTCCATGTATTTATTTCATGTATTTTGAAGAAAAGACTGAATGATTATCTTAATACAAGAAACTCAACAAAATCCCTGCCGCTACAGCGCTGCCAATCACGCCTGCTACATTCGGTCCTATGGCGTGCATCAGCAGATGATTGGTGCGGTCGTATTCCTGCCCGACAACCTGCGACACGCGAGCGCTGTCGGGTACTGCCGAAACGCCGGCATTACCTATTAACGGGTTGATTTTGTTTCCATCTTTCAGGAAGATGTTGATGAATTTCACAAAAAGCACGCCGCCTGCGGTAGCAATGATGAACGATACCGCCCCAAGAACAAATATCAAGATAGATTGAGGTTTCAGGAAGGTTGTGGCTTGAGTGGAAGCGCCCACAGTGAGACCAATCAGAATGGTTACGACGTCTATCATCGGGCCGCTGGCAGTGTTGGCTAAGCGTCGGGTAACACCGCTTTCTTTCAGCAGATTGCCAAAGAAGAGCATACCAAGCAAGGGCAAACCCGAAGGAACGATAAAAGTGGTCAGCATGACGCCAACCAGCGGAAAAAGAATTTTTTCGGTTTTCGATACCTGACGGGGCGGTTTCATATGTATCAGGCGTTCCCTGGACGTGGTTAACAGGCGCATCACGGGCGGTTGAATGACCGGAACAAGCGCCATGTACGAATAGGCCGACACAGCCACCGCGCCCAGCAGTTCGGGAGCAAGTTTGGAAGCGGTAAAGATAGCCGTCGGGCCGTCGGCGCCGCCAATGATACCGATGGCGCCCGCTTCGGCAGGTGTGAATCCTGCAAGCAAGGCGATGGCGTACGCTCCAAAGATACCCAGTTGGGAGGCAGCGCCAATCAGCATCAATTTGGGATTCGATATCAGCGCCGAAAAGTCGGTCATGGCTCCAATACCAAGGAAAATCAACGGAGGATACCAACCGTTGCTTACGCCGTGATAGAGGATATTCAGCACACTGCCCTGCTCGTAAATGCCTATTTTTAAGCCGGGAAAAAACGGTACGTTGCCAATAATCATGCCGAAACCGATCGGTATCAGCAGCAATGGTTCGTATTCTCTGGTAATGGCAAGGGTGATAAAAATCAAACCAATGATAATCATTACAAAATGTCCCGGCGTGAAATTGGCAAATGCCGTGTACTCGAAAAACTGAACCATTTGGCTTTTCACAAAATCGAAAAAACCGGGGGAAGCCTGAAGTATCATCATAACGTTATTTTCCTATTACGATTAACACATCGCCTTCCATCACGGCGTCGCCCTTTGAAACCTTGATTTCGGTAACCGTGCCCGCCTTGTCCGATTCGATATTGTTCTCCATCTTCATCGCCTCCAACATCAGTACGCGTTGCCCGATGGATACCGTATCGCCCGGTTTCACAAATATATCGAGAATGGTTCCCGGCAACGGCGATATGATGGTTCCGGTTTTGGCGACTACCTTCATCGCAGCGCCGTGGTCAGTAGAGGGAACAGCTACTGAACGCAACAGAGTAGGCGTTTTGGATTGCTTTACCTCCTTGTCGAGAAGGACTGTATAAGGCGTACCGTTGACCTCAAGTTCAATGGTACGGTCTTCTACACTGTTGATTTCAACAGAATAATCAATGCTATTGATAGTGAATTTATATTTCTTCATTCAGATTTTTTTTACAAAGTAAACAAATGTTATTGTCATAAACAATGGTTATAAGCGATTTTTTTTACGAAGCATATCCCATTGGCAAAAGAGATTTCCAATTTTGTATACTCCAACTCATTTTATTTTTCTTTTTCTCAAAAAAAAATGAGTTACTTTGCAATAAATATCATCTAAAACATTTTGCTATGAAAAACCAATCCCGACGCCAATTTTTAACATCTGCTGTTGCAGGTGGGGCAGCCGTTGCCAATTTCTCATTATCGTCCTGCACGTCTGGCAGGACATCATCCCGCGAAAGTGATGAACTCATCTTCAGATACGAACAACTTGACCGTGCACTCCAACAACCGATTCTGAAAAAAAATCTTTTTCCATCGCCGGTCATCATTCAAACGCTTGAACTTTTGGAATATAACGGCAGTTATTTATGCCGTGTCCGTTCCGAAGACGGCGCTGAAGGTATTTCGGTGGCGCATCCGGACATGTCTTGGTTGGTTCCGATATTTTCGAGGAGAGTACGCTCGTTTTTCATCGGTCAGGATGCCAGAGAATTAGATCTGATATTAGAAAAGGTTTTCATGTATAATCTGAATTTCCGGTTAAACGGTTTGGCCATAGGTATTCCGTTGGCTACCATCGAATTTGCCATTTTGGACATGTTGGGAAAAATAGCTGACAAGCCTGTGGCGCAGTTAATCGGCGAAATACATAACCCTGAGGTAGGTCTTTACATGGCAACCGAATTTCGGGAGTTGCCTTTGGAAGAACATTTTGCACGTATCAAAGCCGAAGTGGCGCAGTACGACGTCAATGCCCTGAAAATCAAAATAGGATTCATGTGGGGAGGAAACAGGGATATTCATTACAAAGGAATACCGGGAAAATCCGAAAAACTGATTCCGATGGTGCGCGAACACTATGGCGACGACTTTGCGCTCTATGCCGACGCCAATGGCTATTATGATGCCGACGATGCCATTCGGATGGGACGGATACTGGAAGAATACAAATACAAATACTTTGAAGAGCCTGTGATGTTCTATCATTTTGAAGACATCAAAAAGGTTGCCGATACGCTTACCTTACCTATTGCAAATGGTGAACAGGATCATAGTTTTTACAATTTCAGATGGTTACTGGCACATGACGGATTGGACATCGTTCAACCGGACACGTACTATTTTGGCGGTTTCATCCGTTCCATGCGGGTGGCGCTTATGGGGCATGCTTTTGGAAAGACTTGCGTTCCTCATATGTCGGGGGGCGGATTAGGGTTTCTTTACAATGTGATTTTTGTTTCGGCAATACCTAATGCCGATCCGCACCACGAATTTAAAACCTTCAATACCAACGTACAATACGAATGTCCCACAGCTCCTCCGGCAGTAGTAAACGGAAAAATGAAAGCGCCCACGGGACCCGGTATGGGTATTATTATCGATCCGGAATTTGTTGCCAAACACCAACCTGTACAAAGGTAAGCCTGTCAGTTCTTCGACACTGACAGGTTCTTCACTCTTATCTCTTCACCACAAAGTACGCCAAGCAAACGCAAAGTACGCAAAGAACAAACCTGAAACCTGAACCCCGAAGGGCTCGCCGAAGGCAAACCTGAAACTTGAAACCTGAAACCTGAAACCTGAAACTATTTAGTACTTCACCACCCTGACAACACTTGAGTTTCCGCCGTTTTCCATTCGGATGATATATATTCCCGCGGGTAAATGTTCCAGATGAATGACTTCATTTGCGCCCGTTACTTTTTGTATATGTACTTGCTTTCCGTCAATGGCGAATATTCTGAGCGTACAGCCTGCCGCTTTTTCGATGTACAAATGAGCGGCAAAGGGATTGGGATAAATTGTCAGGCCGGCAGCGGGAAGTTCCTTTGTTCCGGTTGTAGGATCGCCTGAAATGACGGTATGTGTACCACTATCCACCGTAAAGTTGACGCCCGAACGAACATCGTTATATGAGAGCGTTATTTCCGGCGAAAATTCTGATTCAAAATCATCTATTTCCACGTCAATCAGATAATCGCCCGGCGGCAGGTTGTCGAAAACGTACTGTCCGCTGGCATTCGTGGTGGTTTTGGCCAGCAAGATATAACTTCCCGCCACTTTGCCCTTCATCAATGATTCATCTTCAGCGTCGGGCAATTTGATATACAGGTTCACGGTTATGGTTTCTGTTCCGGTATAGTTCACGGTTCCCTGTATGGTCGACTCTCCTTCTTCAATGACCGTTACCGTGCATGCGGCTTGCATCGAGCCAATGAAAGCGGTGATAACTGCTGTGCCCGGGCTGACTGCCGTTATTGTTCCGTTAACGTTTACCGTGGCTACGTCCGTATCGCTGCTTACCCATGAAAGAATAGCGGGATTGATCACATCATTGCCAATGGCGGCTTTCATCATCATCGCTGAGCTGCGCAGGAGGTATATTTCTTCCTCTTCCAATATTAATCCGGCTTCAAGCGCCACAATGTTTTTTATCTCCTTCCATCCAACTGCATCCCTGTAAAGGTTGACCGAAGCGGCTGGTACCCGAAGTATGCAGGCGTTAAGGTTTATCTCCTCAAATACATTGGCAGGCATCACTTGCGGCGTCAGGGCGGGATTGATCACTTCTTTCAAACCGCTGCATTTTGCAAAAGCATAACTTTCAATAATTGTTACCGAAGTGGGAATAGTAAAGGAAGTCACGCCTGTGCAACCGGCAAGAGCGGAAAAGCCGATGCGTATCACTGAGGAGGGTATGGTGATGGAAGTCATATTGATAAGGTCACTGAGCGCAAAGTTATCAATGTTGGTTACCGACTCCGGAATAGTAACAGAGGACAGGGAACAACCTTCGAAAGCCCGGACACCGATGCTTTCAACAGATTCCGGAATATTGTAATGTCCCTGTCTCCCGTTGGGAAAAACGAGAAGAGTTGTCATGTCTTTGTTGAATAACACGCCATCCTCTGAAGCATATTCCGGATTGTTAATATCAGCCGAAACGGAAATCAATTCGCGGCATTGAGTCAGGGATGAACTGCCGATGGAAGTTACCGATGCCGGGATGAATATGGATGATATACCGAAATTTCGCCAAAAAGCATTATGTTCAATGGACATTACCGAGGCGGGTATGGTAACGGAGGACGGGTTGTAGCTTTGTGAGAAGGAATATTCGCCGATGGTTTCCACCGTTGACGGAATGAAGTAGTCTCCCGTTTTTCCCGAAGGATACGCTACAAGTGTCGTCACATCTTTGTTGAACAATACGCCATCCACCGAAGAATAATTCGGATTGGCCGCATCAACCGATATGGAAATTAATCCCGCCCCCACGAAAGTTGGCGAACCGATAGACAATACCGTTGATGGGATGGTAATAGAAGTTAAATTACCACAATATTCGAAAACAGTTGTTCCAATGCTTGCCACCGTACTTGATATAGATACCGAAGCGAGCCTGTTATGAGATGCAAAAGAATGATTACCGATGCGGGTAACGCCTTCGCCAATTTCAACGCTGGTAATCAAAGCTATATGCTCTGTCCAGGGCGGTTGCTCGCTGATAGAGCGGTTGTAATCCGGCATGTCGCCCTCGCCGCTGATGTAAAGCGTTCCGTTGATGATTTCCCATGAAAGCGATCCTGCGTTACCCTCCGGGATTGCTTCAATATGTTCAAAATTACCCCACACTGCGGCGCCTTCGTAGCTAACAACCGAACCGGCAGGCACATGGAGTATGCAGGTAGCGAAGATGGTTTCGTCAAACATACCCGTGTAAATCGTCGGCGGATATGGATGCATACAGATGATTTCGGATAATCTGCTGCAAGATTTAAAAATCATGCTGCCAATGCTTGTTAGCGTGGCAGGGATGAATACGGAAGTCAATCGAGTGCAGGAGTCAAAAACCCAATTGCCGATAGTTGTTACCGATGCGGGAATGACAACAGAAGTTAAAGCACAAAATGCAAAAGCCTGGTCACCGATATATAATACCGATTCGGGAATGTCAACGGAAGTCAAACTGCTACAGTCATAGAAAGCATTATTACCGATGGATGTTACCGAGGCGGGGATATTCACGGAAGACAGACGGTAGCAATATTCAAAAGCCGATTCGCCGATGGAAGTAACGCGCTCACCGATGGATATCGAAGTCATATATTGACAGTTATATAAGGCAAAATCGCCAATCGAGGTAATTCCATCGCCAATTTCAACGCTTGTGATGCTGTTTCTATATTCATACCAGGGAGCGGGATTAATCTGGAAAGAATAATCCGGCATAGGACCATCGCCGGCGATGGTGAGTGTGCTATTGTTGATTTCCCATGTGAGCAGGCCGTCTGTGCCACCATTGTTACTAACTGTAACTACGCACGATTTTTGAATATCGCCTATTGCGAGGGTAATCTCTGCCTGTCCCGGGCTAATCGCCGTTATCATACCAATTTGATCCACTGTGGCAACAGCAGGATTGTCGCTTGTCCATGAGTAAACAAAAGGGTTGGTTATATCGCCGGAAACGAGGTGTGTCATCAATTCTGTTTCGCCGGATATCATGGATATATTGTCTTGGGTTAAAGTTATATCGACTACAAGCGGCACAATTTTATCAAATAATTTCCATCCCTCAGTATTATTGTACGTATCAACCGAACTGGCAGGCACCCACAAAATGCAAGTTTCAAGGATAGTGATCGAAAACAAAAAGTTGCTGAGATCGAAATCCTGTGGCGAAGGACTGACATTGATGATATCGGACAAAATACCGCAATTAGAAAAAGCACAGCCGCCAATAGACGCTACCGAAGCTGAAATGGTAACGGAATTCAGGTTGAAACAATCGGAGAAAGCAGCATAGCCGATTGATGTTACCGAATTGGGTATGATAACATAAGCCAGGGTAATGCAGGAATAAAAAGCCTCGATGCCAATATGTGTTACCCATGGTGGAATATCAATGGAAAACAGGTTGATACAACCCGCAAAAGCGCCGTCGCCGATGGATGTTACTGATAGGGGAATAGATACTGATACAAGGTTGGAGCAAAGAAAAAAGGAATTATCGCCAATACTTGTAATCCCTTCGTCAATCTCAACTTTTGTGAATGTATTTTGCCATTCGAACCAGGGAGCATCGGAGGAGTGAGCGAGCCCGGATTCGTATATAGCCGCATAATCCGGCATGGCACCCTCGCCGTGTATATAGAGTACGTCTTCCCTTATTTCCCAGTCGAATGGTTTGCCGGGTTGGGCAAATATCGTTCCAGAGCAAAACAGGCCGCACAGTAAAAGGATCAATAACTTTTTCATACCTTATCATACGATAATTGATGGATGAATGTTACATTTTCAGTGGAAAATTAGAAAATAGAGTTTTTTACACCAAGTTATTTAATCATGCACAGCACATCAAAAAAGGCTGTCCAATACTTTTTGAACAGCCTCTTTATAGAGAAATACTTAAAAAATACTATTTTTTGTATTGTTTTGAGTAATAAAGCGGAATACTCTGAGTATCACCACCTATAGATTTTATTGCCTCATCAAGATTGTTCTTATTAAATCTAGCTTCCGTTGAAGGATATTTCATTCTTTGCAGGAAAGAATTACTTCCGTGGTAACTCATCGGCGTAAACGTGAAAGTCATCGGTGTACCACCAATCGTATAAGTACCGCCTGTACGCTCCCCAGGTTTAACGACTGATTTGGGATACTCTGTTCTACGGTACTCAAATAAGTTTTCCTGATCAAGTTGTGCAAAGTTATGGATGTATTTTTGAGTGATGATCATCTCAAATTTTGCTTCGTTATCCATTGCTGCATCAAATTTAGCCATTACTGCAGTCACATAAGCGGTGGCATCGGCTTCCGGAATGCCCCACACGACCATAGACGACTGAACGGCATTCTCATATAGATCGCGGCATTCAGCAGCATTTCCTTTGTTCAACTGCCTTTCAGCTACAAACAACGCTACATTCGCATAGTCCATAAACGTCGACCACATAGCTGCATGTATGGGCTTTGGAAGAATGTCGTCTAATCTATTTGCTGTAGGTCCGTAAGTGATACGTGTGTCTGTCGACAAAATACCCCAAACAGCATCATTGTTTGTTCTATTTAAGCCCATAGGGATAGCATCGAATCTTGGTGTAAGACCGGCAGCCTGATCGGCTGGCGACTGTACAAATTGTACGAAACGAGGGTCTACAATTCCGTTGAATGGATTCACGAATCCTTTGTTGTCATCATCTCTGCCGTGTAGCAGGTTGACAAACTGCCAACTCGGGAGGAAGTCCATTCTGGAAGCATAGTCACCGAAATTTGGATGTTGGTTAGGATTACCTGCGCTGATAAAACGGAATACGGCATTATCAGCGTTATCCCGCATTACTCCGTCGGCAATGGCGGCATCTGCTTCAGTTGCTGATAGCGATGGCTCTACATGAATCATATTCATGGCAATCTGCAAACGCAACGAATTGGCAAACCGGCGCCATTTTTCAGCGTTTCCGCCCAACAGTATATCTCCGCTTGTCCAACCTTTCATGTTCACAGCGTCCTGAAGATCTGCATTGACTTCTTTCAATACACGAATCAGATCTTTAAAAATAAATTCCTGCGTATCATACTTTGGGGTGGGAAAGTTAAGGAAATCGTTGGCTTCCGTATAAGGAACGTCGCCAAAGGTACGCGCATTCTGGAATACCAACCATGCATTTAAAATTTTGACCGTCGCTACTTGCAGTTTCGGATCGCCATAGGCCGAAGCATTGGTATTTTCATTAATTTTAATGATCTGATTAGCAAGTTCGGAAAAGGTATAAGTCCTGTTGAAGAAATTGGACACCGTACCGGTACGAGCTGAAAAATCATACAAGTCTTCTTCCACATAGGTACGTTGTACCCAATGTTGGGCAATAACGCCATTCATACGAAAACCTTGCCACGAATCGAAATAAGTTTCCGCAATATTGCGTTGTACTTGCGTTAGGATGTAAGGCGTCTGAACTTCTGTCGCACGGTTGGGGTCTTTATTGATTTTTTCGAAATCTTTCGTACACGAACCAATGAGCACGACAACAAAGACCAATGAAATTTGTACTATTCTTATATATGCTTTCATTTTTTTAATTATTATATTTGATTAGAAATTGAAACCGATGCTGAATCCCCATGTACGGGTTGTTGGTACGTAACCGCCTTCAAGACCTTGCGCATTATGTCCTGCCATTTGCAGGTATTCAGGGTCAAAGTGCTTCTGATCTGCCCCAAAGGTAGCTAAGTTACGTCCAAAAACAGAAATACGCAAATCTTTCACAGGCCCTGTGAACCTTTGAGGTATTGTGTAACCCAATCTTATTTCTCTCAGTTTGATATAATCCGTTTTATGTATACCCAATCCATTTACTTGATAATGATCTCCAGCCCAATCCTCAGCATCAATTACAGAAGCATTAGCTACAGGAGTCGGTGAGTCATTGCCATCTGCATCAATATAAAAAGTCGTTAGTTCTTTAGAATCCGGATCATATTTATATCTACCGTATACCGCATCTATAATGATACCATCTTCACGTATGTCGCCTGTTTTACCAGGAACGTTTGTTTTTTGGGCAGATTCTTCCAGAATACCTGAATAAATGCCAAAAACTTTTGTGAGGTAGTACATATTCCCGCCCCTTTGCATATCGAAAAGAATGTTCAGATCAATTCCTTTCCAAGAGAAAGTGTTGGAAAAACCTGCTGTAAAATCGGGTGTAACCTTAGCTAATGGATAATCTACAGGTGTGGTACGATAATAACCATCTTCGTCAACCATCTTTTCGCCTTTCGGCCCATATATGAAATCTTTGCCATAGATCACAGGATACGTTTCTCCTTCATATGCACCTGAGTAAACCGAGAAACCGTTGCTTCCCAAAGATATCCATTGAACTTCGGGGGCAATAGAAACCACTTTACTTTTTAAAGTAGCAAGGTTAAACTGCATATCCCAGTTAAAGCCTGTTCTGCTCCTGAAAGGAGAAGCAGTCAGCGTTAGTTCAAGCCCCTTATTGCTTATTTCACCTGAATTAATCACCTGCGTCGTATATCCTACCGCACCTGTAACTGAAGCGCTAATGATTTGGTCAACCGTCTTTTTCTCGTAATAGGCAATATCAATACCCAACCTGTTATTGAATAAAAAAGCTTCCGCTCCGACTTCCCATGAGGTTGTTTTTTCAGGACGAAGATTCGGGTTCTGAAGTTCTGTCGGAATGCTAAATCTTGTAGCACTTCCGAAAGGAGTTTGGAAAGTATAATAATTCTCCAACTTGTACGGGTCTGTATCATTACCCACTATCGCATAGCCGGCGCGAAGTTTGGCAAAGTCTAACCAGGAAATAGTCTGCAATGCTTCTAACTGACTGAGTATAAAACTCAAATTGAAAGAGGGATAGAAGTATGAATTGTTTTTTGGAGGAAGTGAGCTCGACCAGTCATTACGCGCGGTAATATCCAGGTACACCAGCATATCCCAGTCCAAGGTTAGGTTACCATACACGGAATTTACACGTTTCCTTTGCTTTAGATCATATAAATCTGCTTTTGCAACTGAGTTTCCGAGGTTATATACACCGGGAATTACAAGTCCGTTCACGGATTGTCCACCAGAATAGTAGTAATTACGTTCATATCTGCTGGTTCCCGCCATGACGCTTAAACCCAGCCGACTGTCGGCAAGTCGTTTATTATAGGTGAGCATTAAATCCCCGTTGGTTTCAACATTTGCCCTATTAAGAATATAGTATCTTGCTAAACCTACCGATCCTGTAGAGATGCGTTCTTCTACTTTATACATCCAGGCGTCAACGCCAGCGCGACCTGTCAGTTTTAAACCGGGCGCTATATTTATGTTGAGCCCGCCACTTCCAAACACCCGGTCGCGAACATCGGTTTGGTAATTATTATTCAACGTCCAGTACGGATTATCGGCATACGCTCCAATCGGATTATTCCATGCGCGTCTGTTCCATGTTCTCATGGTTCCGTCAGGATTTTTGTATGCTTTTAATTCCTTGTAGTCCAACTGTGTTTGCGACCATTGGAACATAGTTCTTGTGGTATTTTCGTCACCGTAGCCGGTTTGGGGACGACCCTTAGCATCTGTTTTCACATAGCTGGCGCTTAAAAAACCGTCTAAGATGTTGTTGAATCTCGCTGTCCCGCTAAACGATACGTTATTGCGTTTGAGTTTCGAGTTTTCAGTGACACCTGTTTGATCTAAATTGGAATACGACAATCGAAATGAATGGTTTTGGTCTCCTCCGGTTACTGATATGTTGTTATTGAGCGCAATACCGGTTTTAAAAAAGGTTGTATAGTCATTTTTCGGATAAACCCACGGTTTGGGTTTCATATAGTTTTCGGTATCCCATTCATCAAAAGCGTTCCATGGAAGATGAAGAAGGGTTGGATCATATTTGGGCCCCCATGATTCATCAACATTATATTGCGGTACGTTATATTGCGTACCATTAATGGTGGCTGTATTCATGCCGAGGCCGCCGCCATACAATTTCTGAAATTTAGGCAAAATACCTACCTGTTCAAAAGTAACCGACGAGTTTACCGAAACGCCTAACGTTTTAGAGGCAGTCATGATGCCTTTTTTGGTGGTAATAACCACAACGCCATTGGCACCGCGCGAACCATACATGGCTGTTGCCGATGCACCTTTCAGAATGGTCATGCTTTCAATATCGTCAGGGCTTACATCGGATACAAGCGTACCTCGGTTGTATCCGCTTCCGGTACCACTTCCTGATGAGTAGTCGAAATTAGAGATGGGAACGCCATCTATCACAAACAAGGGCTGATTCTCTCCAGTGAGTGATGTATTACCGCGTATGTTAATTCTTGCGCCACCGCCCAATTGACCTGACGAAGATGTAATTTGTACCCCTGCAACACGACCTGATAATGAATTGATGACATTACCGGTACGAATTTGGGTTAATTCATCCGATTTCACTTCCTGTACGGCATATCCCAGCGATTTTCTCTCGCGTGAGATACCCAACGCCGTTACCACTACTTCGTCCAAAACATTAGCTCCCGACTCCATCACTACATTGATGATTTGCCGGTTTTCAACAGGTATTTCCTGAGTGACCATACCTACAAACGAAAATGACAACGTAGCATTGGCGGGAACCTCAAATGAGTATCTCCCATCTACATTGGTTACTGTACCCACCAATGTTCCTTTCACAAGAACCGTTACACCCGGTAACGACTCTCCATCATCGGCGCTGGTTACAGTGCCGGAAACCTGTACTGACTGGGCAAAGATAGTACTTATCCCCAGACACATAACTCCAATAATTACTAAAATTTTTTTCATTGAATGATTTTTGATTGTTAATTTGTTTTAATGTTCACACTGGCTATTGCGATATTTGTCTGCAATAGCATAATTACTTCTCTTTATTACTTCTTTTTAATTTACATCCATAAGCGACTTATTATAATTACTATTTATTATTTATTTCTGACTGAAAAAATCGGGCAAAGATAATCAAAAAAAATAAATTGCAAATGATTAATGTCATATTTTCTTTTTTTCGACGACTTTTTTCCTGTATAATCATTTTTTCATAAACTGGCTTTGGGGGGATATATCAAAAAAGGCGCCCGGAAAAATTCGGACGCCTTTTAACGTGCTATATGATACAGGCAATACTAACGTGTGCCGCCTGCCCACCATACATTCTCACTCCAAACATAAGAACCGTCTCCAAAAATATCACGAATATTTTTGTTTGAAGAAACATCGCTGTTACCATAAGTAAATCGCAATGGGAATGATAAACCATTCTTTAAGAAGCCGCTAACCCATGAATCGCCCATCGCTTTGCAACGCCGGTAATCATGATAGGCTTCCACTGCCTCGCACTCAAAAAATGATAAATACTTTTGAGTCATGATTTCGCCTATCGGGTCGGCATCAAATAACGGCTTTACATTTGTTGAATAATAGGTGTCGGTTTCAGTAGTGAGATTGCCGGTAATATTATTCACCTGAACAAATGCTGCCTTAATTGCTTCTTTCAATGCTGTTTCGGCTTCTGTTATCTGACCTGACCTGGCATGTGCTTCTGCTTTCAAAAAGAGTAACTCATGATAACTCATCATGAAAGTCGGAGCTGTATTTCTAACGCCCGATGTTGCCCAAGTAGTTGAAGAAAGCGCTGATCTGGAAAACGGATTTATATCCTGGATCGAATTTCCGTTTTCTGCAAATGCCGTTATGTCATCCAAATCTTTATCTGCCGGATAAACCCAAAACACGTCTTTGCGCGGATCGTCGCGTTGCAATAATTTTTCACGCATACTTCTGCTACCGCTTAAATGACCCGGACGGTCGGTGTAAAATCTGGCAAATGGGTTCCGGGTAGTAGTGCCATTGTACTTAAATATCATTTCATCATCGGCATTTGCAAAAGAGGAGTTTATTGCCGTAAGAACATCTGCATATTTTGGACTTTTAAGAGATAATCTCATGAGACCACGAGCCTTTAGACCATTGGCGGCTTTTATCCATCTGGAAACGTTTCCGCCATAGATAAAGTCCTGAGTACCTAACGTCGGCCAGGTCGTAGTTTTGTTTAGATTAACTATGCCATCATCCAATAGTTTCATGACATCACTGTAAATTGCTTCCTGCTTGTCCAATTTAGGCTGGGATATTTTACCTGGTTGACAGGCTTCTGTCCAGGGAACATCACCCATCAGGTCGGTAAGTTGTGCCAGATTGAATGCCAGTAAAATCTGAGCAATGCCCAAAGTATGGTAATTACCTTGTTCACTGCCGTTATTGAAGCCTTCTCTCGCGAAGCAAATCCTGCCGGAGCCTGACACGAACATCCTGACAGGCGTCCGTCAGCGAACGGATGATATGGAACTTGTCGGCTATCGGAGAAGAATTGAA
>Ga0082212_10001735_pt1 | contig 32057 bp, 24 predicted proteins | sample TergutNt197P3_FD_71548 | JGI IMG/M metagenome (GOLD analysis project Ga0082212, IMG submission 71548) | Neocapritermes taracua P3 segment gut microbial communities from Petit-Saut dam, French Guiana - Nt197 P3 | ecosystem: Host-associated > Arthropoda: Insects > Digestive system > Gut ...
TCGGACGTGAAGATAACAGGCTCCAATGGGTACGAGGAAACGGCGGGGTCTCGCATCATCGTCATTACTTCCGGGCTTGCGCGCAAGCCGGGGATGAGCCGTGACGACCTCCTTAAAGTCAATGCTGGGATTGTGAAGGAAGTGACGCTCAAGGCGGCCGCCAAGTCGCCGGACGCGATCATAATCGTCGTCTCCAATCCGCTTGACGCCATGACTTATGTAGCCCACAAGCACAGCGGGTTTCCCGCGCATCGCGTAATGGGGATGGCGGGGGTTCTCGATTCCGCGCGCTTTCGGGCCTTTATAGCGGCGGAGCTGGGCGTATCTGTTACAAACGTGACGGCTTTTGTGCTTGGCGGACACGGCGACACGATGGTGCCGTCAACGAAATACACCACGGTTTCCGGAATCCCCGTTGAAAACCTGATTCCGCGCGACCAGCTGGACCAGATTATAGAGCGGACCGCCAAAGGAGGAGCGGAGATCGTATCCCTGCTTAAGACCGGGTCGGCGTTCTATGCTCCTTCGGCGGCGGCGGTGCAGATGTGCGAATCCATCCTGTTCGACAAGAAAATGATTCTTCCGTGCGCTGTCCTTTCCAACGGGGCGTACGATGGGTGCGACGGGCTATTCGTGGGGCTGCCGGCGAAGCTTGGAGAAAGCGGGGTCGAGGAGGTTGTGCGCTTCGAGCTTGAAGAGAAAGAGATTGAGGCGTTGAAGCGGTCGGCGGCGGCAGTAAAGGAGCTTTGCGAGGCGGTGGACCGGCTTGGGTGCTGATGCCCGGCTGTCAGAAGGAGGTCGGCGGATATGAACATACACGAATACCAGGCCAAAGCGGTCCTGTCCCGATATGGGGTGGCGGTTCCGGAAGGGGATGTGGCGGATACTGTGGAAAACGCGGTCAGCATTACGGAAGGGCTTGGCATGCCCGTCGTCATAAAAGCGCAGATCCATGCGGGTGGCAGGGGCAAAGGCGGCGGCGTGAAACTGGCGGAGACCATTTCCGATGCGCGTGAACACGCCGAAGACATTATTGGCATGCAACTGGTGACTCATCAGACCGGGCCCGAAGGCAAGCAGGTCAAGCGCGTGCTGGTCGAGCGCGCCAGCCGGATCAGCAAGGAGTATTACCTGGGCATGGTTGTCGATAGATCCGTTTCCAGAATAGCCGTAATGGCGTCCACGGAAGGCGGGGTTTCGATAGAGACCATCGCAAAGCGTTCCCCGAATCTGATTATAAAGGAGTGGATCGACCCGGTGCTGGGACTTATGCCGTTCCAGGCCCGCAAGATTGCTTTCGGGCTTGGGCTGGCGGATAGTCTCACCGACAAGGCGGTAAAGATAATAATGTCTCTTTACAAAGCTTTCGTTGAAACCGACTGCTCCCTTGCGGAGATCAATCCGCTTGTCTTGACTGAAGAAAATGAGCTTCTCGCGTTAGACGCGAAAATGAACTTCGACAATAACGCGTTGTTTCGCCACAAGGACATCCAGGCGTTGCGCGATTTTGACGAGGAGGACCCTGCCGAAACAGAAGCGTCCGGGCATAAATTGTCGTACATCCGTCTTGAGGGTAATATCGGCTGTTTGGTAAACGGCGCCGGACTGGCGATGACTACCATGGACATGATCAAATTGTGCGGCGGCAGCCCGGCCAATTTTCTGGATGTGGGCGGCAACGCATCGACAGGGCAGGTGACGCACGCTTTCCGGCTTATCCTTTCCGACCCGAACCTGAAGGCTATCTTCGTTAACATCTTCGGCGGAATAATGCGGTGCGACGTAATTGCCGAAGGCGTGGTCGCGGCGGCGAAATCAATCGGCCTGTCGGTTCCGTTGATCGTTCGTCTTGAAGGCACAAACAGAGAGAAGGGGAAAGAGATCCTGGCGGCGTCCGGGCTGAATATCACCCCCGCCGCCGATTTGGAGGATGGAGCGAAGAAGGCAGTCGCCGCGGCGGCTGGTGGAGGCGGCCTGTGAGCATCTATCTCAATAAGGAAAGCCGCATTGTCGTTCAGGGAATTACCGGCTCGGCGGGGGCGTTTCACACGCGCCAGATGGTTGAGTACGGGACAAAGGTCGTCGCCGGGGTTACGCCTGGAAAAGCCGGAATACAGGTGGAAGGCGTTCCTGTATTCAACTAGGTAAGCCAGGCGGTTCGGGAGACAGGAGCGGGAGTTTCCGTCATCTTCGTTCCGTCGGCTTTTGCGGCCGATGCTATCTGCGAGGGGGTTGACGCGGGAATTGGCCTGGTCATATGCATCACGGAAGGCATCCCGGTTCTTGATATGGTGAAGGTGAAACGGTTCATGGAAGGCAAGAAAGCCCGCCTGGTGGGGCCCAACTGTCCGGGGGTAATTACTCCGGGAGAGTGCAAGGCGGGAATAATGCCCGGAAGCATCCACGCGCCCGGTCGTGTCGGTGTTGTCTCCCGCTCCGGAACGCTTACATACGAAGCGGTGCATCAACTGGTCGGCGTGGGATTAGGACAATCCACATGTATCGGCATCGGCGGAGATCCGGTTAACGGGACTAATTTTATAGATGTTCTTTGCGCCTTCGAAAATGATCCGGAGACAGACGCGGTTGTCCTTATCGGCGAAATAGGCGGCACGGCGGAGGAAGAAGCGGCGCGGTGGATCAAGGAGAACATGACTAAACCGGTCGTTGGCTATATCGCCGGGCTGACAGCCCCCAAAGGAAAGCGGATGGGGCACGCGGGCGCGATTATCTCAGGCGGAGAGGGCGGCGCCGCGGACAAGATTGCCGTATTCCGGGCGGCGGGCATCCATGTTTCCGAGTCTCCCGCGGATATAGGCAAGACAATGGCCAGTGTGGTCAAACGGGGAGCCGACAGGGAAAATTAAAGCTTTAAAGCCGATAACTGGAGGAACGAATTGCTGAAAGGGAAGCAGCAAATTGTGGAGAAGTACGAAGAGTGGGAAACCGATAAGGTCCGGATCAGGATCATCCCGCGGTACTGCAAGGGGTGCGAAATCTGCGTGAAACTTTGTCCCACGCAGACGCTTGGTCTGGAGTTGTTCAAAGCTAAAGTCGTTGACGCCGGGAAGTGCGTCGCTTGCATGTATTGCGAGATGCGCTGTCCCGATTTTGCTATCTCCGTTGAAAAGAAAGAGGCGATCCAATGAGCCGGGCGCGACTGCTTCAGGGAAATGAAGCCTGCGCCGAGGGCGCGCTTTACGCGGGTTGCGGCTTTTTCGCGGGATACCCGATTACGCCGTCAACGGAAGTGGCCGAACACATGGCAAAGAAGCTTCCGAAGCGCGGCGGGGTTTTCCTTCAGATGGAAGACGAGATTGCGGCGATGGCGGCGGTGATCGGCGGGTCGCTGGCGGGCTGCAAGGCTTTTACCGCCACATCCGGTCCGGGTTTTTCGCTGAAACAGGAAAACCTCGGATTTGCCATGCTGACCGAGGTTCCATGTGTTGTCGTCAACGTCATGCGGGGCGGTCCGTCCACGGGGGTTCCCACCGGTCCCGGCCAAAGCGATATCATGCAGTGCCGTTGGGGGACGCATGGCGATCATCCGTCGATATGCCTTACCCCCGCTTACGTGCAGGAGATTTTTTCCGAGACGGTTCGCGCGTTCAACCTGTCGGAAAAATACCGTACCCCGGTGATCGTGGCTTTTGACGAGGTCGTCGGGCATATGCGGGAAAAAATAGAGATCCCGGAGGCGGGAGCGCTTTCGGTGGTTGACCGGACAAAACCGATCTGTCCGCCGGAAGAGTATCTTCCTTATGACGACAGTCAGGGTGATGTCCCGCCGATGGCGAACTTCTTTGAAGGATACCGCTATCACGTTACAGGGTTGAACCACGGTCCCGACGGTTTCCCTGTGAACGCTTCTCCCCGTATCCACACGGACCAGCTCAGGCTTCTGCGCAAGGTGGAAGCCAACCGCGACGATATCGCGCGAAACGTCGAATATCGTCTCGATGATGCCGATGTGGCGGTGTTTGCTTACGGCATCTGCGGGCGCTCCGCGAAAGCGGCTGTGGATCTTGCCAGAGCAAAAGGAATTCGCGCGGGGCTTTTGCGTCCATTGACCATTTGGCCGTTTCCCGAGGCGCAGGTTGCCGCTCTTTCCGCGCGGGCGCGGGCGATTATAGTTCCGGAGCTTTCTCTGGGCCAAATCCTTTTCGAGGTGGAACGCTGCTCGAAAGGACGTTGCCGTGTCGAGGGAATCCATCGCGTCGACGGCGACCCGATCCATCCGGCGCAAATCCTTGCCCGGATACAGGAGGCTCTCTAATGGCATTCGATTACCAGCGATATATAAGGGGCGGAAAACTTCCCCACATCTGGTGTCCGGGATGCACCTACGGGACGGTATTCAAGTCGCTTTTGCGGGCCATCGACGCTCAAAAGCTTGACCGCAACGATATCGCCATGGTTTCCGGCATCGGCTGCGCTTCGCGTCTGCCGGGCTATGTGGATTTCAATACGCTGCACACGGCGCATGGGCGCGCGCTGGTATTTGCCACGGGACTCAAGATGGCAAAGCCGGACAAGCATGTTCTGGTAGTCAGCGGCGACGGCGACGCGACAGCGATAGGCGGGAATCATTTCATTCACGCCTGCCGCCGTAACATCGACATGACGCTTTTGGTGTTCAATAATTACACCTACGGAATGACGGGAGGACAATACTCGCCGACCACTCCATACGGCCTGTCTGCTTCCACCATGCCGTACGGAAATGTGGACTTTGCTTTCGATATCCCTTCGCTTGCCAGAGGCGCGGGAGCGACGTTTGTCGCTCGCGGGACCGCGTATCATGTACCAGCTCTTGATCGGCTCATCGTGGCGGCGATGCGGCACAAAGGTTTCTCCGTTGTCGAGATCATGAATGCCTGTCCGACAGCGTTTGGTAAGCGCAACAAGTTCAAAAGCCCAACCGATTTGCTCCTGTGGATGAAAGAATCTTTCGTTCCTGTTGAAGCCTTCGAGAAGCTCCCGCCTGAAAAGACGCAAGGCAAGCTTCCCATGGGTATTCTGCACAGCAGAGAAGGAGCGCCGGAGTTTTGCGAAGCTTATTTCGCGATGGTTGAGCGGCTGAAAGAAAAAGAAGGGACCGGCAAGCCATGAGCGAACGATATGAGATCCGGTTTTCCGGTTCCGGCGGCCAGGGGTTGATCCTGGCCGGTGTTATCTTTGCCGAAGCGGCGGCTATCTACGACGGAAAAAATGCCGCGCAGAGCCAATCCTACGGGCCTGAAGCGCGCGGCGGCGCCTCCAAGTCTGAAGTTATTTTGTCCGACGATACGATCGATTTTCCGAAAGCGACTTCGATCGACCTGATGCTTGCCCTTACCCAGGAAGCATGCACAAAGTACTGCGGCGACATAAAAGACGGCGGAACGCTGCTGGCGGACGAGGATTTCGTGCGGGATATTCCGAACGGAAACTTCAAGGCGATCCGGCTTCCGATAATCCGGACAGCTTCCGAAGACGTGGGGAAGGCTTTCGTCGCCAACATCGTGGCGATCGGCGCCATCGCGGCGCTGACCGGGCGGGTCAGCCGTGAAGCTATAGAAAAAGCGGTGCTATCCCGCGTGCCAAAAGGAACCGAAGATTTGAATCGAAAGGCGCTTGCCGCCGGATATGAGCTCGTCGAAAGGAGAACTAACTGATGCAGCAGCAAGGGATGCAACGGACTCTCTCGATCATCAAGCCGGACGGTGTCCGCAAAAAAGTCATAGGAGAAGTCGTTCGGCGTTTCGAATCGGCGGGGATACGCATTGCAGCAATGAAAATGCTGCACCTCTCCAAGCGAGAAGCGGAAGGATTTTACGCGGTTCACCGTGAGCGTCCCTTTTTCGGGTCGCTCACCGACTTCATGTCTTCCGGCCCGATCGTCGTCATGGTGCTGGAAGGGGAAAACGTCATCGCGCGGAACCGCGAGTTGATGGGAGCCACCGATCCGAAGAAAGCCGATGCCGGCACGATACGCGCTTCCATGGCGGACAACATCGAACATAACATCGTGCACGGCTCCGACGCCCCTGAGACGGCGGCCACGGAAATCCGATATTTCTTCAGTGAGCTGGAAATCGTCAGCTGATTCGCCGCGAGAAAGCGAAACCTTTTTGCCGGCCAATAAAGTCGACCTGAAGGGGATGCCCATCGAGGAACTGGAAGCGTTTTTCTCTCAATGGGGAAAAGAGCGATACCGGGCTCGGCAGGTGTCGCGGTGGCTCTATGGCAAGCTTGCGGACGATTTTGCCGTGATGACCGATCTGTCAAAGGAGTTCCGGGCCCTGTTGTCATTGGCCTGCCGGGTTTCATCTCCTGCGGCGGAGCGGATCGACGTTTCATCAGACGGAACGGAAAAGGCGTTGTTTCGCTTTGAGGACGGCGCGGCGGCCGAGAGTGTCCTCATTCCAGATGAGGGGCGCCGGACGCTTTGCATTTCTTCCCAGGCTGGGTGCGCTCTTGGGTGCGCATTTTGCGCCACGGCGGCGATGGGGTTTCGCCGCGATCTGCTCTCCTCGGAAATTGTGCACCAGGTATGCTTCTTCTCCAGGCGGCTTGCGGCGCGTGGGGAAAGACTCTCCAATGTTGTTTTCATGGGGATGGGAGAGCCGCTGCTGAACTTCTCTCAGGTCTCTCGCGCGATCGGCATCCTGCTCTCCCAACACGGATTTTGCTTTTCAGGAAAGCGCGTCACAGTGTCCACCGTCGGGATTGTTCCCGAAATGCAGGCGCTGGCGGGGAAATACCCGGTGAGTTTTGCTGTCTCTTTGAATGCGTCAAGGGACGACCAACGCTCTCTTTTGATGCCGGTTAACCGCAAGCACGGGCTAAAGGAAGTGGTGGCGGCGATGCGGAAAATTCCACTGCAAAGCAACAGGAAGGTTACGGTCGAGTACGTGATGCTTGCGGAAGTAAACGATACGCCCGAAGACGCCGCCGCGCTGGCGCGGCTTCTCAAGGGCGCGCGCATAAAAGTGAACCTGATCCCTTACAACGAGCACGGCAAGTCTTCGTATAGATCGCCGCGGCGTGAAGTGATCGACCGGTTCCGGGATATCTTGTTGGCGGAGGGGCTCCAGGCGATTACACGAGAGCGGCGCGGCGCGGATATCGCAGCCGCGTGCGGGCAACTTTGCGCGGATATTCGCTAAAAAAATTAAAATTCATAAAAAAGAGGTTGAGATAAGTTGCCGATCTTCCTATAGTTTACAAAGGGTTTCCCGAAAAGGAGTCATGTTAATGTCAGGGATTCTTGGCGTCATAGGTGGCTCTGGCCTCTACGAAATGAAATCATTGAAAAATGTCCGCCGGGTAACAGTACGCACTCCTTTTGGGTTTCCATCCGATGCTTTGGTCGTTGGCGAACTCGAGGGAAGGCCGATGGCTTTTTTGCCGAGGCACGGATTGGGGCATCGTATAGGGCCGTCAGATATCAATTTCCGCGCGAACATATACGCGATGAAAAAGATCGGCGCCGGCGCGGTTTTGTCTATCTCCGCTGTGGGAAGCATGAAAGAGAAGATCCGTCCGGGCGACATTGTTATTGTCGATCAGTTCTTCGACCACACGAAGCGGCGGGAGAATACGTTTTTTACAGACGGCGTGGTTGGTCATGTTTCCCTGGCGGACCCGGTTTGTCCCGCGCTTTCCGGGATTGTTTACGACGCGGCTCGCAGTGTTGCCAAGCGGGTCCATCGTGGCGGCACCTACCTGTGCATGGAGGGACCTGCCTTTTCTACCAGAGCCGAATCGGAGATCTACCGCAAGTGGGGGATTGACGTCATCGGAATGACCAACATGCCCGAAGCAAAGCTCGCGCGCGAGGCTGAACTGTGTTACGCGGTGATGGCGCTGGCTACCGATTACGACTGCTGGCACAAGAGCGAGGAAGATGTTGCGATAGAGACCGTTCTCAAGATCCTCATGCGCAATGTTGAAAATTCGAAAGAGATCATCCGTAAAGTGGCGAAGCGTTTTCCGCATCCGGGCGGGTGTGGGTGCGGAGAGGCGCTCAAGAACGCAATTATCACCGATCGCAAGAAAATCCCGGCGGCAACCCGCAGGCGGTTGTCGCTCCTGATGGGGAAATACCTGTGAACGCGAGAATTCTTGTCATGCCCAGAGTTTTACTGCCGGTCGTAATCGCGGCGTTGGTTTTATCTTCCTGCGCGGCCTTTGGTATTTCCGAGGCTCGCAAAAGAGAAGCGGACGCCCGGATGAAGATGGGAGTCACATATCTGCAGCAGGACAACCTGCCGATGGCGATGAAAGAGTTGATTCGCGCTTCCGAACTCGACCCGAACAATCCGGAGGTCGATATGATACTCGGAATGACGTATAGGGCGCGGGGCGACGGCGGGCAGGCGGAAGAGAGCCTGCGAAGGGCTATCGACAAAAAACCTGATTTTGCCGATGCGCATAACAATCTGGGGATTGTGCTTGCGGATCGCGGAGCATGGGACGAAGCTGTACGGGAATTCAAAAGCGCGTATGAAAACGTTCAGTACCAGACGCCTGAGCGGGCGATCTACAACTCCGCTGAAGCGTATCGCCACAAAGGAGATACGGATCGGGCGGAAGATCAGTACCGGCAGGCGCTTAAGGTCAACCCTGGGTATGGACCGGCATGCAAAAGCCTGTCTTCCATGTTGTTTGAAAAGGGCCGGGCGCGGGATGCGGCGAATACCATGGTCCAGTGTCTCCAGTCGGTGCCGAATTATGCGGAAGGATGGATGCAGCTTGGCCGCATATACGTTTCGATGAGACGTCATTCTGAAGCGGTTGACGCATTCAAAACGGTTTTGTCGATTTCCGAGGACTCCGATATCCGGGATCAGGCTTCCGGGTATCTTACCGTCCTCGGAACGGAGCGACGACGATGAGCGGAAATGATATGGGTTCGGCTTGGAAGGAAAAACGGGAGAAAATGGGTAAAAACCTCGACGAGGTATCCAATACTCTCCGGATTGGTCATCGGTATTTGCGTGGCATAGAGGAATGCAACTTCGAAGGATGGCCCGAAAAGGTTTTTTCGACAGGGTTCATTCGAACATACGCGAAATACCTTTCTGTTGATCCGTCGCCTGTCCTTGATGCTTATGAGAAAACACTGAAAAAACCCCCACAGGAAGAAGAGGAGGTAATACGCCCCGAATGGATGGAGCGGGGAAACCGCAAGACCCCTTATGTTTTCATAACCGTGGCTGTTTTCATCATCGGGGTGGCGCTTGCTTTCTTCACTATGCGGAAAACGGAAAGCCCCGAGCGTTTTACGGGCGAATCCAAAACCGAAAATGCCGCACAGATTAATTCCGCTTCCGGGGACGATGTATCGGCATCCGAGCCGAAAGTAACGGCGTCAGCGGTTGATAATGTCGTGGCGGCGAAAGACGAGGCGAAAACCAACATCGCCGCGAAAACCGCACCGGCAACGGTTGCGCCTCCGCCTCCCAAGCCTCCGCCCGCCGCTCCCGCCAGTGTTCCGCCTGCTACGCCTCCGCCCCCCAAGCCTCCGCCCGCCGCTCCCGCCAGTGTTCCGCCTGCTACACCTTCGCCCGCCACGCCTTCGTCCGCTGCTACCGCCAATGCTCCGCCAGCCGCTTCTTCTCCCGCCAAGGTTTCGATAACAGGCAGGAATGTGTCGGTGGCCGGTCCGTTCGAGCTTATTCTGGAAGCAAGCGAGCATACGTGGCTGACGTACAACCTGGATGGCGGCGATCTCATTGAGGTAACGCTTCAAACGGCCGACAAGATAAGCATCAAGGCCGAGAAGGCACTCACTGTCAGGCTTGGCAACGCCGGCGGCGTAATCGGTACGCTGAATGGACAACGGCTTCCACCCTTCGGAGAAAGCGGCCGGGTTCGAACTATGAACTTTGGCCGATGAGTCGTGGGAGCGCCGCCGGGAAGCGCGTTTTTCATGTTTCTCCCGCGTTCCTGGCGCGCGCTTCCGACATGGGAGAAGCCGACCGGCGTCTGACTTTTTTTACCCGCGCGGCTGGTGTCGTGTCTACCGTCGCAAAATCCGCATGGAAGAGCCGAAAGCGGTTTGGCGGTATGCTCCAGCGATATGTTCTCCTCGACATCGCATGGACCGAGATCCAGGGGAAGATGCCGGTTCTGGAATCGGTTTCCCTCTCGGCGAGTTTCTGGTCGATTCTGGAGGAGTGGGATCGCGTGCGCTACGCCGATTACCTCCTTGAATTGGCGGTTGAGATTTTTCCTCAGGGAGGCCCGAAACCCAAAGCGTTTGATCTGCTGCTCGACGGAATGCGGTCGCTTTCGGCCGGGGAAAGTCCGGAGAAGGTGGCTCGCCGGACGGAGACGAGGTTTCTGTCGATCGGAGGATGGGGGCCGGATCTTTCGGGTTGCCGGAAGTGCGGCAAGACGGATGGCATGTGGTACAGGTTTATGCCTTCCAATGGAGGAGTGATGTGTGAGTCGTGCGCGGCGGGAAGCGGTGTCAGAATTTCCCTTGGAGCGGTAAAAACATGGAAGGCGCTTCAGGGACAAAACGCGCACGGAAGAGGGCGGCTTCAGGTTTCGGATGGAATTGCCGGTGAATTACAAGCGGTTATACCAAAATATGTTGAGTATTGCCTTGGGAAAACATTGCGCAGCCTCCAGGGAATTTGAGGCATCATAGCTAAAACCTTTAATAATTCAGCGACTTCTTGACAATACCTCCCGCCGGGTGTAAGTATGCCTATCACTTTTTTGCCGGGAGGTTTTGGTGTTTTTCCAGGATCTTATTCTCTCCCTACAGCGTTTTTGGGCCGATAAAGGCTGCGTGATCCATCAGCCTTATGACACGGAGGTCGGCGCGGGAACTTTTCATCCGGCGACTTTTTTGAGGTCGCTTGGCCCGGAGCCGTGGAACACCGCGTATGTCGAGCCTTCAAGACGGCCAACGGACGGCCGTTACGGAGAAAACCCCAATCGGCTTCAGCATTATTACCAGTTCCAGGTGATCATGAAACCGTGCCCGGTCAACTACGTGGAACTCTACCTTGATTCCCTCCGGGCGGTGGGTATTGATCCATTGGAGCACGACATCCGCTTTGTGGAAGATGATTGGGAATCACCCACGCTTGGCGCCTGGGGACTCGGGTGGGAAGTGTGGCTTGACGGGATGGAAGTTACGCAGTTTACCTACTTCCAGCAGTGCGGCGGTATCGACCTTAAACCTGTTCCCGGTGAAATTACTTATGGCCTGGAGCGGATCGCTATGTATCTTCAGAATGTAAACAATGTTTATGACTTGAAGTGGGTGGGAAACGTGACATATGGCGATGTCCATCATCGCGGCGAGGTCGAATGGTCCGCCTATAATTTCGAGGCGGCCGATGTTCCGATGCTGTTTTCCCTGTTCGGCATGTTTGAGAAGGAATGCGTTTCGCTGCTGGAGCGTAAACTCGTTCTTCCCGCATACGATTATTGCCTGAAATGTTCCCACGCTTTCAATATGCTGGATGCGCGCGGAGCCATCTCGGTTACCGAGCGCACTTCCTATATAGGGAGAGTGCGTAACTTGTCGCGCCGGTGCGCGGAAGGATTCCTTAAGACGCGGGAGGAGATGGGGTTCCCTTTGCTCAGGAACCCCTCTGGGCGGTAGGTGTTTTCGCAAAATTATAAATATCGGACAACCGTGGAAGAGGAAGAAAAATAGATGGAACATGATTATCTGCTCGAGATCGGGTGCGAAGAACTTCCCGTAGGTTTTATCGGTCCGGCGTTGTTCAACGGCGGACGTCTGTTGGAGGATTCTCTGCGCAAGGCGCGCCTTGGTTTTCGGAAGATAGATATACATGGAACGCCACGGCGCCTGGCTTTTATAGTTCGAGGGTTGGCGCGGCGCCAGGAAACCCGCAGCGAGGCCGTTTTAGGTCCGCCGAAATCCGTTGCGTTTGACGCGGCGGGGAAACCGACAAAAGCGGCTATTGGTTTTGCCAAGTCGCAGGGAGTTGATGTAGAGGCTCTTTCCGTTTTTCCTTCGGAGCGTGGCGAATACGTGGGGTTCATGCGCGAGGAGGCTGCTTTGGAGGCGCGGGAGGTGCTGCCGAAGATCGCCTCCGAGTTTGTTCCGTCGATCCCGTTTAAAAAGTCGATGCGCTGGGCCGATCTCGATGTTCGCTTTGCGCGGCCGGTGCATTGGATAGTGTCTCTTCACGGAGAGGATGTGATCCCGTTCCGGTTTGGCAATGTTGACGCGGGCCGGACGACGTATGGCCACCGGTTCATTTCGCCGGGTTCCATAGATCTTGCTTCGCCGGACGCCTACGAAGGGAAACTTGCGGAGGCGTTTGTGCTGGTTGACCTTGAGGACAGAAAAAGCCGGATACGCGCCGGGTTGCAAGAGGTGGCAAAGCGCACGGGAGCGAGACTGGTAGAAGACGAGCCTCTGGTGGAGACGACGGCCAATCTTGTCGAGTTCCCTGTTGTTTTGCAGGGGTGCTTCGAAGAGAAATACCTTGCTCTCCCAAGGGAGATTCTTGTCACCACTATGCGGAACAACCAGAAGTATTTTGCGTTCGAAGATGATCGTAAAGCGTTAAGCCCGTATTTTGCTTTTGTCAGCAACATGGTTGTTCCTGATGAGCAGGTTATTGTGGCGGGCAACGAGAGGGTTTTGCGCTCACGTTTGTCCGATGCGGAGTTTTACTATTGGGACGATCTGAAAATACCGCTGTTTGACCGCGCGCAAGCGCTGAAAAAAGTGCTCTTCCAGGCCGACATGGGCACCTATTGGGAGAAGACGGAACGAATGGCGGAAATCGCCGCCTTTGTCGCCTCTTTCGGTTTTCCTGAAAAGACGGATGATTGCCGCAGAGCGGCTTTTCTAAGCAAGGCGGATCTGACTGCCGGCGTCGTCAAGGAGTTTCCTGAGCTGCAGGGCGTGATGGGCCGGCATTATGCGTTAAAGACAGGCGAGAATGATGAAATCTCCGAATCGGTTTTTGAGCACTATCTGCCGAAAGGGCAATCGGACGACCTTCCGCGTACCGATGTAGGCGCGGCGGTTGCGATTGCGGACAAGATAGACATGGTATGCGGCTGTTTCGGCGTGGGGCTTATTCCTACCGGCACGGCCGACCCTTATGCCCTGCGCCGGCACACCCTTGGGATACTGTCCATACTCGAAGCAAGAGGGCTTCGGATACGGATTGAGGAACTGGTGGACCGGTCGCTTTCGACGCTTTCCTCAAAACTTAAAATTCCGGTGGGCGAAGTCAAACAGAAGGTTATGGAATTTATCGCAGCAAGATTCCTTAATCTGCAGGTCTCCCACGGTATTCCCGCCGACCTTGTCGAGGCGGTGATCGCCGCGGGGATGACGGACGTGGTGGATCTCCGGTCGAAGCTGGATGCGCTGGCCGCGTTCCGCGTCCAGGAAGCGTTCGAGCCGCTTGCCGAGGTATTCAAGCGGGCTATCAACATTACCAAGGCGTACTCCGGACCGCTTGAGGTTTTCGAGCGGTTTTTCGATACACAGGAAGAAAAGGCGCTCTATGAGGCGTCGCATGGCGTTTCGGACCGTGTCTGCATTGCGGCTCGCGACGGCAAGTATGCCGAGGCGTTTCGCGAGATGGCGGCTCTCCAGCCGCTTGTTGCCGCTTTTTTTGATAAGGTGCTTGTAATGGCGGAAGACGCGGATGTCCGGAACAACCGACTGGCGTTGCTTAAAGGGTTGTCCGCTGTGTTTTCCTCCGTAGCGGATTTTTCCAAAATATCGTCTCCAGGCTAACTAAACCGGCATAGCCGGAGGTGGCGACATATGAAAAGCAAGCTGGTGTATTCCTTCGGCGGCGGAAAATCCGAAGCCGACATTGGAATGAAGAACCTTTTTGGCGGCAAAGGAGCGTCATTGGCCGATATGGCCGGACAGGGGCTTCCTGTTCCGCCAGGTTTCCTCATCGCTGTGCGGGCCCACCAGTTGTTCTGCGAAAACCGTGAAAAACTGCCAACCGACGTAAACAGGGAAATAGAGCGGGGCCTTGCGAGGCTGGAGAAATTGACCGGGCGAAAGCTTGGGGACCCGAAAAACCCGTTGCTGGTATCCGTGCGCCCGAGCGCCTGCTTTGCGATGCCCGGAACAATCAACACCGTGCTTAACCTGGGGCTAAACGACAAAAGTGTCGAAGGGTTGGCGACGGTCTCAGGCAGCGCCCGCTTTGCTTATAGTTGCTATTGCCGTTTCATCTCGTTGTTTGCCAATGTGGTTCTTGGTGTCCCGATAGAGCCTTTCCTGCAGATCTTGGAGGAAAAAAAGCGCGACGTTGGAGCATCCGACGAATCTGGTCTGGGCGACGGCGATCTTGTGGATATTTGCCGCAAATATAAGGCGCTTGTGAAAGAGCGGCATGGGAAAGAACTTCCTCAGGTTCCCGCGGTTCAGCTTGCGATGGCCCGCGACGCGATGTTTCGTTCGTGGGACATTGAAAGCGCAAGGTCTTACCGCAAGCTTCGGAAGATTCCGGAGGAGACAGGCACCGGGGTGATAGTTCAGGCGATGGTCTTTGGCAACGCCGGTAAAGACTCGGCTGCCGGGGTATGGTTTACGCGTAATCCTTCAACGGGGGCGAAGGAGTTTTGCGGGGAGTATCGCGTCGATTCGCAGGGCACGGATATGGTTGCCGGACTGCGGACGCCGAGCCCGATTCGCAACATGAAAAAGGAATTCCCGAAAGCCTATGACCAGCTTGCCCGGATATCCGGCCGGCTCGAAAAGCGATACAAAACTGTTTTGAGTTTTGAGTTCACGATTGAAAAAAACGCGCTCTATATGCTTCGGGTCCGCCAGGGGGAACGTAGCGCCGCCGCGGCGTTCCGAATGGTTGTGGACATGGTCAAGGAAAAGATCCTGACCAGGGAAGAGGCGCTTCTTGGTGTTTCCGCGCGTCAAGTTGAGCAGCTTCTCCATCCTGTTGTCGACCCGGAAGCGAAAGTCGATGTAATAGCCGCCGGCCTTCCGGCATCTCCGGGCGCGGCGACCGGAGTTATTGTGTTTTCGGCGGACAAGGCGATGGAGCGGGCTATGTCCGGAAAGGACGTGATTCTTGTCCGGCGGGAGATAAGCCCGGAAGATATTCGCGTGATGGAGATCGTTAGCGGGATTTTGACGGAAAAGGGAGGAATGACCTCTCACACCGCGGTGATCGCGCGCCAGATGGGGAAAACATGCGTTACCGGGTGCGAAGCGATTGATGTGGACGAGGCGACGGGCCGTTTTATAGCGGGTACCCGTGTTTTGCATGAGGGAGACGAGATAACACTGAACGGCGCCAGCGGAGAGGTGATCTTTGGAAAAGTGCCTCTGACCGTCCCGAAGATGACCGGGGCATTCGGCGTCATCCTGTCGTGGGGCGATTCTGTGCGCCGACTGAAGGTGCGCGCTAACGTGGATACCCCAAGGGATGCCAGGGTGGCGCGCGATTTTGGGGCGGAAGGTATAGGTCTGTGCCGGACCCAGCATATGTTCTTCTCCGAGGACAGGCTTTCCATTATGCGTGAGCTGATACTTGCCGCGACGAAAGAAGAGCGGGATGCCGCGCTGGCCCGCCTCCTGCCGATGCAAAGGGATGATTTCAAAAAACTGTATCGGGAAATGAAGGGGCACCCGGTCAAGATCCGGCTTCTGGACCCTCCGTTGAACGAGTTTTTGCCAAAACGCGCGGATCTTTTGGTGGAGATAGCCAAATTGGAGTTTTCCCGCGCGGACCGGACTCTCATTGATGAAAAGCGGATGGTGTTGGCGCGCGTGGAGGAGTTGCAGGAGATCAATCCAATGCTCGGGATGCGCGGCTGCCGCTTGGGCATATGCTTCCCGGAGATTACGGTGATGCAGGTTAAAGCCATCTTCGAGGCGGCTTGTGAGGCAGCGCGTGAAAGGATCGCGGTGCGCCCCGAGATCATGGTTCCTCTGGTCAGCCTGGTAAGCGAAATGCGCGCGCAAAAAGACATCATCCGCCAGGTGGCCGATGAAACGATGAAGCGATACAAGCGCAAGATTGCGTATTCCGTCGGAGCTATGATCGAGGTGCCGCGGGCGATTATTACCGCGGGAGATATAGCGCGGGAAGCGGAGTTTTTTTCTTTTGGCACCAACGATCTTACGCAGACCACGTTCGGATTCTCCAGAGACGATGCCGGAAAATTTATCCAGAACTACCTGTCGCGGTCGGAATTATGCCAGAGGTGCGGCGGGAAGCTTGAGAAGAATTTGTCCTGCGCTTCATGCGAGGCGAAATATCTCCGGAAGGCGGAGAATATCCTGGAGTCGGACGTGTTCCATACCCTCGATGTGGAGGGTGTGGGGGAGTTTATAAGGCTTGCGGCGGAAAAAGGACGATCAGTCCGCCCGAACCTCAAACTGGGCGTCTGCGGCGAACACGGCGGGGAGCCGCGTTCGGTGGAGTTCTTCGATAGGGTGGGGCTTGACTACGTCTCCTGTTCTCCATACAGCGTTCCCGTGGCTCGGTTGGCCGCGGCTCAATCGGCGTTACGGAGACGGATGGAGGGGAAAAAACGTAAAAAGTAGTATTGTTTGGTAATAATTCTCGTTATTGTAAGTATTTTTGCCTGCCATAAATTCTTTACTTTCCTCGAAAAGCACCATATATTGCGATTACCGGAGCGCATATCCACAGGATATTGAGGTTTCCGGTCATTATTCCGCTGCGGGTCATGGGGACCGATGAAGCTAAAAAAACTCGAGTTGATCGGGTTCAAGTCGTTCTACGACAAGACTACGTTTGATTTTGCCGATGGGATTTCCGCGATTGTCGGCCCCAATGGCTGCGGTAAATCGAATATCGTGGACGCTATCCGATGGGTTTTGGGTGAACACGCTCCTTCGTACCTCCGCAGCAAGGTTTTAGAAGACGTTATATTCGCCGGGTCCGATGCCGCCGGACCGCTTGGTATGGCGGAGGTCTCCCTCACCTTCATAAATGACGACGGCGTCGCGCCGCCGGGGTACGAGTCATTCGGCGAGATAGCTGTCACCCGCAGGACTTTCCGCGACGGAGAGAGCGAGTTCTTCATCAATAAAACGCCATGCCGCCTCAAAGATATTGCCGAGCTGTTTCTCGACACCGGCGCGGGAGCGCGCGGTTACGCTATCATCCGTCAGGGAAAAGTAGGCGAGATAATCAACGCTCGCTCCGATGAGAAGCGCCTCATCATCGAGGAGGCTGCCGGAGTCGCCAAGTTCCGCGTCCGCCGTAGGGAGGCGGAGCGGAAGATGGAAAGCACCAGACAAAACCTTGCCAGAGTAAAGGACATCCTTGACGAGGTCAGAAGGCAGATCGGATCGCTTGATCGCCAGGTGCGAAAGGCGGAGCGGTATAAGGTCATCCGCGCCGAACTCAAAGAGCTGGATCTGCGTGTCGCGGACCGTAAGCATCAGGCGATGGCGGCCGACCTGGAGGCGATCCGGAAAAGCCTGGCGGAGCTTGATGACGCGCTTATAGCTTGCCGCTCCGGTATATCCGGCCTCGAGGCTTCGCGGGAAGAGGCAAAGCTTTGGCAGGCGGAGCGGGAACGGGCGCTGGCGGACATCAAAGAGGAGCATGGCCGCCGCAAGGAAGAAGCCGCCCGCAGAGAAGCGGAATGGGGCGGGTTACTCGACCGGGCGGAACATTTCCGCCGGACGATCGTGGAAACCGGGCAGGAGATGGAGACGCTTCGGGCCGAGATCGGAGGGCTCGACGCGAGGCTTACGCGCGCGGGCGAGGAAACGTTGTTGCGCAAAGATGAGCTGTCCCGCGCGCAAGAGGAGCTGGATCGGTCGCGGGCGGCGCTTTCGGCGGCAAGAGAGCAGCACCGGGAAGCGCAAGAGCAAGCCGACCGGGCCGCGTCCGATTTGATGGTTCGGGTAACGCAGCATTCCGGAGCGCGGTCTGGAGCCGAGGCGCTTTCCCGGAGGATAGAGGAGAGCGAGCGCAATCTTTCCCGTCTTTCCGAACGTATCGGGGAAGCTTCGGCGGCGATTGGGAAAGCGGCATCCGAGTACGAATCAGCCTCCGCGGCCGAGGTTTCCGCGCGGGAGGCGCTGGAAAACGCGGACTGCTCCTGGGCTGAAATGGGCGCAAGGTTGACGGATACGGCATCGCGGCTGGACGCGGCGATAGAGGCTTCGCGTTTTGCGGAAGGGAAGCTGCAATCGGCCGAGTCCAGGCTGGCTACCTTGTCACGGCTTTATGAGGCGCGCGACTGGGCTTCCTCCGGCGTTCGCGCCGTGCTGCATCATTTCCAGAATGGCGGAGCGCGGGAAAAGGCAGCCGAAGGGATCTTCGGCGTCATGGGAGATCTGATAGAGACCGACGCGGAGTATGAGAAGGCGGTTGAGGCGGTTCTTGGGGAGAGAATGCAATCCGTTGTTGTGCGGGACCACTCGGATGGCCTGTCGGCCCTCCAATATCTGAAGGAAAGCAGGGAAGGAAGAAGCGCCTTCGTTCCGGTGGGGCTGCGGGTCCGTGATGAGGCGCTTGCCTACACGGAGGATGAAGGCGTTGTCGGGCCGTTGACAAGCGTGGTCCAGGCGCCGCTGGAATACGGAGAGTTGGTCAAAGGGCTTCTTGGTGGGACGCTGCTTGTGCGCAATCTCGACACGGCGCTTCGCCTTTGGAATCGCAATGGGGTGTGGAATTCCTATGTGACCCTCGATGGCGACGTGGTAACCGCCGACGGGATTCTCATCGGCGGGGACAACGACATGGAAGCCGAGGAGAGCGAAGCCGGAGTGGCGGAGGCAGGCATACTGGCGCGCCGGAGGGAAATCCGGGAGCTTTCGAGAGAGATTGAGGAGTTGAGGGCAAGGCGGGGCGGAGCCCTTGAGGTTGAGGAGGCGATCCGCCGGTCCCGGTCCGAGTTGGAGGAACGGCGCGATAACGCGTTCCGCGCTCGCGAGACGGCTGCGGTTGCCCACGGAGCGGCTGTTAAAGCGAAGGCGGTTATTGAAGAGACGCTCTTGCAGGCGCGTTTGCTCCTCGATGAGCGCGCGCAGGAGCAGACATTTCTCCGCAAAGAGACGGAGAGGATGGCCGAGGAGCTGAAAGCTTTGCTCGTTGCCGCGCAAGAGACAGAATTGGCGCGTGGCGAAGAGGAAGAGCGCTCCAAGGGCTTATTTGTAGAGTTGGAAAAGAGAAGACGCCTGTTCGATTCGCTGCTGGAACAAGCCCACGCCGCCGAGATCGCTCATGCCGGACTCGAAGAGAAGGAACGCGCTTCCGCCGCGCTTTTGGCGTCGGTAACGGAGCAGTCGGAAGGGAAGCGGCGTCTGCTGGCGGATCGGGGTAGCCGAAAAGAGCGTGACGAGGGCGCGCTGGTGTCTCTCGACGCGAATATGGTATCCGCTCGCGAGGCGATCGAGCAGGCGGCGATTGGCCTGAGCGCCATGCAAGACCAGATCGAAGGTCGGATCAGCGAGCTTGCCGTGGCTGCCTCGCATGTTTCAGGAATAGAAGACGAACTTCGAAAGACCAGGGTGCGCGAGTCGGAGATGGCGGAGAGCCAGTCCACGGAGCGGCTGCGGCTGCAACGGATAGAGATGGATATCGAAGGACTCGATGCGTTGCTTTACCAAAGATATGAGATTCGTCTTGCCGATCTGTCGCAACTGGAAGCAAACACGGAAACTGAAGAGGATCTGACGGAGCTTTCTTCGCGCGCCGAAGCTTGCCGTGATCGAATGGCGGCGATGGGCGAAGTAAATCTGGTTTCGATACAGGAGCACGAGGAACTTTCGGAACGCCGCCTCTTTTTAACTTCGCAAAAAGAAGATCTGGAACGGTCGCTTGAAGATTTGCACAAGGCGATCCAGCGGATTAACCGGACGACAAGGGAGCGTTTTGCCCAGGCGTTCGACGACATCAACCAGAAGTTTTCCGAGCTGTTTCCTCGCCTGTTCCAGGGAGGCAAGGCCCAGTTGCGGCTTTTGGAAGAAGACAACCTGCTTGAATCCGGCGTGGAGATCTTTGTGCAGCTTCCGGGCAAGAAGGCGCTTCCATTGCATAGCTTGTCTGGGGGCGAGAGCGCTCTTACAGCGATCAGCCTCATCTTCTCCATCTTCCTGGTCAAGCCGTCGCCTTTTTGTCTGCTTGATGAGGTGGATGCGTCGCTGGACGACGCCAATGTCGATCGCTTCAATGCCATGGTCCGGGAGATGTCATCCAGGTACCAGTTCCTCCTGATCACGCATAACAAGCGCACGATGGAGTTGGCGGATGTCCTTTACGGAATCACGATGGAGAAGCCAGGGGTTTCCAAGACGGTATCCGTAAAGTTGACCAACTGATTCTATAGTTTGTCGGAAGGAGCGCTTTTTTGAGCGAGATCGACGACAATCCCGGAGGTTCGTTCTTTTCCCGCCTGAAGGCGGGGCTGACGAAGACGCGGGAACTGTTGTTTATGAACGTGGAGGCGATTGCCCGCGGCATCGGCCCTGTTGACGAAAAAGTCCTCTCCGAGCTGGAAGAGGCTCTTATCTTGGCTGATGTGGGGGCGCAGCTTTCCACGGAGTATGTCGATAAGCTTCGCGCGGCATGGCGTCGTGGCGAGTTGCCGGATGTGGAGGCGCTTAAAGCAAAACTTAGGCAGATGATCGGGGAAACGCTGGCGCCAAAGGCGAAGCCTCTTGTTGCCGCGGCGCCGTATCCGTTCGTAGTCCTTGTTGTTGGAGTAAACGGCGTAGGGAAAACAACCACCATAGGCAAGATGGCTGGGTGGTTACGGTCGGAGAATAATTCGGTCATGATTGCGGCGGCGGATACATTCCGTGCCGCCGCGATTGATCAGCTTGCGGTTTGGGCGGAACGCGCGGGCGCCGATTTTGTCAGGCACAAGGAAGGGGCTGACTCATCGGCGGTCGCTTTCGACGCGGTTCGCGCGGCAAAGGCTCGCGGAACTCAAGTGGTGCTTATAGATACGGCGGGTCGTCTCCACACTAAATCCCACTTGATGGAAGAGATCAAGAAAGTAGTTCGCGTCATAGGCAAGGAGATTCCCGGCGCTCCTCATGAAGTCCTGCTGGTTCTCGACGCTACGAGTGGCCGCAACGCCATCGCCCAGACAAAGACATTCCAGGAATTTACGGGCGTTACGGGTTTGGCTCTAACAAAGCTTGACGGTACGGCGAAAGGCGGCGTCGTCTTGTCCATAACCCATGAAATGAATGTTCCTATACGCTTCATCGGAGTGGGAGAGAAAATCGACGATCTGCGTCCCTTCGATCCCGGCAGCTTTGCGGAGGCGCTTTTCTGATATCTGCTTGCCGATGATCGACTACCTCTTCATGCGGATTGATAATAAGCTTGGCCGATGTCCGCAAGAGTGCCCCTTAAGCAAAAGAAGCTGATCTGATACCAGGTTGGTGGCGTAGCCATGTCTCCTGAAGAGTCATAGACTCGACGGCATAGAGTGCTATAGGTGTCTGAGGATTACCTAAAAAAGAGACGGGCCATGAAAAAAGCATGTCGTATCGGATTGGACATTGCCAATAATTACTTTTAGGCGCACGGAATGGGTAAGCGCGGCAAAGAGGTAATCAATCCGTCAAATAGAGGTAACATGGTCTGTCCGATGTGATTGATGTCGCCTGAAACTTCCGCCAAAAATGCTACGAAAATGAACCCAAAACCATTATAAATCAATGTGTTATCCTGATGGTCGTCGATAGGAATTAATGCCTGATGACGAATCAGGGTCATATGCAAGAAGTGGATAAATGCGGGAATGAGGCGCAAAACAGAAAACTGAACGCGACTTGGTGTTACGGCTCGTTTTATCTGCGTCTATCTATCGCGCCTGTGGCGGTGGATCGTGTGTTTTTCCCTGAAGGCTGCGACTCACATTTTTTTAGGGCTGGCGTGTCGGATGTTTTCGGCATCCAGACTTTTATAAGATCTTCGCAAGGAAGCTTGTGATTTTAGTGGCGGATTATTTTGTATAGTAGATCGTTTGTTTCATTGAATCGACCGGAATGCCGATGTATCCTTACATCAACTTGAAATTTCGAAGGGAGTCGACGATATGGCAGAAGAATCTTTCGAACTGATCGAAAAGAAGATCAACGACTTGATACAGGTCGTCGACGCGCTAAAAAAAGAGAAAGCAACCCTTGCCGAAGAAATTTCGCGGCTGGAGGGGGAAACGAAGGAAATGACCAAAAAACTCTCCGAGCTGACGCGTGAGCGCGGCGAGGTAAAAGACCGGGTCGAGAGAATCCTTTCCCGTCTGGACGCCATTGAGTTATAAGACGTTAGAGGTATAATAAAGCGGTAGAATGACGAATCAGTACAATGTGAATATCGCCGGCTACGGCTTGGTTGTGCAGACGGAGCGGTCGGCGGTCTATATGGAACGTCTTACCGAAACGCTGAACGAAAAGGTTCGCGAGATTCAGAAGACCGGGGGTACGGCGAATTATCTGAACGTGGTCATGCTGGCGGCTATGGAGCTTGCCGACGATGTCCTGACCACAAAGGAATCGGTGTTAAAGGCCCGAAAGGAAAGCCGCGAATTTGCGGAAAAAGCGCTCAGATTCGAGGAAGAAACGAACGGCCTCAAGGAGCGGCTGAGAGTCCTCGAAAAAGAGCTCTTTGCGTTGGGGGCGGAAGCCGATGCGCTTCGGAAAGAGCGGGAAAAGATCCAGGAAAAGTTTGAACGCAGGAACCGCGATCTCCTTGAGGTGTTGGACAACGCTTTGAAATAGCGCGACGGAAAGCAGTTCATCTGGCCCCTGCCGTGCGCGTGATTGACCGGCGAGTTTGACCAACAGATAGAGAACGGGATCCCTCCCAGGCGATGGTGCGTATCCCCGTTCGCGAGGAAACCTGAAGTCGTCTTAGGGAACCCACCTGGTGAACGCCAGGTTCAGCTCAATGGTCGACACGGCACACGCAGGGGTCTTATTGGTAGGTCGGGTTTGGTTTTGCCTTTTTATATAGATTTGAGGTGGTATAAATCGTTGCTACTGCGTCGTATATTTATTTCCAGTTTGGTGCGGCGGTAATTTGCCTTGACTGATTTATAGGAGAAATAGGGTCATGGACGCCTCCGCAACGTAAACGCAGTATCCTCTCGGTTTTGCCCCCTCTGATTTTCTTTTCATAGGAAAGAAGGTTTTGCATGCTTGTCAAGGAGCGTAAGGAGATGCTCCGCAAGATGTGTCGCGATCTCCTCTTGGCAAAGGCTGGTTCAGAGGAGTTTCGCCTGGCGGGTAAGCGTGCCCAGGAGCATCTCCTGTCGGTGTTGCCGCCACGCCGCGACATGACTTTGGCCATATACAATGCTGTCCGTGGAGAGGTGGGGACGGAAAGAATCCGAGAGGCATCTTTGGCCGCCGGGACTGTTGTGTATTACCCTTGCGTTATTGGTCCGGGGGAGATTGCGTTCTTCCCTTACCACGAAGGTGATCCTTGGGTTGAAGGGGCTTACGGGATTCCCGAGCCCGTTCGTTTGTCAGGTTTTCCGCCAAAACAGGATGGTTTTGATTTTATTCTTGTTCCTGGTCTTGCTTTTGATCGCGCGGGAAGGAGATTGGGAAAGGGGTTGGGATATTACGACCGGTTCCTTGGTCGTATGTCCGGGAGTACGCTTTTTATCGGCTTTGCCTACTCGGAACAGATAGTTGATGAAGTGCCGGTAGACGAATGGGACGCAAGGATGCACATGATTGTTACGGAAGAAGAGATGATCCGCTGCCGGTAGGGCATTGTAATTCGTAAAAAACAGATGGTTCGCCAAGGAGGCTGACATTGGATATGGCAATTGTTGTCATAGTGTCGCTATCGGTGCTGGTCTTGGTACTGGGGCTGTACGTGGTTTACCTGGTCTCCAAGAGAAAGGTCATCGAGGGCAAGGCGCGGGTAGAAGCCGAGAAGGCGGAGGAGGTTATTCAGGGAGCCCGAAGGGAAGCGGAAAACATCCTGAAGGAAGCCGCCTTGCAGGCGAAAGACCACATGATCCAGGTTAAGCTCGACTTTGAACGGGAGACACGGGACCGCAAGAATGAACTGAACCAGGTAGAGAAGCGTCTTCTTCAGAAGGAAGATATACTCGAAAAGAAAAACGAACATATCGAGACGCGCAACGCCGAGATAGTTAAGAAAGAGCGCGAACTTGTGGAGCAGGAGCGCAAGGTCGAGGCAAGCCGTGTCGATCTCGATGGGAAAATTGCGCAGGCACAGGCGGACCGCCAGCGTATAGCCGGCCTCACCGCTGAACAGGCCAAGGCCGAAATCGTGGAAATGATTGTGAACGAGGCCAAGCTCGAAGCAGGCAAAAAAGTAAGAGTTATCGAAGAGGAGTACAAGGAAGAAGCGGCGCAGAAAGCCCGAAAGATGATTGCGGTCTCCGTGCAGCGATACGCGGCGGACTATGTGACAGAACATGTGGTCACGGCGGTTCCTCTGCCGTCCGAGGAGATGAAAGGGAGAATCATAGGGCGGGAAGGGCGCAATATCCGGGCGTTTGAAGCGGCCACAGGTATTGATGTAATCATCGACGATACTCCGGAAGCGGTGATCCTGTCGGGGTTCAACCCGGTTCGCCGTGAGGTCGCGCGCATTTCTCTTTCGCGGCTGGTGCAGGATGGCAGAATTCATCCGGCCCGTATCGAAGAAACAGTGGAGAAGGTAACCCGTGAGGTCGATGAGACGATCAAGGAGGCCGGAGAGCAAGCGTTGTTCGACCTCGGTATTCACGGAGTTCACGCGGAGTTGGTGAAACTGGTTGGAAAGCTGAAATATCGCACTTCCTACGGCCAGAATATTTATACGCATTCGCTTGAGGTGGCGTTTCTATGCGGCATGATTGCCGCCGAACTTGGGCTCAACGCAAAGATGGCAAAACGGGCCGGGCTTCTCCACGACATCGGAAAAGCCGTGGATCACGAGGTTGAAGGCCCTCACGCGCTTATCGGAGCGGACCTTGCTCGCAAATACGGTGAATCTTCCCGGGTGGTCCACTCTATCGCGGCGCACCATGAGGACGAATCCCCAAAGGACATCCTGCCCATATTGGTGCAAGCGGCCGATGCTCTTTCCGGCGCAAGGCCCGGCGCTCGTCGGGAGATGCTGGCGAACTACCTTAAGCGGCTCGAGGAGCTTGAGACCATAGCCAAGTCTTTCTCTGGAGTAGAGAAGTCGTACGCTATTCAAGCGGGACGCGAAGTCCGGATCATAGTTGATAACCAAAAGATCGGTGACGACGCCGCGTGTATTCTAGCGCGCGACATCGCCAAAAAAGTGGAGAGCGACCTTTCGTACCCCGGACAGATCCGCGTAACTGTCATCCGGGAAACGAGGGCCATTGAGTACGCCAGATAGCATGTGGGTTCTGTTCCTGGGTGATATCGTCGGGAATCCGGGCCGCAAGGCGGCATCGGAATTTTTGTCTCGTATCCGGTCATACCGGGATGTGGATCTTGCCATTGCCAACGGCGAGAATATCGCGGCCGGCATGGGGCTGACCGAGTCCACAACTCGTGAACTGTTCGATGCGGGGATTGATGTATTCACCGGCGGCAATCACATGTGGGATAAAAAGGAAGGCGCGCACCTGGTTCGAACCGACGAACGGATTCTGCGTCCTGCGAACTATCCGCCTGGAGTGGAAGGCCGGGGCTGGGGAGTCTTCCGCGGGCGCAGCGGAACGCCGTATGCTGTCGTCTCCCTGACCGGTAGAGTTTTTATGGCGCCTGTCGACTGCCCGTTTCGCTGGACGGATGAGCATCTTCCTTCAATCCGGAAGGAGGCTTCCTGCATACTGGTTGATTTTCACGCGGAGGCGACTTCCGAGAAGCGCGCGTTGGGGTTTTATCTCGACGGAAAAGTTTCGGCGGTTGCGGGAACACATACGCATGTGCAAACGGCCGACGCGCAGTTGCTGCCCAAAGGCTCAGGTTACATTACCGACGCCGGTATGTGTGGTCCCGCCGGTTCTATCATAGGGATGGATGCACAGGGAGTCCTGAACAGGCTCCTCTTGCATGTGCCTGTTCGCTTCGATGTTGGCTCGGGCGAGCCGGAGGCATGCGGGGTATTTTGGGATATTGATCCATCTAGCGGCGTTTGTCGCCGGGTTCAACCGTTTTGTCTGACAGAGATGAAAATGAGGGACAAAGAGACATGGAAGATGTTCTCAGATCTTTGAAGCGCGGCACTACGGAGGTGATTTCCGAAGAGGAACTCTCCGAAAAACTTGCCGCGTTCGCAAAACAACGACGTCCATTACGCGTAAAAGCCGGGTTTGATCCGACGGCGCCCGATCTGCATCTTGGACATACCGTGCTAATCCAAAAGCTGAAACATTTTCAGGAGGCGGGCCACCAGGTGGTCTTCCTTATCGGCGATTTTACAGCGATGATCGGGGACCCGACAGGGAAGTCCGAAATGCGCAAGCCGCTTTCCAGGGATGCGGTAGAGCGGAACTCGGTTACTTACAAGGAGCAGATTTTCAAGATTCTTGACCCGGAAAAGACGGAGGTGCGGTTTAACTCCGAATGGCTGTCCTCCATGCGCACCGAAGAGGTAGTTCGCATTGCCGCTCAGATGACCGTTGCGCGGATGCTGGAGCGGGATGACTTCCGGAAGCGGTATGAGGAAGAGCGGCCTATCTCCATACACGAGTTTCTCTATCCGCTTTTTCAGGGATATGATTCCGTGGCGCTTAGGGCCGACGTCGAGTTTGGCGGCACGGATCAGAAGTTTAATCTTCTCGTCGGGAGAGATCTTCAGCGCGTTTACGGACAGGAGCCGCAGGTTGTGATGACTACGCCGTTGCTGGTGGGATTGGACGGCGTAAACAAGATGAGCAAGAGCCTTGGCAATTATGTGGGAATCACAGAATCGCCCGAAGATGTTTTCGGCAAACTTATGTCGATCTCTGACGATCTTATGTTGACTTATTACGAGTTGTTATCCGATCTCAGCATATCGGATCTAGCGAAGCTGAAAAATGGCCTCTCCGACGGTTCTCGTCATCCTATGGACGCGAAAATAGCGCTTGCGCGCGAAATGGTAACGCGGTTCCACGGCACGGCTGCCGGACGCGAGGCGGAGGAAGGATTCAGAAAGCGTTTCTCCGCAAAAGAATTTCCGCAGGATGCGCGACGCGTGGACGGGAAGACGCTTCCAGAAAAGGCTGATCTTGCCACCCTGGTTTCTCTTGTTTCACCGGGTTTCAGCAGCAAGTCGGCTGCGCGCCGGCTTATTGTCCAGGGAGGACTCGAGGTAAACGGAGAGCGGGCCTCCGACCCTGCTATGGTTCCATCCAGGGAAGGTGAGATTCGTCTGAAGATCGGGAAGAAAGAGTTTGTAGTTCTTTCATATTGAAACATTGCGACATGCAAAAAAAAATTCGATGAATGTGCTTTTTTGCTTGCATCGGGTTCCGCTGTTTGATAGATTTCAGTCTTTCGCTTGGGGGTTCGGTTCAGGGTTCGGTTTGCTGTCATACCGAAAAAATGTTTTTTTGTTTTTCCTGGTTTCCGATTTAAAACCCCTTGACAAAGCCTGGCGTATTTTGGTAGCCTCGTCGGTCTGCCTGCCCGTTCTCCGGGTGACCGGAAACGAAAGATCGATGAAAATTGCTTGACAAGGCATGGCGAATTTGGCAATCTTATGAGTCCGTCTCGGTGTACGGCTACGAGGCGGAAAATCGTCGGATCTTTGAAAACTGAACAGGGAGTGCGAAGCGCGAAACGGATCGATTGGTTTTCCCGCTTATTCTTTTTAAGTGGAGAGTTTGATCCTGGCTCAGAACGAACGCTGGCGGCGTGCCTAACACATGCAAGTCGAGCGAGAAAGGGGGGGCAACTCCCTGAGTAAAGCGGCGAACGGGTGAGTAACGCGTGGGTAACCTACCTCTTGGTGGGGGATAACGACTCGAAAGGGTCGCTAATACCGCATGAGACCACGGGGTCTTCGGACCCTGAGGCCAAAGGCTGCGTTGGCTTGCCAACGTAGTTGCCGGGAGATGGGCCCGCGTCCGATTAGCTAGTTGGTGAGGTAATGGCTCACCAAGGCTACGATCGGTAGCTGGTCTGAGAGGATGATCAGCCACACTGGAACTGGAACACGGTCCAGACTCCTACGGGAGGCAGCAGTGAGGAATATTGCGCAATGGGGGAAACCCTGACGCAGCAACGCCGCGTGGGTGAAGAAGGCCTTCGGGTCGTAAAGCCCTTTCGGACGGGACGAAATTTCCGCAGGGACAAGCTGCGGAAACTGACGGTACCGTAGGAAGAAGCACCGGCTAACTCCGTGCCAGCAGCCGCGGTAATACGGAGGGTGCAAGCGTTGTTCGGAATTACTGGGCGTAAAGCGCGTGTAGGCGGCTTGGCAAGTCAGATGTGAAAGCCCTCGGCTTAACCGGGGAAGTGCATCTGAAACTGCCTTGCTTGAGTACGGGAGAGGGAGGCGGAATTCCCAGTGTAGAGGTGAAATTCGTAGATATTGGGAGGAACACCGGTGGCGAAAGCGGCCTCCTGGACCGATACTGACGCTGAGGCGCGAAAGCGTGGGGAGCAAACAGGATTAGATACCCTGGTAGTCCACGCTGTAAACGATGGGCACTAGGTGTGGGGGGTATCCACTCCTCCCGTGCCGAAGCTAACGCATTAAGTGCCCCGCCTGGGGAGTACGGCCGCAAGGTTAAAACTCAAAGGAATTGACGGGGGCCCGCACAAGCGGTGGAGCATGTGGTTTAATTCGACGCAACGCGAAGAACCTTACCTGGGCTTGACATCCCTGGAACTTCCTGGAAACAGGGAGGTGCCCCCGTAAGGGGGAGCCAGGAGACAGGTGCTGCATGGCTGTCGTCAGCTCGTGTCGTGAGATGTTGGGTTAAGTCCCGCAACGAGCGCAACCCTTGTCTTTAGTTGCCAGCATTCAGTTGGGCACTCTAAAGAAACTGCCGGTGTTAAACCGGAGGAAGGTGGGGATGACGTCAAGTCCTCATGGCCTTTATGCCCAGGGCTACACACGTGCTACAATGGCCGGTACAAAGGGCAGCAATACCGCGAGGTGGAGCGAATCCCAAAAAGCCGGCCTCAGTTCAGATTGGAGTCTGCAACTCGACTCCATGAAGTCGGAATCGCTAGTAATCGCAGATCAGCAGGCTGCGGTGAATACGTTCCCGGGCCTTGTACACACCGCCCGTCACACCACGAAAGCTGGTTGTACCAGAAGCCGCTGGACTAACCCGCAAGGGAGGTAGGCGTCTAAGGTATGGTCAGTGATTGGGGTGAAGTCGTAACAAGGTAGCCGTAGGGGAACCTGCGGCTGGATCACCTCCTTTCTATGGAGCACGTGTCGCATGCTTCGGCGATGCGACATATGCAGATCCGAAATCGCGCTTTCTTCCCTGTTCAGTTTTGAACGATCCGCTCCCTTGGGCCTATAGCTCAGGTGGCTAGAGCGCACGCCTGATAAGCGTGAGGTCGGTAGTTCAAGCCTACCTAGGCCCACCACGCATATCGGGCCGGCAGGAGCTAAGGCTCCCCGGTGCTACATAGTCTGGGCTCTCGGGGGTGTAGCTCAGTTGGGAGAGCGCCTGGTTTGCAACCAGGAGGCCATCGGTTCGATCCCGTTCACCTCCACCATTTTGAAACCGCTAAAGCGGTTTTTTGGATGGCGGACCCGGTCGATGAGATCGTGACAAAGTTTGTTTTTTTGTGGATTGTACAAGGACTAACAGTGTCCTGAGTTCTTTGAAAATCGATTCTGAATGCGCTGTCCGAAATTCTTTCATGTGTTGAGTAGTGGTCAAGCGAACAAGGGCGCACGGTGGATGCCCTGGCGTCAGGAGGCGATGAAGGACGTGGAAGGCTGCGATAAGCTCCGGTGAGCCGCCTAACAGGCTTTGACCCGGAGATTTCCGAATGAGGAAACTCCCTGCGGCAAACCCGCAGGATCCTGCACTGAATACATAGGTGCTTGAGGCCAACGAGGGGAACTGAAACATCTAAGTACCCTCAGGAATATAAAGCAACCGCGATTCCCCTAGTAGTGGCGAGCGAACGGGGAACAGCCTAAACCCGACTTATGTCAAGCCCGCAAGCGTTGTAGGTCGGGGGTTGTGGGGTCTATTTGGGCGAATTTGCGGATTCGCCGGGGAGTCAAAAACCGGTTTCGTAGTCGAAGCGACTGGAAAGTCGTTCCATAGAGGGTGATAGGCCTGTAGACGAAACGAATCCGGCTCCCTGGGATAGAAACCCAAGTACTGCGGGGCACGAGAAACCCCGCGGGAATCCGGGAGGACCATCTTCCAAGGCTAAATACTACCTGACGACCGATAGTGCACTAGTACCGTGAGGGAAAGGTGAAAAGAACCCCAGCGAGGGGAGTGAAATAGAACCTGAAACCGTGTGCCTACAAACAGTTGTAGCCCTATGTCGGGGGGCGACTCCCGGCAGGGTGACAGCGTGCCTTTTGCATAATGAGTCAGCGAGTTACCCTACGTGGCAAGGTTAAGCCGTAAGGCGGAGCCGTAGCGAAAGCGAGTCCGAAACGGGCGATATAGTCGCGTGGGGTAGACCCGAAACCAGGTGATCTACCCATGGCCAGGATGAAGCAGGTGTAAAAGCCTGTGGAGGTCCGAACCGATGTTGGTTGAAAACAGCTCGGATGAGCTGTGGGTAGGGGTGAAAGGCTAATCAAACCTGGAAATAGCTGGTTCTCCCCGAAATATATTTAGGTATAGCCTCGGGGCATTCAGTGACGGGGGTAGAGCACTGGATGGGCTAGGGGACCTACCAGTCTACCAAACCCAACCAAACTCCGAATACCGTCAACTGCTATCCCGGGAGTCAGTCTACGGGCGATAAGGTCCGTGGTCGAGAGGGAAACAACCCAGATCGCCAGCTAAGGCCCCAAAATATGTGCTAAGTGGAAAAGGATGTGGGAACGCTAAGACAGCCAGGAGGTTGGCTTAGAAGCAGCCACCCTTTAAAGAAAGCGTAACAGCTCACTGGTCGAGTGGGCCTGCGCCGAAAATTCATCGGGGCTCAAGCACATTGCCGAAGCTGCGGGTGGTCCCGTAGGGGATCGCGGTAGGGGAGCGTTCCATTGTAGGTCGAAGCCGGATCGAAAGGACCGGTGGACGAAATGGAAGTGCTTATGCTGACACGAGTAGCGATAAAGCGGGTGAAAAACCCGCTCGCCGTAAGCCTAAGGGTTCCTGGGGAAGGTTAATCCGCCCAGGGTTAGTCGGATCCTAAGGTGAGGCCGACAGGCGTAACCGATGGAAAACAGGTTAATATTCCTGTACCACCATTTCAGCGTTACCACCGAAGGGGGGACGCAGAAGGGTAGGCAAGCCAGCTGACGGACGTGCTGGTCCAAGCCGGTAGGGGGGCTTCCTAGGCAAATCCGGGAAGCCGTTAACTCCGAGAGGTGATGGGGAGGGGCGTATGCCCCATAAACTTGCTGATCCCACGCTGCCGAGAAAAGCCTCGTAGGGAGTTGGAATGGTGTCCGTACCGCAAACCGACACAGGTAGGCAGGGAGAAAATCCTAAGGCGCTCGAGTGATCCCTCGTTAAGGAACTCGGCAAATTACCCCCGTAACTTCGGGAGAAGGGGGGCCCCTTCGGGTGAAGGAACTTGCTTCCAGAGCCCAGGGGGGCCGCAGAGAAATGGCCGTGGCGACTGTTTAATAAAAACACAGGGCTCTGCAAAGTCGTGAAGACGACGTATAGGGCCTGACGCCTGCCCGGTGCCGGAAGGTTAAGGGGCGATGTCATGGGGGCAACCCCGGAAGCGTCAATCCGAAGCCCCGGTAAACGGCGGCCGTAACTATAACGGTCCTAAGGTAGCGAAATTCCTTGTCGGGTAAGTTCCGACCTGCACGAATGGCGTAACGATCGCGGCACTGTCTCAACGAGGGGCTCGGCGAATCTGAAATACCGGTGAAGATGCCGGTTACCCGCACCTAGACGGAAAGACCCCGTGCACCTTCACTGCAACTTGGCATTGGATTTTGGAATAGCTTGTGTAGGATAGGTGGGAGGCTTTGAAACCGGGGCGCTAGCTCCGGTGGAGCCGACGGTGAAAT
>Ga0082212_10001736_pt1 | contig 32055 bp, 30 predicted proteins | sample TergutNt197P3_FD_71548 | JGI IMG/M metagenome (GOLD analysis project Ga0082212, IMG submission 71548) | Neocapritermes taracua P3 segment gut microbial communities from Petit-Saut dam, French Guiana - Nt197 P3 | ecosystem: Host-associated > Arthropoda: Insects > Digestive system > Gut ...
TAGCTTGATATCGCGGTCAATATCTAAGGTTGCATACATATACAAATTATCTCCCAAAGAAATCTCAACCGTTTCAGGCTGCATATCGCGGGCGTTGCGGGTTGATACCGTTATGGGGTCGCCGGTAGTCGAGCTGTTCAATGCAAATTTTACTTCCACCATTTTGCCTGATCGTTTTGGTTTATCATTGTCAGTAACAACCACTTCTTCCGTGCAGGAAGACAGCAGGAATGTTATTCCGCACAATATCAAAATAATAGCGCATACATAAAACATATATAGCCACATTGTCAGGTCTTTTTTTGTCGCACTCATCGTTTTTTTTATCTGTTTTGTTATTGCTGAATTTTATTTTTTCGCAAAAATAATATACAACACAAGCCTTGTCAAACAGATATTTTCTATGAGGATATAGATGGAATTTATTATGGCATAATAGAGTTTAGATATTAGAGTTTAGAGTTTAGTTGTTTAATTTGTTTTAAACCTTGATTTCCCCTTTTCAGGGGTTGGTTACAAAGAGATTTAGTATATCATATCATCCTTATTTATGATCATACATTTTCAAGTTGGGAATATATGCAAAATCTCTTCTGTTAAGAGTAAATAGTTCGGCGTTGTGAAAAATGGCTGTTGCCGCAATCTGTGCGTCCGGAAGTTTTAATTTATGCGACAAACAATACTGCCTGACCAAATCTACTGCAAGTCTGGAAATTTTTACGGAAATCGCAAGCACAGTCAGTTTTTCCATGTCGGTAACTAAATCAGCCAGTTCCTGCCTGTTTCGGGCGCCAAAATACAATTCGGCACAAACAACATCATTAACTGCTATATCCTGTGGGTCAATCTGTTCTAAAATTTCACAAATTGCAGGATTGTTTCTGTAATACTCAATGAATATATTTGTATCAGCAAGTATCATATAGCTGTTTTTTCGTTTAACCCCCATGCTTCGTTGCGCAGTTTATTTCCGTCAATATCATAATCCCGCCACATGCCGCGAGTCTTTGAAAAAAGTTGGGAGAAACTTTTATTTTCCGAAAGTTGTTTTGGCGGTTTCGGATTATCATTTTTATCAATTAAAACAAACGAAACTTCCACTTGTCTACCTATATAAGAAGCCGGAACAGACAGAGAAACCCTTGACTTTTGAGGTGTAATTATTGTACTTACCATAACTTTACTTTATTATATGATGCAAAGATAAGATTTTATTATGACTTAAACCTTAACTCTTTCCCATTTCTTCTTTCATCGACGCATTGTCCGTCGGAGAAAACAAGTTGGCCGTTGACGAACGTTTTCCATACGGAGCGATGAAATGTTTGTCCTTCTAAAGGCGACCATCCGCAGCGATACATTATATTTTCTTTTGCGACAGTCCATTGTTGCTGAGGGTCAATCAACACTAAATCGGCATAGTAGCCGGGACGAATATATCCGCGACGGTCGATATGAAACAATGCGGCCGGATGATGAGCCATTTTTTCTATCACTTTCTCATTCGTAAATATACCTTGGTAGGCCATTTCAAGCATGGCAACCAACGAATGTTGTACCATCGGAGCGCCCGAAGCTGCCGTCAGGCAATTCCCCTCTTTTTCGGATAGCAAGTGCGGTGCATGATCGGTTGCAATGATGTCAATCCTGTTGTCGTTCACCGCCGCACGCAAAGCCGCCCGGTCATCTGCTGTTTTGATGGCCGGATTCCATTTGATACGATTGCCGCACGTCTTATAATCGTCGTCTGAAAACCACAAATAGTGTACGCAGGTCTCGGCTGTTATTTTCTTTGCATAAACAGGTTCGGTCGAATGTAGCAGACTCAGTTCTTTGGCTGTCGACAGATGCAACAGGTGTAATCGTGTTCCCAACGACGAAGCCAGCGCAACAGCTTTTACCGAAGATGCATAACAGGCTTCTTCATTGCGGATTTTGGAATGAAACGAACTGTCAAGCGCATCTTCCCCGAACATGCGTATAAAAGAAGCTTTGTTGCGCCTGATAACCTCTTCACTCTCAGCATGGACAGCAATCAGCAAATCTGTTTCTCCAAAAAAACGGCGCAAGGTTTCTTCCTTATCCACCAGCATATCGCCGGTTGATGATCCCAGAAACAATTTGATTCCGGGAATACGACTTTTATCCAATTTGCCACATTCCTCAAAATTACTGTTTGTTCCCCCGAAGAAAAACGAATAATTGGCCATGGAGGTTTCCGCCGCCCGTTGAAATTTCCATGCGAGGCAATCAAGGGTCGTGGTTTGGGGATTGGTATTGGGCATATCCATAAACGACGTCATACCACCGGCCACAGCGGCACGGCTCTCGCTTGCGATAGAGCCTTTAAACGTATAGCCCGGTTCGCGAAAGTGTACCTGATCGTCAATGGCGCCGGGGATAAGCCACTTGCCGGTCGCGTCTATCGGCAGGGCATCCTCAGTTCCGGCAGGCGACATATCGCCTTCATATACAGCGGCAATCCATTCACCTTCGGTCAAAACAGAGCCGATAAATGAACGCCCTTCGTTGATAATCAGCGCATTTCGTATCCAATACTTCATCTATTCTTATCTCTTATCCCCCTTTGGAGGGGGCTGGGGGAGGTCTTATCTCTTATCCCCCTTTGGAGGGGGCTGGGGGAGGTCTTAATCTTTAATTCTTAATTGTAGGGGCGTATTGCAATACGCCCCTACAGATTTTATGTATTTATAATTCTTAATTCTTAATTCTTAATTTTTAATTATTAATTCTTTCCCCTCGGATATTTCCGCACAAAACTTGCACACTTCAGTCTCAAAACGCCAAACAAAGCCTCTCCAAAAATAGAAGAATTCATTTTCGAAGTGCCCAGCACACGGTTTACAAATACAATCGGCACTTCAACAATGTTAAAACCGCATTTGTAAGCCGTATATTTCATTTCGATCTGAAAAGCATATCCTTTGAAATGAATTTTTTCCAACTCGATGGTTTCCAGCACCGAACGCTTGTAGCATTTAAACCCGGCAGTTGTGTCGCGCACCTTCATACCGGTGATCATCCTGACATATACCGAAGCAAAATACGACATTAACACGCGACCTAACGGCCAGTTTACCACATTGACGCCTCCGCAATACCGCGATCCGACAGCCACATCCGCCCCTTGTTCCTTACATGCAGCATAAAGCCGGAGTAAATCATTCGGATTATGACTGAAATCGGCATCCATTTCGAAAATAAAATCATAGCCATGCGCTATCGCCCAGTTAAATCCGCAGATATAAGCCGTCCCTAATCCCAGTTTTCCTTCGCGTTCAATCAAAAAAAGCCGTGCAGGAAATTCCTCCTGCAATCTTTTCACTATTTCCGCAGTACCATCGGGCGAACCATCATCAATAATGATAAGATGAAAATCCTTCTCTAATCCAAAAACCGCACGAACGATGTTTTCAATATTTTCCTTCTCGTTGTATGTCGGAATAATTACTATACTGTCTGCCATTTTTTTTAGCGTTTAATTAGTAGAGTTTAACGTTTAGTTAGCGCTCCTATCCATAACTTATAACTTTCAACTCGTTTCCTGAAACCCGTAACCCGTAACTCGTAACTTGTAACCCGTAACTTGTAACTCGTAACTCGTAACTACTACAAATAATCGCGTAAATGTAGTCATTTTCCGGATTCACACAAAAGATTTGTAAAAAAAAATCGTTAAATAGATAATAAAGTCTTATCTTTACACGCTGAAACTAAATATAAATTGAAAATAAATTGCATATTAATTAAACGTAGGGGCGTAATGCTTACGCCCTTTAAACCCGCCCCATGAAAATAGAAAATGAGAAATAAAATAATTACAATCGCGCTTATTCCGGTATTTTTTGCCGGCAACCTGTCACAGGCACAGACTGTTTACGAAACCGCCGTCTACTCCAATCAAGTCAAAAGCCTCCGGGTCGAAGTGGCCGGCGAACTGATTTCGGAGCCTTTTATCGAACTGAACGGCAAGGATATGCTTGAAGTGAATTTCGATGTGCTGAACCAGTCGCAGGGACGTTATACCTATTCAATCATTCATTGCGACGCCGACTGGAAAAAATCCAACCTGTCCACGATCGAATACATGGACGGTTTTCAGCAAATGCCGATCGACGATTACGCGCAGGCTATGACAACCACCACGCATTATGCCAATTACAGGTTATTCCTGCCCAACGAAAATATCCGTTTCAAGGTATCGGGCAATTATGTGATTCAGGTCTGTCACGAAGATGCACCCGATAGGATACTGTTTTCAGCCCGTTTCGGAGTTTTCGAACCGCTTATCCAAATAAGTGCATCTGTCAGCAGCAATACGGATATTTCATTCAATCAGGGACATCAACAGCTTAGTTTTCAACTCAACACCCAAAATCTGCGGGTTGCCTATCCCCAATCCGAACTGAAAATCTTTGTTTCCCAAAACAACCGCACAGACAATGTCGTCACCAATCTGCAACCAACTATTGTTACCAACAACCGCCTCACCTACGAACATATCCAAAGCCTGATTTTTGATGCCGGAAACGAATTCCGGCGCATCGAATTTCTCACGCATCGCTTTAACGGCATGAGAATCGAACGAATCCAATATTTCAATCCGTATTACCATGCCGAAGTAACGACCGACCGGAGCCGTGCAAGGCAAACCTACCAATATGACCAGGATCAGAACGGCCGGTTTTTTATCCGCTGTATCGGCTGTCAAAATCCCGATAACGAAGCCGATTATTATGTCGTTCATTTCACCTACGCCTCGCCCCTCATCCCAAACGGCAATATCTACCTGAGTGGCAATATGTTTCAAAACCGACTCGACGAAAACAGCCGGATGGATTATAACCGTGAAACCCAACAATATGAAAAGTCTGTTTTGTTGAAGCAGGGACACTATAATTACCGGTACCTGTTTGTCGCAAACGGTGAAACAAAAGGCCAACTGTCTGTCACAGAGGGCAATTATTTTCAGACAGAAAATGAATATACCATCCTTGTTTATTATCGTCCGATGGGTGGGCGTTTTGACCGTTTGACAGGTAAAACAACCATACGTAATCCGTTAAATATTCTTTAAAAAGAATAAAAAATTAAAGAAAAATGTGATTATTAAGAAAATAAGTATTACTTTTGTGCGTTTATTATTTAGTGATTTCTAAAAAAACAAAACTTTTAATATTAAAATCTTATGAAAAGAAAAATTATTTACTCAATTGCATCTGCATTTGTCCTGGCAATCGTATTGTTTGCCTGTCGCAAAGAAATTGTAGATATTCTTGTAGAAAGTATTAAATTCTCTCCGGAAATGACTACAGCCACATTAGACATGTCGAGTAGCACGACGAACACAAAGACACTGATTGCCACCATCGAACCTAAAGACGCTTTTAATCAGCTTGTTAGATGGACAAGCCTCAATACGGCAATCGCTACTGTTGAGTCTTTGGATTTTACCGATGTTGATGACGGCAGAGTTTCGGCTAAAATAACCGCCAGATCTCCCGGTACTACCACCATCATTGTGACTACCGACGATGGCGGCTTCACCGCAACCTGCCAGGTGACTGTAATAAAGCAAGCGACCCGGTTGACACTAAACAAAAGGACATTGGCGTTAGTTGAAGGCAATAAAGAAATGCTTATCGCAACCCCTACCCCGGCAGATGCCACTAACCTGACCATCACATGGTCAAGTAATAGCCCTACGGTGGCTTCAGTCGACAATATCGGCAATGTAACTGCCATATCAGCCGGCACAACCGGAACGGCAACGGCAGTCATAAGAGCAGCGGCACAGGACGGAACAATTTACGATGATTGTGTTGTCACCGTAACAAAAGCCACCACTCCGGTGGAAGGAATTACGCTGAATCATACTGACGTTACACTTCCAAAAGGCAGTACGCCACTTGCCCTCAGAGCCACAATTTGGCCTGCCACTGCTACCAACCAAACCGTGACATGGTCAATTTCTCCTTCAGGTGTGGCAAGCATCGCCGGAACAGGGTCAACAATCAATGTAACCCCTGTAGCCGAAGGCACTGCAACCGTCACAGCCACCACTGCCGACGGCAATAAAGTAGCTACATGCATCATAAGGGTAACTGTTCCGGTAGAAGATATATTTGTAACTCCACCCATACTCAATTTCACCTTAGGCGTCAATGCCGATACAACATTGACCGCTTCTTTCAATCCTACAAATCCCACCAATAAAGGCGTAATCTGGACAAGCTCCAACAGATTAGTTGCTACAGTAACTGACAAAGGCGTTGTGCATCCAGTAGCAATAGGCGAAGCCATTATCATCGCAACTTCAGTCGACGGCGGCAAAACAGCCTTCTGCCATGTGACCGTGATAGCGCAAAATACGCCGGTAGCTGATGTTGGTTTATCTCCTGCTACGCTATCTTTTAGTGGAGCAGAAACAAAACAATTGACAGCAAACATATTACCTCTTAGCGCTACCAATAAAAAAGTGAGATGGGAAATCGACGATGCTTCTGTAGCTACTTTATCTGTGAACACAGCTTTTACTGACCTGCTTGTTATCGATGTCACTTCAAAAGACGTAGGCACCGCAACAATTACAGTTACTACACAAGATGGAAATAAGATAGCAACACGTGACATTACGGTGACAGAGGCTGTTGTGAGCAGCGTCGCACTTGATATTACAGATTGGGAGTTTGATGATGATGATGATGATCCGATCAAACTTACAGCAACAATATTACCGGACAAATTATTTGATAAAAGTGTTACATGGTCGTCCAGCGCTCCGACAATAGCAAAAGTATCCGGCAACGGCATTGTTACTCCATTGAGTGTCGGCACTGCAACCATTACAGCAACATCGGTAGCTGATCCTACAAAAAAGGCAACCTGCACAGTTGAAGTTAAAAATTAAATATGTAGAGACGCGGCGCGCCGCGTCTCTACCGGCATTATCATTGTAGGGCAAGGAATGGCTTGATTTTATTGTTGCATGCCGTTCGGGACAAACTCATGATTTTGATATTGTTATTGGTGCAATGGCGAATGATCAAATTTACAATTATATATCCGACTTTATGGATGGTGTAATTAACCGCGAACAGTTTTGGGTTTTGGCAAAATTCAAATACCCAACACACCAAATATGTTTTTGCAATGAGAAAGCGTTACAAACAATTCAATTCATTAATTATAAAATCGTTAACTAAAAAATCATGACAGGTAGAGAAGATAAAAATGCCAATAATCTGTTTTTTCTTTGCTCTTTGATTGAGTATATCGGCAGAAAAACAAAAAACCATAGAAATGTAGTTACTAATGCTATTAGCAAAACAAATTTGCAACATATTTTCGATTTGTCGGATGTTTATCATTGCGAAAATATGGATAAGTTAACTTTTGAACTAATCGAAAAGTACAATATAGAGATGGGCTATTTTGACAATATTGCCAAGGCAAAATATGCTATTCCTACACATTGGGATATTGGAAAAGTATATAAACGACTGATAATTGACGTAAGCAAACATAACAATAAATCACTAATTGATACGCTTTTAGAGGTTTATAACTCGTGGTTATCCCGCCATATTGAAGATTTTAACAGCAGCATTTATTACGAAAGCCCTCAATATCTTTTTCAATCGTACCTGACAGGTACAAATCTCTAAGAAACCTGTCTTGCTATTTTTTATTTCATACGCACAATTACCGCGGTGCGCGGCGGTACACATAAATCGTGATAAACACATACAGTATATTCGGAATCCAGACGGCTATCATCGGACTGACTAAACCGCTGATAGCAAATGTAGATGATATCTTCGAGAAAAGCACATACGTAAAACTCAAACCCAAACCCACGCCGATATTCAAACCCATTCCGCCTTTGATTTTTCGCGATGAAAGAGACAGGCCGATGATAGTCAAAATATAAAACGACATAATGGTGGCATACCGCAGGTGGTATTCAAGTTCAAAAGTCTGAATATTTCCGATGCCTCGTTGTTTCTGACGGCTGATATGCCTCGCTAATTCGGGGCTGGTCATCGTCTCGCAGTCGCCTTCCGAAATCAGAAAATCGGAAGGCATAAATGTCAGCGTCGTATCCTTGCGCGTGCCGGTCGAAATATGTTCGTATAATCCATCGAAATCGCGTATCACATAATCAATAATCGTCCATTGATAGAGCGAATCATATTTAATCGAACCGGCAGTCAGGCGTGAAATCAACTGTTTGCCCTCAAAATGGTCTAACGAAAAGCGATACCCCATCGACGAAGGCGCACTGTATGTATCAAAATAAGCAAAAATGCCCGGTTCGACTTCCAACTGTATATTTCGTGCAGATTGCACCTGCCTGTTTTTGATATAAGTATTTTGAAATTCTATCCGTGTCACATTTGCTTTCGGAATCACATAAGCGCTCAGCAAATAATTACCCGAAGCAATCAGGGTGGCCGACAACAGATAAGGAAACATCAATCTATTGAAACTGATACCATTAGAAAGTATCGCAATAATCTCGGAACGGTCGGCAAGCCTTGACGTGAAGAATATCACCGTGATAAACGAAAACAAAGGGCTGAAAAGTCCGATAAAATACGGAATGAAATTGGCATAATATTTGAAAGCAATTTCGTGAAGTGTCACTTCCGGTTTCAGAAAAGCGTCAATCTTTTCGTTGATATCAAATACAACGGTAATGGCAATAATCAAAAAGATAATGAAAACAAACGTTCCGAGGAATTGCTTAATAATATACCAATCAATGATTTGCAGTCTTAAATCTTTTCGCCTCATAATCGTTGTGATAATTGGTTGATCATTCCTTTTTTCCAGACGGAAAAATCTCCGGCGACAATATGTGAACGTGCTTCTTTCATCAACCACATATAAAATGCCAGATTATGTAAGGAAGCGATTTGCAGAGCCAGAATCTCTTCTGTTTTAAACAAATGGTGCAAAAATGCCCGTGAATAGCCGGTATCCACAAAAGAATGGCCGTCAGGGTCGACAGGCGAAAAGTCATCCGCCCATTGCCGGTTGAACATGTTCATTGTTCCCCGGCGGGTAAACAGCTGTCCGTTACGGCCGTTACGTGTCGGCATGATGCAATCGAACATATCCACACCGCGTTCGATCGCTTCCAACAGGTTGGCCGGAGTGCCCACTCCCATCAGGTAGCGGGGTTTAGTTTCGGGCAAAACATCATTGACAATTTCGATCATTTCATACATAACCTCTGCCGGTTCACCCACAGCCAAACCGCCGATCGCATTGCCGTCGGCTTCTTTTTCCGCTACAAACGCTGCTGCGCGGATGCGCAAATCGCGGTAAACGCACCCCTGAACAATCGGAAACATCGACTGCGAATAGCCGTACTCCGGCTTGGTCGCGTTCATCTGCCGGCAACATCTTTCCAACCAGTTTTCGGTCAGATCAAGCGATTTTTTTGCATATTGATAATCGGCATCACCCGGACAACATTCATCGAAAGCCATAATGATATCAGCCCCGATAATCCGTTGAATATCAATGACGTTTTCGGGCGTAAAAAAATGTTTGCTGCCGTCGATATGTGAACGAAATGTGGCGCCTTCGGTAGTCAGTTTACGGTTTGCGGCCAACGAAAAAACCTGATACCCACCGCTATCCGTCAGGATGGGACGATTCCAGCCGTTAAACCGGTGTAAACCGCCTGCCTGTTTCATGATTTCAAGACCCGGACGCAAATATAAATGATAGGTATTCCCCAATATGATTTGCGCCCCGATATCGACGTTTAATTCCGGTATATGCACAGCCTTTACCGTCCCCTGCGTCCCGACAGGCATAAAGACAGGCGTTTCAATCGTCCCGTGATCAGTCGTAATCACTCCGGCCCTTGCCTTCGAACAACTGTCCGTGTTTTCTATCACAAATTGCACTTTGCAAATTTTTTTCGGCAAAGATAGCGATTATTGGCTACAAAAGCCAAATTACGAATTACGAATTTTTCTCCGTCCTTTTTTGCAAATAAAAATCTGCGCAAATCCTAACAATCTGCGTCATCTGCGTGCTAAAAAACGCTAAAGCTGCGAATAAGGCATCGGAGCTAAGAATATACTCGTATTGGAGGTAGCTGTATTGGCATATTCAGGCAGTCGGGATATCCGGCGCCATTCGGGATGAGATCCGAATTTACCCCAGGCCTCCGTCCTTGTCGGCTCATCTTTGTACCATGTCAGGTACATCAATGCCGGCATACGGGGTCCTGCCAAAATATCACCGTACAAAACGGAATTGACGCCACAATCGTCGAACACCGCAATCTCGTCGTTATTAAACATTTTCACTTTCCGTTTGTTGGCTTCTTCATTCGGACTCCAGTAGATACGGATTTCGCACAACGTACGGCTCGGGTCAGGGTTGCGATGAATAGGGATTTTACTGAACGCCTCGCTCAGGTATGTTTCAATATTTGAATAGGCAGGTTTCGGCGCCGATGTATCAAAAAATCCCTGTGCAGCAGTCCGGAATGTGGCATCATCCCAAATATCGGTACTAACCTTCAGGTAGGCTGCGATATCGGGATAGATAAATACAACATGCCGTTTCTCCTGTTCTTCCGGTTTAAACAGCTTAAAAGCGCCTACTTTCACCCCTTTACGATTGTAAGCAGGGATCAGTACATCTTTAAAAAAAGCATCTAATTCAGCCCCGTTGCCGGTCAATGTATAGACCCGCCATTCGTAGATTTCTTTGCCGCCGGCATTGGCTGATGCCTCACGTCCGAAAGCCGGGACAACCGACAATGCAGGAACTGCCGCCAAAGCGCCGGCTAATTTCATAAAATTTCGTCTTTCCATAAAATATTGTTTTTTAAATGGTTGATAATGTATATTATATTATTGTAAAATTTTCAACTGCTCCGGAATTTTCTCCTGTCCATACGCCCAATAAAGTCAATGTCTGTTTGCCGTATTTTTTAAAATTCGTTGTTTTCTGCAAAAATACAAAATAATTTTCAATTGCTTCACTTCGGAAAGCCAAACATTATTTATTTTTTTACACCAATGAATAGTCTCCATTTTCAATTAATTCGTATCTTTGTGCAATTTCACAATATACACTGTTTATTAATGTATGGCTGACGATAAGAAAATTATTTTCTCTATGGTGGGGTTAAGTAAAATCTTCCCCCCTCAAAAACAAGTATTAAAAAATATCTACCTGTCATTTTTCTACGGGGCAAAAATCGGTATCATCGGGTTGAACGGGTCGGGAAAGTCTACGCTGCTCAAGATTATTGCAGGCATCGAAAAAGAATATCAGGGCGAAGTCGTTTTTTCACCCGGATATACAGTGGGATATTTGGATCAGGATCCGCAACTCGAAGCCGGTAAGACGGTTAAAGAAATTGTACAGGAAGGCGTTCAGGAAACGGTCGACCTGCTGAAAGAGTTTGAAGAAGTAAATGAAAAATTTGCCGACCCCGACATTTTGGACGACCCGGACAAAATGGACGCCCTGATCAACCGTCAGGCTGCCTTACAGGATAAAATTGATGCGACAGATGCCTGGAATCTTGACAGCCGGCTGGAACGGGCTATGGATGCACTCCGTTGTCCGCCCGAAGATCAGTTGGTAGATACATTATCGGGTGGCGAAAAACGCCGGATCGCATTATGCCGGTTGTTGTTACGACAACCCGACATCCTGTTGCTCGACGAGCCGACCAACCACCTTGATGCCGAATCAATCGACTGGTTAGAGCAGCATCTGCAGCAATATGCCGGAACAGTCATCTGTATAACACACGACCGTTATTTCCTCGACCATGTGGCAGGTTGGATACTTGAACTCGACCGTGGCGAGGGCATCCCGTGGAAAGGAAACTATTCGTCATGGCTCGACCAAAAAACCCAACGCATGGCAATGGAAGAGAAACAGGCAAGCAAACGGCGTAAGACGCTGGAACGCGAATTGGAATGGATTAGGATGGCACCAAAGGCACGCCATGCCAAAGGTAAAGCCCGTCTCAATTCGTACGAAGCATTGCTCAACGAAGACAAGAAAGAACAGGAAGCCCGCCTCGAAATATTTATTCCCAATGGCCCCCGCCTTGGCAACAAGGTGATCGAAGCGAAACATGTGGCCAAAGCATATAGCGAAAAACTGCTGTTCGACGATCTCAACTTTATGCTTCCACCCAATGGGATTGTGGGCGTTATCGGGCCGAACGGAGCCGGAAAAACTACGCTGTTTAAATTGATTATGGACATGGAAAAAGCCGATAAAGGCACGTTTGATGTAGGCGAAACGGTCAGGATTGGCTACGCCGACCAAACCCACAAAGACATTGACCCTAAAAAAACGGTGTATCAGGTGATTTCCGGAGGCCATGAGTTTGTGCGCGTCGGAGGAAAGGAAATCAATGCAAGAGCGTATCTTTCAAGATTTAACTTTACGGGAGCCGATCAGGAAAAAATGTGTAACGTGCTTTCGGGCGGTGAACGCAATCGCCTGCACTTAGCCATCACCCTGAAATCCGAAGCAAATGTGCTGCTTCTCGACGAACCAACTAACGACATCGACGTCAATACATTGCGTGCACTTGAAGAAGGTCTGGAAAACTTTGCCGGCTGTGCGGTGGTCATCTCGCACGACCGTTGGTTTCTCGACCGCATCTGCACCCATATCCTGTCGTTCGAAGGCAATTCGGAAGTAACCTACTACGAAGGCACCTATTCCGAATACGAAGAATATAAACGAAAACAGATGGGATTCACCGAACCTAAGCGTATACGTTACAGAAGCCTGACGTAAGGCGGATTTAAGATTTAAGATTTTAGATTTAAGATTTTAGATTTAAGATTAACGTAACTTGTAACTCGTAACTCGTAACTATTTAATCATCAATAAAATAAAATTCACATGAAAAAAAATTTATTACCGGCTTTAGTAGCCATCATTTTTATTGCATCAAGCTGCAGTTCTTCTCCAAAAGAAGAAAAGTTATTCAACGGCAAAGATTTATCCAACTGGGAATTTGTGGTCGACGGCAATTCCGTACCTGCCGATCAGGTGTATTCGGTCGAAGATGGATGTATCTTGGTTCAAGGTATGCCTTTCGGATATATGTACACCAAAAAGACATACCGCAACTACACGCTCAATGTGGAATGGCGCTGGGTGGACGAACCCACCAACAGTGGTATCTTCCTTATCATTGCCGAAACCACCAATCCGTTTCCCAACGGCATCGAATGTCAACTCGCTGCAGGCAATGCAGGCGATTTTGTGTTACTCGGAGGGTCGGATATGCTCGAATACAAAACGCCTGAAGGCCGCGAACGTCCGCGATTCCCGGTCATACGCAAACGTGAAGAGTCGAGCGAAAAACCTGCCGGCGAATGGAACAAGGCAAAAATCATTGTAAACGAAGGCAAAATAACTGTCTATATCAATGACGTGTTTCAAAACGAAGCAACCAACCCCGTAAAAGAAGGCCACATCGGCCTCCAAAGCGAAGGCAAACGCATCAACTTCCGCAACGTAACCGTTACCCTTCCATAAAAAAAGGGGCGGATGCCCCTTTTTTTATGGAAGAAATACACTTTTTATCTCTTCTATCGAAACGCCGAGTAATTTTTCGGTGATCGGACTTAGGTCTTTTTCTTCGCCTGAAAAATGGAAAACCGAATGTCGGTGCGACAATGATTGTCCGGGTTGCAGGAGTGCAGCAGGTGATACGCTTTCCAATTCGAGGAAAGGCCCCATGATACTGCCATCGGCCAACGGGCCATCGTTGTAGGCATTCAAGGCATCGCCTGTCAATGGGTCTTTTTCCGGATTCCATTCCTGATTCAGGTAGATGGCGTCTTCTTCAACATCAAAAACGGTAATCGTAAGACGTTTCAAACCGGGATCGAAGTTTCCGGCAATCGCTTTGGTGCGCTTCCCGTTCAAACCCAGTTTACTGCGGAATTGGCCATCGGTTTTCAGGTAGATCGTGTTGTCCGTTACCTTTAGTCTGTCGGCCGGAATCTCGCCAAAATAATCGGAAGTGACAATTTTGCCCATTTGCGCTTCGTCGCCTTCGTTGTAAGGCACTACCGTGACGGCTTTGGGAGCCGGATTGAACATATCGAGTATCCAGATACATATCGTGCCGGTCTCTTGTGTCCAGGTAAAATCATTCCGGTTGGTAATCGTATTTTCAGTCCGGTAAGCCACCATATTCAACGCAGGATTGGCTGCAAGGCCCAATATATGATAGGCTTCGGCAGGTTCCAACAAAGCTATTTCTCTGTCGACATTCAGTAGAAAACGACTTCCGAGATAATTGGTGACCTGCATCGCTTTTTGGAGCGCTACACTTTTGGCGCCGGCAGAGACAATATCCCAGGGTTCAATGTCTATCGGCTTGGGAGTGTGCCAGTTGTCAAATACCTGTTCTGCGTCCTTCGCAAAATATACGGAATATTTGCCTCCTTCAGGACCAAGCCAAAAACGGTTTTCGCCTCCGTAGCCGTTCATGTGCTCGTCGGGTACATCCGAGTTGAGCACATCGTAATTGACAAAACCGAAACTGCTGCCCGCCAATCCGGATGCAGTACTGGTAAATACTTTGGCCTGATATTTCGGCGATACAATGATTTGCGCTTTTTCATCGTCGCTACTCAGCACGATCAGACCGTTGTCTTTTTGCGACAGGAAGGCAAGGTCGTAACCAAATTCGCCTTTTTCGAAGCTGACTTCATCAGTCGATTTTTGAGGGTTGTTACAGGAAATGGACGTCATCATAACAAACACAATAAGATTGATTATTTTTTTCATTTTTTTTATTGGGAGAAAGATTTTTTTATCGGGCGTATGCGTCGGGTGTATATGTCGGGCGTATGCGTCGGGCGTAGACGTTGGGCGTAGACGTTGGGCGTAGACATCTGGCGTAGACATCTGGCGTAGACGTTGGGCGTATGCGATACGCCCCTACGTGTTATGATATTTTTGTTTCTAACTTTTTACATATTACTATACCGTACCATGCAATGACTGCGAAAGCAATGGCCGGAATCCAGTATGACAAGGCAATGTTCGACGCATCGGAAATAATACCTTGTATTTGAGTAAGAAGCGCTGCTCCTGCAATGGCCATTACCATACCGGAACCGCCAATCTTGGTATCATCGCCCAAACCGGCAATACCCATTCCATAAATGGAAGGAAACATCGGCGACATACAACCCGAAATACATATCAACCCATATATACCGATCACTCCGTTTGCATAAATCGTTATGATACAGCATATCACAGCAATGATGGCAAGGGTGCCCAAAATTTTACGGGGATGCACATACCGCATCATGGCAGTACAGGAAAAACGCATGATAACAAAAAACACCAACGACATGATATAATAGGTTGCCCCTGCCTGCTCGGCTGTACGTGGCAGGAGGTCGCTCAACCCGATCGATTCACACAGATTGTAAAAGCCGGCAGCAATGGGTTCGACCGACCTGAGCGCCTGAATCACATCGCCCGATGAAGCATTGGCTCCCAATGACGCAACTATCTCATTTAAGTGTAACTGTTGCATGGCATAACGAATGACATACGACCAAACGGCTATTTGCGCACCTACATAAAAAAACTGAGCAACAACGCCCCAGACATAATTTTTGTTTTTCTTTAACCGGCCAAAAGTACCTTTTAAATCAAGTTGCCGGCCACCTTCTTTCAGAGAAGGCATCTTTGTAAACAGAATAGTCAACAACAACATAAACATGACTGATCCGACAGCCATATAGGTCATGGTTACTGCATTTAATTCAGCTCCCTGAATAGCAGTCAGTTCTGAGGCAGGTATTGCAGACCGCTCCGTTGCCGTCAGCAGGTTCAGTTGCGATAAAACAAATACCTGACTGATGATCACGCCTGTGATAGAGCCGAAAGGGTTGAACGACTGGGCAAAATTGAGCCGCTGTGTAGCCGTTTCTTCCGCACCAATTGCACAGACATAAGAGTTTGTGGACGTTTCGAGTACGGACAGACCGGCAAAAAGAATAAAAATAGCAAACAGGTAAGTAGCAAAACTCAATTCGGGATTGATCTGCAGGCATAACATGGCCGGATAGAACAAAAATGCCCCTGCCACATACAACGACAAACCAAGCAGCACACCCGATTTATAGGAATATTTCTTTATAAACAATGCGCCCGGAATGGCACAACATCCGTATCCTAAAAGATAACATACCACTTGAATCCAGGCAGTTTTGGAATCCGACAAACTCATAATCCGCTTAAAGGCAGCCAACATCGTATCTGTAAGATTATTAGGCACGGCCCATGCAAAAAACAGGCTGGTCAACAAAATAAATGGCCAAACAACGCCACGGGGAATAATTCTTTTTTCCATAAAGGTTTTTTATTTGATTTTAGAAAGATTAAATTTTGACTACAAAGATAAACGATATTTATTACATCAACCGAATTATGCCAAAAAATGCAAAAAAGTTTTTCGTTAATAAAAAACATGGTATATTTGTATGCGTAAATTGACGGTTGGTTTTTTTTGATGCCAAAATGATTTTTTAAAAATTAACCGTATGAAAATTTCAGGAAGAGAAACACAATGCCTGCTTGAAAGGCGTTTGTAGACTATTGAATTGAAAATTAAATTATTAAACTGATATGAAGAAACAAAAAACAAAGACCGCAGGGGTTATTTCCATTGTTTTATGTGCACTATGCTTTTTCCCTGCTTTTGTTACAATCGAAAAAAATGACCTTGAAAGTATTTCAGCCAACGTATTGGAAACCGATCTGATCTACCGGAACGAACCGTATCCTTCCTGTCATGCCTCTACGGTGCTGGATACCGGCGAAGGCATATTGGCTGCATGGTTTGGTGGCAGTTTTGAAAAACATCCCGATGTGTGTATCTATGCTGCATTTTTTATCAACGGTCAATGGGAAAAACCATTTATGGTTGCCGACGGAATTGAAAACCAACTGATTCGCAATCCGTGCTGGAATCCGGTGCTTTTTAAGCGCGACAACGGCGATATCATCTTGTATTACAAAGTAGGGCCAAGTCCCACGACATGGTATGGCGCCTATAAAATTTCGACGGACAATGGAAAGACATGGTCGAGAGCACGCCGTATTCCGGACAACCTGCTGGGACCCATCAAAAACAAACCTGTTAAATCGTTGAATGGAGGGATTTTGTATCCGACAAGCATTGAGGATGATGCCGGCTGGCGTATTCATCTGGAACATTCCGAACAGGATCTTTCGGGATGGAAAAAGATAGCGATTGACAATGGTGGATTTAACGCGATTCAACCGTCGGTTTTGGTTTACAAAGACGGACGTATGCAACTTCTTTGCAGAAGCAGAAACCAAAAAATTGTTGAATCATGGTCGTACGACGGAGGCAATACCTGGAATAAAGTACAGGTTACCTCACTTCCGAACAATAATTCGGGCATTGATGCCGTCACACTTTCTGACGAAGAAACACAACTGTTGATATACAACCCGATAACCACCGGGCGTAATAAAATTGCATTAGCCGCATCGTACGACGGAAAAAAATGGAAAGACCTGTTAGTGCTTGAAGATCAGGAAAAAGGTGAATTTAGTTACCCTGCCATTATCGAGGGGCAGGATGGAAAAGTATATGTTACCTATACCTACAATCGTACGCATATCAAATATGCTGTGATTGAAGTAATTCGCAAATAATTACAATTTATAAAAATACTGATATGGAAAATAGAAAAATTTCTCGTCGCAGTTTTGTACAGCAGTCTGTATTGGCTTCTGTCGCTATTCCGGTTGCAGGCAGCATCGGTTTGCAGGGCTGCACAGACACCGAAGCAAAAAGTAGTAAAAAAAGAGCGTTCAATGCCGCGTATGAAAAGGGAAACACCGATCATATTGCGTTTCCCATAGGTGGAATGGGCGCCGGCATGTTTTGCGTGGAAGGTGCAGGGGCTATATCGAATATGTCTGTCAGGCATAATCCGGAACTGTTTAACGAACCTACCATGTATGCCGCGCTTCATATCAAAGGCGTCGAAAACGGAACGAAAGTGATTGAAGGACAGTCGCCCGAATGGAAGCGGTTTGGACAACGCAACTCAGGAGGCGGAATGGGCGATGCTTCATGGGGACTGCCCCGTTTCGAAAAGTCATCTTTTACGGCGCGTTTCCCTTTTGCCGAAATTGAATTGCAGGATGACAGTCTGCCTGTTGACGTCACCCTGAAAGCATGGAGTCCGTTTATTCCCACCGACGCAGACCATTCAAGTTTGCCTGTCGGGTCGATCGAATATACATTCCATAATAAGGGCGCCAAACCATTAGAAGCCATTTTTTCGTATACAAGCCGTAACTTCATGACTGCGCGCGGCGGCGGCGGGAATGCCGGCGGTGGTACAAGTCAGTCGCCTCGCGGCTTTGCTACGGTCAAACCGATGAAGAACGGATTTGTGCTGTCGCAAGCAGCTTCGGAAGCAAGTCCTGCCACACAAGGCGATTTTGCCATTTTCACCGACAATGCCCAAACAGTTGTTGACCACTGCCTGTTCAGAGGGGGCTGGTTTGATGCGATGACGATGAACTGGAATAATCTATGTGCAGGTATTATGCAAAATAATGCCCCGGTAGCATCCAATTCACCGGGCGCTTCCTTGTCGGTTCCGCTGACATTGAACGCAGGCGAAAAGAAAACCGTCCGTTTATATATGGCCTGGTATGTGCCCGTATCAACCTTAAGAAACGGAGGCGATGCTGTTAAAGAAGAAGACAAACCGGATGTTGTCAATTGCTGCGAAGGATTGGATTCCGCATGTTGCGATCCGGGCGAGGGATTCTATCGCCCCTGGTATAGCAGTAAATTTAAAGACATAGAAGATATTAGCGCTTACTGGTTAAGCAATTATAATAATCTGAAGTCGAAAACACAAACATTTACCGACGCCTTTTATGCAAGCACTTTACCTGCCGAAGTCATCGAAGCAGTTGCCGCCAATCTGACCATTATCAAATCGCCGACCGTTTTGCGTCAATACGACGGACGACTGTGGGGATGGGAAGGCTGTAATGATAACAGCGGTTGCTGTAGCGGGTCGTGTACACATGTATGGAATTACGCGCAGGCGATACCTCATTTATTCCCTGCCATGGAAAGAAGTTTGAGAGAGACCGAATTTATGGTTAGCCAGAATAAAGCCGGACACCAGACTTTCAGGGCGGCGCTGCCGATACGTCCTGTTGAGCATGGTTTTCATTCTGCTGCCGACGGACAATTGGGCGGAATAATGAAGGCTTACCGGGAATGGAGAATTTCGGGTAATACCGAATGGCTCAGACAAATGTATCCCAATATCAAACAAAGTATTGATTATTGTATCGGAATATGGGATCCGAGAGAAACCGGCGCGCTTGAAGAGCCTCATCACAATACGTACGACATCGAATTTTGGGGGCCGGATGGCATGTGTACAAGTTTTTATGCCGGTGCATTACAAGCCATTACATTAATGGGTAAAGCACTAAGCGAAGACGTCGGACGGTATGAAACACTTTTGGCAAAGAGCAAAGCATATATGGAAGATAAACTGTATGACGGTGAATACTTTATACAAATTATTCGATGGAAAGACCTTGATGCGCCCGATCCGACAAAATTAGAATCATGGACGGTCAATTATTCGGATGAAGCCAAAGAATTGTTAACAAAAGAAGGCCCGAAATATCAATACGGCATCGGTTGTTTATCCGACGGTGTATTAGGGTCGTGGATATCGTTAGTTTGCGGTATGCCTGAAGTAGTTGACAAAGAGAAAATTAAAAGTCACCTGATTGCCATACATACCTATAATCTGAAAGAGAGTTTAATCGAACATGCCAATCCCCAACGCCCGACGTATGCGATGGGAGATGATGGCGGTTTGTTGTTATGCTCCTGGCCTAAGGGTGGAAAATTGCAATTACCGTTTGTATACAGCGACGAAGTATGGACAGGCATCGAATATCAGGTGGCTTCGCATCTGATGTTTGAAGGTGAAGTACAAAAAGGGTTAGATATTGTTAAAGCCGCCCGTTTACGTTACGACGGACGTATCCGCAATCCATTCAACGAATACGAGTGTGGTTCGTGGTATGCCCGCGCCATGTCAAGCTACGGAATGATTGAAGGCCTGACAGGCATACGGTACGACGCTGTCGACGCAACGCTTTACGTCGATTCGCGTATAGGCAATAATTTCACGTCTTTTCTTTCTACCAATACCGGCTTTGGTAACGCAGGATTGAAAAACGGCAAACCGTTTATCGATGTAAAGATGGGCGCCATCGACGTGAAAAAATGTATTGTTTCGGGAAAAGAAACATCCTTGAGTTAGATTTTTTATTAACAAAACATATTTGAAATGATGAAAAAGTATTTAATGCTAATGCTTGCTTTTGCCATTGTATGTATGGCACAGGCACAAAATGACAGGTTCAACGGTTTGGATATGAACCTGGGTAATTTGTATCGTTTGTCGGACGCAAAGACACGTTCGATCAGTCCTGAAAATTTCACGGGCGAGAAGGGCAAAGGCGGTATGGCCGAACTGAAAGACCGTGATCAACGCAATGTGGCCAATGCAGCCAATGCTGCACGTGACCTTGGACAAGGCTGGAAGGTCAATCCCTTCATCCGTGTCAACTCCGGTGAAACATTTACGCTGGCCGATATCGACGGACCGGGCGCTATTCAGCAAATCTGGATGACGCCAACCGGCAACTGGCGTTTCTCTATCCTGCGCATTTATTGGGACGGCGAAGCGACGCCTTCGGTCGAATGTCCGCTTGGCGATTTCTTTGGTATGGGTTGGGGCGTATATGCTCCGTTGGTATCGATGCCTATATGCGTCAACCCCGGTACAGCTTTCAATTGCTACTGGGTGATGCCTTTCCGCAAGAAATGTAAAATTACGGTAGAAAACATCAACGACAGAAGTCCGATGACGCTTTACTACCAGATCAACTATACCCTTACCGATGTGCCTTCCGATGCTGCCTATTTCCATGCTCAATTCCGCCGTACACACTATAATGAAGGTTCGGACTATACGATTGTGGACGGCATCAAGGGCAAAGGACATTATGTGGGTGTGTATATGGCCTGGGGCGTCCATAACAACGGCTGGTGGGGTGAAGGCGAAATCAAGTTTTTTATGGATGGCGACCGACAGTTTCCTACCATTATCGGTACCGGTACGGAAGACTATTTCTGCGGTTCGTATAATTTCGACCGCGATGGGCAATATGTAGAATTTTGTACGCCTTATGCCGGTCTACATCAGGTGATTCGTCCCGACGGTACGTATAAATCACAGGCACGTTTCGGATTATATCGCTGGCATATTGTCGACCCAATACGGTTTGAGAGAGACTTAAAGGTTACGATTCAGGACCTTGGCTGGCGACACGACGGACGTTATCTGCCGCAAAAATCCGATATCTCATCGGTCATTTTCTGGTACCAGAGCGAACCACATGCCGCATATCCCAAACTCCCGCCATGGCAGGATTTGGAAGTGAATTAACAAAAAAACCACCTCAGATGAGGTGGTTTTTTGTTAATTCACCTGAGAGACGCGGCGCGCCGCGTCTCTACATTTAAAACTTATAACCGAGTGTCAACACCGCCCGCCCGGTTTTGATTGAAATATCAGCCGGTTCAGACCATACAGGTTCGAGATGGTATTCGGGATAGCTGTAATCCATGTTTGTAAACGGATACAATTTTTCATACTGTACGCGGTATACATACGCCAGATCCATATAGGTGTTAGGCGTAAAACGAAATCCGAGACCTGCCGTATAATAACCGGTGCATTTGCGTACCGCATAATGCGGGATTGTTCCGGCAGTAAAAACTTCAGCGCCATTGATCAAATGATCTTTCATCGGACTGGGTTGCCATACATAACCGGCACGGAGCGCAAATTGCGGGGAGAGTTTCAGTTCGCCGCCGATTTTCAAAGTCTGCCCCACTTTGAAATCTTCCTTAATTAAATCATTGTCAGCCTTGTATGCTGAGCGATCATAGTCCCTGTCGGACAAAAACATATTGTTATAATTGGTCAATTCGTAGTCGATGCTTAACAAAGCTACACGTCCGAGAATGGCTGCCGCACTGAAAATCCAACGACCGGGCGACTGAAAACTATATTCTGCAGCCGAATATTCCGGGATATATCCTTTCATCAACGGATCCTTCTCATCGGCAATATACGATTCGCCGTAAGCGTCGAAACGATCGGTCATCACATATACTTTCGGCGAATTATAAGCCACGCCGAAACGAAGTTGATCGACCGGCCGGATGATGGCGCCCAGATTGATCGAATAGCCTGTTCCTGTCGTTTCAAGACTGTTACCCAGTGTCAGATAATCTGTACTTCCAAACTTCTCATTATGCCACGAACTCATGCGATAATCAATGGTGGTAATGCCCAGATTAGCGCCAAGAAACAGAAAGTCGGAAATATTGGTGGCAACCGAAAAATTGTAATCGTTGATGCTGCCGCTTTCGCCGATTTTCAACTCGGTTCCGTTGGGTGAAACGGGCGACCATATACTCCCTCGCCATTGTCCGTAAGCGCTGTGATACACATCCGAAAAGTCATATTTTGCACCATAAAACCCTGATTCATAGCCCAAAATAGATAACCATTGACCGTTTAAACTTCTGTTGTCGTATGGATCGTACGAATCTGTTAAAATCAAGTCGTTTTCGATGATTCCTCCATTATCTCCGTATGCATTGGAGGCAGCGGATGCCACATAATCAGCCATTGAGAATATCGGATTGCCAAGGGCACGGTAGCTTCTGTTGAAATCTTTCACTTTATTGTAAGCAAGTCCTATATTCCATCCTTTGATACCCCAGTCGTTGGCTGTCGGGAAATAACCTACGTACGATAAATTGTCAAAACCGCCTCTTGTCTTTCTTACATTACTATTCACACCCGTCCAATCGGATATGACATTGGATGAATTGATGCTGAATGTGGTTTGAATTTCCGAACTGCGATAGATGCCTATTCCGGCAGGATTATGCGACATGGCCGACATATCTCCTCCCAAAGCTCCGAAAGCGCCTCCCATACTTAACGAACGAGCCGTACCATTCAGGTCGGTTTGCGAAAAACGGAAAGCATCCATTTCGCCTTGTGCAAATAATAATCCGCTACTTAACAGGAGCAATGAGCTGATATATAAAACTTTTTTTTTCATTATGCTGATTTTTTTAAAAAAATTAAGTCAATAAGGGGATGTTTTATAAATGTTTAAACGCAAAGAACGCAAAGCGAGTTACGCAAAGGTCGCCAAAGAAATGACATGTCCTGTTTTCGTTCAGTAGGGGCAAGGCATGCCTTGCCCTTACATTCCTGTCCATTACGCAGTTATTGTCATTTCCGGCTGCTCAGTGGCATACCTTACCTATTACCGGCGACCACCGCCTCCGCTACTGCTACCGCCACCACCGCTTGAACGACTTCCGCCGCCGCCTCCGCCGCCGCTAAATCCACCGCCGCCGCCGCTACTGAAGCTGCCGCCGCTTGAACGGCTGCTACTGCCGCTGCTATATCCGCTGCTGCTACTGCTACTGCTTGTTGAACGCGGTGCGCTTGATGAGCCGGAAACTGTGGCGCGACTGTTGGTAGTCGACGAACCTGAACTGCTCCTTACCGAAGGAGTAGATGTGGTATTGGCGCTGCGTGATACCGACGAATTGCCTGTATTGTTGGAAGTGACAGCACTGCGAGTTGTGCGTGTCGTTGTGGAGTTGCCATTGAATGTGCTTTGAGCGCGTTCATTTGTATTGGTGTTCGAACGTGCTGTTGTAGTACGCGATGTGGTGCGATTCGGATCGTTCGTAACCACGTTGGATGAGCTGCGTCCTGATGTAACGGCATCTCCCCTCAACGATGTACTGCGTCCGGTAGTATTCGAAATCGAACTGCTACGGCTCGAAGCAACATTTCTTGATGCAGGCGTACTGCGGCTGTTAAGCGACGACGACGAAGCATAACTTGAACTGCGGCTGCTGCGCCCGTAAGCTGCTGTCTGCCGGCCGCCCTGATTCAGATAATAAGGTCTGCCATAGCCGTAGCCATAGTGGCCATAACCGCCGTATCCGCCATAATAGCCACCGTAATAGCCATAATATCCGCCATACCAGCCGCCGTAATATCCGCCGTAATAACCTCCGTAATACCATGGGTCGTACCAGCCGCCATACCAGCCGCCCCAGCCCCAGCTATAATAGGGACGATGCCAATAGGAATACCCCCAGCCCCAGTAAGGACGGTACCATGGACTGTACCAGCCGCCCCAACCGCCGTATCCGTAACCACCCCAGCCGCCATAGCCGCCATAACCCATGTCAACATTCACATTGACAGTGGTTTGACCATCCGAATAGTCCGAATCATAGCCATACGCATAATAACCGTCGCTCAGGTGTAAATCAACCACATCAGCTCCGATAATCGTTATCTTTTCGGGCGAATGGTAACGGATGATCCGTTCCGAATATTCTGTATCCGAACGACGCCCGACGGTGAGTGTATCCTGATCCGAATACATCATCTCGTCCTCATAATAAAAATTATCGTCCGGGTCGGAATATCTGCGATTATAGACATCTACATCCATATCCTGAATAGATGCAGGCACGTTTTGTGTATTTGCAGATACAGTTGTCGCTCTTGGAGCAGGTGTAGGTGTTGCAGGCGTATTTTGTCGTACAACCTGCGTTGGTTTATTGTTTTTCTCTGAAGAGAAATACACATCATCATAGAATTGTCCCTGTGCCATCACAAAGCATGTCACCGACAACATCAGCAGCAATGTAAATAATCTTGTTGTTTTCATTTTCTTTTCTCCTCTTTCTTTAAATTAAACTATATTTTAAAAACTCTTTTAATTATTTTTAGACTCTTTATTTGTACGAAAGTTTAATGTGAACGTCTTAATATTCAAAACTTCCATCGCAAAGATAACCCTTTTTTATTACATAAACCGAATTTCTTTTCGATTTCTTATTTTTATTGATGCAACAAAGCAAAAAAACGTTGCATGTCATGTCTTTTTTTAAGATTTTTTAAGATATCAGGGGGTGCATTATTTATAACTCATTCTGAAAGCCACCGTATCCTTTGTCGGAAAATCACCCGGTACCTTTTGGGTCACTGCACCGGTTGCAGCCCATTCGGATCCCCGAAGCAAAGTCACCTGAAAACCTGTACATTGCATAGCCGGATTTTCTTCCGGTGTGCGTCCGGCATGTCCTATCATCGTATGGAAAATACGTGCTTTTCCGTAATCGACCGTAAAAATCAGAGGTTCTTCACGACCTGAGCCGCCAGTGTCTTTTTCGGAAAAGGCGGTATAAAGCAAATCTTTTACATTACCCGGACCGCGCATACGGTCGTAGAGTTCGTCGGCGGCATGTTTCCATTGCGCCGGTAAACCTTGAATAACAGGGTGTTGCTGATCGCGCAGATTCAACACATACTGATGCTGCTTGCCATGCGATCCCCCTACTCCGGGCGAAGTGTCTTTTTTGATTTTCCCGTCCTCCCAATAGATATATGGGCCTGCATTTTCATTGCGGTTTTCCCAACCGCCCAACGCGATGATTTTGTTAAATTCAGGCCAGTTGGCAAAAGCATTGTCGGCAGCATGATAGACCACAACACCTCCTCCGTTTTGAACAAATTCAAGAAAACGGCTGTTCGTCGTTTCAGGCCACGCATCGCCGTTGTAATCAAGGATTACCAACGAATAAGGTTTGAAATCAACCACAAAACCCGACATATCTCCTCCTTTGGCCGGTGAAATGGCAAAATCGACTGTAAACAAACCCGAATTTTCCAGAATCTGCTTAATAACTACATGACTTACCTGCCAGTTATGATTGTTTTGACCGGTAATCAGCAACGCCTTGATTGGTTGTTGTGCAAATGCGGTTAACGCAAAAAAGGCAAACGAAAGCAATACGCTTTTAACAAATAACTTTTTCATAATTCTTAATATTTTTGAACAAAAATAGTATTTTTTCTAAAAATAAGATACCTTTGGCCTCCAAAAATACAAAATAAATGAATTTTTTCTTAAAATCAAGGTATTTATTTTTACTTTTTGCATTACTTATTTGTCATTCGGACTATCTTTTTGCACAGGAATATGATGATATGGATTGGCGGGACAGAATGGAATTACTTGTTTATACGCCCCGTTATTTCGGCCCTAACGCCTTTCGCATCCATGAGCTGAACAGCGGTCGCTTAAGTGAGCGGTGGGAAATCGAATTGAGAGGCGAATATCATTATTATACAGGTGATCAGACAAAAAATATCTTCGGCCGTTTGTATATCCCGATTGCCGATGGTAAAGCGGGCATAGAGATACAGGGTGTGATGGTTGAAACATACCTGATGGATAAAAAAACACAGCATGAACGCAATGCAGCCGACAATCAACCCCCTTTCACCTGTAAGGGTGATTTTATTTTCAGTTCTTTTTATCAGGTGCTGCAAAGTGATCTAATATGCGATATCTCTGTATCCGGCACCTTGAAAACTGCCAGCGGCAACCGTCTTTGCGATGCACGTTATACCGATGCTGCCTCATATTGGTTTGAGATGACAGCCGGCCGGAATGTTGTTCAAACGACCGATCAATCCGTTGCGCTGCGTGCACAGGGCATGCTCGGATTCTATTGCTGGATGACTAACGATATGGTACACAGGCAAAACGATGCCATTCTTTATGGATATGGCGGCAGTTTGAAATTGAAAAACCTGACCTTAGCCGCCAACTGGTCGGGATTTCACGGTTATATTAAAAATGGAGACAGACCGGTACTTTTTCGTTCAAAACTCGATTTTGAAGTGAAAAAGAACATCCTGTCATTGCGATTCAACCATGGCATCAGGGATTTTCTATACGACACCTATTCGGTGGGTTTAATTCGTTGCTTTTAGCCTTTAATAACAAAGCGAAGCCGCCCCCAGAATACCCGGATGTTCCATTTCCGAGAAGAATATCTTCAGTTTCTTAATAGATGACGGGAATGCAAAATCCTGCAAATCATCCCATAATGCTTTTTCAAAAAAAGCATGTGCATTGGCAACAGTTCCGCCAAACACAATCATTTGTGGATCGACTGTCAGCACGACCATTTTAACCGCTTCGCCGATATGTTTTCCCAATTGGCGGTAGGCTTCCAAAGCCTCCGGATCCTGCCGTAAGGCACGTTGATACATTTCACCCCCTTCAACGCCGTAGATATTCGTAAAAAACGAGCCGCTTGCATAGTATTCGACGGTTTGATCCTTGTAGGGTAATGTGCCAAATTCGCCCGAACCGCAGTTGGCATCTTTCAGCAATTTTCCCTGCTGTATAATCCCGCCTCCCAAACCTGTTCCGATAGTCAACCCGACAAAATTTTCAAAATCCTGTCCGACACCAAAATAACGCTCCGCCAATGCAAAACAATTGGCATCATTATCTAAGTAAACGGGCATCTCAAATTCTTTTTCGAGCGCTTTCTTCAGATGCACTTCTTTCCAGTGGGGAATATTAGTCACATCATATACAATGCCTTTGGAACGATCCACAACGCTTGGAACGCCGATTCCAATCGCTTCGACATGTTTATTCATCACCGCCCGGATTACATCCTTGATAGCGTCGACGGTATCCCATTCATCTTTAGCATTTTTCGGCGTTCTTACCTGATTTTGCACTTCGATGACGTCATCCATAATTCGTGCGGCACGAATATTCGTCCCGCCTAAATCTACTCCAATATATGCTCTCATTTTATCTAATTAAAAATTAAGAATTAAAAATTAAAAATTAAAAAAATATGAATTGTTAATTTGTATCTACCAATATGGCGTACCTAAAGGCACGCATATAAAATGTGCTTCTTTTTCTACCAATATATTCCGTACCTGACGGCATGCTGATGAACATATCGCATTTTTTTATTGGCAATTTTCTTCTATCAGTTTATCTACAATCGGATCGCCCAATTCTTTGGCTTTCTGAAATGCCGTGCAGGCATCACTCTTCTTGCCCTGTCGCAAAAGACACAAACCAAGCAAACGGTGGCTTGCGGCAAAATCTGCCTCCAAAGCCAATGCTTTTTCGACACTAACCTGCGCTTTTACAGGGTCTTGCATACGCAGGTAGATCGAAGCCTCTTCAGCATAATAAAGTGCATTTTGTTTATCTAAGGCAATGGCTGTTTCTATATCATTCAGCGCTCCTTCCAAATCGCCTAAACGGAATTTCGCCTGTTCGCGGTAGTAATAAAAGGCGTCGCTTACGTTTCCGACAAGCACGCGGTAAAGCTGGTCATAATCTTTTATCGCTGCGGCAAATTGTCCGAGTTGAATTTTTAAATCAATGCTTTCCTGCAGATAAGCCGATGCTTCCGAAGGAACAGACATACTCCTTACGACGGCGCTATCCATCAATGCCATTAACTCGTTTGGGTTGGCGTCAGGAAGCATTTCTCTTGTCTTCGCCGCCAAAAAAAAGGTAAGCGGTGAGGCAAACGACGTCTGATTCACCGCCATATAGGTATTAAAGGCTTTTTCAAAATCACCTTGAAAAAATGCGATATCTCCTTCCAATTGCCTGTAATAGGGCATATCATTGATTGCAATGGCACGTTGTAATTTTTCGGTGGCTACATGGATGTTCCAGTCGTTAGATTGAACGGTACTGTCATCAAGCAGCACATCATAAATCAGTTTGGCCTGGTTATACAAGCCCTCATCTTCTTTCGGATTACATTTTAAGGAATAGTTCAAATCACTCATTGCCAGATCTAATAATCTTCGTTGATCTTCCTGCGATTCAGCTAACACGCCCCTGAAACGCACATAATGAGAGGCACGGCTAAGGTAACCATCCGCGAGGTTCGGGAATGTTTTGATAAAATCGTTCAGTGTTTCTAAGTAGGTCGGCGCATCTTGTTGGAGACCATAATACAGTAGCGCAAGCTGCGCATCATTTTCCTTATCCGACCAGCCACTCCGGATGCCTATCGAAGTATATGCCTTTGAAAAAATATCCAACGAAGTGAAATGTAATTGTTGAATATAGGATATGGATACCCCGTATGTCTTGTTTTTGCCTGAAGCGTCGGCTTGTGTCAAAGCAAAAACTTCACCATTGGCATTGAGCAAAGGAAGGCTGATCTGTAAGGAAGTCGACGGGATATTTACTTTAAAATATTCGTACGTATCCTTCATCATACTGATCTCTTCAACAGCGCCGGTCTGCATTGTTTCTTTGGCAGAGAGCAGGTAGACTTCGGTATTGGCTGCGGGCATTTCTTTGGCAACAGCAAGAAAGGGTACGTTTCGCGGAACAGTGACTTTGAAATAAATCACATCATACGTATCGTCCGCACCGATGATACTATTTACCTGCATCTGACGGCCATCGGCATCGGTCACGACCGCCTGCACAGCGCCATTAAATAATGTATAATCCGAAACGGCTTCGCCTGTGTTTTGAATAAAAAAACCGTTTCCCGTTCGCGACCTTCCGTTATTATCAAACGTTTCGATGGTAAAAATAGCTTTTCTTGCATTTTCAACCCATCGGGGTGTAGCTGCCCGTTGCGCCTGCAACATAAGACAGCAAAAACATAATACAAACGCGTAATATTGCTTCATCTTTGCCTGTTTCTTAAATTTCCGCACAAAAATAATCGGTTTCATTCAATAATGAACTATTTAGTCACTTTATTTTTATTATTTTTGCTACAATGATTTCCGGATATGACCAACAATTGTTATTTTTTTCATTAAGAAGAAATGTAAAGCGAAATATCTGCAAGTTACAAAACAACTCGGGTAACTACAAAAATAATTGTTAAAAAGCTTTGAAAAAGTATTAATATTCGTACCTTTGCGGTGTGTTATTACAATAATAAATGGCATTATGAAATATTCAGAATTGGAACGGTTGATCAAAAAAATAACAAAAAGTCGTTGGCATCACGATGGAACCCGTCATCCGATTTGGTATAATCCGGAAACTGACGATTTCTTTGAAATGAGTTTTCATAAGAGCGAAGAAGTGGCAAAAGGTACATTAAATGATATTTTAAAAAAGTCGGGAGCTAAAAAATAGCAACTGAAGCAAAAACAAAAAAACTAAAATAAAAAAATGAAAGTAACAGTAATTATCGAACAGAATAGTAAAGGCCGTTTTTCTGCCTATATAAGTGATGAAAGAATTACATTCGGGCTATTAGGAGAAGGAAAAACGGTAGATGAAACCATTGATGACTTTAATATTGGTTATCTGGAAATGAAAGAAACATATCAGCAAGCAGGAAAAAAAATGCCGGAATTGGAATTCGAGTTTAAATATGATACGGCTTCATTTTTATCGGCTTTCTCCAACATTTTATCTCTTGCCGGAATGTCACGATTGACAGGACTAAATCAAGGATTATTAAGTCATTATGTTGCAGGTAAAAAAAAACCTACTCAAAAAACCATTTCCAAAATTCGTAATTCAGTACATGAATTTGGAAAATCTTTATGTGAAATTGATTTCGTTTGAAAAAACTAAACGTTGGAAAAACTTGCCGTTAGGAGCGTTACAACGGAACAAAAAAATGTCGGGATGAGACGACTCGAACGTCCGACCTCCACGTCCCGAACGTGGCGCGCTAGCCAACTGTGCTACATCCCGATTTTGAATTCGGGTGCAAAGATAACAAAATATCGTGAGTTGCCAATTTTTTTTGCTATTTTTGCATCTTCATGTATAAATAAATTGTTTGAATGAACGAATCTCTTTTTAGCCGTACCGCGCTATTAATCGGTGATGAGGCCATGAAACGCGTCCGGGAAGCACGTGTCATATTGTTTGGAGTCGGCGGCGTAGGGAGTTGGTGTGCGGAAAGCCTGATTCGTTCTGGCATCCGGTATCTGACGATTGTCGATCCGGATACCGTTCAGCCGACCAATATCAACCGGCAACTTCCCGCAACGATACCGGCCATCGGACAAACGAAAGTCGATGTGCTACAATCGCGTCTGTCAACAATCAATCCTGATGCACATATCTCTGCCATTCAACGTATGTACAATGCCGAAACGGCCGATTCGTTCGACTTGTCTTCTTATCATTATATTATAGATGCCATTGACAGCTTAGAAAATAAAACTCATTTGATTCGTACAGCTACCCTGACGCAGGCAACTTTTTTTTCAAGCATGGGCGCAGCGCTCAAGATGAATCCATCAAAAATACAGGTAGCCGAATTTTGGAAGGTACACGGGTGCCCGCTTGCGGCCGCCTTGCGAAGGAAATTCAGGCAAGGGACACTGCCTGCGAAAAAATTCCTGTGTGTTTTTAGTGACGATTTTTTGGAAAATAAAGGAAAAACGATAGATAATATCAACGGATCCGTTGTCCATATCACAGCTGTTTTCGGCTTTACATTGGCGGGGTTGGTGATTCAGTCGTTGTGTAAATAGCACACAGATGACGCAGATCAAACAGATAAACGCAGATTTTTTATATTATCTGCGCAAATCCATTCCATCTGCGTCATCTGCGTGCTTCAGAGAGAAGCCGGCAAGCCTGAACCAACAGCATCTAAAAAATTGACTGATTGAGTATTTTTTTTCTGCCAAGCATAGCCCATTCAAAAACATTATTGTATATTTGCAAAAAAAAACACAATTTCACAAGACAATGGAAGTAACCGGCAAACTTAAAGACAAATACATTGACCCGTTTACCGATTTCGGGTTCAAAAAACTGTTCGGCGAGGAATGTAATAAAGATTTGTTGCTTGATTTTTTGAACGAACTGCTTCATAATAATGAGGGTAAGATAGTTCAATTAACCTACCTTAAGCCGGAACAGCTCGGCAGGTCGGAAGAAGACAGAAAGGCGATTTTTGATTTGCATTGCGAAAAT
>Ga0082212_10001737_pt1 | contig 32039 bp, 33 predicted proteins | sample TergutNt197P3_FD_71548 | JGI IMG/M metagenome (GOLD analysis project Ga0082212, IMG submission 71548) | Neocapritermes taracua P3 segment gut microbial communities from Petit-Saut dam, French Guiana - Nt197 P3 | ecosystem: Host-associated > Arthropoda: Insects > Digestive system > Gut ...
CCGCTACTTTCCCTATCTAAAGAAAGACGGAGGGGTCGTCACCAATTCCCAGCCATTCATCAACATTCCCAATTATCCCGATATGGATAAAATAATCGATGAAATCGAAAAACTTCCTCACAAAGTGATATTGAACGTTGAAACAATTGCGAAAGAACTCGGTTCGATCCGTGTGGCAAATATAGTCATCCTTGGCGCTGCAACCCCGTTTCTAAGTATTGAGTACAACAAAATCGCCGATGGAATCAGGTCGATCTTCGCTAGAAAAAGCGATGAAATCATCGAACTTAACCTGAAAGCATTACAGGTTGGTTTCGAAATAGCAGACAAAAGTTTCGAAGTGGCAGACAAAAAATAAAAGCAAGAAAAAAATCATTATTATTTTGAGTTTTCATAAATAATTTTTACATTTGTGCGTTAAATAATTTAAAACCTTTTATTATGACATGTCCGAAATGTGGAGCGCAAAACATGGATGGGGTAACGTTTTGCGGTAGTTGCGGGGCGCAGATGACGTCTTTCGCACCTCCACCAACACCCGTAGAACCCCCAGCGTCTGTTAATTACAACCAACCGCAGCCGTATCAGCAACAACCGTATACGAGTGCCGGCGCGTATGCTTCGCCGTCGGGAGGATTTGCAAACGGCAGTTTGACGCCGCCAAAAAATTACATGACCGAATCTATTCTCGTAACCGTCATTTCTTTTTTATGTTGCTGCTCTCCCATTTCCCTTGTATTGGGTATCATCGCAATTGTGAAAGCAAATAACGTTAATTCAGCATTTGCAAAGGGTAATATCAATGAAGCGAATAAAAATGCAGCATCGGCTAAAACTTTAGCCATGTGGGCGGCTATTGTTGCCGGTATTATGATTATACTTAATATTATCATGTATTTTGTAATTATTGGCGCCGGAATTAGCGGGTTGGGAGGTCTGGAGGAAATTCTCAAGAATATTTCCTGACCGCTTTTGGCATGCAATGCTTGTGAATCGAAAAAAACGGATCGGAATAGGTCTGGCGCTTGTGTTTGTAATCATAGCCGGAATATTTATATACGCTCATTTTAATCCTGAAGATTACCGATTCTTTCCCAAGTGTCCGGTTTACATGTTGACCGGATACCAGTGTCCGGGTTGTGGTTCACAACGTGCTTTTTATCATCTGTTTCACGGGAATTTCGCTACGGCATTCCGGTATAATCCACTCATGCCGGCGCTTGTACCTTATATATTTTCCGGAATCTATTTGGAATACATTGCCAATAAAGCCAATCCCGGAATTGCACGTCTTCGCGAAATTCTTTTCGGTAAATGGGCAATTCTTTTGATGGCAATAGTCATCGTCCTGTTCACCATCCTGCGCAATGTATGAATAAGTGATAAAAATCACAGTCCCTTATCGGGTACAAATGTTTCATAGGTTCTGTCGGAATAGAATATTACAAGTTTTTCAATGATCTTGACAGGTTTTTCCTTATATATAATAACCTCTTTTTCGACTATTTTATCACTGTCTTTCGGTTGATTTACGGTATCTTCCAAATGATTTTCGACAGGATGTTGTATTTCAGCGCCAATAGCGACTTTTGGCAAAGCATTTGTCTGGTTTTGTATCGTTTTACCAATTGTATTAAATAAGTCCGAATTGGATTCAAATAAACCCTGTTGCTGTTCCGAATCTATTTTCATTGATCCTTTGCCGGTCATTAGCCAGTCGGGGTTGATGTCAGTAAAGTAATTTATAATCTTTGTAAGTACTTTACCGCTTACTTTGTTTCGTCCTCCCTTTATTTGGGATATGATGGCGCTATTAATACCAATTGCCTTTGAAAACTGGGTAGCGTTCATATTTTTTTCCTTCATAATGAGGAATACCCGCTTTGTTTGATCATCCATACTTTATAGTTAAATGTTATAAGTTCAATTAATACACAAAAAAACGTTACAAAGGTAAATATAAAATTTTACATTTGCAAAACATTATCAAATCGACATATTAACATTAGTTGGATTACAATTGTAAACCCAAAAAACATACAGCTTTATTGTATACAACATATGTAATATACAAAAACGCCTTATAGCTATATTTCTATTCAAGTAAAACATTAGCTGATTCGATTTATTAATTAAAATTCAGTATTATAAATGCTGTATTCATGCGTTTTTATGACTATATCGACCTTATTGTTTCGCAATTCTTTAGTAATTGTGGCATTTGGCTTAAGAAACACACTAATTAATTCATATAATATACTTATTTATAACAACATAGCATCGAAAAAAAGCAAAAAAAACATGATTTGAAAACAATTTACATATGTTCAAATATTTGGCAGCAACCATCAAAAACGGTTTATTTAAACGGGGGAGTTTTTATTACATATGTTGTGAATATAACCGATCCGGTCTTTTAACATTTGTATATTTCTATAACGGTGATATAAATGTTTTTCTATTTACAATTGTTTAGTATACAAATGTAAATATCTGCTTTTGTAAAATGATTGTTCGGCTACAACCGGAAACTATCAATGCATGATTTTATATAACATTTCTTTATATATATCGCCGGTGGTAATTGCTGATGCTGTTCCGAATCCTTTGGTTTTTGCGTCTGCTAAACGGATTTCATGGATTGTATTGAAAACTTTCATAGCTGTATAATTACGTAATCCGAGCAAATAATCTTTTGCCTGAAAATTCCATTTTAATTGTAACGTTTGCATGATACCTCGTTCGGATTTATCATTCGAATAAAAACATATCATCAGTTTTACGAAATAATTGAATACAGAAGGTAATATTGGCTGTCCGCCATTCGCTTTGGGGTTTTTCTCGAAATAATCGGAAATGCGAATGGCGCGTAACATATCCTTTGAAGCAATGGCATTGATAAATTCAAAGTTATTAAACTCCTTACTGATACCGATATAGGCTTCTATAACATCAGATGTCACCCTTTTATTCGCCTGATTGCCGAAGATCACATTCAATTTATCAACTTCTTTTTCTAACCGGCTCAGGTTATTGCCAATATAATCAGCAATTAACTGCGCGTTCTTTCCGTCAATATCCATCCTGTGCTGTTTCATGTACGACAGGATAAATCCTGGCATTTTATTATCGTAAATTTTACTGGATTCAAAAATGATACCGGTTTTTTTTGCTTCTGAAATTATACCTTTGTTATTTTCAATTTTGCCGTGTTTATAACAAATCGCAAAAACAGTCGAGGGTGCAGGCGACTTTAAATAATATTTTAACATTTCTATTTTCGGAAGATGTTGTGCTTCCTTCACGATCACTAACTGTCGTTTTGACATCATCGGAAAACGTCGTGCAGCGTTGATAATCGTTAGCGGGTCAGAATCATTGCCATAAAAAATCATCTGGTTAAAATCGCGCTCCGTATCGTCCAAGACGTTCTTAACCAGTAATTCTTCTATTTTATCAATAAAGAAAGGTTCTTCACCCATCAAAACATATACCGGCGCGAATTGCTTGTCGGCGATATCGCGACAAATCTCTTCAAATGTATACTCTTTCTTAACCATAAATAAAATTGAAATTGATAGTTGAATATTCACCAGCTGAATTTAATGTGTCGAATTGTTTTTTGTTTCTCAATCATCATTTGTAATGATTTTACGCCAAAAATAACATGTTCCTGTGCAAATTGACGGGTTACCATGATGTCGCTGTCAACAGTTTTAACGCCGTCATCTTCCAGAGGTTTATCCGAAATCATCAACAAGGCGCCGGTCGGTATTTTATTGGCAAATCCGGCAGTAAGTAAAGTGGCTGTTTCCATATCAATACCCGTAGCATGCGTTTTGCCAAGATATTCCTTGAATGTCTCGTCATATTCCCATACGCGACGATTGGTGGTATAGATCGTTCCTGTCCAATAGTCTTTTCCACTGTCGCGGATTGCCGATGAAATCGCGCGAAGCATTGAAAAAGCCGGTAATGAAGGCACTTCAGGCGGCAGATAGTCATTTGATGTCCCTTCCCCACGGATGGCGGCAATCGGCAAAACATAATCACCAATGTGATTCGCTTTTTTCAATCCGCCGCATTTACCCAGAAACAGAACAGCTTTAGGTTGGATCGCCGATAAAAGATCAATGATTGTAGCCGCATTGGCGCTACCCATTCCGAAATTGATGATCGTGATACCTCCGCCATCGGCATTCGACATGGCATTTTTCATGCCTGATATAGGGACATCAAAGTGCTCCGCAAACAATTCTACATACTTGATGAAATTTGTCAGCAGTATATATTTTGAAAAATCTTCCAGTTGACGATCCGTATATCGAGGCAACCAATTTTCAACAATTTCCTGTTTTGTCTTCATACATACATTAATTATTATTACTTTTGCAGGCAAAGATAGTGCAAGTTGAGAGACATACAAAATAAACTTGTTTATTTTTATGTCCGAGCGCAGCCTATCCTTCTGTTTTTACAAAAGATAGTGCAAGTTGAGAGACATACAAAATAAACTTGTTTATTTTTATGTCCGAACGCAGCCTATCCTTCTGTTTTTACAAAAGATAGTGCAAGTTGAGAGACATACAAAATAAATGATTATGCAATTGTTGAATCTTCCTCCATACGACTACAGGTTATCGACAAAAAACGGAAAAACCTGTATCTTTGATCCGTTGCGACGCAAAGAGGTAGCGCTTACGCCTGAAGAATGGGTCAGGCAGCATTTTGTTCATTTTCTGATAATCTCCCGTTCATATCCACCGGAACATATCGCCAATGAAGTAAGCATCAACGTCAATTCCACATCCAAGCGATGCGATACGGTCGTATATGACAATTTCCTGAGTCCACTGGCGATCATCGAATACAAAGCGCCCGACATCACTGTTTCAAACGAAGTTTTCAATCAGATTTCGCGCTATAATTCCGCACTTCGCGTTCCGTACCTTATGGTCAGTAATGGTCTTACCCACTTTTGCTGTTTCATGGATTACCGGACAATGGAAAGCCGCTTTCTGAAAGATATCCCCATGTATGCAGAAATATCGAATGGCGCTTTTTAGGTACGTTCGCTTGCGGAACAATTTTTTTTTACTATGTTTGCACCTCATTTTAAATATTAAAGATCAGTTATTAGCATATGATTTGGAATGAAACAATGGAATGCATGTCGCGTGACGAGTTGCGTAAGATACAGACTATCAGATTAAAAAGAGTTGTTGATCGTGTTTATCACAACACGGCATTTTACCGTAAAAAGATGCAGGAAATGGATATCACGCCCGATGACATCCAGTCGATTGATGACATTGTGAAGTTGCCTTTTACCGTCAAACAGGATTTGAGGGATAACTATCCCTTCGGACTGATGGCGTCGCCCATGTCGGAGATTGTCCGTCTACATGCTTCATCGGGTACTACCGGAAAACCGATTGTTGTGGGATATACACGTGGTGACTTGTCGATGTGGAGCGAAGTGGTGGCACGATGCCTTACAGCATATGGTTTGTCGAAGAATGATATTGTGCAGGTATCTTACGGTTACGGATTATTTACCGGAGGATTAGGCGCTCATTCGGGAACGGAACACATAGGGGGAACCGTTATTCCGATGAGTAGCGGTAACACGCAGAAACAAATACAGCTGATGCACGATTTTGGAACAAATGCACTTGCCTGTACGCCGTCGTACGCGCTCTTTCTGGCAGAAACCATTCGGGAAAGCGGTATCCCGATTGAAGAGTTTAAACTGCGAATAGGAGTATTCGGCGCTGAACCCTGGACGGAAAATATGCGTAAGGAATTGGAAGATAAGTTACGGATAAAAGCATATGATATTTATGGACTGACAGAGATATGCGGTCCCGGCGTAGGCGGTGAATGTGAATGTCAGCAGGGAACGCACCTGTGGGAAGATCATTTTTACCCTGAAACAGTCGATCCGGTTACGTTGCAACCGGTCGAACCCGGGCAAAAGGGCGAACTTGTATTTACCACGCTCACAAAAGAAGGAATGCCGATGATACGTTACCGCACCCGTGATCTCACTTCGCTTCATTATGATTCATGTCCTTGCGGACGTACTGCCGTACGTATGAACCGTATCCTCGGACGTAGTGACGATATGCTCATTATCAGGGGTGTAAATGTATTTCCGTCGCAAGTCGAATCGGTCATACTCGATCTGCCGGAATTTGAACCTTACTACCTCATCACCGTCGACCGGGTCGATAACATTGACACTTTTCAAATTCAGGTGGAGTTACGCCAGGATTACTATTCCGATGAAATGAGTAAAATGCTTGCCCTGAAAAAGAAGGTTTCATCTCACATGCAAAGTGTTCTCGGTTTACAACCCGATATCAAAATTGTTGAACCCAGAAGTATCGAACGCAGTCAGGGAAAAGCAAAACATGTCATCGACAACAGGAAATTTAATTAAGTTCTAATAATTATACTCTAATAACTAATAAATTATGTTAACAAAGCAATTGTCCATTTTTCTGGAGAATAAAAAAGGACGCTTTACCGAAGTAGCCAAGTTATTAGGTGAAGAAGGCGTCAACATGACAGCATTTACGGTTTCCGAAAATTCGGATTTCGGTATCTTGCGCCTGATTGTTTCGGATACCGAAAAAGCAATCCGGGTTTTGCGAAGTCATAAATATGCCGTGACAGAGGCAGATGTGATCTGTCTTCGTTGTCCCAACAAACCGGGAGCACTCGGACGCGCCATGGACATCATCACGCGTGCAGGTATCTTTATTGAATATATGTATGCGTTTTCAGAAGGAGAATCAGCTAATGTGATTATCAGACCGGATAATTTAGGCGTATGTATGGAAGTACTGAAAGACAATAAGTTAGAACTTTTAGCAGCAAGCGACTTGTATAAATTGTAATTATTAACGTTTTAAATTGCAGTTTGTTCGGATAGATGTATTAACTTTGCACGCAAAAACAGAACGGTTAATGAAAAAGATTGTCTTATTTGTGAGTTTAGCAGTCATGCTGTTTTCTTCCTGCGGCGAATATAACAGATTATTGAAAATCAATGATTATGATATAAAGTATTCGTACGCTAAAAAATATTACAACCAGAAGAAATATGTCAGGTCTGCCTCGTTATTGGAAGAAGTCATTCATTATTTTCGCGGTCGATCGGAAGGCGAAGAATCGCTTTACTTACTTGCCCAGAGTTATTATAAGCAAAAAGACTATGTAACCGCAGCCGAATACTTCAAACAATATTACAACACCTATCCGAAAGGTGAATATGCAGAATATGCACGTTTTTATGGCGCTTACGGCTTGTACCTCGATTCGCCCGATCCGCGTCTCGACCAGAACCAAACCTACGAATCCATTCAACAGTTTTTGATGTATCTCGAATATTATCCGCAAAGCGAACGGGCCAAACAGGCGCAGGATATTTTGTTTGAACTTCAGGAAAAACTGGCCTATAAGGAATATCTCGCATCTAAATTGTATTATAATCTCGGCACTTATATGGGGAACAATTATAGAGCCTGCATCATTACAGCCGAGAATGCTTTAAAGAATTATCCGGACTCGAAATACCGCGAAGAACTTATCTACCTGATGCTCTGTTCGAAATACGAGATGGCGATTGTCAGTATTGACGAGCGCTTGCAGGGACGTTACCGTGATGTGGTCGACGAATATTATAATTACATGAATGAATTTCCGGAAGGAAAATATATAAAGCAGATTTCGAAATTATTCGATTATGCAAGCAGTAAAATAGAAAGAAATTATTAATTTACAGATTGAATATGGATTATAGAAAGTCAAAAGCGCCGATAAACACGGTTTCACGCGACATGAGCAAAATGTGGGAAGATACCGGTAACATTTATGAAACGATTGCTATCATTTCGAAAAGATCAAATCAGATTTCCGCAGACATGAAACATGACCTCGATAAGAAATTATCAGAATTCGCTTCCTTCAACGATAATCTGGAAGAAGTGTTTGAAAACCGCGAACAGATAGAAATCTCCCGGTATTACGAAAAACTGTCGAAAGCTACTTTGATTGCAACAAAAGAATACGAAGACAAGGAAATATACTGGAAAAATCCGCTCAAAAAAGATGTTAATGAATCATAAACGGATGATCGTATGATACAACGCATTCAGACAGTATATTTATTAGCGGTGGCAGGCATGTTCGTTTCGTTGCTGTTTCTACCGTTAGCCGCTGTTCAAACAAATGAGGCGCTTTATTTATTCAAGATCGACGGACTTCAAACGACGGACGCTGTCGCTGAACTTGTTTATCCAACATGGTCGCTCATGTTGATTGCCGCTATAATTGTTCTGCTGTCGTTTATCATTATTTTTATGTATAAGAAGCGTGTTCTTCAGATGCGTATGTGTGTATATAACGCTTTACTGATAATAGGATTCTGCGCTTTGTCCGGATTTTATTGCTGGCAATTCGGTAAATCGCAGGATCTTCAGGGCATGAAAATCCAGTTCCGTTTCTGGACTACCTTTCCGTTCGTAGCTTTGATATTGAATTATCTGGCAATCAGAAACATTGGTGCCGACGAAGCCATGATCCGCTCACTGGAACGATTACGATAATTCACATCCTCTCCGGGATGGAGTTGTTTATTTATTCCATATCTCCCACGAGATAAAGGCTTGTAACAAGAGCATCTCAAGTCCGTTTTTAACGACAGAGCCTGCTTCTTTTCCTTTTCTCATAAAGAGCGTATCGTCAGGATTATAAATCAAGTCATATAAAATATGCTGTGGCGTCAAGTGTTGATAGGGGATGTCGGGACAAGTATCCGTTTTTGGATACATTCCTAATGGGGTAGCATTCACAATTACAGTATGCTCCTTCATTATTTCCGGGGTGATTTCATTATAAAGAATACTGTTGTTTTCCTGCATTCGCGAAACAAACAGGGATTCAAATCCTAACTGTTTCAGTCCGTGAAAGATTGCTTTTGATGCCCCGCCTGTTCCAAGAATCAACGCTTTCCGGTGCGTTTCGTTTAACATGGGCTCAATCGATTGTTTGAAACCTGTAATATCCGAATTATGCCCTTCTAAATGAAGTTTAGTAAAAAAACCACCTTTTTTAAATTTGATAACATTGACTGCCCCTATATTCCGTGCATTATCAGTGATGCTGTCCAACAAAGGAATAACATCCATTTTATAAGGCAGTGTAACGTTCAAGCCACAAAGATCAGGATTCTCACGCAATACATACTTCAATTCTTTTACGTCTTTGATTTCGAAGTTCATATACTCCGCGTCAATATGTTCCGACTTGAATTTATTGTTGAAATAAACAATCGAAAACGAATGTCCCAGCGGATAACCTATTAAACCATATTTTTTTTTCATAACCTCTTCCCTACCCTTTTTATTTTGTAATTTCATCTTCGTATGCTTCGACGATCTGTTGGACAAGTTTATGCCTGACGATGTCTTTTTTATCAAAGTGGATAAAGCCGATGTCGCGAACATGATCGAGGATGTTCATGGCATGTACAAGCCCCGATTGCACCTGTGGTGGAAGGTCTATCTGCGTCACATCACCTGTCACTATCATCTTGGCGTTTATGCCGAGACGTGTTAGAAACATTTTAAACTGGAGTTTCGTCGTATTTTGTGCTTCGTCGAGAATGATGACGGCATCGTTGAGAGTTCGTCCACGCATAAATGCAAGTGGCGCTATCTGAATCGTGTTATTATCCATATATTCTTTCAGTTTAGCTGCCGGAATCATTTCCTGAAGGGCATCATAGAGCGGTTGAAGATACGGGTCGAGCTTGTCTTTCATCTCGCCGGGCAGGAATCCTAACTTTTCGCCGGCTTCCACCGCCGGACGGCTCAGTATCAAGCGGCGTACCTGTTTGTTTTTCAGCGCTCTGACAGCAAGCGCTATTGCAATATACGTCTTACCGGTTCCTGCAGGACCCACTGCAAAAACCAAATCGTGTTCATCGAAACTTCTGACAAGTCGCTGTTGATTTTCGGAACGCGCTACAATCGGTTTTCCATTCATCCCGTAAATAATCAGGTTTACCTGTTTGTCAAGCTCAATTTTTTCCCCTTTAACGAAATCAAGAATAATTTCTTCAGTAAGTGAATTGTATGATTCGCAATATTTTTCTATTTCCCTGATTTTTTTAAGAAAAATCTCCGATTCGTCGGTCTCGCCTATTACTTTCATCACATTACCACGCGCCACTATCCGTAATTTTGGAAACAGATTCTTCAACAGTTGCAGATGTGAATTGTTTACACCGTAAAATGTTAACGGGTCTACGTGCTCTAATATGTATATTCTTTCAATCATTTTTAACGGTGCAAAAGTAATAAAAAACTGAAAATTATTCAAACCGTATCGATTTCGACGGTTCAATTTTTGTAATGATATACGATGGAGCAATCATCATCAGTATGGATACGGCAAACGACCCGATATTGATCATCGCCACATGGGCCCAGTTGAGGTCGATCGGAACGGAATTGATGTAATACGTTTCCGGATTAAGTTGCAACCAGTGGAAGTGGGATTGCAACAGGCAAAATGACAGTCCGATAACGTTACCCCAACACATCCCTTTGATGATCAAAAAAATCGATACATAAAGAAACACTTTCCGAAGGTTGTAATTATTATAACCTAAGGCCTTCAAAATGCCGATCATGCCGGTTCGTTCGAGGATGATGATGAGTAAACCGGAAATCATGGTGAATCCGGATACAAGAATCATCAAAACCAGTATGATCGCCACATTCGAATCCAAAACACTAAGCCAGTTGAATATCATCGGATTGAGTTCTTTTATCGAACGAATGTAATAGATATTGCCAAATCGGTCTTTCTTGTCGATCAATTCGAAATACAATGCTTCGGTCAGATCATCAAGGTCGTTATAATTATCAATAAAGATCGAAAGCCGACTGACCATATCATCGTCCCACCCGTTAATACGGCGTATCAGCCTTATATCACCAAAGGCAAATAACTTATCGTAATCCGAATAACCCGTATCGTAGATACCTGATACCTGAAATCTGCGTACACCCATCATACCCTCACCGCTCACAAAATAAATAAAGAAGGTGTCATTGCATTTGAGGTGTAACATGTTGGCAGTACTGCGTGAAATGAGGATTTGATTACCGGCTGTTTCCGAGTTGAAAGTGATCATTTCGCCTTCGACCAAATTTTTTTTTAGAAAAGCTGTATCAAAATCCGCATCAACTCCTTTCAATACGATTCCCTGAAAATCGGTTTTGGTTTTTATCAAACCCGGTTTGGTAGCAAAAACTTCAATGTGGCGAACCCCTTTTGTGTTGAGCAATACCTCGCGAAGCGAATCGTTGACGGCAATAGGCGTCGATTCGTAAGATATATTGTTATCGAAGTTCGACAGTTGAATATGCGAATCGAAACCGATCACTTTGTTACGAACTTCTTTTTTGAAACCCACCACAATGGCAACAGCTGCGATCATCACTGCCAGTCCGATGGCGATGCCCGCCATGGCGATGCGAACGACCGGAGGCGTCGCACGCTTGTGGTCGTCTTTTTCGCGGGAAAAATGTATCCGCCTGGCAAGAAAAAATTCAAAATTCACTACATTCGCAATTTTAAACGACAAAAGTAGTAAAAAATAACAGATAAACCTGCAACACATAAATCATTTTTTGTACTTTTTTGTTATTCCATTAAAAATGTCTACTTTTGCATTCTATTTAGAACATATAATTAATGATTAAAAAAACAACTTGTTTCCTGCTGTTTGTTATTGCAAACCTTGTCGTCTCCTCTTGCGCTGTACTGACTTCATCGCAATTGAAACGGGTAAACAACCTGACAGTTGCTTCGGATACGGTTGTGGTAACGCCAAAAATCATCTTTGACGAATTGGCGACTGTTCGCATGGAACGGGGCTTGTACTATGCCGCTTCACTGACATCGGCTACCGCCCGCGAAAAAGAAATCAACGCGCTGGCTTGGGCTTCCATGACCGACGAACAGATGGTGAACCGCACGGAGGCGTATGTCAACGTATTAAACAGTTACCTGCGTGCATTACGCAGCATAAGTGCCGCCACGCGATGGTCATCCTATGGTACAGAATGGCGAGGTATCGGTCGTAATATTGATTCACTGATCTTGCGATACAATCAAACGGATATTTTAGATACCAAAATCCCTGTCGGATGGGCCAAATTATCAGGACAGTATACAGGGTATCTGAGCGAGCGTTATATGCGCGTCCGACAGACCAAAGTTGTCAGAACATTTGTAACCGAGGGCGATACGCTTTTGTCGGAATGTGTAGACGGTTTAATCGAATTGTTGAAGAAAGGCGATTTGATAGACCTGATTGAAAACGAAAGCGAAGGGCTGAAAAGCAATTATGAAGCCTATCTTCACCGGCTTGAGTTAGGAGGATTGCCTGCCGACCTGGTAGCCGACCGTAAGTATATCGACTTGTTTAAACGGGTGGAAAAAGCCAAATATACAAGGGGACGTTGCGTGACAGCCTTGCAAGCGCTCAAACGTGCCCATGCCAAATTGGTCGAAGAACTCAAACAGAAGCAGAAAATCGATTTTTTTATCGACGAACTGATCGAATTGAACACATTGGCGTTGCAACTTCAAGGTATGCTGGAATAAATAACGTATGGATATTACACATAATAACCATACAAAATACATGTAAAAAATTATGTTGGAATCTTTTCAAAAATATTACGGCAACAAAGAACAAATCAGGAAGATTTTTTCTCCTTACCGCGTTTGTCCGTTAGGAGCACATGTCGATCATCAACATGGACTGGTTTCCGGTTTTGCGATAGATAAAGGTGTTGAACTCCTTTTTACATCTTCGTCCGACAGGATGATTGAAATGCGAAGTCTCACATTCAAGGGGGAAATTTTTGTTGATTTGAATGTCGGTGCATTCAGTAAAAGGAACGACTGGGGCGATTATTTGCGAGGGGCTGTTTATGCATTGAAAAAACGGTTTCATTTGAAATACGGTATCAAAGGCTTGATAAAAGGCAGTTTGCCGATCGGCGGATTATCATCCTCGGCTGCCGTGTTGGTGGCATATGTGATGGCTTTATCGGAAGCTAATGATATCATTTTGACGCCTATGGAGATTATCCGGATTACTTCCGAGGCTGAACGTGAGTTTGTCGGATTAAAAAACGGCATACTGGATCAGGCATGTGTCGTGTTAAGCGAAAAAGACAACTTGTTATATTTGGATACCGATACAAATGATTACTGCCTGCTTCCTGTTTCAAATGAGATGTCTCCATTTGAAGTGGGCATCATCTTTTCAGGTCTGACGAGAAGCCTCATTTCAAGCGATTACAATCTGCGCGTTAATGAATGTAAAGTGGCGGCCTGGAATATACTGGCATCCAAAAAACAAACATTGAACATCATGGACAAGACCTACTTACGCGATGTTCCCGAATCCTATTTCCATGAAACAAAAGACGCTTTTCCCGATCGTTTTCGCCGCAGGGCAGAACATTTTTATTCGGAATGTGGACGCGTAAAGCAGGGTATGAATGTATGGCAGAAAGGCGATATTCGCGCTTTTGGGCAGTTGATATTCGACAGTTGCGCCAGTTCAATCGATAATTATGAATGTGGCAGTCCTGAATTGATTGCACTCTATCAAATCATGTGCGAGACCAACGGGGTTTATGGAGGACGCTTCAGTGGCGCCGGCTTCAAAGGTTCCTGTATCTGCCTGCTTGATCCGGCTAAAAAAGAAAAGATCGAACGCAGGATCAGATCGAAATATTTTGAACGCTTCCCCCAATACAAGTCAAGTTTTGAATTTCATTGCTGTAATACCGAAACAGGCGCCCGATTTGTTGAAACGGAATCCCTTTAATCCGTCATTCCGACGCACGAAGTAATCCAGAAATATGAAACACATAGTATTAGCGGCAGGTTATGCCACCCGATTATTTCCGGTTACGGAAAACTTTCCCAAACCATTACTTGAGGTAGGCGGAATCACAATCCTCGACCGGTTGATCAGTGATATAGATACCTTTGATGAAATAGACAATCATCTGATAATTAGCAATCACCGTTTCTTCCATTGTTTTGAAAAGTGGGCAAGCGACAGCCATTATAAAAATGAAATCACCCTCATCGACGACGGTTCGACTGACAATGAAAGCCGTCTGGGCGCTGTACGCGATTTGTTAATGGCTATTGAGACGAAACAATTGTACGATGATGATTTGCTGGTGAATGCAGCGGATAATATCGTGAATTTTTCGTTTCGCGGTTTTGTCGATTGTTTTAATGAAAAAAAGACATCATTGATTATGACCTGTTACGAACCTGAAATAGCTGCCCTTCGGCGTACAGGCGTTATTACAATGGATCAGGATAATAAAGTGCTGGAGATGCAGGAGAAACCGGAAAACCCAACCTCGCATTTTGCCGTTCCACCTTTCTACATCTATAAAAGAAGCGATATTAAATATTTACGATCAAGCCTGTCGGAAGGTTGTAAACCGGATGCACCGGGGAATCTGGTACAGTATATGCTGAATAAAACCGTTTTCCATGCCTGGCTGATGACCGGAAAACGGTACGACATCGGAACTCTTGAAACATACTACCGGTTAAAAGATAATTCTCTACTATGAAGATACTTGTTACAGGAACAGCCGGCTTTATCGGCTTTCATTTAGTAAAACGCCTGATAGGCGAAGGATACGAAACAGTCGGTTTGGATAATATCAACGACTACTATGATGTCGGATTAAAGTATACCCGCCTGAAAGAAACCGGCATCAGTCAAGGAGGGATTGATTACGGAAAAATGCTTCAGAGCAACATTTTTGACAATTACAGGTTTATCAAACTCAATCTCGAAGATCGCACATCGCTTGAAACGCTGTTCAATAACGAGCGCTTCGACCGTGTATGTAATCTCGCGGCGCAAGCCGGCGTCCGGTATTCTATCGAAAATCCGCATACCTATGTTGACAGTAATATCGTTGGGTTTATGAATATACTGGAATGTTGCCGCCATCATGTTGTAAAACATTTAGTCTATGCAAGCTCGAGCAGTGTGTACGGTAATAGCGACGCAATCCCGTTTTCGGAAGACGACCGGGTCGATTATCCCGTCAGTTTGTATGCAGCCTCCAAAAAAGCAAACGAACTGATGGCACACACATACAGTCATCTGTACCGTTTACCTACCACCGGATTACGTTTTTTCACCGTTTACGGACCTTATGGCCGACCGGACATGGCTTTGTTTTTATTTGCAAAGGCAATTACCGAAGGCAAGCCCGTCAAAGTATTTAACAACGGTGATTTAAGTCGCGACTTTACCTATATTGACGATATCGTTGAAGGGATTGTACGTGTGATGAACCATATCCCTGATAAAAACAATCCGCATCCTTATTATCAACTGTTTAATATAGGTCATTCGGAACCTGTGCAGTTAATGGACTTCATCCGCACCATTGAATCCTCCCTGGGTAAAAAAGCGATTCTCGAAATGTGCCCGATGCAGCAAGGCGATGTGAAAACCACCTATGCCGATACGGCCAACCTCGAAAAAGCCGTTCATTACAAGCCGCAAACCAGCCTGCAAGAAGGGGTGGAACGATTTACCGAATGGTGGAAAAGACATTTTAATTATGAATTATGAATCAGAAATTATGAATCAGGAACAGACATTAGAAGAGCTTCGTGCATCCCTGAAGGAAATCGATGCGATGCGCCTCGTGAAAGATATTTCAGAACCTGAACGCGAAGCGTTGGAACTGACCGCCGTCGCTTTACGCGACGCAGAACGCATATGTATTGCCAAAATGCAAAATCAACTCATGAAAGATTTGCAGGCACAGACGGCAAGCCTGAACGAACAGGCAAAAGTGATTCGCGCCAGAGTCACTAAAATGAACAAATTCCCCAATAAGGTTCTGGCTAACATCCAGTCGGTCATCAAAACCGCCGTTAAAATCGTTGTTGCAATCGCAAAATGGGTTTAATCAATTACAAATTACATTTCATAAATTACGAATGGAAAAGATAAAAATAGGAATCATCGGGCTTGGATACGTGGGTTTACCCTTGGCAAGGTTGTTTGCAACCCTTTATCCGGTGGTTGGGTTCGATGTCAAACAAAAGAGGATAAACGAAATCATGGAGGGTTGTGATCATACATTGGAAGTAGACGAATCCGTCCTGAAAGCTGTTTTAAAAAGTGCTGCAAATGATGATGCAGGGTTATTTTGCTCGTGTGACATGAATGAACTTACAGGTTGCAATTACTATATCGTTACGGTCCCTACACCGGTTGATAAGAATAATCGTCCCGATCTGACACCATTATACAAAGCCAGTGAAACGGTTGGAAAAGTAATTGGCAAGGGGGCTATTGTCGTATACGAATCAACAGTCTACCCCGGCGCTACCGAAGAAGACTGTATACCTGTCATCGAAAAAGTATCAGGCTTAACCTTTAACATCGACTTTTTTGCGGGCTATTCGCCCGAACGCATCAACCCCGGCGATAAAGAGCATACCGTAGAAAAGATAAAAAAAATAACCTCCGGTTCCACGCCGGAAACAGGAAAAAAAATTGACCGCTTATATGCTTCCGTGATCATCGCAGGTACCCATCTTGCACCGTCCATCAAAGTTGCCGAAGCTGCCAAAGTGATCGAAAATTCACAACGCGACATCAATATTGCGTTTGTCAACGAGTTGAAGATTATCTTTGACCGCATAGATATCGACACGAAAGCAGTACTGGAAGCGGCAGGTACAAAATGGAATTTTCTGCCGTTCAAACCCGGCTTGGTGGGAGGTCACTGTATCGGTGTCGACCCCTATTACTTGGCGCAAAAGGCACAGGAATATGGATATAATCCCGAAATTATCCTTTCCGGTCGCCGTTTGAACGACAGCATGGGCAAATATGCTGCAAATCAAGTGATAAAAAAAATGATAAAAAAAGGTATACTCGTGAAAGGAAGTAACCTCCTTGTACTGGGTATCACCTTTAAAGAAAATTGCCCGGATGTGCGTAATACTAAGGTTATTGACTTCATCCGTGAACTGCTCGAATATGAAATAAACATTATTGTTTATGACCCGTGGGCAAGTCGGGAAGAAGTTAAACAAATTTACGGTCTGGATATAATCAATACGAAACCCGAAACGCTGTTCGACGCCATCGTATTAGCCGTCACCCATAAAGAATTTGAAACAACCGATTTTTCCAAACTGTTAAAAACCGATGGGGTTTTTTATAACATCAGGTAAAACCGAAGAACATCCGGTTTGTTTTTTAATTCGACTTCATTGATAATTCGTTGTGATGAATTATCAAAGTGGATGGCATGTCTTTCAGTATCTCCTTACACTCTTCGGAGATGATTTGCCAAGTGTGATAAGTCACAAGTATTAAGTCCGTATTCCTGACAATATCATCGGTCAGGTCTTTCTCGAAGGGAATAGCCGTTTCTTTCGATTTCTGCACGTAATCTGTCAAGATGTAGGCGACTGTCCGGCTATCATCGGAGGTCGGACTGACACGATCCATCAATTGAACAAATCCATGCGTCGTTCTTTGCAACCATCTTATATAAATAAGTAAATGTAAATCGCTTTCAGCATTAAACACAGCAAGGATATTGTTGGCACGGATAAACTGACGGTTGATAAAAATACCCACTGAACAATGGCTATGCTCTATAAAATCTTTCGTCTTGTCGTGCAATAAAGCGCTGGGCGAAAAGATGGCGGGCGGCTTTAATTTCCCGAAGAAAATACTCTCCAACCGTTTCCACGTATGAACGGCATGGACATCCGTTTCGAGTTTACTCATGGAGACGCCGGAACCGACGAGCAGGAAATCATATCGTTCATCATTGACAATTGAACATATATGTTGCGTCGCATTGCTGCAAACATCATACCGTGTCTTTATCGATAGATTCAATTTGTCGGCTTCGTACAAAATAGGTGCGAAACTCACTTTTTCAAAATCTTTCGTGTTGACCGGATTGACATCCGAGCCTACCGTCAGATGAAGGGCCGTGATATCCAATTTTTTATCTCCTTTTGAAAATAATTGGTGCGCCAAGTCCAGCAACACCTGCCCGCTGCTTGCCCGACCAAACGAAAGCAACACTTTGAACGAATCGGTCTTGAGTTTTTCAGCCCGGATGAACTTGATTCGCTCCGATGTTCGGAAACAAACATTGATAAACGAGATCAAAGGCATGGTCATAAACGTGGTCACCAAGGTCATTATCACCATCATGACAAAAACGACCGGCGTCAGAATATGCATTTCCAACCCTATCGAAAGTACGACAAGTTGGATCAACCCGCGTGTATTCATTAATGCACCCATATAGAGACTGTTCTTCCAGCTTTCATTCGAAAAACGGGCGGCAATCAGTGTGCCGCCAAACTTGCCGACAACGGCTACAAGGATAAACATACCGCATATAACCCACATCTCCGTACCCTGTATCAGTCCAATTTTTGTTTGTAAACCTGTGTAAACAAAAAATAACGGTAGAAACAAAGATAGTGAAACATCCTCTAACTTTTCATTCAGCAGTTTGCGGAACTTGAAATTTTCAGGCATGACCATGCCTGCTACAAAAGCGCCAAACAGAGCATGTAATCCCAATATTTCAGTGATATATGATGATAGAAGCAATATGAAAAACATCAACGCTATCAAGGGTTTACTCACCACTTCCCGGTTATGGTGCAGATCGCCGATCACCCGTAAAACGGGACGAACCATAAAAATCATGACGCCAATATACATAAGTGCAAACAACACATTATAGATGGCGCTGTTCATTGTACCGGCTTGCGCGTAGGCAATAACTGCCGCAAGCATGCACCATGCCGTAATATCGCCATTGGCTGCGCTTGCCAAAGAGATCGTACCCAAGTGCGTGCGCGTCATACCCCGTTCCTGTATGATCCTTGCCAAAACCGGGAAAGCGGTTATACTCAACGATATGCCGATAAAAAACGCAAAAGTCAGGAACTGTGTTTCTTCGTATGTGTATTTTTCATATACATACAAAGCCATCCATATCCCCAAAAAAAACGGCACGATGGTACTGGCATGACTGATTAATACCGTGTCCTGAAAACGTTTGCGTACAATGCTTAAATCCAGCTCCATCCCTATGATATACATGAAAAGTATCAAACCGAACTGGCTTAAAATCTTCAGGTAGATGAGCGATGATTCGGGAAAAAGCACCGCCGACGCCTGCGGGAAAAAATAACCGAACACGGACGGTCCCAGCAGGATACCGGCAACAATCTCGCCGATCACCATGGGTTGACCGATTTTTTTAAATAACATGCCAACGATGCGACAGGTAGCCAGAATAATGATGAGTTGTAATAACAATATGCCAACAGTCGATTGAATATGCTCCGTTGTCAGGGCCGTAAATAATTGAAAACCGTCAGGATGAATATGCGCATTTGAACCGGATAAAACGAACTCGCCGGCAGCATATAGCGTGTTACCTTTTTGAACTACCCAATATATCAGTAGTCCAAAAACAATAATCATCACGATATAAAATGTCATTTTCCTTGTTTCTTTTTTCATTGCCTTCATTAATTTACAGCAAGCATTTATAACGCTTTGATTTTTAAGCAAAGATACGAAAAAAAATTTTTCCTGAAAAATTTTTCCTGCTTTTTTCTGAAAAAAATGCTATAAATCATTGGTATATGAAAATAAAAAAGTATATTTGTCCGTTGAAAATTAAAGTTTTAGATTAAATGACCCGAACAACGTACCGTTTACTGCAAGACGACCCATGGTTGGATCCCTACCGTGATATAATCGAAAAACGTCATCTTTCTGCCGTTCAAAAAGAAAAAGAATTGACGCGGAACGGCGCACTTTCGCTATCAGGTTTTTCGTCGGGATATATGTATTTCGGTCTGCATCGTCATGCAAGCGGATGGGTCTTTCGCGAATGGGCACCCAATGCGACTGCCATGTACCTGATCGGTACTTTTAACGGTTGGCATAAAAATGAGAATTTTCGGTTGAAAAGCATTGAAAACGGGGTTTGGGAAATATTTCTTCCTGGAGATTATATTCATCACAGGGATTTTTACAAGCTATGGATCGAATGGCAAGGCGGTTGCGCTGAACGAATACCGGCATGGTGTCAACGCGTGGTGCAGGATGCACAAACAAAAATATTCTCCGCGCAGGTATGGAATCCTGCAAAACCGTACCTTTTTACCACCTCTCCCCTATCTCCAAAAAAACCGCTGTTAATCTACGAATGTCATATCGGCATGGCTTCGCAGTACGAGAAAATCGGAACCTATGAGGAGTTTAGAAACCTCATCCTGCCACGAATCGCAAAAGATGGATACAATGCGATCCAAATAATGGCTATTCAGGAACATCCGTATTATGGCTCATTCGGTTACCATGTGAGCAGTTTTTTTGCGCCGTCATCGCGATTCGGTACGCCCGACGAACTGAAACGTCTCATTGACGATGCGCACAGACTGGATATAGCCGTAATCATGGATATCGTCCACAGTCATGCCGTCAAAAACGAAGCCGAAGGGCTGGGACGCTTCGACGGAACGCACTATCAATATTTTCATGGCGGAGCGCGCCGCGAACATCCGGCATGGGATTCGCTTTGCTTTGACTATGGCAAAAATGAGGTTTTGCATTTCCTGTTATCAAACTGCAAATTCTGGCTGGAAGCATATCGTTTTGACGGTTTTCGCTTCGACGGCGTCACTTCGATGTTGTATTACAGCCATGGCTTGGGTGAAAATTTCACGAATTACGACGATTATTATAACGGTCACCAGGACGGCGATGCCATTACCTACCTCACATTAGCCAATAAACTGATTCACGAACTCAATCCTAACGCAGTCACCATTGCCGAAGAAATGAGCGGTATGCCCGGACTGGCCTCCAAATTCCAGAACGGTGGTTATGGTTTTGATTACAAAATGGCGATGAACATACCCGATTTTTGGATAAAAACACTGAAAGAGAAGAAAGATGAAGACTGGCATCCGTCAGCCATCTGGTGGGAATCAACGAATCGACGTAAAGAGGAAAAAACAATCAACTATGCTGAAAGTCACGACCAGGCGCTGGTTGGCGACAAAACAATCATATTCCGTTTACTGGATGCCGACATGTACTGGCACATGCAAACCAATGATCCAAACCTGAATGTCGAACGCGGCATGGCGCTGCATAAAATGATTCGCCTCGTCACGGCTACAACCATCAATGGCGGGTACCTCAATTTCATGGGCAATGAGTTCGGTCACCCCGAATGGATCGATTTCCCACGCGAAGGCAACGGATGGTCGCATAAATACGCACGCCGACAATGGAACCTTGTTGACGATCCCAACCTGAAATATCATTTTCTGGGTCAATTCGACCAGGCAATGATTCAACTGATAAGTGGCGTCAAAAACTTTCAGGAAACTCCTATACAAAAAATCTGGGATAACGACAGCGACCAGGTACTGGCATATATGCGCGGAAACCTCTTGTTTGTATTCAATTTCAATCCGGCAAAATCGTTTGACGGTTTTGGATTGCTGACCCCGTACGGAAAATATAAAGTAATCCTCAACACCGACAGTAAACAATTCGGAGGCAACGGATTAAACGACGACACCATCGAACATTTCACCCAGGGAGACCCCCTTTTTCAAGAAGAAAACAAAGGTTGGCTCCGGCTGTATCTCCCCGCACGTTCCGCCCTCGTGCTGATTACAGCCTGCGGCGATGAGGGTTCGCCCACACAAACAAGAAATAATAATAATTAATTATCAGTATGTTTACATTCCATCCTATTTTTAAAGAAATCATCTGGGGAGGTACGGATATACTGCCTTACAAAGGCTATCCTGAAGACACGCGTAAAATCGGAGAGAGTTGGGAACTGTCGCATGTAGCGCAGAATTTTTCGGTGATAGCGAATGGTGAACTTGCAGGGAAAACGATTGACGAACTGATATCACAATATCAAGTCCGCCTGCTTGGCGCCAAAGTCAGGCAGCAATTTGGAGATACATTCCCCTTACTGATAAAATTCATTGACGCACACGACAACCTGTCCGTACAGGTTCATCCTGACGACCCACTCGCCCGGGCGCGTCATCAGTCAGCGGGAAAAACCGAAATGTGGTATGTCGTAAAAGCCACGCCCGATGCAATACTGTATAGCGGATTCTCGCAACAAATTGATGCAGATGAATATGTTCGTCGTATTGAAGAAGGCAGCATCATGGACGTGTTACAAAAATACAACGTCAAAACCGGAGATGTCTTTTTCCTCCCTGCCGGACGTGTCCATGCGATAGGCGCCGGTTGCCTTATCGCTGAAATACAACAGACAAGCAATATCACCTACCGTATATTCGATTATAACCGGAAGGACGCAAACGGCAAAACACGCGAACTTCATACCGGATTGGCAATGGATGCCATTGACTTTGATGTTTACGCGGATTATAAAACACATTATTTTCCGGCAGAAAATGAAACGACCGAACTCGTCCGGTGTCCGTACTTCACAACCAATCTGCTGCAACTTACCCAACCGACACAACGTGATTTCTCCTCGCTCGATTCATATATAATATATATATGTATAGAAGGTAAAGCCGTGTTGAACGACAACAAAGGAAATACACTTCGCATGCGACAGGGACAAACAATCCTGATCCCTGCCGATACCGAATACCTGACAATCAATCTCGAACAACACGCTAAATTTTTAGAAACATACATCATATAATTATGAACATGAAACATTTTTGGCTTTTTACGCTTATCATAACATTCACATCAGGCGGGTGTAACAGTAAATCATTCGGCATGTACGGTGATGCGGAAAAGATACCCGTCATTCGTTTTGACAGGGTATTGTTTCAATGGATTGACACCGATGATCCGGAAATATTGCAGACATTGATAAGTGATTATCCCCAAATGTTGGCGATGTTGGGCAATGCCCTGTTCAAGTCAAACCTCGCCGATTCATCCGTTTTTTTTAGCCGGTTGATAAATTACTATTCCGAACCGACATTGAAATCGCTGTACAATGACGCGATCACTGGTTATTATACAAATTCATCGGCAATCGAACGACTCGAAAAAGAACTTTCCTACGGTTTCGCACAGCTGAAAAGGTTGTTTCCATCCATTCAGATTCCCGCAGTTTATCTGCATGTATCAGGATTACAGCAAAACATTATTGTTGCCGACAGTCTGCTCTCCTTTTCCATTGATAAATATTTAGGCGATGATTACCCGCTTTACATGGATTATTTCAACGATTACCAACGGAAAGACATGATACCCGAACGTATTGTAAAAGATGGTCTTCGTGCATGGCTTTCATCGGAATATCCATTGCAGGGTCAAAATAATGACTTGCTTGACCGAATGATCTATGAAGGGAAAATCATCTATGTACTGATACAGGCAGGCGACAGTTATTCGTTTCAACAAATCATGTCAATGACCGAAAACGATTATAAATGGTGTCTGAGAAATGAATCGGTCATGTGGAAAACGATTTTAAAACAAATACAATCGGAGACCCCGGATGCGATGACGACAGCCAAATATTTTCAACCCTCCCCTTCCCGATTTTTTTCGGAAGATGCGCCGGGTAATCTCGGCAATTTCATCGGATACAGAATTGTCGCATGTTATATGAAACAGACCAAATCGACTTGTGAAGAACTCATACATAACAACAACGCACAGGATATTTTAAAAAAATCAAAATACAAACCGTAAAAAATGAAACGCATCGACAAACAATTACTGGACGCAACGACTGCAAAAGCTCGACAATCGTCACGCCTTCGCATGAACCATAACTTCCACGCGACACTGGACGACCCGATCAACCGACTGATAAACGCAATGGAACCGGATACCTACCTGCGTCCGCATCGTCATAAAAACCCTGATAAAAACGAGATATTCCTGCTATTACGGGGAAAGGTGGCGCTCTTTTTGTTTGATGACAGAGGGACTGTTACCGAATGTATCATACTGGACCCGGATACCGGCATTTACGGAGGTGAGATACCGTGTGATGTATGGCATACGCTTGTCGTGCTGGAATCCGGAAGCGTAGTTTATGAAGTCAAACAAGGTCCGTATACGCCATTATCGCCCGAAAACATGGCGCCCTGGAGTCCGGATGCGGAAGATACGGCAGGTGTGAAACAGTTTCTGGACAAACTAAATGCAGTTATTGAAAGATGAACACAGTCAATCAGGCTATTCAGGCATACCTTCAACAAAATAATTATAAACGGTTACCAATCAGGGCGGTACTCTTTGATATGGATGGTGTGATTTACGATTCCATGCCGAATCACGCATCTTCCTGGGCTAAAGTAATGCAGTCCTTTGGGTTTAAAATGAGCGTAGCCGAAGCGTATATGCACGAAGGACGTAAAGGCGACGAAACGATAAGTATGATCTCCAGACGCGAAGGAAAGGATGTAAGTGAAGACGAAAGAAAACGAATCTATCAGAAAAAAACCGAATTATTCGGCTTGAATCCTGTTGTTTTGCCGATGAAAGGCAGTCTGGAACTATTACACAAGGTGACGGGAAGTGGATTGTTCGTCATGCTCGTGACAGGATCGGGGCAACCGTCGTTGCTGGAACGCCTGAACTTTGATTTTCCAAACGTCTTTACCCGCGAAAGAATGATCACTTCTTTTGATGTGAACAATGGGAAACCCCATCCGGAACCCTATCTCAAAGCGCTTCAAAAAGGAAACCTGAAACCGGACGAAACCATCGTAATTGAAAACGCACCGCTCGGAATTGAAGCCGCACGCGCAGCCGGATTATTCGTTGTTGCCGTCAATACAGGACCCCTACCCGATTCAATATTGATTGATTCCGGCGCAAATATTCTCTTCCCTTCCGTCGAATCCTTATGCAGCAACTGGGAACAGGTGTACAGTTGCATATTAATTGCGCAAAAATAAAAAATATGCGCAATTATTCTTAAAAATCATTTCAGGTTCAATATTTTTGCAAGCTGAAAGCGAAAAGTAATCACCAATCGCTGACCATTAATAAACCAATAATAAGTTATGATGCCTTTAAAAATTATTGTGTTGGCAAAACAGGTACCCGACACGCGAAATGTAGGAAAAGATGCGATGAAGGACGACGGAACGGTGAATCGCACCGTCCTTCCTGCCATCTTTAATCCTGATGACTTGAACGCGCTTGAGCAGGCGTTGCGTTTAAAAGAGTGTTTCCCGGGTACGACTGTGACTATCGTAACGATGGGACCTGGACGTGCTGCAGAGATAATCCGCGAGGGATTGTATCACGGCGCCGACAATGGATACCTGCTGACCGACCGCGCTTTTGCAGGAGCTGATACGCTGGCAACCTCTTACGCGTTGTCGATGGCAATCAAAAAAATAGGCGATTTCGATTTGATCATTTGCGGACGTCAGGCTATTGACGGTGATACAGCACAAGTTGGCGCACAAATAGCCGAAAAACTCGGTTTACCGCAAATCACCTGCGCCGAAGATATTCTTTCAATCGAGCAAAGTAGAATAACCGTCGTGCGTAGCATCGCAGGAGGTATTGAAACGGTAACAAGCCCGATACCCGTTGTGATCACGGTAAACGGCTCTGCCACCCCCTGCCGGCCTCGAAATGCAAAACTGATTCAGAAGTACAAACACGCTTTGGGAAATGCGGAAAAAGCCGAGATGACAAAAAACGGGAATAAACTGCCCTATTCTGCATTGTATGAGAAGTATCCTTACTTGAACATTACTGAATGGAATGTGACTGATGTAAATGCTGACATCAATCAATGCGGCTTGACCGGTTCGCCAACCAAAGTGAAAGCGATACGGAACATTGTTTTTCAGTCAAAGGAAAACAAGACTTTATCATCTTCGGATCATGATATTGAAGCATTGATGATTGAACTGATATCAAACTACTAATTATGAATAATTTATTTGTTTACTGCGAAATAGAAGACGGAATGATCGCCGATGTAAGTCTCGAATTGCTTACAAAAGGACGAACTTTAGCCAATCAACTAAACTGCCGGTTGGAAGCCGTTGTTGCAGGATGTAACTTAAGCGACACCGAAAAGCAGGTGATACCCTGCGGTGTTGAAATGCCGACGGTGCATAATGATATTGGAATACAGATAATGCCTTATGGCGTGGATGTATTGCATATTTTTGACGACGAAAGGCTGTATCCTTATACCTCGTTGCCTCATGCATCCATTCTGGTAAAACTTTTTGAAGAGGAAAAACCGCAAATATGCCTCATGGGCGCTACGGTCATCGGACGCGACCTCGGACCACGCGTGTCATCGGCGTTAGGAAGCGGGCTGACAGCCGACTGTACCTCGCTTGAGATAGGTTTGCATGAAGACAGGAAACAGGGCAAAATATACGACAACCTGTTGTATCAAATCCGTCCCGCTTTCGGCGGAAATATCATTGCAACGATTATCAACCCCGACCACCGACCGCAAATGGCAACCGTCCGCGAAGGCGTTATGAAAAAGGAAAGGGTCGATCCGGATTATCACGGCGAAATCATCAGGCATGATGTAAGCAAGTATGTTTCCGATGACGATTTCATCGTTCAGGTGATGGAACGCCATGTTACGAAAGCAAAACACAACCTGAAAGGCGCCTCTGTCATCATCTCCGGCGGATACGGCGTAGGCTCGAAAGAAAATTTCTCATTGCTGTTCGATCTGGCAAAAACGCTGAACGCCGAAGTGGGCGCATCGCGTGCCGCTGTCGATGCGGGATTCTGCGACCACGACCGGCAAATCGGACAAACAGGCTTGACGGTTCGACCGAAACTGTATATCGCCTGCGGCATCTCCGGTCAGATTCAGCACATCGCAGGCATGCAGGAAAGCGCCATGATTATTTCTATTAATAACGACCCGAACGCGCCAATCAATGCGATAGCCGATTACATCGTTACAGGCGCTATCGAAGAGGTGATTCCGAAAATGATAAAATTTTATAAGAAAAACAGTAAATAAAGCATCATGGCAAACTATTATACAGATACCCCATCCCTAAGACATCACCTGCATCACCCCCTGATGCGGCGTATAGTCGAATTAAAAGAACACAACTTCAGCAACGGAGAAACGTTTGATTACGCACCGGCAGACTTCGAGGATGCAATGGACAGTTATGAGAAAGTACTCGAACTGGTCGGCGAACTGTGCGATGAGATCATTGCCCCCAATGCGGAGGACGTCGATAAGGAGGGTCCGACAGTCTGTAACGGACGTGTCACCTATGCAAAAGGCACACAGAAAAATCTCGACGCCATTCGTCAGGCAGGCTTGACGGGCATATCGTTACCCCGTCGTTATGGAGGACTTAACTTCCCTGTTACCGTTAATATTATGGCAGGCGATATGGTCTCGCGCGCCGACGCGAGTTTCGAAAACCTGTGGGGATTGCAGGAGTGCGCCTCGACGCTTAACGAGTTTGGCAATGACGACCAGCGCCAACGTTATATCCCGCGTGTATGTGCCGGTGCGACCATGTCGATGGACCTGACAGAACCCGATGCAGGCAGCGATTTGCAGGCGGTGATGTTGAAAGCAACTTTCGACGAAACCGATGGATGCTGGCGATTGAACGGCGTTAAGCGTTTCATCACAAACGGCGATTCCGATATTCACCTGGTGCTTGCCCGCTCCGAAGAAGGGACAAAAGACGGGCGCGGACTGTCGCTGTTTATTTACGACAAACGCCATGGCGGCGTCCATGTGCGCCGTATTGAAAATAAATTGGGGATCAAAGGCGCTCCCACCTGCGAACTGGTATTTCGTAACGCCAAAGCCGAGTTATGCGGCGAAAGGCGACTGGGATTGATTAAATATGTTATGGCGTTGATGAACGGTGCGCGTCTCGGTATTGCGGCGCAAGCCGTAGGTATCAGCGAAGCCGCCTGTCGCGAAGCGCATGATTATGCCTGCGAACGCCGGCAGTTCGGTAAAGCCATCATCCACTTCCCCGCTGTTTATGAGATGTTAACCGTGATGCGTGCAAAAACGGATGCTTCGCGTGCCATGTTATACGAAACAGCGCGTTTCGTTGACATTTATAAAGCATGGGATGAGATAGCCCGCGAACGCAAACTGACCCCCGAAGAACGTCAGGAACAAAAACTGTACACAAAACTTGCGGACGCATACACGCCTGTCGGAAAAGCGATCAATGCCGAGTATGCCAATCAGAATGTAAACGACGCATTGCAGATACACGGCGGTTCGGGATATATGAAAGATTATGCCTGCGAGCGACTGTATCGCGATGCCCGAATCACCAATATTTACGAAGGAACAACACAAATGCAGGTTGTCGCAGCTATTCGATACATCACATCAGGCATCTACCTGAACCAACTGCGCGTTTACGAAGCGATCGAATACCGACCTGAACTGGCAGACTTGCAACAATGTCTGGTTGCAATGACCAATACATTTGAAAAGATAGTTGAAACGGTTGTGGAAGTAAAAGATAACGAATACCTCGACTTCATGGCGCGGCGACTGGTCGAATCGGCTGCTCATTGTATATTCGGCTATTTATTGTTGCAGGATGCCAACCGCAACAATTCATTCCATCATTCCGCTAAAGCATACATCCAATATGGAAATGCCGAAATCCATAAACATAGCGAATACATCCAAAATTTTAAACCCGAAGCATTAAACGCTTTCAGATTTATCATTGCTTCCCGACAGCAGGATGCCAGCGAAAAATAATGTTGCAAGTCATTCTATTTCTTGATCAGTTTGCCGGTATGAATGATATCTCCGGACTGAATACGGATAATATAAATACCCGATTTCAAGGATGAAAGGTCAACCCTGCCTTCCGTGAAAGATTGCGAAAGGATGCTCCTTCCCGTTATGTCGTAAACAGTGACGATTCCATTGGTTACACTGGTATAAATCATATCGTAAGCAGGATTGGGATAGAAAAATGCTTTCTGTCGTGGAATAACCGGATTGTTGTTGGGATTATCCGTCGTATGTGCCTGGATGAATCGCATGATTTCTTCCGCATGATCCATACAGTCGCCGTTATCCTTACTGAAAAAATAACTGTGCGGTGCGCCGTCAATCCTGTAATGGATCACTTCATAATCCGGTTCGGGATAAGTGAACTTTTCAACGGTAATCCCGTTCGTCGACGGGTAGTAATCGATTTTTTCCGTTACAGGATCGCCGGTTCCATTGGTCTCTCTCCAATAGTTGATAACCTGCTCCATGGGCGTTGCCAGTGAGATATTCAACAATCCCCAACCCATAATTTCCTCCATATAGGGACCGTTATAATGTACCACTTCGTCGGTGAGGCTGTGAAAATCGCAAACCGGAACTTTGATATGATGATCCATTCCTTTAATTTTTGTACCCATCGATCCCGCAATGGAAATAATACCGGATAGCCTGTCGCCGTTCAGCAAGGCATACTGATACGTCATGTACCCGCCCATGGATGTGCCAAGCATAAAAATATTCTCTTCCGGCATGTCGAAATCCGAAATGACTTCGTCAATCATCCGGTCGATAAAATTCACGTCGTCAAGGTCTTTATTGAGTTCGGCATTTATCAGCTGTAAAAATAAAAGCGTAGCCTCTACTCCCAGTCCGCAGCCCCAAACTGAATGTAACGAAAGGCCGTTGCCGATCAAAGGGCCATACGTATCAAGCAGTCCATTTACATCATCATGCTGTTCAGGCAATGCCTGAGGTGCAACAACGATCATATTCAACAAATCTGCAATACCTGTCACGTCGTATTCTTCGAAAAAATCATCCATGTTTCGACCGAACCCGTGCAGGCACACAATGATCCCGCCGGCTTTTTCAGTAGAATGACTGGAAGGCGTGTACACCATATATTCCCGCTCGAATCCGTCGACCTCAATCGTTTTACGTACCGGATTCGCCAAAACAAAACCTGTCAAAATCAGACATAACATGCTGATTATCTCCACTCTTCTTCTCATCTTGTCAGTTTTCATAGTTTTTAAATAATTATTAAGATATATATTTGATACAAAGATACGGCTTTTATCCGAACTTTCGAATAAAAGCCGTATCTTTGTATCAAAATGTGCGAATAATATGGAAAAAATAAAATGCCTTATCATCGGTTCAGGGCCAGCCGGATATACCGCGGCGATTTATGCTTCACGCGCAAACCTGAACCCTGTCCTGTACGAAGGAATACAACCTGGCGGACAACTTACGACGACTACTACCATCGAGAACTATCCGGGATATCCCAACGGTATCGATGGCGTTACATTGATGGATAATTTCCGAATGCAAGCCATCCGGTTCGGCGCTGATATACGACGGGGTATTGCTACCTGCGCCGACCTGTCCTCCCGCCCTTTCCTGCTAACGATAGATGGCGAAAAGACCCTGGAAACCGATAGCCTTATTATTGCAACAGGGGCAACGGCAAAATATTTAGGGCTTCCCGACGAACAGAAATACGCCGGAATGGGCGTTTCGGCATGTGCTACCTGCGACGGTTTTTTTTACCGTAAAAAAAATGTCGCCGTGGTTGGAGGCGGTGATACCGCATGTGAAGAGGCGCTTTATCTCTCAACGCTTGCCAGGCAAGTGTACCTGATCGTACGCAAACCCTTTCTCAGAGCCTCCCTTGTCATGCAGCAAAAAGTTTTCAACTCATCCAATATTACTACGCTGTTCGAGCACAACACAATCGGACTTTTCGGCGAAAATGGCGTGGAAGGTGCGCACCTTGTGAAACGGTTGGGTGAATCCGACGAAGAAAAAGTCGACATTGCCATCGACGGTTTTTTCCTGGCGATCGGACATACACCGAATACCACACTGTTCAAACAATGGTTGCCAACCGATCAAAACGGATACCTCATTACTGAAAACGGAACACCTCGAACACAAATACCGGGCGTTTTTGCCGCCGGCGATGTGGCCGACCCCGTCTATCGCCAAGCCATTACAGCAGCCGCAAGCGGTTGTAAAGCTGCCCTCGAAGCCGAAAAATTTTTGATGAATTGAATTCATTTTTATACAATTTTCTTTGCTTCAAATAAATTATTTAATAATTTTGCGGAATTATTTGAAGGCTTACTGTTGGTTTTATTCGTTAACAAATGGGACTGACGTGTTTTTTTATCTGATAAAACTTATATAATATATTGATAATGAGTTATTTACTATCATTATTATCATTTTTAATTTCGTTAATAATTGCCATGATCATTATCCCGTGGATATTGACGGTTGCCCATAAACTTTTTCTCTTCGATATTCCTGACGAACGCAAAATACATACAAATCCGGTACCGCGTCTTGGAGGAATGTCTTTTTTCTATTGTATTATTTTTACAATATTAATCATTTTTATCATTTATCATCTATTCATAGGGACATTAGAACAGTATGACTATATAAACAGTTTCTTTTTATGCGCATTACTAATCATGCACCTTGGCGGATTGAAAGACGACCTGATTGGAGCGCGTTACCGTTTTAAGTTTTTGATACAGTTTGCAGCAGCCTTGTTGATTGTATCTTCCGGACTGTATATCAACCATTTCTACGGATTGTTCGGTATTGAGACGCTCAGTCCGTGGATAGGTGTTCCGTTAACCGTACTGGCAATCGTATTCATTATCAACGCCATGAATCTGATAGATGGAATCGACGGATTGTCGTCGGGTATATGCATTTTCGCATCGGGCATTTACGGTATTCTGTTCTTGTTGCAGGACGAATGGTATTATGCAGTACTCGCTTTCAGCGCCATTGGCGTACTTTGCGTATTCTTTTGTTATAATGTGTTTGGAAGTGTACATAAGAAGCATAAAT
>Ga0082212_10001739_pt1 | contig 32009 bp, 28 predicted proteins | sample TergutNt197P3_FD_71548 | JGI IMG/M metagenome (GOLD analysis project Ga0082212, IMG submission 71548) | Neocapritermes taracua P3 segment gut microbial communities from Petit-Saut dam, French Guiana - Nt197 P3 | ecosystem: Host-associated > Arthropoda: Insects > Digestive system > Gut ...
AATAACATTATATATTTTTTTTATATAATATATATTTTCTTTATAAAATTATTTTTAGTTTTAATATATATATATATATATATATATATATATATATATATATATATATCATATTAATAAGATTTATATATTCAATAAGATTTATATTATATAATGAAAAAAATATTTATATTAACTTTAACAACAGTATACTAATAGAAAATGAAACAAAAAACATTAAATTTGATGGAAGAGGCAATTTCATCAGCAGGTAGATGGACTTGGCTAGAGTTATCGGATGATTCAGTTCAATTTGAATTTGGGGATGTTCAGCTATACAAACATGGTCTAGAGAAATATAAGAATCATTCTAGTGAGATTGCTGTTCGCTTAGCTGATAATGCTTTTTTTATTCTTTTTTATAATAATGATAATGATATTGATTTTCTTATAAAATCAGATGATTTTTCAAAAAAAATATCAAATGAAGGTTTAAGGTTCCAAGATGAGGATCTTTTTTCTAAAATAGCTAATCATTATGATTACAATAAAACTATTATTGGAAAAAATTTTAATGATTATTATGAAGTCGATATTGATTTTTTATTAGTAATTTCACTAGAAAAAATAGCTATGGTATGTGGGGCAAATCAACTTAACTTTTTCAATAACTTTGAATCTTTAAATGATGGAGATATAAAAAAACTTTCTAACCAATGGTGGATTTACTATTTAGATTATTGGAAGTCTAAAAAAACAGATAATGAATATGAATATGATCCTGCTTGTGAAATAATCCCATTTATGAATGATTGATATTATGAATAAAGAATATAATATTAAATCAAAAAAATCAGAAGATATAAGTATTGAAGATATAGCTAATTGTTTAAATGATTTAGAAGGTATAAATTCTTTTTTCATTTTAGAAAGAGGTGATTGTAGCTATCTTCAGTGTATTAATTATAATAGCTCTATTTTAATCGAAGAAAGAATATACAAAGATGATGGCTTTAAACATTATGTTCTAGGTCATTCTGATTGTTCTGAGAATATTGGTTCTAATTGTTCTAAAAATCTTGATTTTAATAGTTATGATACTATTGGTTTTCATTTTACTGAAAATAATGAAAATGAACTTGTTATTGATGATAAATTCTTTAAAAGATATTCAAATGAAGTATTTTCTATAGAAGAAGCTATAGCTATTTTTACAGATTATTATACTAATATCCTTTTTGAAGATATTGTAAAAAGAGATATAACTTTTGAATTTGGAAAAATAAAAAAAGGTTTTATTTTTATAAAATGGCTAAATTCGGCGGTGGATAGTTTCAATGAAACTTTAGAAGAATTTAGGGAAGTTATTGAACCTTTTGTAGTTGATGAACTTAAAAAAGATTGTGTGGGATCTAAAATTGAATTTAATTTAGAAATAGATAAATCTCTTGAAAATGGGGATGGTGATAGTGAGAATAATAATGTTATTGATAATTCAAAAATAACTGAAAAGAGTTTTAAATGTTCCGCTTTCAAGGTTATTGATATTAATTGGGCTTGTGAATCTATTATAGAAATAGCTAAGAAATATGAGTTTTTAAATGATATTGTTTTATTTAAAAAGAATAATATTCATGATAATGAATTTTTCAAACTCAATATTGAGGATTTTATGTAACTATTTATTTTTTTTATTAATGATTTTATTTTTTATTTGAGCATAATATTTAATATTATTTTTTTATTAGTAAATTTTTTATAATTTTTTTATAAATAAAAATTAGGGGTTAATTTTTTAATATAAGTATTTTTAAATATTTTTTTTAAAAAAATAGGAATATTAATTTTTAAAAGCAATATCTTTTTTTTTAAATATAGCATATTACTTAAAGTTTGTAACAATTTATATATAAATAATAGTTGCAAATATTTGATAATTAACTTTAAATAGTAATATTTAAGAATTAATTTTATAATAAAGTAAATATTGTATGATTTTTAAAATTAATTTCAAAATAAAATTAAAATTTTTTATAAAAATAAAAAAAGATAAAAATAAAAATTAAAAAAGACTTTAACCCAATATTAATCTAAATAAATGAATATAGATTAAATGCCTTACTCATTTGATTTTTATTTTTATTTGCAGAATCAAGTTTTAAATTTTTCACATAATTTGCATATTTTTTAGGTATTTTAAAGTTTATTATCACATTATCAGATTTACCCGGTTTCAAAGATTTAACTTTTGCACTTACAGTAAATTTTTTGAGCTTAGGATGAACTTTTCCTGTTTTATTACCATCTTGATACCACATTTTTATTTTAGTTGCCTTTGTTGTTACAGATCCCACATTTGTAACTTTAATACTTAAATAGTTTATGTTACCTTTTTTCTTATAAGCATTAACATCTTTTTGAGATTTTGCAGTTATTGAAACTTTACTTAAACTAAGTTGTGGTTTATTTGCAACGTATACTAAGTAATATTTTGTTCCATTGGTTATATTTCCAGTGGCATTAATTGGGTTTCCAAAATAGTCATAAGCAGTACAAGTAGCGTTAATATTTACTTTAATTAAATACCATCCTTTTTTTTTATATGTTTGTGATATCCAACCAGTACCTTTCTTTGTGCTACCAACACCAAAGTTTATAGTTGCACTTTTAACTTTAGTACCTTTTAGATTATTTACTAAAAAATCACCATTAGTATTTACTGCTGCTTTATAAGAAATTTTACTCCCTTTAGCTACTTGGAAAGTTGAATTTTCATATTCTTTATATCTTTTAGGCACTTTCATATTTTCAGTTGGATAAATATTTTTATTAGCAGTTAATTGTGTGAATGCATCTGCTCCACCATTACTCACATCAAATCCATTTGGGCCATAAGAATCTGCAGAAACAGCGGATATTGAACATAGAACAATTAATGAAGATACTAATAATATGGCAAATGATATTTTTTTGTTAAATTTCAAAATTATTTTCCTCCTTATTATCTTATTATCATATATAAAATTAAAAATTTTATTAAAATTAAAAATATTTATAAAAATCGCTCACTAACAATTAATACATATTATATGTGTAGTTAAATTATATAAATTTTTGTATTTTACATGTATATTAAAATTTAACCAATAAAATTTAGTAAATATAAAATTTGTAAAAATAGAATTTGTATAATTAATTATTAGTTATTATTATATATATGTCATCATATTATATAAAGTTTTGCAAATAATGAACAATATTTGAAACTTTGTAAAAATAATTTTATTTTTAGATTAATTATTTATACTTTTTATGTATCAGTTTTTAATTTATATAAATTTTTGTATTTATGAACAAAATAAATTCTTATTAATATTTCTGTAGTAATAATAAATTATTTAATAACACTAAAATGTAATACTAATTTTAATTATAATAATATATCTCTATTGATTAACAATTAACTTAATATATAACTATTTCACATAATATAATTGGCTTGTTTAGTTTTCACTTCTAGTGAATGATAATTAAAAATAGTCATATATCATGAATAATTTTTATAAAAATATTTTATTTGAAATAATTTAAAAGTTCAGGAGATTTTAAATGACTTGTAATATTTTAGTTGGTGGAGCTTGGGGAGATGAAGGTAAAGGAAAATGTATAACTTATCTTTGTGATAAGGATAAACCTAAAATAATAGCTCGTGCTGGTGTGGGGCCAAATGCTGGCCACTCTGTGGAATTTAATGGTGAAAAATATGGACTTAGACTCACTCCATCTGGTTTTGTAAATAAAGATGCAAAACTTCTCATTGGTGCAGGAGTTTTAGTTGATCCAGAAGTTGTCTTCCATGAATTTGAATATCTTAAAAAATATAATGTAAGAGAGAGATCATTTGTTGATTACAGATGTTCTATAATAACTTCAGATCATAAAAAGCGGGATCAAAGCTCAGACCACCTTTTTAAGAAAATTGGCAGTACTGGTACAGGTTGTGGGCCTGGAAACTCTGATCGTGTTATGAGAACAGCTAAAATGGCTAAAGATCTCCCAGAACTTCAAAATTATACTGCAGATGTTCCATTAGAAGTTAACACGGCTATTGACAATGGTGAAGAGGTTTTTATTGAAGGGTCTCAAGGATTCGGACTTTCTCTATACTATGGAACTTATCCTTTTGTAACTAGTAAAGATACAACAGCTAGTACTTTTGCAGCTGATGTGGGAGTTGGACCAACTAAAATTGATGATGTTATTATTGTATTTAAGTCATATATTACCAGAGTAGGTGAAGGGCCATTCCCATCTGAAATGTCACAAGAAAAAGCAGAAAAAATGGGTCTTGAAGAATATGGAACAGTTACAGGAAGACGAAGAAGAGTAGGTACTTGGGATATGGATTTGGCTAAAGAAGCTTGTATGATAAATGGTGCAACCCAAATAGCTCTTACTTGTGTAGATAAGCTATTTGAAGGTTGCTCTAAAACTCAAGATTATTCAGCTCTCTCTGGTGAAACTAAAAAGTTCATAGATGAAATCGAAACAGAAACTGGTGTTCCAGTTACTATAATTTCAACTGGTCCTGATTTAAAAGATACTATTGATTTAAGAGAAGAATTATAATATTCTTTTCATAATTATTTTTATTTTTCATTATGCTCTTATTTTTTATTATATTTTTATATATCTTATTTGGATAGATATATTTTTTATATATTTTAAATCCTATTTTTTAATTTAAATATAAAATTCTTTTTATTTTATTTATAAATAATATATAATTAAATAATTATTAAAATAAATAAAATTAGAATATTTCTTTATATATAAATAATATATAATTAAATAATTATTAAAATAAATAAAATTAGAATATTTCTTTATATATAAATAATATATAATTAATAATTATTAAAATAAATAAAATTAAAATACTTTTTTTAATATAATAACTTTAATTAAACAATAAAATTAGAATGTAGAAATAATTTAGACATTTGTCATCATGTTATAGGAAGATTTTTTTAAAACTATATTTATATATTTATATATCCATATATTCATATATTCATATATTCATATATCCATATATCCATATATTTATATATTCATTGTTTTAGTGTACCATACCTTCCATTTTTAATAGCTAATTCTACAAAATTGAGAGATTTTTCAATGGATTCTAATAAATTGTTCTTTTTTATCATATATCCTGTTAATGCTGCTGAAAATGAACAACCACTTCCATGAACATTATTTGTTTCAATAAGTGGTTTTTTAATAATAGTTAATTCATCAGAAGACTTATTATAAATAGTGTTAATCCCATCTAAATGCCCTCCAGTTATAATAACATTAGTTATCTTGCCAATTTTACGTGCTGCTTTTTCACCATCTTCTGGTGTTTTTATTTTAATTTCTGAAATAATCTCAGCTTCAGAAATGTTTGGAGTTGCAATTAGAGAATGTGGAAGTAAATATTTTTTAAAGGATTTAGCTATTTCTTCTTTAGATTTTTTTATTTCTTTATTATTTATTTCTTTATTACTTTTTAAAAGGGAGTTTCCGGCACTTGCAACCATAACAGGATCTACAACAATATTAATATCATATTCTTTAACTTTTTTAGCTACAATTTTAATTATTTCTGTAGAATAAAGCATTCCTGTTTTTCCATAGGAAATATATTTTCCATATTCATCAAAAATTGAATCAATTTGCTCTTCAATATATGTACTATCAATAGGCATGACCGAAAAGACTTTATTAGGGTTTTGAGCTGTTAATGCGGTTATTACTGAAGTGCCATGAATTCCAATGGAACTGAATGTTTTCATATCAGCTATTACTCCTGCACCTCCAGATGGATCAAATCCAGCTATCGAAATTCCTATCATTTTATCATTAATTAAAATATTATAGTATTGTTTATTTCTTATTATTAGATTCCTATGAAATTAGCTATTATTGAATTATATATTCATTTGATAATTTTTTTTTAAATGAATATTTATTTTCTTTCAACTTTCAGTCGTTCTGCACCATGAACTGATTCAACATCAATATTTAAACTTTTTAAATAGTTTTGTGTTTTGCTTCCAGACCCATGAATCATTATTTCACCGAGATCTTCGGTAGTATTTACATCAAGAGACATATAAAATGAGTCATGGATAAATGGCTTAAAGTTTTTCTTACTTGCTTCTTTTATATGATTTTTAAAACTAAATTCTCCAAATTTCATATCAATAGCTAGGGGTTTGATTATAAGGCCATTTGTTCCTCCACCCTTTGAAGGAGCTATAATAAAGTCAACAACTTTTCCAGACTGAATTAAAGCATCAATATTAGTTTTAGTTATAAGTGGGATATCTGAAGGAACAATGAAAACTTTCTTTGTTTTTTCTCTACACCAATCCATAGCTTGTTCAATTGCAGTATTTAGATTTAAACCTTCATTTTCTACTAATGTTAGGACTTCAAGTTCATTTGCATATTCTAAAACATCTTTATCTGCACTTATTATAACTATTTCATCTACCACATTTTTCAATGTTTCTGTAACATCTTTTAACATAGCTTTTAAAAGATTTTCTCTTTCTTTCAATTCTAAAAATGGGGATAATCTTGTTTTTGCATTAGAAAACTTTGAAACGGGTATTATTGCATACATTTCATCCATTTTATCTCTCTTTGATTGTTTTTATAGATTATGAAATATTATTAAATTAATTAGATTTTTTTTATTAATTTTTATAAATTTTTATAAATTTTTTTATTAAACATATTGTGTATTTTTTAATTAGTATTTCATTGCTTTTTGTGTTATAGGGCAGTTAGAAATACACAAACCACATATACTTTCTTCAACATTTAATTTTTCCTTAGCTAATTTTGTTGCAGCTTTCTTGCAAGCATCAGCATTATAAAAAGCGTCACGATCAATTCCCTTCATCCATAACCTGCCAGATATTGCATTACCTGGACAAACGTTTCCACAATTATTACAAGTATATGGGCACTGTGAAGTTTCAATAGGTTTTCCACAGTCTAGTTCAGCATTAGTTAATATGCTGATAAAACGGATAGCTGAACCAAAATCATTTGTTACCAAAAGACCACATTTACCAATCCATCCAATTCCAGCTAATGTAGCTAAGGTTTTATGAGGTAATTTTGAAGAATAATTTTTATCTATTTGAACAGTAGCTCGTAGATTAGCTAGAGAGGGAAATCCTTTTTTTTCTAAGAATTCTTCAGTTGAATTAGCTAAATTATCTAATTTTTCATTTATCAACTTAAATTCGTCATAATATTTTTCTAAATCTTCATTTTTATTATTAACAATAGCTTCTTTAGAATATTTTAAACCAATAACAATACCATAATCATAATTGTCACGAATTTTCTTATCTAAAGATTTAAGGTTAGCAAAACCAATTTTATCAGCACCATTTTTTAGTAAAAATGATTTTAATTCATTTGTCAGATTCATATTATTAACCATTTAAATATTTTTTAATATTTTTTTAAAAAATTATATAAAGATTTATTAAATTGTTGAATTTTATTAATTAATATTTTTTTTTTTAAAATTATGTAAAGATTTATTAAATTGTTGAATTTTATTAATTAATGTTTTTTTTTAAAATTATGTAAAGATTTTATTAATTGTAGAGTTTTATTAATTAATGTTTTTTTTTTAAAATTATGTAGAGGTTTAGTTATGTATAATTTTAATTTATAAAATTTTATTATTAAAAATTTTAATCATTTTTAAAATTTAAAAATACTAGTATGTTTTAGCTATTAATGCAGTATATTTTCCTTCTTTTCCACAATGGATACAGCTATTGTTTTTAGAATCATTAATGATGGGACTATCTTCTTCTTGTGTTCCAAGTATATCAAGTTCAGTTATCTCTTCTATTGTTTTTCCACATTCTTCATCTCCACACCATTTAAATGAAACAACTTTCTCATCTGATATAATATCTTTAACATTATTTAAATCATCAATAGCTACAATGGATTCTTCCATCTTTTTCCAAACTTTTTCCTTCATATTTTGAGTTATTTCTTTAAATATCTCTTCTATCATTGCAACATAATCAGAATTTAAATCAATTTCTATTTTTTCAGAAGTATCTCTTCTAACGACTATTGCTTTATTATTTTCAAGGTCTCTTGGTCCAAGTTCTATTCTTAGTGGAGTTCCTTTTAATTCCCATTCATAGAATTTTTTTCCTGGTCGAATATCTTGGGTGTCCATATTTACTCTTATTTGCTTTGACTCAAGGGAGGATTTAATCTCTTCACATTTAGCCAAAACTTCTTCTCCACCTTTTTTGAAAATAATAGGTATTATTGTTACCTGATTTGGAGCAACATTTGGTGGTAGCTTTAATCCTTTTTCATCTCCATGTACACTAATTACAGAAGCAATGACTCTGTCTGAAAGCCCATAACAAGTTTGATAAGCATATTCATGAGTACTTTCTGGGGTTTCATAGGTTATATCAAAAGTTTTTGCAAAAGTTTTGGAAAGATTGTGAACGGTTCCAATTTGTAAGGTTTTTCCATCAGGCATTAATGTATCAAATGCCATTGTATAATCTGCTCCAGGAAACTTGTCCCAAACAGGTCTTTTACTAATAATATATGGAATGGATAAAATATCAAAAAATTCTTTATAAATTTCAATAGCTTCATTTACTTGGTTAACTGCTTCTTCATAAGTTGCATGAACAGTATGGGCTTCTTTAAATGTGGTAATTTCTCTTACTCTTATAAGTGGCCTGGTATGTTTTGTTTCATATCTAAATGTATTAACTATCTGATAAAATTTCATTGGAAGATCTATATGGGATCTTATCCATAATGAAAACATAGGATACATTGCAGTTTCACTTGTTGGGCGAATTGCTAATTTTCCATTCAGTTCTCTTTGACCTCCATGAGTTACCCAGTAAACTTCATCTTCAAATCCTTTCACATGGATTCCTTCTTTAGCTAATTCCTCTTCAGGTACAAGAAGAGGGAATAATACTTCCTCATGATCTTTATCTAATAATTCTTTAAGTGGGTTAATAATATGTTTTCTTAATTTAAATCCATAAGGTAACCATACACTCATGCCTTTTATCGGATATCTTGAGTCGATTATTGCTGCTTCTTCTAGAATACTGTGAAACCATTGGCTGAAATCTTCCATTTAATCACCAAATAATTAATAATTTTGTATTTATTTATAATAAAATCTTAATTTATATTTTTAAATTATTTTTATATTTTTTTTTAAATAATTATTTTTTAAATTTAGTTTAAATAATTATTTTTTAAATTTTGTTTATTTAATTATTTTTTTTATTAATATAATTATAAAATATATATAATATAGATTATAATCATAATTCAATGTATAATATAAGAGTTATATATTATAATTTAATATTGTTATTATTTTAAGTATATAACTATATTTCTATTAATGTTTATAAGTTTAATACTAATTTTATTTTTATTTTTTTATTTTTATGAATTAATTTTAATTTATTTTATATTATTTTTTAGATAAATTTCTTCAAAAATCAAAAATTATATTTATTATTGTAGTCAATATAATTATAAAATAATATTAATATTTATAAAAATTTCATATTATTTAGATAATACTATCATTATTTAATATTTTTCATATATAATAACTATAATTATTTTAATAATAATAAAATAATAATAATAATAAAATAATAATAATTTTTCATATATATTGGAAATTATATTTGTATAATATATTTATAATTTATATTTTCAATCAGCATACATTATATGAAGATAATAAGGTATAATATGAAATATAAAAGATAAACACATGATTAATAATAAATCTACAGTTTTTAGTGGATTTTATGGAGATAATTATGGATTCTAAAAAAATTCAAATGCCTAGAGAAGTTCACATTGGTCCTGATGTTATAGATAATACTGGAAGTATATGTAAAGATTTACATTTTGAAGGAAATGTTTTGGTTGTAACTGATTCAAATGTTCTTAAAATCGGAGCAAATAGGGCAATTGAAAGCCTTGAAAATGAAGATTTTTCTGTAGAACTTTCTACAATAAATGCAGCTACCTTAGAAACAATAGAAGACGTTAAAAACAGTATTAATAATGCATCTTTAATTGTTGGAATAGGTGGAGGTACAGTAATTGATGTTGCTAAAATGGCAGCTAATGACTTAGGTATCTATTTTGTTTCTACTCCTACAGCAGCATCTCATGATGGGATTGTATCTCCATTGGCATCTATTAAAAATAGTGGTGGTTCTGTTTCACTAAAAGCACAAGCTCCTATTGGAGTTATAGCTGATACTAATATTATTCGTAATGCTCCATTTAGGCTTCTTGCTGCAGGTTGTGCAGATATTGTTTCTAATTATACAGCTATTAAAGATTGGCAGCTTGCAAATAGATTGAAAAATGAATATTATAGTGAATCCGCAGCCGCTCTTTCTATTATGACTGCTAAGCTTATAATGAAATCTTCAAAATCAATAAAAGAAGGATTAGAAGAAAGTGCTAGGCTTGTGGTTAAATCTTTATTTAGTAGTGGAATGGCTATTAGTATTGCTGGATCAAGTAGACCAGCTAGTGGGTCTGAACATAAATTTAGTCATGCTTTAGATAAAATTGCTAGCCGTCCTGCATTACATGGTGAACAATGTGGTGTTGGAACAATTATGATGATGAATCTCCATGGGGGAGATTGGAAATTTATAAAAAATGCGTTAAAAGATATGAAAGCACCAACTAATGCATATGAATTAGGAATTGATCCTGAAGACATTATTGAAGCTCTTACATTGGCCCATACAATTCGTCCTGAAAGATATACTATACTGGGTGAACAAGGACTTTCAAAAGATGCAGCTCAAAAGTTAGCTGTTAAAACAGGGGTGATATAAGTGATAACTCTAATTGGTGAAGATTTAGCAGAAATAGGGGCATCATTTATTTATGATGGACCAGCTGAAGCTTGCATGAAATGTAGATTTAAACCTACATGTATTGATTCTTTAGAAAAAGGAAGGAAGTATACTATTACTAATGTTAAAGATATTAATCAAAAATGTGATATTCATGATGGAGGAATAGTCAAAGCTGTTGAAGTAGAATTAGCTGATATTGAAGGATTTATTGATACTAAAAAAGTATTTATTGGCTCAAATTTATCTTATGATGTTCCTGACTGTGATATTGAGTGTGTATACAAAAATTTCTGTTTTCCAGAAGGTTTATTTAAGGGAGATAAATGCATTATTCTTGAAAATTTAGGTAAAAATGAAAATGAGTGTCTTAAAGGATATACTTTTAGTAAAGTTAGTCTTCGTTTACATGACTAATTGATTTTATGTAAAAAATGAATCATTTGTTTTTTTATTTTATGACAAATTATTTTGTGTAGAAAAATGGATCATTTGTTTTCAATTGTATGATTAATTAATTTTGGTGTAAAAAAATGAATCTTAAAGAAATAGCAGGCTTTTCTGCAGCAGAAGAGATAAAGGATGGCCATATTATTGGTTTGGGTACAGGTTCTACAACCCATTATTTCATTGAAAAAGTAGGATTGAGAATAAAGAAAGAAGAAATATCTGTAATGGGTGTTCCAACATCATACCAATCATTTCTTTTAGCTAAAGAAAATAATATTCAAATTACTACTCTTGAAGAACATGATGTTGATATAGCTGTAGATGGAGCTGATGAAATTGATCCTAATTTTAACCTAATTAAAGGAGGGGGAGCAGCTCATACATTAGAAAAAATAGTTGATTATTCAGCAAAAGAGTTAATTATAATAGCTGATGATTCAAAATTAGTAAATAATCTTGGAAAATTTCCTGTTCCTTTGGAAGTAATTTCTGAAGCTACTGCTCCAGTATTTTTAGAACTTAAAGACATGGGGGCAGATCCAAAAATAAGAATGGCTAAATATAAAGACGGTCCAGTTATTTCTGATAATGGAAATTTCATTGTTGATGCAAGTTTTGGGGAAATTGATAATCCTATTCAGCTGGAAAAAGATTTAAACTCTATCCCGGGTGTTGTAGAAAATGGAATATTTTCTCAAATGGTTGATAAAGTTATTTTAGGAACAGATGATGGAGTTAAAGTCTTAAAATAAATGATGAACTATTCATTATATTAATTTATCAGAGAAGATTTATTTTTATATTTTCTCATATCAAAATTGTTTTTTTATCTATATTCATGTTTAAAGTCAGGGTCATAAAGTTTAGATGCTTTGAAGTCTCCAGGGTTTAGAATATCTCCGACTACTATCATAGCTGTTTTATTAATATTTGCTTTTTTAACTTTATTTGCAATATCAGCTAAAGTTCCTTTAATTATTAATTCATCATCCCAAGAAGCTTTTTTCACTACAGCTATTGGAGTATCATCACTATATCCTTCCAATCCATTATATCCTTCTTTAAGTTCTTTTACTACTTTATCAATCATTCCAATTCCTAAAAATATGCACATTGTAGCTTGGTGGGTAGCTAAACTGGCTAAACTTTCTTTTTTTGGTTTCGGTGTTCTTCCTTCAGGTCTAGTTATTATTACAGTTTGTGAAATTTCTGGAAGTGTAAGTTCGCTTTCAAGAGCAGCAGCAGTTGCAAATACGGAGCTAACTCCAGGAATTATTTCATAGCTAATTTTTCTTTTTTCTAATTCTCTAATTTGTTCACTTATAGCTCCATAAATTGAGGGATCTCCAGTATGAACTCTAGCTATTAATTTATTATTTGATATTTCTTTTTCTATAATTGATATTATTTCATTTAAATCAAGAGATGCACTATTATATACCTTTGCATCATTCTTTCTATGATTTAGAACTTCAGGATTTACAAGAGAACCAGCATATATAATAATATCTGCATTTTCAATAGCTTGATATCCGCCAATTGTCAATAGTTTTGGATTACCTGGACCAGCACCAATAAAAATCACTTTACCTTTCATTATATCACAAGAGAATATTTAGTTTAACTTAATTAATTAGCTATTTTAGTTATATTTAGTTTATATTTAGATATATTAGTTATATTTAGTTTATTTTAGTTATATTTAGTTTATATTTAGATATATTAGTTATATTTAGTTTATTTTAGTTATATTTGTTTTATATTTAGATATATTAGTTATTTTAGTTATACTTAGTTTTTATGTTTATTAGTTAATATTATTAGTAAACTAAATTTAATGAATTTATTCTTTTTTAATTGAAACTTTATTGTCATAAATATATATAGCACCATAAGGGCATTCACGAATGCAAATTTCACAAACTCCACAGGTAGCAGGATCTATTATTGCTTTACCATCTTTATTGTGATATATAGTTTCTACTCCACTCAATACATTTGGGCAAGAGTTTAAGCATGCGTTTTCACATTTTTCAAGACCTTTACAATCATCCAAATCTACTACAGCTACTTTACATGTGAATCCAATGGCTCTTTTAATAGCTTCTTTAGTTTTATAACTTGCAAGGTGAAGTATTGTATCACCAGTCATTTTGTCACTAGCCATTGAAGCAGAACATGGAAAATTGTGGAGTTTTTTGTTTGCTTCAAATTCTACATCTTTAAGAGAAATTCCAGATATATTTTCTGCTATAAACCAACTAACTCCACAAGGTGCACCACGTAAAACTTTAATAGATTTTATGTTGCTTTTCATATCTATCTTATCAGAACTACTATTAGTTTCAATTTTAAATTTTGGTTTTCCAAATAATTCACAAAACTTGTCTATAAATTCATCTCCAATTGGGATAAGTGCGCAGAATGGCTTTGGAAATACAATGGTGGTGTCTTTATTTAATTCAGATTTTATTTCATTTTGAAGCCCTAAAGGTAGTTGTTGTGGGTGATATATAGGAGCAATGATAGATTTAGCTCCAGATGCTTTAGCAACATCTGGAATAACCATATTTATATCTTTGAACATTCCAACAGCTATTAATAAATCAGATTCTGGGATATTTTTTGGCATATATTCAGTAATATCATCAATAAATTCTGGTAAGTCTTCAGGTGAAGGAAATTCATGTATTCCAACTATATTAGCTGCAAAACCATGAGTGGCTATTCCATTGACTATTTTAGATCCATAGTCTCCAGAACTAAGTATGAAAATTCGCATAATATCTCTCAGAACTTATTGTATGTTATTTTTTTCTAGTAATCTTGTTTTGGTTTTAAGTAATTTTTTTCTGGTAATTATTCTTTTTTTGTTGGTATTTTTTTCTTTTTCTGGTAATTATTCTTTTTTTGTTGGTATTTTTTTCTTTTTCTGGTAATTATTCTTTTTTTGTTGTATTTTTTTATTTATCTATATGTTTATTTATTTAGTTTTCAATGTTATTTTATAGTTTCTTATTTTTGTAATGAACTAAATTATCTTTTTTAAATTTTTCAATAATATTCATCTTTTCCATTAGTATTAATAGTTCACTAATTTCTTCTGGAAAATCATTTTTATCAATTATATTTTCTAAACTATATTTATTAATATTAATGAAATCTGGTTTGTCTAATAGATATCTTGTAATAGTATCAATATTGATAGAATCATTTATTTGCAACTTTTTGTATATTTCAAATATTATAATTGCTTTTTCAATTTCTTTATTTTCCATTAGAACAGATTCTATTCTTCCTTTGATTTTTACAGCAAAAGAATTAACATTTTCTTTTTCTTCTTTAGGAACAATAATTAGGACATTCATTTCTTCACTTAAGAAATACATTCCTCTACTTATTTTAAAACTTTCCATTTCAATTATTAATCCACCAATATCTTCTATAAATTCTTTAAAATCATCAAATTTATAGACTCCTCCATTAAAATGTAATAATTCATACATATTAAAATCCCTAATTTTTATTTATGATTAATAATTTTTGCATATTTACTCTTTGATAATTAGTTTATTTTATTTATATATTAGTATTATACTTATATTATTATTTAATAATATTCATATTATAATTATATTGGTGGTTAGTGTATATTATATAATTATATAATTTTAATATTATTATATTAAATTTAAACAATAATTACATTGATAATTAATTAAATGTATTATAATAATTAGTATTATAAATGATATTAGTTATTTTTCAATTTATATTAATTTTATTAATTATTTATTTTATTAATTATTTATTTTATTTTTTTTAATAGTTAATTATTTATCTTATTTAATCTTATTTTTTTATATTTTTTTAAATTATTTTATAATAAATACTTTTTATCATTATTATTTTTGATATGTTATATAGAATAAATATGACAACAAGTTACAATATTCAAATAAATATTACTACTTAATTTCAATTTTACTATTATTTTACAAAATGTTCATGGCATGTCAAAAAAACTATCTCATGACATTATTTCATTGAAAAATGAGTAAAGTTTTTTAATACTTATTAATAAATAATTATTATGGACTCGAAAGGTGTTTCAACAGTTGACTTTATATTCACAATTTTTTTAAGTTTAACTATTATTGTGCTTGGATTAAATCTTATTGAAAATAATTTAGATGATGAAGTAATAATTGAAGAAGAGTTGAACGCTCGCATAATTGTTGACAATGTTGCTAATTCTATAAATGAAGTTAATTCAAATATTTTAGGAAATATTCAAGTTATTACAATTCCTAAAAATATCTCTAACAAATCTTTCTATATATCAGTAAAACAAAATGAAGTTTTAATAATTTTTGGAAATAGAATGGGAAAATCAACAATATTTCCAGCTAGATTAGCTGATATTAATGAAAAAATAGTCACTGAACTTAAATTATATCCTGGTAATTCATATAAGGTTAAAAAATATGTAAGTAATGATAATTTAACGGCAATTCAAATATCTATGGTTTAATAGTAAATGTTAGTGATTTAGTTATGGCTTTATAGTAAAGATTAGTAATTTGGTATATGGTTTCATAGTTAAAAGTTTAAAAAAATTCTAAATAAATTTGAGGATAAAAATGATTTTTTATAAAGATAATACAGGTCAAGGGTCAATAGAATTTTTATTTATAATTAGTTTTGCTCTTGTTTTGGTTTTGTCATTAAGTAGTATTTTAAGCTATGATATTGATCTTAATTTAGCAATGGCTGCAGCAAGAAATGGAATAAATTTAGGAGCTAGTGAAGATAAGATTGCTATTTATGAAGAAAGTGCATTTCTTAAATATACAATCAATAACACTATTTTAACTAATCCAAATGCTATTAAAATTTTAAAAATAGAAACAATTAATCGGGGGTATGATGATAGGTATAATAAAACAAGTATACAGATAAGAGTTTATGCATCATCTCCAACAATCGTTAAAAATGAAGACAAAGTTTCAGCAGGAGATAGAATAACATATAATATAAGAAAAAGCATTACCATGACATTTGACACATCTAAATTATCTAATAATCTTTATAATCCTTGTTTTTCAAAACATCATGTATTCACAACTTCAAATGTACAATGGGTCTAATTTTCCCGATTTAATTGAATAAATAGTAGAATATATCCTTATACTTGATAAATTGCGCTATTGTTGCATTCCCAGTCATGTCTGGAAGCATAATAGCTACAAAAATTCCAAGTATTCCAAAAATAACTCCTATTCCCCAAATAATTTTCACAGCTTCTTTTTCACTTATTGGTTTTTTAATAACAAAACGGATTAATGATTTAAAACCTTGTTCTGGTCTTATGAGCTTTCCATCTTCATTGACTTTAGTAGGGCTGTGTTTATGTCTTTCTACAACTCCAGCACTATAAAGTTTCATAGAAGCATCTATAATATTAGGTAAAAGAACAATAAACGCGATTAATTTTAACCTTCCAATAAAAGCTATTGTAGCTATTGCAGCACCAATGATTAAAGTCCCAGTATCACCAGGAAAAACTTTAGAAGGATATTTATTATATAATAAAAATGCTATCAGTGCTCCTAACATACTCATACTTATAATTGCAACATCATATTTTCCAAGGATTATACATGATATGGTTAATGAGGTCATAGCTATTACTCCAAGACCAGTTTCAATTCCATTTAAACCTGCTAACATATTCGTTAGGTTAGCTACAATTGAAACAGCTATTGGAATTAAAATTATATATAAGATACCAGCACTTGGTGGAGCAATCCATATTAAGGGTATGCCTGCTAAAAATAATAAAATGAATTTTTCTTTAGATGATAATGTTAAAAGATCATCTACCATACCTATTATTCCAACAAAAAGAATGACTACAAGAGTTATAGTTAATTGAAATGTTAAAGTTGGGAATAAATATATCCCAGCAAATATTCCTATAATAAAACCAAATAATATTCCAATTCCACCCATTTCAGCAACAATCGGTTTTGAAAGTTTATGAATATCTTTTCCAATAATATTTGCTTTTTCAAGTTTATGGATTAATTTTGGCATACTTAATCTAGTTACTATAAATCCCAAAATTCCACAAACAGCAGAAATTAGTATAATTGTCATATCGGGTGTCATTGTCAATAGACTGGTCAATCTTTCACCTTTGTTAATTTATTATATTTAATACGAGATTATTTAAAATTTTTAATTTGTTTTTATTTAAAATTTTATTTATCCTTTAATTTTAAGTTGCTTAAATGTGTATTATCTTAATCAATAATTTCACTTTATTTTTAAAATTATAATTATATTCTTTTTTGTATATTATTTAATGTATATATTGATTATTTATTTCTAATTATATAATAAACAGTTCTCAGAGGAATTTTTTCTTGTTTAGAAATTTTTTTAGGAGATATTCCAGATTTAGCTAGATTTTTGATTTTAGTTATGGTGGCATCAGAATATTTACTTATTCTGCCTCTTTTTAGATGAATTTCTTCATTTTCACCACTATTTTTAAGATAATAAATAGTTTTTACAGGAAAATTTAATTTTTCAGCAATTTCAAAAGGTTTTTGGCCTTTTTTTATTAGATTTATGACTTCTTCCTTTATTTCATTGTTATATTTTTTTTTAGCTCCCCAATTATATTTCATTTCAACAGTTATTCCTAATTCTTTCAGTACTTCTAAATATTTTTTTGAAATACGAGTATACAAGCTTGGGGGGCAAGTAATTTTTTTTAAATTAGGAAATTTGTCCATCAACTCTACAATTTTTTTTGAACTTAATTGTGAGCTAATATGAACTGTATTGGTATCGTTTAAAGTCATAATTTCATTTATTTTTAATCTTTTCAGTAATTTTTTCAGATTTATTTATTTTATTATTAATGTTTATTTTTTTTTAATAGTTAATAATTTTTAATAATTATTTAGAGTTTATTTTTTTTTAATAGTTAATAATTTTTAATAATTATTTAGAGTTTATTTTTTTTTAATAGTTAATAATTTTTAATAATTATTTAGTTTTTTTTTAGATTTATTTGTTTTTAATCATATCTAAAAATTTTTTAGATTTATCACTTTTCGGATTTTTAAAAGTTTCAATATTATTTATTTCGCTATTAACACTTTTTTCTGAAACATTAAATGTTTTTGAAGAAATAGAAACTGGAACATTAGAATTTAAACTTATTATTGCAGCTGCAAATGCATAATAATCTATTTGAATATGTGAACCTTTTATTTTTCGCTCTAAATTAAATTTTATATTTAATAATAAATCCATATTATATAATTCAATAATTTGCTCATTTTCATTATTTTTTAAAATTTTAAATACTTCACTATTCATATTTTCAAATATTTTTCGTTGTTGTCTATCTATATCACTTCTAAGGTAGGGATAAGGTCCGCTATGTCTTTTTCTTCGGTCATATGATGTAGTTAAGTAATATTTAAATATGTCCCATAAGATAAGTGTTGAAGCAAGTTCTGAAAATATATTTTGTTCTATAGATTTTCTTTTTTCTATATCTTGAAGTAGTTGAGGATCTAAATTTTCTCTTTTACTCATTAATCCTACGGTTTTCAACCTATTTTCAATTTCAAATCTTTGCCATTCTTTTAATGAATCTTCTTCAACGATAAATTTTGGTATTTGTAGTTTAACATCTCTAATAATCTCATCATATTTAGCTAATTTGTAGATATTGCTAATTTTTTCTTTAAAAACGGATTCTTTATTGTTTTGAATGATATTTTCACTGTATTTAGCATATCCAATAGCTAATGCAGTTCGAGCATGTTTATCATTAATTATAGTTGGTTTGGTTCTATGAAATTGTAAAAATTCAATTCTTATATTCTTTCCATATTGTCGTCTTATTTCCTCTTCATAGCTATCAACATATTCTGAATCTAAGGTGACTCTTTTCCTAATCCATCTGTCATTTTCTTTAAACCTTATAACTGCAGAGACTGTTTTAACAACTCCTTTCCTTTCTTGTTTCAGCAGATTCAACACTTTTTTAAAAGAATCTCTTCCCCAACTAGTCATTTCTGACATTAAAACCATGTAGTTTCCAGAAAGTGGTAAGTATGGGATTATTTCTAGTCGATAAACTCCATTTTTATTTATTTCAAAGCTAAATTCATTACTACCACATGAACATTCTTCAGATATATTATTTTCATTATTATTTTCATTATTATTTTCATTTGGATAATTTCTGTCTTTTAATTTACTAAATAATTTATTATTAAATTCATCAGATGATTTATTAACTGATTCGTGGTTCAATTCATCATTAGATTTATTATATAGTTTACTATTTCGTTTATCATCTAATAGTTCATCTAATTTATCATTTGGCTGACTATCTAAACTATTTTCCAAAAGTTCAATAAAATTAGATGGTTTATATGATTTAGAACACTTCAAACATTTGAATATTCCATATTCTTCTAAATGTCCAATAGCAATTTTATGAGCATCAATAGCTGATTTAACGCGGTCTAATATGTTTTTTTTAGCCGTAGCTTTCATTCTAAAGTATTGGCCGTGACGATTAATTTCACTTAACTCTTCAAAGGCAATATCTCCAGTGATGTTTGATCCAATTTTATTTAAAGAACGATAAGGTGCAGTATAACCTTTTGCATCCATATCTTCTTTCATTTTCTGTAATTTGTTTAAACTATATGTAAGCTTATAGTAAACTGACTTAAATTCCTTTAGTTTAAATATATTTTCTAAATTTATTTGTTTATTTTGTATTTTATTTAAATACTTTTCAGTTTCACTTATAAGTATGGATTCATCCATTAAATCACCGTGAGGACTTTTACAATATAATAATCAATGATCACGCCAGCTCCATTAATTAACATACGTGTATGATGATGTTTATTTAGGTTATTATTTTTTAAAATTTTTTTATAATATTATTATAATCATTTAATTTTTATAATATCTTATAATATTTTTTTTATAATTTTTATAAATAATAATTTTATATTTTTTAATTTTATTTTATATTATATTTTTTTTATAATTTTTATAAATAATAATTTTATATTCTTTATTTTATTTTTATTAAATTTTTTATAATTATTTTTTTATAATACAATTAATTAATATATTATCTTATTCTTTCACCTATTTCAGATTCATCAGGACTTAATAATGCTGCACTATCAGTTGCAAGAATCATTCCCTCAGATTTCACTCCAAATAATTTAGCTGGAGGCAAATTTGTCAGGACCACTACTTTTCTATCTATTAATTCTTCAGGAGTATATCTTGTTCCAATTCCTGCAACAATTTGAAGTTCATTATTTTTTATATCAACTAGTAATTTCAATAATTTACTTGATCCTTCAATTTTTTCAGCTTCTAATATTTTTCCTATTCTAATATCCATTTTTGCAAAATCATCAATAGTAATTCCTTCAGCCATAGCTTTGTCTCCTTTATTTTTTCCATCATTTTTGTTAACATTATCTTTGTTTTCTTTATTTTTATTAATTTTATTTTTGTCTTTATTTTTATCTAAATTTTCTTCTTTTAGGTTATTAAAGAGTTCTTCTTTTTCTTTTTCTATAGTTTCGCTTTCTATTTTTCTAAATAATGGTTTTGCTTTATTTATTTTATGACCTACAGCAAGAGGAATTTTTGAATCATTCCATTTTGTATCTCTAGGTATATTCACTATGTCCACTATTTTATTAGCTTTATTTGGGATGTATGGTTTTAAAAGAATAGCTACAGTTTTTGATAGTTGGTTACAGAGATATAAACAGTTTGCTGCACGGTTTTTATCTTCTTTAATAGCTTTCCATGGTTCTTGATCATTGAAATATTTATTTCCTTTTTTTGCTATTTTGATTATTTCAACTAAACCTTCTCTGAATTTAAATTCTTCTATTAGTTTCCCAACACGATTTGGAATTTCTTCAATATCTACTTCAAAAGTTCTATCCTCATCTGTAGGATTTTTATATTCAGGAATTTGATTATTGAAGAATTTTTTTGTGAAAGTAAATGTTCTGTGTAGGAAATTTCCAAGTACATCAGCTAATTCATCATTAATTCTTCTTCCAAAATCATCCCATGAAAAGTCAGTATCTTTATTTAATGGAGCATTTATGGTTAGATAATATCTAAGTAAATCACTATCATATTTTTTAACAAAATCTTCTACCCAAATTACCCAATTTTGACTGGTTGACATTTTTCTTCCTTCAAGTGAAAGATATTCTCCAGCTATAATGTTAGTTGGCAATCTACATCCATATCCTTCAAGAAGTGATGTCCAAAAGAGAGCATGGTGATATATTATGTCTTTTCCAATAAAATGAATTGTAGTGTCATTCCAATAGTCTTCCCACTTTTGACCTGTTTTTTGTGACCACTGAGCTGCTGATGAGATATATCCAAGGAAAGCTTCTCCCCAAACATAGATTATTTTTCCTTCGGCACCTTCAAGAGGGATTGGAATTCCCCAATCCATGTCTCTACTTAATATCCAATCATTTAATCCTTCTTTTATCCAATTTTTGGCATAATTTTTAACATTAGCTGGTAAAGATGTATTAGAGTTTATGTATTCTTCAGTACTTTTTTGGAAATTACTGAGTCTGAAAAAATAGTGTTTTGACTCCTTGATTATTGGTGTATGGCCACAAGTTAAACATTTAGGGTCAATAAGGTCGGTTGGTTCTAAATGTCTTCCACAAATTTCGCAGTGATCTCCTCTAGCTTCACCTTCACATTGAGGGCAAATTCCTTCAACATACCTATCTGGTAAGAATTTTTCACAACTTTCACAATATAGTTGTTTAATTTCTTTTTGATAGATAAGATCTTTTTTGTATAAATTTAAAAAGAAGTCTTGAGCAATTTTATAATGTAGTTCATCGGTAGTACGGGTAAAATTATCTAATGAAATGTCACAAGATTTAAGATCTTGTGCAATCATATCATGGTATCTTTTAGCGATTTCTATAGGTTTTTTGTTTTCTTTATCTGCTTTAACAGCAATTGGAGTTCCATGTTCGTCTGTTGCACAAACTAATAACACTTCATTACTAATCATTCTGTTATAGCGAGCATAAATGTCTGCAGGAAGGTAAGTTGAACGTAAATGTCCTAAATGGCAGGGACCATTTGCATAAGGAAGCGCACATGAGATAAAAATTTTTGACATTTCTTTCCTCCATTAAGTAGTTTATTATTTCTAAATTTGTTTTAATTTTATTATATTTATTATATTTTTGATTAAACTATATTTAATAAGTATTATAAAATATCATTAAATTTTAAAATTTTTTATAATAATAAAATAATTTAAATACATTAAAAAATTATTATATTTAAAAATTCATAATAATTTAATAAATTAAATATGCTATATTTTTAATTTTTGTTTTATATAAATATGATGATTTAGTTTTAAAACTGTTTATTAACTTATATAACAACTTTATTTATTATTTTTTTTTTAAATTAATAAAATAATATTTTATAAAAAAATATATTTTATCATAAATATTTTTTCTTAAGTTATGAAAAATATTTTTAATCCACAAAATATAATCCACAAAATAATTTTTTTATCAATAAACAAATAATTTTTTAAAGTTAAAAGACAATATTAAAATATGGTTTTATTGTCATTTATCAATCCCTTATCACAAGAAGGTCGGCAAATCTTAAAAGAAAAAGGAGACCTAAACAAAGTATTTACCACTAATGAAAATTTAATAAACATAGCCACTCATGATGAACGTCAAAATATTGATGATGACTCATTGATACCAATGAATTTCGGTGATTTGGCTATTAAACGTATTCAATGGTATATTGAAAGAAAAAATAATAAGGAATTTAATAATGATGATTATAGCTATCTTTTAAATGAAGAAATAGTTGAAGCGGATATTATAGCTTTTCATTTAATTTCCCAGTCAATAGCTACTAATTTTAATTTAAATTCTCGAGAAGCTAGGCTTTTTGTTGAATCTCAAGGTAAAATTATTGAAGAGCGTTTACTTAGATTAATGCCTCAAGATAGAGAAGATATTGTTAATAAAATTTTATCAGAATTAATTGTTCAAGATAATATTAGTTGGACATACTTAAAAGATTTGGTAGCTTCAAAAAAAATCTCTTTAACAGATTTAGTTCTTGATAATGGTTATATAATTCTTGATAAGGAAGATTTTACCTTTAGATTTGGAGATAAATTCAAAGACCGCTCTCCAGATAGAATGTATGATGTCATTATTGGAGAAAATATTAAAGAGTTAATATTAACTAAGATGATAATGCAAAATACAGAAGATTATCTTCTAAAAATTAAAGACATGTCATCTACTATTGAAATTCATCCATTTATAGCTGAACTTGCAAGTTCAATAGCTAATGTCATTTCAGAACTTTTAACAAAGTATAGTAGTTTTTATGGAACTGGTTCTGGGGGTACTATGAAAATTGGAAAACTTATTAGAGATATTTTTCCTCCATGTATAGCTAATACTGTTGAGGGTGTTTCCTCTGGTGGAAGAAACGATGCAATTGTTTTACTTTTAACTTCTTTTGTTTCTTATGCAAGATTATACCCTGGAATATTTATGGATGAAGGAGCCAGTATAAAAGTATCTGATATTGATTCTAACCTTACGATTACTTTAAATGAAATACTTCCTCTTATTTATGAAGCAGCGGATAATTGTTCTCCACCACTCTTTGATGATCAACCTCAAGAAAAGATAAATATTATTTCTAAACTTGGTTTTGGAATGCATAATAACCCCGAACTTGAACATGAAGGTGAAACTACTTGGTACACACCAATGAGTTGTGAAAAGATTAAAATGCATTTACCTCAGCTATGTAGACCTGATAAACTTTGTGAAAAAATTGGAAATCCTTTATCTTACTACTCAATAAAAAAATTGGCAATGGAAAAAGAAGGGAAACTAAAAAATGATGAAAATAATAATGACAATACTGAAAATAGTTAATAACCAATAAGGTGATATTATTTTTGAGCCAGCTACTATTAAAGAACGTAGAATATATTATAGAGAAGAATGGTCAGAGAAAGATCTTCCTAAATTTATTACTGAAGGTTTAAATAGAAGAGAATTTGGATTTGATCATTTAGGTCATGGCCCTAATGATAGATATAAAGTTTTTAAAGGTGAAGATGCTCTCAAAAGATTTTTAAGATTTAAATCTCCTTTTGCAGCATATATTTCAGTTGCTTTTTACAACAATCCTCGAAGAAGAGGAGATTGGATTAAATCAGAGTATGTTTTTGATGTTGATGCAAAAGATTTACCAATTCGTTCTTGTGATTGTGATGGTGTTTGTGAAATATGTCTTGGTGAAGCTCTTGAAATTGTAAACAATTTAATTGATACTTTAGAAGGAGACTTAGGACTAAAAAATATCCATCTTATTTATTCTGGAAGAGGTTATCATATAAGGATATTGGATGAAGAAGTGATGGTTTCTGATAGTGACCTTAGATCGGAAATTTTAAAATATGTAGCTGGTGGAGAAGTTCCGAAACTTAAATATAGTAATACCCTTGAAGGTGGAGGGGGATCTTTTGATTTTCCACATTTTTCTATTCCAATAGCTTATCCAAATGTTTTTACAAAAAGGCTTATGTATAATATTCAACATTTAAAAGGAACTGAAATTATAGATGGCATCAATCCAAAGTTATTAAAAGATATAATAAAAAATAGAGACCTTTTAGATGATAATCAATGGGGAATATTTAAAAATAAAATTGGCCCAATTAGATATAAAAAAATGATTACTGCAATGGCTAGAGTTAATTTAGCTACTATTGATGCAAAAGTTTCTATTGACTTAAAAAGGATTCTTAGATTACCTAGCTCTCTTCATTCAAAAGTCAGTATGAAATGTGTTGAAGTTAAAGATCGTGAATGGTTTGATCCACTAAAAGAAGCAGTTCCTAAGTTTGTAGAAGAGAGAAAATAATTTTTAATATTATTTTTATAAATTAATATTATTTTTATAAATAAAATATTTATGAAATAATATTTATTACTATTTTAATATTATTTTTATAAATAAAATATTTATGTAATAAATATATTTATTAAATTTTATATTATTTTTGTAAATAAAATATTATGATAATAATTATTAAATCAGCTTATAATATCTTATTGATATATATTAGAAAATTATAGTATAACATCATAAAATTTTTTGTACTTTAATGTTTTACACTTTTTTTTTAAAAAAATAAATATTTAAATTAAAAATTTTTTAATTCAAAAAATGATTGATATTTATAAATATAATTTATAAACACTATACATTTAAATATATAATTTATTAAATAAATTAAATTATTTTTTAAAAAATTATTAAAAACAGGTTAATTAATACGTAATTAGAAATAATTCTTTTATATTAAATATTAAGATAATTGAAAAGAAAATAATTTTTTTCTAAGTTTTTTATGTCTAAAAATCAAAAATTATTAATTTGTAAACTTTAATTTTCATTATATTTGAAAATTTAAAGTTTAATATCTTTTTTTTAAAGAATTTGAAATAAAAACAAAAATTTTTTTATTAAATAATGATTTTTATTTATAAACATACTTTAAAAAAATAATACATTTAAATATATAATGCACCAAATAAAATATATGAAAGAAAAATATAGGGTGGAAATTATAATTGGACACTATCATATTATTCAACAAAGACCTCCAAGTGGTTTTTCTATAAATATAAGAGAAAGAAACACTTTTGAATACTTAATCAGAATCGATGATTACAATAAACCACCACATTTGCATTGTGGTAGATTTAATTACGTAAACATTAATCCTGCAATGACTTTGGATAAAGCAATGAATATCTTAAAAAAACATATTATTAAAAATAACAAAATTGATGAAGAAAAATTATATAGGGAATTATTATGATTGAAATTAAAACAATAAAAAAGATAGATGGCAAAGGAATGATTAAAAATTTTAAAGAAACATATGGTTCATTTGAAAGATTAAAAAAATTTGCAGAAAAAAATCCAGATAGTATGAGGGCTTACTTCGATTTAAAAGATTGGGATTATTATAAATTACATTTACATGAAGAAATAGAACTAACTAAAACAATAATTGGGAAAGAGATTAACATTGGTCAAGTTGAATTAAATATATTAGATTCTATAAAAAATCAAAAACCAAAATCAGTTAGAGAGTTATCTAAATTTCTAAACAAAGATCCAACAACAATTCAAAGAAAAGTAAATAATTTAGAAAAAACAGGTTTAATTTCTTTAAAAGATGGCATAAAAAATAGTAAAATACCTATAGTAAATTATGATAAAATAGAGATAGTTTTATAGTATCAAGATACAATTTTGCAATAATATTTAAAAAATATTCTTTATTTCATCTTTTTAATATCTCTCCAGAATTTAAAAAATCATCTAAAAAGTTTAAAAAGTCAGGATTATCCTTTAATTGTTTATTTTTTAGTAATTTTTTAATAATATTTAATTTATAGCTATTAATAATTAACTCTTTTATATTTTTTCCTACTTTTATTATATGGATATGTTCTTTAGTTAAAATAGCTTTTATAAACTCTTTAGCTGTTTTATATTTTCTTTCTTTATTTAAAACAATTGTATCTTCTATGATGTAATAATTTTTATTTTTATTTTTATAATTTTTATTTTTATGAACAGCTAAAAAGTTACTAACAGCTTGTTTATCCCAAACTTTTGGCCCTTCATGAATATAATACTTACTTTGTTTGTAAACATTTAGCTCAAAGATGAAAATTCCAATATTTTCTTCATCAGTCCAATAATCACTTTTAAATACAGAAAATTCGTTATCTTCTAATTTTTCTTCAATAGATTGTTGTGTTTTTTTAAGTTGAGGATGAAGAGAATCTGCAGGAACATCAGGTATATCAAAGGTTATAGTGATTGTTTTTGTTAATCTATCATTAAATTGATTGACTATATCTTCACATAATATTTTTTTTTCTATAGAATTGAAATATTCAATTTTTTTATCATCTTCTGCAAGTAAAAAGTTTCTAGAAGAGGTTATAAATTCGGCCATTTTTTCTATTTGAAGGGCAGCACCAACATTCCTACTTCCATCAGTTGGGTCTATAGCTATAAGAGAATCATTAAATAGTTTTGAAGTTTCATATTTTTCTAAATCAATAACTGTTTTATTTTTCCAATTAGAAGCAGCTTTTAAGGTTTTCTCAAAGTTACCATATCTTAAAATTAAAATTTCACAAAGATAACCTGCAAAACCCCCTACTTTAAATTCAGACCCATAAGTTCCAACTTCCCTCATGAATTTTTTAAGTAAAAGTACTTCATCTTTTTGGAAATCTTTTAAGTGTCTTTTAACATAATTTGTATGGAGAATTGTCCTATCAACTGCGGAACTTAATTCATCAGCGTGTTTTATGTTATAACAAGGTACAAAATCAACATCATATCCATTAATATGGCTTGTAAGATACGGGTGTGATGCATAGTGTTCGCAAGATTCTCCATCCATATATTCGCTACATTTATATCCTAAAAAAAGTCCTTTTTCTTTTAAATAATTTAAATCTGTATTCAATGGAAAACAAATAAAAATATCAATATCTGAACTTCCAGAAAGCCAAGTATCTTTAGCTATTGAACCTACAAGTTTAGCTTCAATTTCAATATCTTCTTTTTTAGCTATTTTGTTAATGTAATCAATAGCTTCACTAGCTATTTTATGAACTATTTTTGATTCTTCTTTTGTTGGTTTAATTTCCTTCAATACCTTTTTATAGTTCATAAAATCACATTTAATTTTTAGATTTTTCTATATATTCTTTATATATCTTTTAATTTTTTTATATATTTTTTTATAAGTGTTATAAGTTTTTTTTAAATTTTATTAGAAATTATTTTATGATTATATTATAGATTAAATTACTTTTTATTATAATTGAATATTAATTAAAAATTACTATTAATTTATTGAATAATTCATAAATATAATAATAAAAATTAATAATATAATTAAATTGATTTAAATCTTGATATAATTCATAAATATGATAATAATTATTAATATAATTAATTTATTTAAATCTTTATATATCAATTATGGTACTTTTTGATAAATGAATTTTTAAAAATGATACATTATATATTGAAAATGTAAGATAAGTTATATTTTTTGATTTTTAAAAAATATTTTATAGTTGAAGAAATAAATAAATAATTAATATAAAAACTTATCATAAACTTAATAATTTTTATAATAATAATAAAAATAAATTTACATTCATATTTAATATTGTTTGAAGAGTTATTTAAGGAGGATAGCTAATATGATCGGAAAAAGAATCCGTATGGAAAGAATATTTAATAGGAAGACTAATAGAACTGTTATAGCTCCTATGGATCATGGAGTCTCTATTGGACCTATTAAAGGAATTGTAAACATGAGTGAGACCATTGAGAGCATATCTAATGGTGGGGCGAATGCAGTTTTAATGCATAAAGGTATTGTTGAACAAGGTCATAGAGGATATGGTAAAGATATAGGTCTTATTGTACATCTTTCAGCTAGTACATCACTTAGCCCAGATCCTAATAATAAAGTATTAGTTACTTCTGTTGAAAAAGCTATCCAACTTGGAGCAGATGCAGTTTCAGTTCATGTTAATATTGGATCAGATACTGAAAGCTTGATGTTAAGAGAATTAGGTGAAATAGCTGAAACTTGTGGTCAATGGGGAATTCCATTACTTGCTATGATGTATCCAAGAGGACAGAAAATTGAAAATGAGAATGATGTGGAACTTGTTAAACATGCTGCAAGAGTTGGATCTGAGTTAGGTGTGGATATAGTTAAAACAAACTATACTGGAGACCCTGACAGTTTCAAAGAAGTTATTGAAGGTGCTTTAGTTCCAGTTGTTATAGCTGGAGGGCCAAAAGTAGAAACTGACAGGGAACTTTTAGAAATGGTAAGGGATTCCCTTGAAGTCGGTGGAGCAGGAGTTGCATTTGGAAGAAATCTTTTCCAAGCAAAATCTCCTGGAAAAATCACAAAAGCTATTTCAGAAGTAGTTCATAAGGATATGGATGTAGAAGAAGCTTTAAAAATTCTTAACTAAAATAACAAATAAATATTAAAATTATATAAAAATGAACTATATAATCTATATAAAAAATAAATATTATTAATATTAATTATATGCAAATTATATACATTGAATAAAAAAATTATACAATAATATTTAAAAAAATAATAAAATTGATATAATTTCAAAGGAGACCTAGCATTGACAGAAAAATTCGCTTGGATAATGTCGCCTAATTCGAACTGGGATGAAAAAAAAGATTTAATAACAACCGCTCTTGAATCTGGAATAAGCACTGTTTTAGATTTAAAAGATATAGAAAATATACATAAGCTTGGAAATATCAAGGTTATTAGTGAAGATGAAAATGCAGATATATTTTTAGTAGGTATTAAAGGAGAAGGTGACGGTACACTCTATTTAGATGTAGATACTGATTTAAACAATTCTAATGATTTAGAACTGGCTAAAAACTTTAAAAACAAAGGAAAAGAAGTTGTTGCTTATGTAGAAATAAACAGCAAAAAACATGAAGAGTTAGCTAGACTTATTGGAAAAGTTGTTGATTATCTAATACTTGTTGGAAAAGACTGGACTGTAATTCCTCTCGAAAATATTATTGCAGATTTACAAAAAGAAGATGTTAAAATTATAGCTGCTGTTGATAGCTTAGAAGATGCTAAATTAGCTATTGAAACTTTAGAAATTGGAACTGATGGAGTTATATTCCATGCAGAAAGTTTTAAACAAATCAAAGAAATGTCAAAAATTGTTGATAATGCTAGCCAAGAAGAATATCTCTTAAAAGAAGCTACTGTAACTAACGTTAAACCTGTTGGAAGTGGTGATAGGGTTTGTATTGACTCAAGTTCCATGTTACAAGCTGGAGAAGGAATGCTTATTGGTTCTTATTCTAAAGCTATGTATTTAATTCATAGCGAATCCATTGAAAGTGAATATGTTGCTTCAAGACCATTTAGAGTAAATGCAGGACCTGTTCAAGCATATGTTATGGTTCCTGGAAATAAAACAAAGTATCTTTCTGAACTTGAAACTGGAGATGAAGTTTTAGCTGTAAATAATAAAGGAAAAAGTAGAACAGTTATTGTAGGTCGAGTGAAAATTGAAAAAAGACCTCTTATATTAGTAGAATCTGAATATGATGGAATTAAAATAAAATCCTTATTGCAAAATGCCGAAACAATACGACTAGTAAATGATAAAAATGAGGCAATATCTGTATCAGATCTTAAAGTTGGAGATAAACTTAAAGTATTTATTGACAAAGGAGCTAGACATTTTGGAATGTCAATTGAAGAAACAATCATTGAAAAATAGTACTTTGAAAAATTGTGATAAGTGAAACTATGCCCAATGACTACAGATGCTTTTTAGCTATTGATTTAGAGTCTGTTTTAATCGGAAAAATCGAAGAAATTCAAAAAGAGTTTAAACAAACAACTAATAATATAAAGTATGTAGAAAAAGAAAACCTGCATTTTACTCTTAAATTCTTTGGAAATATAAATAAGAATAAAATTAACAATATAACTGAGGCTACTAATAAAGTTTTAGCCAATATTAAAACTGACACTACCAATAATCCAAAAGAAACCCAATTAACCCTTAAAGGAATTGGAACATTTCCCAATAAAAATTATATGAAAATTTTGTGGATAGGTACTGAAAATAACAGATTTCTTAATAATTTACAAAAAGAGTTAGATTTAGAATTTGAAAAATTAGGATTTAAAATGGAAAAAAACTTCAAAACACATTTAACCATTGGAAGAATAAGAAATCTAAAGAATAAAAAAGAATTCAAATCAAAGATAGAAGAGTTAAAAAATATTAAAATTGGGACAATGAGCATCTCTAAAATTTCTTTCAAAATGAGTGAATTAACTCCAACTGGACCGATTTATTCTAATATTAAAGTTTTTAATTTTAATTCGTGATTATATCATTATATTCTTATAATTGATTATTATATTTTTAAAACATATTTATATTATATAATTTGCATTAATTGTTTATTTAATATGAGAACCTATTCAAATTTTATTTATTTTTATATTTAATTAATTTATACAAATTTAAATAAATATAATTTTTATATAAATATAGTATATTGATAAAATTATTTTAAAATTATTAAATTCATATAAAAATTATTAAATATTAAATTTAAATTATTTATTAAAATATATTAAAATTATATTTAAAATAGTTTTAAACTTGTTAAAAGTATATTAAAATTATATTTAAAATAGTTTTAAACTTGTTAAAAGTATATTAAAATTATATTTAAAATAGTTTTAAACTTGTTAAAAGTATATTAAAATTATATTTAAAATAGTTTTAAACTTGT
>Ga0082212_10001740_pt1 | contig 32003 bp, 26 predicted proteins | sample TergutNt197P3_FD_71548 | JGI IMG/M metagenome (GOLD analysis project Ga0082212, IMG submission 71548) | Neocapritermes taracua P3 segment gut microbial communities from Petit-Saut dam, French Guiana - Nt197 P3 | ecosystem: Host-associated > Arthropoda: Insects > Digestive system > Gut ...
CGTATGTATTGTAGTAATGCCTCACGATTTCGTTTTGTTTGCCAGGGAGTTCCTTCCTGAGAGCGGCGCAAAAAGAGTTCCTGTTCGCAGGCGTATTGAACACCGATGCATCCATAAACCAATGCGCACCATGCGCCATGCACATCACGTTGGATACGGCGGTACGTATGGCCACCTCAATCCGCTCAATCGCATCAAGTGTTAACAGTCTGAGCTTCCTATCAAATATATATGCATCCCAGATGTGATTATATGTTACTCCGGCGTTAAAGCGTTGGGTTTGATTATCAAAATAGTGTTTGCCGTACCCCATAAAACGGTAATATCCGACAGTTGCAATATGCCTTTCCGCGCGCTGCACGTCTTCTATTGCCAGACCGCGCGCCTGCATCAGGGCAACAAGATCGCTCGGGGTACAGGGAGGTTTTGTGAAAGGGGATATCGGCATGAAACGGCTCAAGGTAAAAAAAAAGCCGCGTTGATATTCGCATCCTCCAAAGAAGGCTAGGCGCAACGCGGACTGATATTTTCAGTATACCTGCATGTTTGGAAAAGTCAACAGGTTTTGTTCTGCCAACACCCGTAGAGCGAGTGCCTTGGCTTTTTCACCCGCCTGCATCCGGGTCAAGCCATAGGCCAGTACGCCCGGCAATTCGGGGATTTCCGCAATCCAGCGCCCGTCTGCTTCCTGCTCAAATTCCAGTATAAAGTCCATAGCGAGCCCCTGTATCCGGCAGAATAGTGTTTTCCCCGCGTAAAGGCAAGGTATGGCCAAAGGCCTCTTCCAATATATTACAATGCATTCTCCGCGCGGCGCAAGCGGGCATTCAACACTCGTTCAGCAGGCGAAAATACTCAGTGCGTGACATATTTGCCGTGCGCAAAAGTCCGCTGATAATGCCAGGGTCAATTTCTTCATAATGCAGGGATAATCACAGGCCTGAGCACGTCAGTCTTTTCATACACCCTATGGCTGGAAGCTTGGCGGACAAACAAAAAACCCGCCCGCGTAAAAACGCATTCGAGCTTTTGCCAATGCTGCGGGGTTATGCGCGGCACTCAGCACGCCCAACGGACGGAGCATGATACGACTCTGCGGCATTCGCTACGGAGCGAATTTTTTCTTTGCTGTATCCTGCGTCGCGTAAAACTTCTTCCAGTGTTCCACGGCTGCGGCAGGATTCAATAAACAGGTTCAAGGCTTCTTCCAGATTCTCCCGTGCACGCTCAAAGCTCTCGCCCTGCGTGCTGACATCCAGGCTTGGGCACGAGGCAATCCAGTATTTACCAGACGGTTTAAACGTGATTTCTACAGGCATCATACTGATCGATTCCTCCCCCGCTTTTCCATACTGCTTATGGCGTAAGCTGTAACACCCCGGCAAGCTTTTGTCAAATCAAGGGTCGCTTGAACGTAGTCGTTCCTTTGCCAAAGCGACTCTCTTATGGCCCTGGGGTGGACGCGCCATAAACACCTCCTGGTACGAATAGGAATGGACGGGCTGAAAGAGCCATGGAAAAAAAGCGCCTTGACAGGAGCTTCTTTCCTCATACATCATAGCCCTATAAGGGAACGAGTATGCTGCCATCGGAACGTGTACATGTCCACCGCGAAAAAATTCTAGAAATCATGGAGCGTTACCCCATGATTTCCAACTTGCGCCTTGTCGGTTCTGTGGCTCGTGGCGAAGATACCGAAGGCAGTGATATAGATTTTTTTGATGCCAGAGCCATATGAGCGACGCAGATCTGCACATATGCAAGCTCCTTTCAAGAGGAGCTTCCCAAACTCATGGCTTCCATAGAGCCTTTCCTGTCCAACAAGTTGCAGCCTCCCCGCGTGCCGTGAGCTTGCCGACATAACAATAGGCTATCCGCGCGGCGCAAGCGGGCGGCGCGGCAATTCCAGGAGAGAGGCGGGTTGCCGTGGAGCGTGCCGGTTATGGGAAAGCCCGGCGGGGTTTCGTCAATACCTCGCGGAGATATTCCAAGGTATCCGCATATCTACCTCAGTTGGTTGACAAAGGCCTGAATTGAGTTAAGTCTTATTCCAGAAAACTATCCACAGCTTTGGGAGTTGATCATGCGCACCGTCGGAAACTCCACGATTCCCCAAATTACTTTTTCGGCATCAGCCGAATCGCTTGTTATGGGAGCTTGCTTCAATGACGAAATGAGCCGCTTTTCCGGTGGCGGCCATGTTCCCAAAGGAGTCTATTATTTCAAAACTCATCAGGAAGCCAATCAATTCGATCTGGATTGCCTGGCAAAAAAAATGGCAAAAATGGCGGTAAAACGCGCCTGTTCATGAACATGAATGAAAAACAACCCGCCAGACATGCCACACTGGATGACTGTAAATTCATTATCCAGGCGCTTAATGACAAAGGTGCTGACTATCTGCTGATCGGCGGGTATGCGCTGTATGCGCATGGTTATCACCGTGGTACAGTTGATATAGATTTGCTTGTGCCGGCAACGCGTGCGGCCGGGGTCAAGGTATGCGAAGCGTTGCTGCTTTTACCCGACCGCGCTGCAAAAGACATTGATTTGGCGTGGTTTGAAGAGGGGGATACTATCCGTGTTGCCGATGCTTTTGTAGTGGATATCCTTTTTAACGCGTGCGGCGAAACTTACGAAACATTAAGCAAATATGCAGAAACAATAGACGTTGACGGCATTCCTATTCGTACGGTTAACCTTGAAGGACTCCTGCTGACAAAAAAAACTCTCCGGGATAAAGATGTGTCCGATCGCATCATCCTGGAACGAGCGTTGGAAGTATATCGTCAAGAAGCCTCTGCAGTGCAGGGCAAGGAACCTTCCTCATAGGGCAGACTGTTCCGTCACAAAAATCATGAAAGAAGCCGGGTATGAACCTGTATCGCTCCTGCGGGCATACGCAGAGGGCCGAACGGACCCTGCACTACGAAACACCTGACGCCCGACGCGCGGCGCGGCATTGCAACACTCTCTTGACCTTGTCGTCATGTGTAGTCATAGTGGCGACAAGAGATGGAGGTAACACAGCATGCCCCAGACGCAAAGCCTATCCAAAAACGCAGTGAGTGTGAGGCTTTCGCCGGAAGTGCGAACCAGGTTGCATGAACTGGCGGAAGTCCGGCGAAGCTCCGCAAGCTCACTGGTTGTACAGGCTGTCACGAGTTTTCTTGACCGGGAAGAAAAACGTGAGGCGATCCGGCGGCAATGCATCGCGGCGCATGAAGAATATATGCGGACGGGACTGCATGTGACAGGTGATGAAGTGGACGCTTGGGTTGATCAGCTTCTCAAGGGTGAAAAGACGGAATTGCCGGAATGCCACGCTTGATCTGGACGCCCCGCGCTGCTGCCGACCTCGAAAGCGCGTATGCCTTCCTTGCGGAGAAAAACGGGGAAGCAGCGGTCAAGGCTGCGGACACCATCCGTAAGGGAGTAAATGTCCTGAAACAGTTTCCTCATGCCGGTCGGCCTGCGGAGGATTTGGAGCCCGAGCACCGCGAATTGCTTGTTCCCTTCGGCAGTTCCGGTTATGCGGTCTTTTATGAAGTCTGTCATGATGCCGTGCATATTTTGGCGGTAAAACACCAGAAAGAAGCCGGGTATTAGCCTGTAGCTCTCCGGTAGGTATACGCATGCAAACGAAACGGATCATCGTGGGCGTCAGCGGGGCAAGCGGCATGCCCGTGGCCGTGCATCTGCTGGAAGCCCTGCGGACCTTCCCGGAATGGGAAACGCACCTCATCCTTTCCAAGGGGGCCGAGCGGACCCTGCGCCATGAAACGGACCTGACGCCCGACGCCCTGCGCGCCCTGGCGGACTTCAGCCATGATCCCGAAGATACCGGCGCGGCCGTTGCCAGCGGAACATTCAGGACAGAGGGCATGATCGTTGTGCCGTGCAGCATGAAGAGCCTTGCGGGCATCGCCTGCGGCTACGCGGACAACCTGCTCCTGCGCGCGGCGGACGTGTGCCTGAAGGAACGCCGTACCCTGGTGCTGGCGGCGCGCGAAACGCCCCTGCATGCCGGGCAGCTCGCGAACATGCGGCGTCTTGCCCTGATGGGGGCAGTGATCATGCCCCTGATGCTGAGTTTTTATTCGCGCCCCCGCACCCTTGAGGACATGACGCGGCACATGGCGGGCAAGATCCTGGATGTCTTCGGCCTGGAAATACCCGGCTTTGCGCGCTGGGGCGGCGGGGAATAGCATGTCCGATATCCGGGTCATAGAGGTCGAAAGCGCCGGGCAGATGGACGTATTTCTGGATCTGCCCGGAGCGGTGCACCAGGCGCATCCGCTCTGGGTGCCGCCGATCAGGTCGCAGGAGCGGGATCTGCTCACGCCGGGCCGGCATCCCTTCTGGGAGGACGCTGAAGGCGCTCTTTTCCTTGTCCTGCGCAATGATACGCCCGTGGGACGCATCGCGGCCTTTGCGGATCGCAAGGCCAACGCCCATGCGGGGCAGACCATCGGCGCCTGGGGCTTTTTTGCATGCCGCGACGATATGCCCGCGGCGCACGCGCTCTTTGATGCCGTGCGCCAGTGGCACACCGCCAGGGACGCGGACTTTCTGCGCGGCCCCCTCAATCCCTCCACCAACTACACCTGCGCCATGCTCGTTTCCGGCTTCGACAAGCCGCCCTGCATCATGATGCCCTGGAATCCCCCCTATTATCCCGTGCTGGCGGAGTCCTGGGACATGCGCAAGGAACAGGACCTGTTCGCCTACCTGTTCACGCGCAAGGTCATGGACATGTCGGACCTGATCCGCAAGGAACTCGCCCTGGTGAAAGATCGCAACGAGTTCAGCGTCCGTCTTTCCTCCAGGGCCACGCTGGAGGCCGACATCGCCCTGATGCTCGATATCTACGGCGCAAGCTGGGCCGACAACTGGGGCTTCTGCCCGATTTCCGAGGCGGAAACCGCGCGCCATATCGCGGAACTGAAAAGAGCGCTCGACCCCGAACTCTTCGCCCTCTTTTACCACAAGGGCGAACCCGCAGGCGGCATGCTGGCCCTGCCCGACTTGAATCCCCTGTTCAAGGCGCTCAACGGTTCCTTCGGGATCAGCACGCCCTGGCATCTGCTGCGCACCCGCGCCGAGGTCGCCAGGGGCTGCCGCCTGCTGCTCTTCGGGGTCAAGCCGCAATACCGCATGATGGGCCTGCCGCTTCTGGTGCTGGACGTCATGTTCGACTGCGGACGCAAGCGCCCCGGCCTGCAATGGGTGGAAGCGTCCTGGGCGCTGGAGGACAATGACCAGATCAACCAGTTGATCGAGGATTTCGGCGGCGTGCTCGACAAGCGCTACCGCATCTACCGCCGGGAGCTGCGCGATGGATGAGGGGCTGCCGCAACGCATCCTGCTCACCGGGGGCACGGGTTTCGTGGGACGCCACCTGGCGCGGGCGCTTGCCGGGCGGACGGATCTTTCCTGCCTGCTCCGCGCCTCGTCGCGCGCAGATCTCCTGCCGCCGGGCACGCGTATTTTCCGGGCGGACATTGCCGCCGGGCAGGGCCTGGATGCCGCGATGGAAGGACAGGATTGCCTCATCCACCTGGCGGCCACGCTCTTTTCCACCTCCTGGCGAAACTACCTGGATGACGCCGCCCTGCTGGCGGGCCGGCTTGGGGTTGCTGCGCGCCGCGCTGGAATCGGCCGCATCGTGGTGGTGTCGAGTCTGGCGGCCACCGGCCCCTGCGCCCGCAGTCCCGGCGTGTCGGACGAGACCCCCCCCGCGCCCGTTTCCGCCTACGGCTGGTCAAAATACCTGGCGGAACTGATCGTTGCCGGGCAGGTCGAAGCTTCGGCCCGTCTTGTCGTGCTGCGCCCGCCCATCATCTACGGGCCGGGCGACAGGGGGCTTCTGCCCTGTTTCCGGGCCGCGAAACTCGGCCTGGTTACGGCGCCCGGCGGGGAGTTTCCTGTTTCCGCCGTGCATGTCCGGGACGCGGTGCAGGGCGTCGTGTGCTGCCTCAAGCCCGAGGCGCGGGGCGTCTACCATATCAACGACGGCGCGGAACACAGCATGGCGTCGCTGGGGCTTGCCATGGCCGCCGCCCTGGGCCGCAAGGCGCGGGTACTGCGCGTGCCGCGCCCGCTCCTGGCGGCCTCGGCCGCGTTGGCGGGCCTTGCCGCGCGCTGCGGCCTGCCGCCGGGATCCTGGAACATGGACAAGTACCGCGAAGCCCGCGCCGAAGGCTGGCTGTGCTCTGCCGCGCGCATCACGGCGGAACTCGGCTACGCGCCGTCCATGCCCCTGCGGGAAGGCATGGCGGATGCCGTCGCGGGTTACCAAGAACTCGGCTGGCTGTGATCATGAACGTCATCCTGCAAAATATCTCCAAGGCCCTGGGTGGACGGGATATTTTCAACGATTTTTCCCTGGACCTGGAAGACGGCGTGCGCCTGTGCCTGTGCGGCGCGAACGGCGCCGGCAAATCCACGCTGTTGCGCATGCTGGCCGGGCAGGAAGCGCCGGATGCCGGCAAGGTGATCCTGCCGCGCGGATGCCGCCTGGGGTACGTGGAGCAGGATTTGGACGCCGCAACGCTGGATCGCCGCCTGCTGGAATGGGTGCTGGACGCGCTGCCGGATTGGAACGCATTCTGGCGGGACTGGGAACGGGCGGCAGCGGACCGGGACAGCGCGGCCATGCTGCGCCTGACGGATCGCCAGCAGGAACTGGAGGCGCGCTACGGCTACAATCCCGAACAACGGGCCCGCGAAGTGCTCACCGGGCTCGGCTTTACGGAGCGCCGCCTCGGCCGTTGCCTGGGGCAGCTTTCCGGCGGCTGGCGGGAACGCGCAAAGCTGGCGCGCGTGCTGACCGCCGGCGCGGACGTGCTGCTGCTCGATGAACCCACGAACCACCTGGATATCGAAGCGGTGGAATGGCTGGAATCCTTTCTGCTCGACTTTCAGGGAGTGCTGATCTTCGTGGCGCACGACCGCATCTTCATGGACAAGATAGGCACGCACATTCTCTACCTGGGCGCTTCCCGGCCGCTGTTCCGCAAGGGCAGCTTCACGCGCTTTCTTGCCATGCAGGAAGAGCTGGAAGCCCAGCGGGAACGGGAAAGCAAGCGCCTGAACGAAGAGATTCAACGGAAACTGGCCTTTGTCGAGCGCTTCCGCGCCAAGGCCACCAAGGCGCGCCAGGCGGCGTCACGCCAGAAGATGGCAAAAAAACTGGAAAAGGAACTGGAACATGTGCAGCCGGAGCAGCGCCGCAAAGAATTGAACTTTCAGTGGCCGGAGCCGGCCCGGACGGAAAAGCTCATCCTCAGCGCGGCGGACATGGAATACCGCTTCCCGGACGGAGGCGGCAAATGGCCGCCCCTGTCGTTCAATCTGTACCGGGGCCAGCGCATTGCCCTGGTGGGCCGCAACGGCTGCGGCAAATCCGTGCTGCTGCGGGTGATCGCCGGGCTTCGGGAACGCAGCGGCGGGTCTTTGAGCCTGGGATCGCTGGTGCGCCTCGGCTATTTCAGCCAGCACCAGATGGAAACCCTGCGCGGCCAGGGCACGGTGCTCGGCGAAATCCGGCGCTTGAGCGACCCGCGCACGAATGAAGAAGAACTCATGAGCGTGCTGGGGCTTTTCTTGCTGGGGCAAAGCTTTTTCGAGCGCAGGGTGGACACCCTTTCCGGCGGGGAAAAAAGCCGCCTGATCCTGGCCGGCCTGTTTTTGGCGCGCTGCAATTTTCTGGTCCTGGACGAGCCCACCAACCACCTGGACCTGGAAAGCCGCGAAGCGCTGATTTCCGCCCTGGAGGCCTTTGAAGGCGCCCTGCTCATGGTGGCGCACGACCGCTGGCTGCTTTCGGCGGTTGCCGAAGAGGTCTGGCTGCTGAACGAGCAGGGGATCACCGTCTATGAAGACGGCTTTGCGCAGTACGACGAAGCGCGCCGGGCCGCGCGCGACGCGCACCAAAAGCCGGAGGCGGCATCCCCGCGCGACGAACAGCGCCGCGTAAAGCGCGAGGAAGCGGAAAAACGCAATGCGCTCTCCCGGACAATGCGCCCCATGCAGGAAGAATATGACCGGCTGGAGCGGGAGTTGGAGGCGCTTTTTACGGAACAGCATGCAGTGGAAGGCAGTCTGGCCGACCCGGAGGTCTATGCCGATGCGTCCCGGTCCAATGACTTGCTGCGGCGTTTTGCCGCAATGAAAGAGCTCAGCGAGCGGATCGTGGCGCGCATGAGCGCGCTGGAGGCGGAGCTTGCGCGGGTGCAATCGGCATGAAGAGGTGGAATATGCGACTGTATGCCGCCCTATGCGTTCTTGCCTGCGGCCTGTGCCTGCTGGCCGCCTGCGTGGCCAAGCAGCCGCGCGGAACGGCCTCCACGGGCACAATCTACCAGGAAGGCGACCTGATCATAGATGCGGCCGGCGCGTTCGCCACGGACGCGGCCGGCAAGCCCGCCAACGGTCTTTTGCGCCTGTACCACCCGAACGGGCGGACGCACTGGGAAACACACTGGGCCAACGGCAAGTTGCACGGCATCTCGAAACGCTATTACGAAAACGGACAGGTGGAAAACGAAACGCCCTGGGTGGACGGGCAGCCCTCCGGCATGGTCAGGACCTATCATCCCAACGGGCAAGCTCATTACGAAGCGCCCCACGTCGAGGGAAAAAAACAGGGGACGGCAAAACTCTACGACGAAGAGGGCCGCCTGCGGGTGGAGACCCCCTTTGTGCAGGGCAAGGAACACGGCATGGAAAAACGCTACGGCGCGGACGGCAAACTCCTTGAGCAGGTCCGCTACGAGCGCGGCAGACACATGCCGCCCACGAAGGAGGCCGTCCCGGAGGAGCGGGCGGAACGCGCCCGGCCCCCGGCCGCCAAAAGCTACCAGGAACACGAAATCGTTCTTGACCGGACGACATGGACGGCCGTGGACGGCGCGGGCAGGCCCCTGACCGGCACGTCCCGGCATGCGTTTCCCGGCGGAGGCGCCAGGGAGGAATACACCTGGCTGAACGGCAAACGGCACGGCCTTGCGAAAACCTATTACGAAAGCGGGGGGGTGGAAAATGAAATCCCCTTTGTCCACGGGAAGGAACAGGGCCTGTGGAAGCGCTATCATCCGAACGGGCGGACGATGATGGAAAGCCCCTATGTCAGCGGCAAGGCGCACGGCGTCATGAAGATCTATTACGAAAGCGGCGTGCTCGGCGGGGAAATCCCCTGGCTGCGCGGCAAGGAACAGGGGATGGCAAGAACCTATTATGAAAACGGCCGCCTGCTGGAGGAAAAACCCTTTCTTGACGGCCAGGCGCACGGCACGGTGAACTTCTACGATGCAAACGGCGTGCTGAAGAAGCAGAAGCGCTATGTGCACGGGCAGGAAGTGCCGGATTAAGCGCCTAGTCTTCTGTCGGCCTTGCGCCTGTCAAGGCTTTGCCTCCTGTCGGCATTGTTTTTTCGCCTTTCTTCCTTGCGCCGTTCCCTGGCCGGTTTTTGGTTGAACAGATAATGCCGCAGTACGCGCAAAACATCGTCGAAATCCAACGGTTTCCCTAAATGATCGTTCATGCCGGCAAGCAGGCAGTTTTCAACGTCTTCCTTGAACACATTCGCGGTCATCGCGATGATGGGGACCGTTTGCGCGTATTCATCATCGAGCGCGCGGATGGCGCGCGTTGCATCATAGCCGTCCATGACCGGCATTTGCAGATCCATAAAGACAATATTGTACTTGTCCGGGTTTTCGCTGAACATGCGCACGCCCTCGGCGCCGTTCTCCGCGCAGTCCACTTCAACCAGCGTCGGCTCAAGCAGAGCCATGACGATCTCGCGGTTTATCTCCACATCCTCAACCAACAGCACGCGGTATCCCCAAAGACGGTCTATTTTTTTGCTTTTTTCCTTGTTCCCCTCATTCAGCAAATCAACGCCGAAAGCCGTATTGATGCACTCAATAAAAGCCGACGGGAAAATGGGCTTCGGCAAAAAGGTATCTATGCCCGCGCCCCTGGCTTCCTCCGCGATTTCCTGCCATTCGACCGATGAGGTCATGAGAATGACGACCGCATCGGCATGTATTGCCCGTATGCGGCGCGAAAGCTCTATGCCGTTGACGCCGGGCATCTTCCAGGCGACAAAATACATATCATAGGTCTTGCCGCTTTCAAGCAGTGCAAGCGCATTTTCGCCGTTTGCGGCCTTATCGCAGAAAATGTTGAAACGCATTGCTATATCGACAAAATATTCCCGTACATCGTCATCACCGTCAACGATGAGAACCCGGAGATTGTCCACATCAATGGTATCGGCGGAGATCAAACCCTCCTCCGCTTCGTCGTCCGACTTGCCGCAGAGGATTGTTACAGTAAACGTCGACCCCTCGCCGAGCGCGGAAGATACCGTGATGCCGCCGCCCATCAACTCGATAATGCGTTTCGATATGGCAAGGCCAAGCCCGGTTCCGCCGAATTTGCGCGTTGTGCTGCTTTCGGCCTGCTCGAATGGGCTGAACAAGCGGGCTTGCTGTTCCGCGTCGAGTCCCAGGCCTGTATCTATGATGTCAAATCGTATCCCGCAGGTTTTGTTGTCATCCTTGAACAAGGTCGCGTTCAGACTTATCGTGCCATGCTCCGGCGTGAATTTCACGGCGTTGGACAACAGGTTCGTCATGACCTGCGCCAGCCGCTGATCATCGCATATCAATTTGTTCGGGATATTTTCGTCGATGTACACAGCGAGTTTCTGATGCTTCTCGACCACGCGGAAATTGATGATATTGACGACGCTTTTGAGCAGTTCTTCAAATATGAAAGGCGCGGGATGCAGTTCAAACTTGTCTGCTTCGATTTTTGACATATCCAATATATCGTTGATAACGCTCAGCAGATGGTTTGACGCTTCTCCTATCCGCCCCAGCGCGTAATCTTTTCTTTCAATACTGTGCGCTGATTTGGCGATATTGGTCATCCCTATGATCGCGTTCATCGGCGTTCGTATCTCGTGGCTCATATTGGATAAAAAGGTGGATTTTGCCTGGCTTGCAGCTTCCGCATCCGCTTTTTGTCTTGCCAACTGTTCCAACTGGGTAATATCTTGAATCACCTCGATAAAGCCTTCAATTTTACCATGCAGGTCCTTGATCTCTTCAACATCGACCTTGTAGGACGCGCCTTCATATGTAAAAAATGTCTGTTGCAAACCCTGTCGTGCGCAAACGATGGCGCATTTATCGGTACCGCAAATGCTGACGCCCCAATTGCTGCAATGCAAGCCGCAAATATCTTCACGCTTCTTGCCGATCATTTTCTCCAGATTTGAATTGATAAAAGCCCATTTCATATCCGTGTCTTGAACAGAGATAGGAAAGGGGATAGCATCAAGAATAGCGCCATACCAGTGAGCCATCGCTTCAAATTTTTCTGATTCGCTGTGTATCTCTTGGAGCATCTCATGGCGCTCTCGTAAAAGACCGTCCAGTTGTGTGGTCAGAGTGTTGAACCACCTGGCTAACTCTCCGATTTCATCTTTCTGGTGATCGGGAATTTTTTCGCTGAGATCTGCCCGGTTTTCGGCGATATCCTGTATCTTTGTCTTGACCATGTCCAATGGGTGTGAAACCAGCTTGCGCAGTAATTGCAAAAGAGCGAAAGTCGGCACAACGACCATGCCTGCCATCATAAGGGCTAAAATAATTGAAGCCGTATTTGCAAGTATGGATACGGTCGCGGTATCCATTGCACAGACTATAACCCCGACCTGCTTCTTCTGAAAATCGATAAGGGGATGTACCGCATAATTCATGGAACCATTGTCTTGAAAAAAAGTTTCGGGAGTGTTTTTACCGATCAGTAACAACCCGGGTGTGATGAGCGATTCGACTGAAGCGTCCTTGGCCTTGATGACCCGTATAAAATCCTCACCCTTTGGCGGATATTTTTCCGGATTGTTCAATTCCGGGGAAATTTCAGTCAATTCCTTGTTTGCGTAAAGAGCAACATAGACTTTACCTTCCTTGGTCACCGCATCCAAAATAGGATTGAACTGTTGCAGAACCTCCGCAGAACCAAGCAGCCTGTCGTCGTCGGTGCCGAATACACCGTCGCCGCCGGGATCAATGACCGGGATCACGCCGCGTATGGCGAATCCTCCGCTGCCCGCCTCAAGCCCCAGCGTCGGTTTGCCCGTATCAAGAGTGCGCATGACTGTAAGCCTGTATGAGCGAAGGTCGTCGGAAACATCATTCCCTTTGCCGTCGTTTCCGGTTCCTTGCTCTCCGGTAGCCGGTTTGCGCCACAGGCGGACCAAACTCAGTCCGTTCGGCAGGTGCAAATGCAACTCAATCTTTTTGCCCGCGGATTTTTCGTAAATGTCCAGCACCGGTTTCAGTTCTTTACGTAAATATGTACGAGCCTCCTGATACTCCGGATCTACTGGGTCCGGATTGCCTCTGTTGAAGGCGTTATCGCTCCTTAACGCAATTTTATAGGCCTCTATTACCGATGGCAAGCGCACGAATAGCGCCGCCTCATTCACGGATTTTTGCGCGCTTGCGTCAATTTGGCTCAATATGAATTCTATGCGATTTTCCAGCACATCCTTGACGTGTTCTTCGCGCAGTCTGTCAAAAGATGAATCGATCACAGCAAAGCTGATCCAGCCAAAACATACGACAATTATCGCTTGCGGAATAGTCAATTTCCAGACAAGTTTCACTTGAATACCCATCCCTTTCTGTAAATTACACAAAGTGGAACGAAACCTGTGCAAGCCTTTGCTTGCGCTCTATGATTGCCTGGTGCAGAAAGTATTTGTATCAAGCCGGCCGGGTATATTGCACATGCTTCTCTTCAAAATACCGCACTGCCTTGGCGGGTTTCTGCTTGCCCCGAAGAAAGCTTCTCACTTTCCCCATCAACTCTTCCTTGCTGGAGAGGCGGCGTGTTCGCAGGGTGTTGTTCTTTGGAGCATTTTTCGCTTGAGCTTGTCGCTTAACGGCTGGCGAAGCCCGCCTACGCCAAGCTCGCGGGCGGCACTTCACTTCGTTTCGCGCCGCCAGAGCATTGCATCATGATAGATAGTTTCAATGACGAAATGCTCTAAATCCTGATTCAGAAGCTCGCCGGGATTGGGTTCCCGACTCCAAGCGTAAAGATAAAATAGTTGCATGGAGTATAATACGGTAAAAAAATTGCCACAAGGGCAATCTCAGGGCAATCTCCCGATTTTTCAGGGCGATCGCATGAAACCTGTAATACTCTTAAATAGCAGGAAAAATTTTGGAAACACATTTTCGATCACCCCGCACTCCCTGGCGGCCTGGCTTGATCTGCTCCACAGTACAGGCTACTCTCGATCCCGCATGATCCCACTGCAAACCGAGGCCCCTATGCTCATTCGTTGTCCGGAATGCGGTTTTGAGCGCGAACTCAACACCTCGCAAATACCTGATGCCGCCGTCATGGCGACCTGTCCTCAATGCCGCCGCCGTTTTCGCTTCCGCAACGATCCTACGGGCGCGAACGCTGCGCAAGCCCCTCAAACTCCTGCGCCTCCGGCCGCCGGTCCCGAAGAAGACGATCCCCTGCCTCCCGGCGCGATCACCCTTGCCGGAAAACATTCCCGGCCGGCCCAGCACCCGCCCCGAGCCAAACCGGAACGGGACGCCACAGAGGACGATGCCGCAAAAGACGACGCTCGCCCGACTTCCCGCTCTGAACCGGCCTCCTCCCGGCCCGACGCCGAAAACCAGCGCTCCCTGTTCACGGGGTCCGGCACAAGCGATCTCGCGTGGGAAACCGCGCCGCCCAGCCGCCTGCCCATGGCGCTCTACCAGACCATCCTTCAGGTGCTGTTCGCCGCGCCGGCTTTTTTCACCCGAGTGGGCACGTCCGGCGCCTCCCTGTTGCGGCCGAGCATCTTCTATGCGCTGATCGGCACCTTGCAAAGCGTGGTGCAGCACTTTTGGCTGATCGCCCGCCTGAATGAACTGGCTTCCCTGCAGGACCCCAATATGCAGGTCGCGCTCGATGCCATGGCCCAAAACCTGAGTCTGCCCATGTTGCTCATTTCCATGCCGCTCGTGCTCCTGATCGTGCTGGTGTTCTATGCCGGGCTGTTTCACCTGATGATCCGCCTCGTGCAACCCAATCGGGCCAAATTCTCCACCACCCTGCGGGTTGTGGCTTACAGCGCCGCGCCCGGCGTATTGTGCATCGTGCCGGTTGTGGGAACCTATGTCGCGTCGATCTGGTTCGCCTTCTGCTGCTTCGTGGGCTGCAAATACGCCCTGAGCCTCGAATGGAAGCGCACGGTCATGGCCATGCTGCCTCTCTATGTGCTGCTCCTGGCCTTCAGCCTGCACGTCAACAAAATGCTCATGAGCATGGTGCAGTGACGCGCCAAAGAGACCTCTCGGTCCCGATGCCCGCGCCGCGCCGGGAGTGGTGGAAACCTTCATGACGCAACAGGCCTCCGTCAATCTGCGCTTGCCGGTGTACGGCATGCACTGCGCAGCCTGCTCCAGCCGGGTGGAACACCTCGTGGCCGGACTGCCCGGCGTGTCCACGGCCTCGGTCAATCTGATCACGGGAGAACTTGATGTAACATTCGATCCGGCACAAATCCGCCTGCCGGACATGGCCGAACGCGTGGCCAGGGCCGGATTCAGCCTGGAATTGCCGTCTCGCGATCTGGAATGCTCCATGCAGGACATGCGTTACGAGACCGTGCTCCGCTGGAAGCGGCACAATCTGGAGCAGGCCGAGAACCTGCGCCAACGCTGGCGCGAAGTGCGCGTTTGCCTGACGTTCGCGGCCGCGCTGCTGCTGTTTGCCATGGGGCACATGCTGGGGCTGCCCCTGCCGGAAGCGCTTGACCCGCACCACCACCCCCTGCGCTTTGCCCTGATCCAGCTTGGTTTGTGCCTGCCGGTGGCGTGGTCGGGCAGACATTTCTACACCGTGGGCATTCCGGCTCTTGTGCGGCGCGTTCCCAACATGGACAGTCTGGTGGCCCTGGGCGCCGGCGCATCCCTGCTTTACAGCCTGTGGAACACGATGGGGATATGCCTCGCGCCCGCATCGGATTTGGCCGAAGTCACGGATTTGTACTACGAATCGGCGGCTGTGCTCATCGCTTTGGTGTCTCTGGGCAAATTCCTCGAACTGCGCTCACGCGCCCGCACCTCGGCCGCGATCAAGGGATTGCTTGATCTCGCCCCGGAAACGGCCGTACTGCTGCGGGACGGCCGCCTGGACGGCGAACGGGTATCCGTGCCCGTGGCGGCAGTCCGGCCCGGCGACCTGCTTCTGGTGCGGCCGGGTGAACGCGTCCCCGTGGACGGCGTACTGGAGGAAGGTGCATCCAGCCTGGACGAATCCATGCTCACCGGCGAAAGCCTGCCTGTGGATAAAAAAGCGGGCGACAAGGTCGTCGGCGGCGCCATGAATGTGCAGGGCGCGTTCGCGTTGCGCGCGGAACGGGTGGGCGCGGATATGGTCCTGGCCCGCATCGTCGACCTGGTGCACACCGCCCAAGGCTCCAAAGCGCCCATTGCCGGTCTGGCTGATCGGATCAGCCTGCACTTTGTGCCCGCCGTCATGGCTGTGGCTTTGGTTTCAAGCCTGGTCTGGCTGCTGTCCGGGGCGGAACCGGGCTTTGCCTTGCGCATCTTTGTGGCTGTCCTGGTTATTGCCTGTCCCTGCGCCATGGGTTTGGCCACTCCGGTTTCGATCGTGGTGGGCACAGGCCGGGGCGCGCAACTGGGCGTATTGTTCAAGAACGGCCACGCTGTCGAGCGCGGCGCCGGCCTGCGGGCCATCGTGCTGGACAAGACCGGCACCCTGACTCTGGGCCGGCCGGAGCTTGCCGGCATCACCCTCTTGCCCGGCGACTGGCCGCATTGCGCCGCGATCCCGGCCGATGCGGATCGCAGCGATCTGGCTCTTTGCCTTGCCGCTTCTCTGGAGGCTTTTTCCGAGCATCCTCTGGCCCAGGCCGTGCTGCACGCGGCGGCAGCGCGCGATCTCACGCCCTGGCCTGTTTCGGATTTCATGGCCTTGCCCGGCCAAGGCGTGCAAGCCCGCCTGCATACGCAAGAAGGCGCGCCCTTGTTCCGGATCGGCAGCCCGGCCCTGGTTCACAGTGTGAGCGCCATCAGCCCGGCCCTGCGCGATATACTCGATGAACTCGCCGCCCAGGGGCAGACGCCGCTCATTCTGCTGCACGAAACTTCACCCTTGGCTGTTCTGGCCGTGGCCGACACGATCCGGCCGGAAAGCCGCCAAGTGGTAAAACGTCTGCAGACCCTCGGCCTGCGGGTCATGATGCTGACCGGAGACAACGAACGCACGGCCAAGGCCGTGGCCGCCAAGGTGGGCATCAGCGAGGTGCTGGCCGAAGTGTCGCCCGAAGCCAAGGCCGATGCCGTAAGCAAGCTCCAGGCCAGGGGACTGCCCGTGGGTATGGTGGGCGACGGCGTCAACGATGCCCCGGCCCTGGCCGTGGCGGATGTGGGCTTCACCCTGTCCGGCGGCATCGACATCGCGGTGGAAGCCGGCGACGTGGTGCTGATGCGTGGCGGTCTGCACGGGCTGGTCACAGCCCTGGAACTGAGCCGGGCCGTAATCCGCAACGTCCGCCAGAACTTGTTCTGGGCATTCGCGTACAACGTGCTGGGCATTCCGGTGGCGGCGGGCCTGTTGCACGTCTGGGGCGGCCCCACGCTCTCGCCCATGCTGGCCGGCGCGGCCATGGCGCTCAGTTCGATCTCGGTGGTCAGCAATGCGTTGCGGCTGCGGACATTCACGAGTACGGCGACGGACGATGCGTGCCGCGCGTGATCCCCGGACTGCCTGTTCAGCCTGCAAAGCGGATGTACCTGCATGCGGATGCTCTGCATAAATTCGGAACTCGACGACGCCTTCCGGCAACTCGGACACAGCGTCCATTCCGTGCCGTTTCTCCGGCACGGCGTTTTTTCCGTTCAGGACGTTCTGGCCGCATGCCCTTTTGAACCGGAAATGTTCTTGCAACAGGAGCACCTTGGCGCCGTGGTGCTGTTCAGCGATTTGGACAGCCTGTCCTGCATCAAGGCGTTCTGGTCCATCGACACGCACCTGGCTTACTATTGGCAACACTTCTACGGACGGCTTTTCGATCTGTTCTTTACGCCGCACAAGGCCTATATGGAAAAGCTCGCGCCGGAATGGCTCCATCCCGCCATGCGCAGGCTGGCCAAACCCGGCGCGCGAAGGCTGTGGATGCCGCATGCCAAAAGAAACAAGGCGCTGGAATTTGTCGGGCGCATGTCAGACGCCCGTCCGCTGCGCAACAATTTTTGCGCGCTTTTGAAAAAACGCTACAGGCTCGAAGCCCGGCAGGGTCTTTCCCAGCAGGCGATGCTGGACTTGTACGATGCCGCCCGCATCCTGCCCAATGAATCCATAGCCCTTGAAACGAACTTTCGCCTTGTCGAAGGCGCATCGTGCGGCTGCTGCCTGATAAGCCCGGACATAGGCGAAGACCAGGACACGCTGTTCTCTCCCGGCAGGGAACTCTTTGTATACCGGGACGCGTTGGAGCTTGTGGACCGCATTGATGCCTGCCTGCGCGAACCGGCGCTGGCGGAGGCAGTCGGCAAAGCCGCGTGGGCGCGGGTGAGCGCCGAGCATTTGCCCGGCCACAGGGCGCAAAGCGTGTGCGATGCGCTCAAGACAAGCGGCAGGCAGGCCGTGCGCGGCGATGAAGCGGCTGACTGCCTCGCCATGGCCCTGCATTTCATGCGCCTGAACGGCGTGTTCGGAGACGGCGCTTTTCCGGGAACGGAAAAAACCTTCACCAGCGCGCCTCTGCTCTGCACCGTACGCATCTGGGATGCCGCGAAACGCCGCGACATGGAGCGTATCGGCTCTCTGCTCGCGGAAGCGGCAAGCATTATGCACGCGCACAGCGCGCCACGCAAAGACCTGGCCTGGCTTATGGTCGCATGCGGCGGAGCCGCCCTGTTTGCCGGCAATGCCGCACAAAGCCTCTTGTTTTACCAGCGCTACGAAGAGCTTTACGGAAGATCGGCGCGGACGGCTGTGCACACGCCGGTGGAGCTTTGTCTTACCTGGATTGCTGCGCTTGTGGCAGACAAAAAGCTGATCGCGCACGGCTACCAGTCTGTTCCCGGATGCTGTTGCAGCGCCTTTGACATGTGCATGCTGCTCGCCGGTCTGGACCCGCACGGCACTGCCTGGGCACAGGCCTTGCACGATATCGAACACTTCAGGCACAGCATGCCGCATCTGGACCTGATGGCTCTTGCCCGACTGGAACTGAACGCGCCGGATTCCATAGACGCGTCGCTGGCATACATAGAAGGCGCGTTGCGCCTGTGTGATGCCGACCGGGCGCGCTGTGAACTCGCCGCCCTGCTCGAACGCGCACGGCTGCGCGGCATTGTGCCGCAATTGGAGCGCCTGCTGCGCGCGCGCTTTCCCCGCCTTGATCTGCTGGACGAACTGTAGGACGTTGCCATGTTGTATTATATTCAAAGCCCCAGCACGGACCCTCACTTCAATCTCGCCCTTGAGCAGCACGTTTTCGACAATCTGGACCAGCGCCACAGCTATTTCATGCTCTGGCAGAACACGAGCGCCGTCATCGTCGGCAAGCACCAAAACACGATCGCCGAAATCAACGCCGCGTACATCCAGGAACACGAAATCGCCGTCGTCCGCCGCCTGTCCGGCGGCGGGGCGGTCTATCACGACCTCGGCAACCTCAATTTCACCTTCGTCGCCGACGGCACGGATCAGGGCTTTGACTTCTCCGTTTTCTGCAAGCCCGTGGCCCGCGCCCTGGCCTTGCTCGGCGTGCCGGTGGCAATTTCCGGCCGCAACGACATGACCATTGACGGCAAAAAATTTTCCGGCAACGCCCAGTACATGAAACGCGGGCGGGTCATGCACCACGGCACCATACTGTACAACTCCGACCTTGAAGCCATGAGCCGCGCGCTCAACGTGCCGCCGGACAAAATCACGTCCAGGGGCATCAAGTCCATGCCCAGCCGGGTGACCAACATCCAGCCCTACCTGAGGCAGAACCGGCCCATCGCCTGGTTTCGGGACGCGCTGCGCGACTTCATGTTTCAGGAGCATGCCATGCGAACGCACACCCTGACGCCGCACGATCTTGAAGAGGCGCGGCGCTTGCAAAACACGATCTACCTCCAATGGGATTGGAATTACGGCGCTTCCCCGGCTTACAGCATCCGCAAGAAACGCCGCGTGGAGGGCTGCGGCGCGATCGAAGTCTTCATGGATGTCCATGAGGGAAGCATCTCAGGCATCGCCTTCTACGGCGACTACTTCGGCAACGGCGATGCCGCGGAACTGGCCCGGCGGCTTGAGGGCTGCGCCCTGGAAGAAAACGCCCTGCGCCGGACTCTGTCGGATTTGGATATCGGCCTGTATTTCAATAACTGCGACACGGACGGACTCGTATCCCTCCTGCTGTGTTAGCGGCCCCATCCGGGCATTGGGCACATAGCGCGCCATTTTGTTGCACGGCGCGGCGTATGGTGTTTACTTCAGGGCCAATTGTGTCTACAATGGGCGCATCAGGCCTGAAACCCGAATATGACGGGGATGCATCGCCATGACAGCGATTTCCATCATTGCCGGCGTGTATAATGTACGGGAGTACCTGCCGCGCTTCATCCAATCGTTACAGGAACAAACATTCAAAGATTTTGAAGTGTTGTTCGTTGACGACGCCTCCACCGACGACAGCGCCGCCATACTGGAAGCCGCCGCTTCCGGCGACAAACGCTTCAGCCTGCTGCGCCAGGCGCAAAACAGCGGCGTGGGGGCGGCCCGCAACGCGGGCATCCGCGCCGCCCAAGGGGAAACGCTTTGCTTTGCCGACCCCGATGACCTGCTGCCGCCCGAGTCGCTGGAAGTGCGCTATGCCGCCTTCAAAAAGCATAATACCCTTGTCCGGGCCTGCCACAAAGAAATCGCCGCCGACGGGCAACTGCTCAAGCATGAAGCCCGCCCCCCTCTGGCGGAAGTCTGCATCCCCCGGCAAGAGGCCGGCCGGATCGGCGTCACCCCCTTTCTCTGCGCGCACTGGACCTGGCTTTTCCCCACCAACATGCTGCGCCGCTGCAACATCTTCCACGGCGAAAACATGCGCACCGCGGATGACATCTTCATGCTCGCCAAGCTGTTCTTCCACATCCCCAAGCTGATCTGGCTGCCGGATGTCGTCTACCACTGGATGAAACGGCCGGAGTCGCTCTCCACCACCCACTACACCTACGCGCATTATGCCGATTACTTGCACTGTGTTGATGTTTTTTATGAAGAAGCACAGAAAAATCAGGCCATCGGCCTGGGCGACCGCTTTTGCAACGAATACCTGTGGGCCTACCTCGCCCATTGCATCCGGCAAGGCCTGAACGGACAGAGCACGGAAGAGGACGCACACCGGCTGGTAAGCCTTGCCGCCGACATCTGCGGCCGGCACAAAACCTTCACGCGCTTTCCCGAGAATGCGGCCAGGACCGCGCGGCACGTCGGCCTGTTCATGCTGCGCCATGTACTTGAAGACGACAGCCCCCTGATGATCCAGCGCCTGCTGAACGGGCACAACGCCGCACTGGATCGGCACGCGGAACTCCGGTACGGGCCGGTCCGCCAGAACGGCTGGCTTCCGGCCGCCTGCGACAAATACGATTCCCGGCAACGGCTGTTGCGCGTCCGTTACCTGTTCTGCGGCGAACATCCCGAAGAACGCTTCACCCATGCGGGCCGCCCCCTGCAACCGGCCTTCGCCAAAAACAGGCTGGAATACCAGGGCAAGGACTTTAGCGTGTTCGAGCGCATCGTGTGGCTGCCCGTGCCGCCTTGTGAAGACGGGCCGCTGGAAGTCCTCCTGAACGGGCGGGAAGCGGCATCGACGCACACGCCGGCGGCAATACGGCGCGCCTTCACGCCATCTCCGCCCGGCGAAAGCGATCTGCCCGTGGAAGCGCGCTCTCTGCGCGAATTTGCGGCATCCCCCGCAGCCGACCGCTTCAGGGACGTCTGGCTGTTTATCGACAGAGATACGGAAGCCGACGACAACGCCGAACACCTCTACCGCTGGGTGATGCGCCATCATCCGGAAATCAACGCCTGGTTCGTGCTGGCCGAGGATTCTCACGACTGGCCGCGTCTGCAGGCCGAAGGCTTCAAACTGGCAGCGCACGGGAGCATGGAGCACAAAATCCTGTTCATTGTGTGCAAAAACCTGATTTCCAGCCAGATGGACAGGTACATTTTCGCCCTGCTGGAAGAGAAGCATTTTGCGGATCTGCGCGATTGCAGGTTCGTCAGCCTGCAACACGGCGTGACCAAGGAAGACATGTCTTCCTGGCTGAACACCGTGGATATGGACCTCTTTGTCACCGCCACGAAGGAGGAACATCATTCTATTGTTGATGGCGGAACGCGCTATGCGCTGACGGAAAAAGAGGTGGTCCGCACTGGTTTTCCTCGCCATGACAGCCTGCGCGAAGCCGGTGAGGCGGGGAAAAACATCTTCATCATGCCCACTTGGCGAGCCAATTTGGCAGAGGGCTGGGACGGGCAGCGCCAAAAAGATAACCCCAATTTCTCCGCTTCCTCTTTCGTCCAGACGTGGCGGCAGTTGCTCAGTTCACCGGCCCTGGCCGCCCTGTGTCGCACCTATGGTTGTGAAGCCATCTTTTGGCCGCACCGCTGTTTTCGCGATTACCTGACGGAATTCAACCTGCCTGCGTACGTCCGCATTCCGGCCGGAGAACCCATCCAGACCCTGCTGAAAAACTCCGGCCTGCTCATCACCGATTACTCCTCCATCGCCTTTGACATGGCCGTGCTGCGCCGCCCGGTGCTCTATTATCATTTTGAAAACTATGACCAGTTTCTCGCGACCCAGGGCCGTCAGGCCGGCTACTTCCAGTATGATCGCGACGGTTTCGGCCCGGTCTGCCGTACCCGTGAAGAACTGCTGGCCGCACTGGAACGCGTCCTGGCCGCTGGTTGCCAACCAGAGCCGGATTATCTGGGACGCATGGAGCGAACCCTGGATCTGAACGACGGGCAATGCTGCCGCCGCACCTTTGAAGCCATCATGGCCGTGCCGACGCCCTTTTTGCAGGAATGAGAGGCGCATCAATGGATGAGGATATCAGCCAAAATGACGCGCCGCCTCGCAAAAATTGGAGCGCTGCAATGTTTGCGGGCATTGAAACGCGCTGATCATGCTGAAGAACGAACGGGAAAGCCCATGTGCCGAACAGACGAATCCTCTTTTTTCTTTTCCGTGGTGACCGCGGCCTATAACGTGGAACCCTGGATCGGGTCGTTTCTGCAAAGCCTCAAGGCGCAGTCGCTGGATTATAAACAATATATCCAACTGATCGTTGTGGACGACGGCTCCACAGATGGAACCGGAACTGTCGCCGCAAACTGGACGGCCGAGCACCCGGAAAACACGATCTATATCCGCCAGAAAAACGAGGGTGCGGCTTCAGCCCGCAACAGAGGCCTGCATTGTGCCCAGGGCGACTGGGTCACCTTCTGCGATGCGGATGATTTTGTCTGTGACACGTATTTTGACACGGTCAAAACCTTTCTTGAATCCGGCTTTGACGGTCTGCTTGCGGCCTGCAACCCTATCTTCTTTCACGAACAGACCAACAGTTTTTCAGATACCCATCCGCTCAGGTTCAAATTCCGAAATGGCAACATTGTTGTCGATCTGGATCAGCATCCTGAGTATGTGCAGCTTTTTTGCAATTCCGCCTTTTTCCGACGGGAAGCGCTGCAAAACAGCGGCCTGCGCTTTGACGGGAGGGTACGCCCCTCTTTTGAAGACGGACACCTGCTGAACAAATTTCTGCTTTTAGCCGGCAGCCGCAAAATCGCTTTTCTGCAAGACGCCCTGTATTTCTATCGCAAACGCGCCCAAGGAGACGGTCTCGTGGATTCCGGCTGGGCCAGGCCGGAAAAATACCGGGAACAAATTGTTCATGGCTACCTGGACTTGGTCCGCTTCGCCAAACAAAAGACCGATCGCGTGCCGCCCTTTATCCAGCAGGCCGTCATCTATGACACGCAATTCTATATGGACAGATTCCTGCTGCGCACCGTGCCCCGCCCGTTTTCCTCTCAGGAATTCGCGGATTTTTTGGATATCATGCGTTTTCTCTTCGCGCATATTGAGCGGGATCAAGTGCTTTTTTCCCCTCTGCCCATGCTGGCAATGCGCAGCAGGATAGCCATGCTGAAGGTATTTAAGGGGGAGCGGGTTCCTATTCTCCCTCTGATAGTGTCGAAAATTGCAGCGGCGCAGAAAGAACTATGGGCCAGCGCCTGTACCGCTGAGAAAACCCGCTTTCATTTCCAATCAGGGCAAGAGACGCAAAATCCCCTGAAAAGGAAAACCATCCCCTACCGTTTCTGTGGGATTTTACTCTGCGTGGAACATTATTTCCACCTGTCTCTGAAAGACGGACTGTCGCTCTCCTGCACTGTGGATGGACAAACGGTAGGATTCCGGCACAACGGTGAATTTTTCAATACTTTCAGCGTTTCCAATCTCTCACAGGGAAATTAGAGAAAGCATGAAATACTCTATCATCACCGCGACCTATAACGCGGAACGTTTCATTGAGCGTTGTCTTGTTTCGATTCTGAGCCAGACGTACCCGAACCTTGAATGGATTGTGCAGGATGGAGCTTCCCAGGATCGCACGGCGGCAATACTCGCGAAGTATCCTGATGCGCGCATACAATTCGCATCAGAACCGGATTGTGGAATATATGATGCCTGGAACAAAGGGCTGGAACGCGCTACCGGCGACTGGGCCATCTTTTTGGGCGCGGATGACTTCTTTCTCAACGACGATGTGCTCGTTAAATGCCATCACCATATCAAGCGGCTGGGGAAAAATGTTCTCTTTGCCTACGGTGCGCTGGCGCGGCTTAACGGCACCGAGGTCGTCAGGATCGAAAATTATTCGCTGCGCGACATGTATCTCAGATGCGGCAAATGTATGCCCTTCCCCTTCGCGGCAACCTTCGTCCGCATGGCCTTGCTCAAGCAATACCGCTTCGACCCCGAAAAATTTAAAATAGCCGGTGATTACGACTTCGTCGCCAGATATATATATCACAATAATGTAGCCAGGATCCCCGTCATGGCCGTAGGTATGGAAGAAGGCGGGATAAGTTCCAACAAAAAGACATTCTTGCAGATGGAAAATGAAATTGTCGGGGTATTGCGTAACGTGGTTCTCCCGAGGGCGCAGGAAATCATGCGCGGATGCGTCAAGCACTTCTGGAGCAGAGATGTCAGCCTGGAAGAATGAATGCGCCGGCCTGCGCCGGCAACAATCCCAAAGAGAATACCCTCGCATGAAGAACGTATCGATTACCGGCATATTTTCTCCACCCTGCACGAGTTTGCGGCATTCTCCGCAGCCAGCCGCTTCAAGGACGCCTGCTGTTTATCGACAGAGATACGGAAGTCGACAACAATGCCGAACACCTCTACCGTTGGGTGATGCGTAATCATCCGGAAATCAACGCCTCGTTCGTGCTGACCAAGGATGTGCCACCAACTTAAACTTGAGATACTTGGCGGGGTAAGACCGCCAAACAAACGCGTATTTTGCACCTATATATTCCCAAAGGAAAAAGTATGCACCCGAAATATGTCAAGAGTTGCCGTGTCTGCGGGAATAAAGCACTTGTGCCGGCCATCGATCTTGGAGAGCAATACCTTCAAGGTTCTTTCGTGAAAAAAGGGCAACCGTTACCGCCGCATCGCAAATTGCCCACGGTACTCACTCGTTGCGACGTCACTCAGAACGATAGTGCATGCGGGCTGTTGCAGATGGCACATACCTATCCTCCCGATGTGCTGTATACAAACTATTGGTACCGATCGGGTATTAACAACACCATGCGTCAGCACCTATGGGGTATTGCCGATTCATTGCTGACCATGGTTTCTCCCCAAGATTCACCGTTACGGGTTCTGGACATCGGTTGTAACGATGGCACACTGCTGCGTCGCTACCCTGCGGGAACAATGTTGTTTGGAATTGACCCTGCGGATATCGCCAGGGGGATTGGGGAAGACATTTTCGTGGTGAATACCGTTTTCCCCTCTAAGCAGGCCATGACCCTGTTGGGGAAACAGCGTTTCAACATCATTACCAGCATAGCCATGTATTATGATCTTGAAGATCCTGTAAATTTTGCCGGAGAAGTTCGTTCATTGCTTGAAGACAACGGCGTGTGGTGCCTTGAAATGTCATACATGCCCTTGATGCTCCTCCAAAATTCCTTTGACACCATCTGCCATGAACATCTCGAATATTATAGCCTCGCCGTACTTGAGCATATCATGCGTACTGTCGGATTACGCATTTTCAAAGTAGAACTCAATAACATCAACGGCGGCAGCATTCGCTGTTATGTCTGCCATGAAGCAAATACTTCTTTTGGGTCCGTGCAGGATAATGACGAGCTACGCCTGCTCAGACTGGCCGAATTCAATATGTGCCTTGATATTGACACCCCTTATAAAACTTTTCAGCAAAGAATCAACGCATTGCGCGTCAATGCACAGCGGCTGCTGCGTGGCATTATCGCCAAAAGGCAGCGAGTGCATGTGTATGGCGCCTCCACCAAGGGAAACGTCTTGCTGCAGTGGTATGGCTTTGACAACATTTTTATCGAGGCCGCCTCTGACCGTAATCCGGATAAGGACGGCGCCTTTACGCTGGGCACGAATATCCCCATCATCAGTGAAGAGGCGTCAAGAAAAGCGAAACCGGACTATTATTTGGTGCTCCCATGGCACTTTAAGATGGAATTTTTGGAGCGTGAAAAAGAAAGCATCCGTAACGGAGCGTCTTTTATCTTCCCATTGCCGGAACTGTCGATAGTCAATGCGGCAAATCTGGAAAAAATACTTGCAGAGACTGGAGAGAAAAAGGACATCTGCTCTCTGGAGGCATTTATAACAGCAACTGAGTACACGGATTGAGCATGCGCGCAATGGTGCTTGGCGTCAACGGACAAGACGGCAGCTATCTTGCCGAGGAATTGCTTCGCGCGGGATACACGGTTATCGGCGTCGGCAGGCAGCGGAGAGCGAGTTATACGCCTGCGAGCGATAAATTTTTCTACGTCTGCCAGGACTTGACTGACTGCGTTGCCATGGCAGAGCTACTGCGCGAAACAAGACCGGATGCCATGTATCATATGGCCGCCGTGCATGGCGCAGCCGGATTTTTCTATGAGGAGCGCGGCGTCGAAGTTTTGCAGGTGAATACGGTTCTGGTGGAAATTTTGCTGGAATATCTGCGAAAAGAACGTGGGGCGGCGACTCTGACCTGTGCAGGATCAGCCAAACAGTTCGGAGAGACGCCCTCGGGCGCGATTATACACGAGGCTTCGCCGCGTTCTTCCGAATGTCTGTATTCCATCAGCAAAAATGCAACCAATGATCTCATCCGATATTACAGAAATCGCTACGGCCTGCGCGCAGGCATGATTTACTATTGGAATCACGAGTCCTCCCGCCGGCAGAGTTCATATTTTATTCCCATTCTGGTCAATGCGCTTGCTGCTGCGGTTTCTGGTGAAAAGGGAAAAACAGCAATCCGCACGCTTGATTTCTTGTGTGACTGGGGAGATGCGGAAGAGTATATGCATTTGACCCGTCTGCTTGCGGAAACAGCCCCGGACCGGGACGTGATTATGGCGACCGGACGCACCTGCTCTGCCCGGAACTTGGCGGAGAGCCTCTTTTCCCTGTTTGGCAAAAAAATGGCAGAACATATGGATTGCCTTGAGATCACGCTACAGCCCGAGTCAGTACTCCCACCCTCTCACTGGAAAGTGGATACGTCAAATCTACGCCGGCTGATCGGCAAAACTCCGAGCGTGCGCATTGAGGATGTTTGTCTGCGCATGCTGGCGGATAGGGGAATATACCCGGCTACAGACAGCTCGGCGGCAAGAATGTGCAAGGTATAGTCCATGGAAAAAATATTGCTGGCGTTATTGGGAGCCAAGGGTGACTGTGTGTACGGCACCACGTTGGCCCATCAAATCAAGGCCGATAACCCGGAGTGCCATCTTGTATGGGCGATTTCTTCAGACTGCCGGGATATTCTGCGCAACAATCCGCATGTTGATGAGGTATGGGAAATTCCGGCTGACAGCCATCACGGTGCATCCAGCCAATGGAAGCCTCTTATGGAAGAGGCCCATACGCTCGCAGGGCGTGGGATCCTGAACCGGGTGTACCCTGCCCAAATTTCTCCGGGTAATTACCAAAATTACGATGGCACGGTCCGGCCTAGCATAATGCGCGCCTATGGGCGGCCGATTACGGTGCCCATGGAAAGCCACGTTGTTCTCACTGAGGAAGAAATCCGCAAAGTGGAAGACTTTGTGGCCCGGCATGATATTATTCACTTCCCCCACAGAGTCCTTGTGGAATGTATCGGGAAAAGCAAACAAACCCATGTGACCCCCGATCATGCGTTGAGGGTGGCCCATCTTGTTCTGGAAAAGTTGCCTGACGCCTGTTTCATCATAAGCACACATCAGCGGCTTGAGAGCGATCGGGCCAACATGGTCCAAGCCAATGCGCTATCATACCGCGAAAATCTTGCCCTGGCAAAATACTGCACACAACTCGTCGGGTGCGGCAGCGGCATAAGCGCCCTGATCAACACCTGCGCCGGAGCGCCTGTTTTGCCTACCATACAGCTTCTTGCCGCGGATACCTCGGTGTATGCTTCTCCATCGCATGACTTCGTTTATTGGGGGCTTGATGCCAATCATTTTGTCGAAATGTGGGACAGCAGCCCTGAAGAAACCGCGCAGGCTGTGATCGCTCTATGCACCACGGGATTGTCCGCGACACGAAAAATATTTCATCGGGATCCGCAAATCCATTTTCGTATGTACACTAAATCAGTAACGGACAAACTGCTTGCGTGCGGAAGAATAATTGATGCGGCATATTCATTATCTCATGTTGTTACACGGTATGGTTGGAACAATGAATTGCTCGTCCTTGGGGAGTATATTGTATCTAATATCCCCCAGGAAAAGTTGTTGTTGAGACAGGCACATGCTGTATTTATACGCGATTTTTGTAGATCTTTTACAAAAGCGCTTCGCAATACTGCATAAATCATATATACCTATTTGATGGATACAGATATAAATCGAAATGTCCTTTTTATAACACACAAAAATCGCTAATACTGTGCATATAATTTTTGAGTTAAATTATATGGCGAATGAACGCATCCCCGGCATGTTTTTGAGAATCATGCTTTTGCATGTATCTGCTTGAAATTACACATTGACTCATTCCCCTTCCCGTCTTTCGCCCGGCACAGGCAAAAAATGAGCGCACACAACCACGGATTGTGAAAAAAATCGTTCTCCCCCCTAGACGAGTCCCGCAGCGGCCTTATTTACATCAACGAAGCGCATCGCTCCGGCGTCTGCGCATGCATACCGGGAGGAACTTTCGTCATGGGAAAAATCATCGGCATCGACCTTGGCACGACCAACAGCTGCGTGTATGTCATGGAAGGCAAGGAGCCTAAGTGCATCACCAATCCGAACGGCGGGCGCACAACTCCCTCGGTGGTGGCATTCACCGATAAGGAACGGCTGGTCGGCGACAACGCCAAACGTCAGGCCGTGACCAATCCCACCCGCACCGTGTTCGCAGTCAAGCGGCTTATGGGCCGGCGCGCCGATTCCGCGGAAGTATCCAAGTGGAAGGAACACTCGCCCTATGCCATCGGCCCGGCGGACAACGGCGACACGGCCGTGCGGATTGACGGGCGCAATTACAGTCCGCCGGAAATTTCCGCCATCATTCTCGGCAAACTCAAGTCCGACGCCGAAGCCTATCTCGGCGAAAACGTGACCGAAGCCGTGATCACGGTGCCGGCCTATTTCAACGACGCCCAACGCCAGGCCACCAAGGACGCGGGGCGTATCGCCGGCCTGGATGTCAAGCGCATCATCAACGAGCCTACGGCCGCTTCGCTGGCTTACGGCTTCGACAAAAAGGCCAACGAAAAAATCGCGGTATTCGATCTCGGCGGCGGCACGTTCGACATTTCCATTCTCGAAGTGGGCGATAACGTTGTGGAAGTACGGGCCACGAACGGCGATACCTTCCTCGGCGGCGAAGATTTTGATCAGGCCATCATCAACCACCTGGTCGAATCCTTCAAAAAAGAGCAGGGCATTGATCTGTCCAAAGACCGTATGGCCCTGCAACGCCTCAAGGATGCGGCGGAAAGCGCCAAGAAGGATCTGTCTTCGGCCATGGAAAGCGAAATCAACCTGCCCTTCATCACGGCTGACCAGAACGGACCCAAGCATCTGCTCATGAAGTTGAGCCGGGCCAAACTGGAGCAACTGGTCGAGCCGCTGGTGAACCAAACCATGGAACCCTGCCGCAAGGCGCTGGCCGATGCCGGTCTCCAGGCTTCGCAGGTTGACGAGGTGCTGCTCGTCGGCGGCATGACCCGCATGCCCCTGGTGCAGAAAAAAGTAAGCGAATTTTTCGGCAAGGAACCGAACCGCTCAGTAAACCCGGATGAAGTCGTGGCAGTCGGCGCGGCCATCCAGGGCGGCATCCTGGCCGGCGACGTAAAAGACGTGCTGCTGCTTGATGTGACGCCTTTGTCTTTGGGCATCGAAACTATGGGCGGCGTATTCACCAAGCTTATCGAGCGCAATACGACCATTCCCACGCGCAAGAGCCAGACCTTCACCACCGCGGCCGACAACCAGCCTTCGGTCTCCATTCACGTGCTGCAGGGTGAACGGCCCATGGCCTCGGACAACATGACCCTGGCCCGGTTCGACCTGACCGGCATTCCACCGGCCCCGCGCGGCCTGCCCCAGATTGAAGTGACCTTTGATATCGACGCCAACGGCATTGTCAACGTTTCGGCCAAGGACCTGGGCACGGGCAAGCAGCAGTCGATTCAGATCACGGCCTCGTCCGGCTTGTCCGAGGATGACATCAACCGCCTGGTGCGCGAAGCCGAGACACACGCGGCCGACGACAAAAAGAAGCAGGAATTGATCGAGGCCCGCAACCATGCCGACAACCTGATCTACGCCACGGAAAAATCGATCAAGGATCTGGGCGAAAAAATTGATGCCGGCCTCAAGAGCGACATTGAGGGCAAAATCGCCGCGTTGCGCAAACTGATGGAAGATTCGGACGCCGAGGCCATCAAGAAGGGCACGGACGAATTGTCCGCCGCCTCGCACAAACTGGCGGAAGACCTGTACAAGCATGCCCAGACCGCGCCCGGCGCCGAAGGCGCGGCCGAAGCGGACGCCGGAGGCTCCCAGCAGCCGCGCGGCAACGACGGCGGCGATGTGGTCGACGCCGACTTTACCGAAGTGAAATGATCGTGGTGCTCATTTCCGGATCGCTTTGATGGTGCGAAGTCAAACCGATCCGGCCCTGCTTCGCGGCGCGGATCAGCCATGTGGAAATTCTATGCCCTGCTCTCCGCTGTTTTTGCCGCGCTTACGGCCATCTGCGCCAAACTGGGCGTGACCGGCATCGACTCCAACCTGGCCATGGCCATCCGGGTAAGTTTCATTCTGATCCTGACCTGGGGCATTGTCCTCGTCACCGGCGCAACTGCGGAAATCCGCCACATCTCCGGCAACACCCTGCTGTTTCTGTTCTTGTCCGCTGTGGGCACGGGACTGTCCTGGCTGTTTTACTTCAAGGCATTGCAACTTGGCGAGGTGTCAAAGGTCGCCCCCATCGACAAGCTGAGCGTGGCCATCGTCATCTTTCTGGCTATTGTCTTTCTCAACGAGCCGGCCACCCTGAAGACCATTGCCGGCGGCTTGCTGATTACCTTGGGGTCTCTGGTTCTTCTGCTTTAGATGTAGGCTGTGCCGGCGCATAGCCCCGAGCGCGCTTATTGCCGCAAGAGGCCTCCCCGTGCTATGCTTGCCGCATGGGAGGTGGGTATGCTCGTAGAAGGCTATGTGCTGGTGCAACCGGACTGCATGGATGGGGCAAGCGATGCGCATCACGTCGTCGCCGGCAGCTATGAAACCGAAGAACAGCGCCTGGTGCGCACAGACAGGCAGTGCCTCGGCTGCCCGCAAACCAGGCGGGAAGGCATCCACATCCCTCCCTATCAATTTCTCGGCTATGATGAAGACCAGATCCGCGCGCGGCTCGAACGCCTGCGGCATTCCGGCGCGACATTGTGCGCGGGGTGCGCGAAGAAGCTGGCTTTGGATTCCTGACGCCCAAAGCACCTTGCTGCCTTGTATGCAGCAACACCCGAACAGATTTTTTTGATTCTGCCCGCCGGGAATGGTGCGGGGGAAAAGTGGCCACGGCAATGCTGCGGCCACTGAGTTTCTTTGGCCGGCAAAACAATGAAAAAATGGACGGTTCCGGTTCCTTGCCGGGTAGGCTCAGGTTTGACATCGGGGATATGCGTAGGGACCTATTTGTCGTAACAAACTGGCAGAAACTTGAAATTCGAGTGGAATAAAACGAAGAATCAGAAGGCTATGTCACAGTTAATGGTTGATACGGCTATTTCGGGATTTACACACTTATCGGGGCAGTTTGAATTTTTGCTTACCTCCCTTCTCAGATGCCGCAACAGGTCAAATATAGAACCTGTTTTTCGATTTACGCTTGCTGAAAACCAGCAAAAATTTTGCTCGTTCCCATGCTGTTGGGAGAGCCTTGATTTTTTGCTCTAATTCAAGAAAATCAAGAGTTTCATTTTCATCAAATGTATAAATATATTCATCGCCAGAGTATTCATACCAAGTTGCAATCAAATGAGATTTAATGCCAACTTCTTTGGGTGAGACGAGTTAGTGTGAAGGGCGAGGTCTCCAAATGTTGTAGACCTTGGACTACGGCATCAACGACACACTCA
>Ga0082212_10001741_pt1 | contig 31996 bp, 25 predicted proteins | sample TergutNt197P3_FD_71548 | JGI IMG/M metagenome (GOLD analysis project Ga0082212, IMG submission 71548) | Neocapritermes taracua P3 segment gut microbial communities from Petit-Saut dam, French Guiana - Nt197 P3 | ecosystem: Host-associated > Arthropoda: Insects > Digestive system > Gut ...
GGCAGTGATCACCGAATCTGTTACCGTATCACGACATCATCAATAACATCGCCCCCCGCATGTTCGTTCAATGTCTTAACCAAACCTTTACGCATGGATATCAGTTCGTTTCGTACAACCGACGACGACATGGAAACGTAAAGCACCCTTTTTTTTACAAAAAGCCTGGTCGTATACTGCGTGATTGACGGGCCGAAAACTTCACCCCATAAACGCTGAATCCTTACCTCCATCATTTTGTGGTAAAGCTCCGGATTTTCTCTCCAGAAATTTTGCAGTATGTCGCGTATATGAACTGTCTTTCTTCGTTCCATGACTTCTTCTCTTTTTTATCCTTTCAGTTAATCACGCTGATTTTTAGATACTAACCACTAATAATTTCCACCGCTCCATGCTCGACTTTGAACAACGAATAATCCTGCTCAATGGCTTCAAGGATACGGTCTAAAAAGTTCCGGTTGGTATCGGTAATGAAAATCTGACCGAAACGGTCGCTGCTGACAAGGTCAATGATATTGGCAACCCTGTTGGCATCTAACTTGTCAAAAATATCATCTAACAGGAGAATAGGTTTAGTCACGCCTTTCGAGATCAAATAAGCAAACTGCGCAAATTTCAGCGCGACCAGATAGGTTTTATTCTGTCCCTGTGAACCAATCCGGCGAATCAATTGTTTGTCGAGCGTCATCTCCAGATCATCCTTGTGTATGCCAACCGACGAAAAGCCGGCAAACAGGTCTTTCTCCCTTGAACGACGCAATGCCGACGCCAATTCTTCGGTGGCTAATTGCGAAACATAACATAAATCGACTGTTTCGCCTGAACTGCAAATTTGTTGGTGATATTCATTGAATATGGGTATCAGCCTGTCTATCAGAATAGTCCGCTTCTCAAAGATCGACCGTCCATACAAGTCCATTTGCATTTCGAGCGCCTCATACAACGAAATGTCCCGGCCTTGATTCTTTAACAGGACATTGCGTTGCAGCAACGCTTTATTATAATGTAAAAGCGCATTCAAATAGGGTTTGTCGTGCTGGGAAATAATCATATCCATGAAACGGCGTCGCTCTTCGCTTCCTCCATAAATCAATTCGGAATCATTGGGTGAAATCATAACCAAAGGCAGCAAACCGATATGCTCTGACAATCGTTCATATTCCTTTTTGTTTCGTTTAAACTGTTTTCTTTGTCCGTTACGGATGGCGCAAAAAATTTCCTCTTCTTTGCCGTCATAGTCATAGGTTCCCTGAACAACGCACACATCTTCACCTTGACAAACGATCCGGTTGTCCGGCGTGTTAATGTGACTCTTGCAAAACGAGAGATAATAGATGGCGTCGAGCAAATTGGTTTTCCCCATCCCGTTGTTACCGAAAAAACAATTCGTTTTGACCGAACATTCAATTTCTGTATGATGAATATTCTTATAGTTTAAGATAGATATTTTACTTATTATCATATATATACGTAATTTTCAAAAAATGCTTGCGCTGACAAAAATAAAAAAAATCCTGCAATTTATTCATTTTATCAGTAAAAAAGACTACTTTTGCACCCTGAAATCGTAGTAAATACATTAACAAGAATATTATGGCAAAAAAAGTGACTGAGAAAAAATCGACGACCGCAGGACAGGAAGTAGGAGAAATTGTCTCGCGTTCTGAAAAATTTATTGAGAACAACAAGAAAAACATTTCGTATGGTTTTATCGCTATTGCATTAATAGTCAGTGCTATCATCGTATACAACCAATATTATAGAATTCCCAGAAGCCAGAATGCGGCAATCGCAATTTTCAAGGGTGAACAATACCTTCAAAGAGATTCATTCAATCTGGCGCTGTACGGAAATGGTTATGACTATGATGGTTTTGAATATATTATCAGTAAATATAGCGGGACAAAATCCGGGAATCTGGCAAAAGCGTATGCCGGTATATGCTATTATAAAACGGGCGACATCGAAAGCGCTATCAAGTATCTGAAATCGTTTAAAACGAAGGAAGACAACATTGCTCCGGCTGTCATCGGACTGATTGGCGACTGTTATGTGGAATCGGGAGATGTCAAACAAGGTATTTCATTCTTTGAAAAAGCGGCTGCCAAAGCCAACAATGATTTTCTAAGTCCTATCTACCTGAAAAAAGCGGGTATCGCCTATGAAAGTCTGCAACAATACGACGCCGCTATTAAAGCCTATACCGCCATCAAGGAAAAGCACGTAACGTCGATGGAAGCAATGGACATCGAGAAATATATTGTTCGCGCTCAAATGTATAACAAATAAGATGGCGACAACCGACCAGTCTATCTCTTCAAAAAAAAGCGAACCTCTTTCCGACGCGACAAAGATGCGTATAGGCATTGTCGTCTCAGAATGGAATAGCGCGATAACCGAAAAATTGCTCGAAGGAGCGTGCAGCGTCTTGCAAAAGCAAGGCATTTCACCGGAAAACATGCCGGTATATCGTGTCCCCGGTAGTTTCGAACTTACCTTCGGAGCGCAACAAATCGCCAAATACGGAGATGTGGATGCAGTTATTGTCCTGGGTTGCGTGATCAGAGGCGAAACATCACATTATGAATCTGTCTGCAAAGGCGTTACCGAAGGCGTCACAAAACTTAACGCAACACAAGATATTCCGGTCATATTCGGCGTATTAACTACTGAAAACAAACAACAGGCCGACGAGCGCGCCGGCGGTAAATACGGTAACAAAGGAGAAGAATCTGCTATTACTGCAATAAAAATGATAGATTTTATTTGCAAATTAAAAAAATAGTTTTTACTTTTGCACCGCATTTTGAGGGAATAGGGCAGTTACCAGAGTGGCCAAATGGGGCAGACTGTAAATCTGCTGGCGTACGCCTACGGTGGTTCGAATCCATCACTGCCCACGACATCATATGCGAAAATAGTCGCGGAAGTAGCTCAGTCGATAGAGCATTAGCCTTCCAAGCTGAGGGTCGCGGGTTTGAGCCCCGTCTTCCGCTCCACTTAAAATCAGGCGCTTACAGAAATGCAAGCGCTTTTTTATGTTCAAAATGGTGTATTTTAAATGGGATATTTACATTCTGACAATTTATGTTTTACGGATTTTTCGACCTCTCAGCCAGATCGGCTATGATACCGCCAAATTCTGCATAATAATGTGCTTTATCCTTGTGTCCCTCCAGATGATGCGTCATGCGAGTAAGATTTGTAAGCGCTGTCGGTATCCACTGGTAGGGGATTCCTATCAGCAATGTATCCGGCGGATACAGTTGTCGGCCATGCAGTCCGTGAACCAATGCAGGTACAATAAAGTTGACCTTGCCGGTTGTGTATGGCTGTAACATGAGCCATGCACAACCCATGACAGGCGTACAGCATGACTGGTACATTTCACCGGTTGAATAGGTTATCGAACGCATGACGATTTCTGCCTGTTCGGGTTTGGCTGCGACGACAAGCACATCCGGCTCAAACGTAAGTTTTTCCAGTGCGGCAAACAATACATAGTTGGTTATACCTTTCGCAAGTTTCGGCACATACTGGTAGAAATGCCGGTTACAGCGCGGTTCCTCGAACATGCCGAGACGCTCGCCTATTTCACCAGCTTCTGCAAAAGGCGCCATATCTTCCATACCCAGCAGAATTTTACCGACACATGTTTCGGTGTGTTCTTTCGAAAAGTAAAAACTGCGGTTTTCTACCTGTGCCGTTTTGAGCATCTCGCACCACGACATGTGTACCCCGTTTTCAAGCGGAGTGATACCTTCAGGCTTGAAATAACTGAATTTCACGCCCACTGGCGGCAGTTCCAGTCCGAGCTGCATGAATGGCGAATAATCGTTTCTCATTTCTTTCATATTATAACTGTTTAACCATAAATAATTCTAAAACAGATACCCCGTATTTACATACATGCTACCGCTTCCATCACGTTTGTCCAAGGGTTTGGCATAGTCGATGGCGATGATAAAATTCTGATTGATGATGATACGGAACCCGCCGCCGGCAGCGGCATGAAATTTCTCCTGTAAGGTGGTGTTGACATATTTGTCATAATCCTGTTTCATGGCATGATTATTTTCGTCGCCACGATAGGACAGGTCGTATTTTCGGGTGACCGTACCACCATCAAGGAAAGCGTTTGCTCCCAGACAGATGTTCTGGTTCCACAGATGAAAACGGATAAACTTCCACCTGAGTTCCACATTCAGGAATCCCACGTCCAAGCCTTGTATACGGTCACGCATGATACCACGCACGGTACGGTAACCGCCGATGCCGTCGCGGTCGTATTCTTTTCCGATATTGCTAAAGGCAGGCATAATGTAATAAGGTAGATAACCGCCAATACTACCCTGATAATTCAAGCGATAAGCCAGGACAAGGTCATCCCGTACTACGGGAACATAATGCCGGAAAGCCAGCATATACCGGTAATAGGAATGGGTTGTCCCCAGAAAATGGGGGGCAAGGGTGATATTACCCTCCGCCCAGATACCGCGCGAAGGGGCGGCTTCAAAATCGCGTGTGTCATACATGACACCAAGCCGTAAGGCGCTTGTCAGACCGCCACCCTTTTCGTCTGCGGAAATGATGCCCCAGTCAATGTATTTGTCATAAAGCGTCTGACCTGAAAACTTTTCCGCTTCCGCCTTTCCCTTATTAATTTTATCCACATCGATGCTACGGTAACGATACGAACTGAAATAATAACCTGCCTGCCAAAACAACTTGTTTTCCCATATATTGCCCACAAAATCGGCTTTGACGGTCGCTGCCAACCGTTCTAACCGGTAAAAGGCGGTCATGGCTTCGTTGGGCATACCCGTCTTGTCGTTTTGTTTCTGCCAGTAATTGACGTCTTCATACTGATAAACAGCCTGATAGCCATTGTATCCGTAAAAATCCATCGCCTTGTCGAACATGACCGTACCTGCAAGCGACATCCGAACGCCCGGTATCAAATGCTTCGTGTCGTATGTAAGAAAATACTGTTGCGTTCCTTTCGTGAAAGCCGAAACTTCAATGTACCACTGCTGACGCGGATGCGGGTAATGCGACCCGTCGCCATAATCGTAGATATTGAGCAAACCGCCATATTGAAATCCCTTGTCCTGGTCGAACGCCACCACAGGAAGCGGACCAAAAGAAATCCCCTTTTTTACAATATCTTTTTTACGTTGATTTTCAACATTATATGAGTCGCCATGTGTTTCGACAAGGCCTGTATTGTGCTGAGACTTGACATGTAGTACGAATAATACGCCCAGCAATAGCAATAATCCTTTTTTCATTGTGTCAGTTTACTTAATTTATATTTAATAATCTCTAATTGTTTATGTAAATCTCTGTGGATTAACCATTTTACATCCGATTGAATCGTCCGGATCAAATTGACAAAATCATGGAAAAAGAAAAAAGAAGGCATAAATAACAGGGCAAAGACGAGCCCCCATTTCCATGAAAAAATTAAGACGGCCAGGATACTCAGCAACAATATAAGGACAGGAAGCAGCGCCAATGAAATCAAATACCGTAAACTGTTGTAGAATGCCTTGTCTTCAATTTTTGTGCTTAACCATGCGAAGAGTATGGATACGGGCGATGTTACGATGGCGGAAAAAATAAAATACGGTAATCCCAAAATGAACAGAACTGTTTTACCCGCAAGCGACAAAAGGATTTTGGATTTCAACACTGATTTCATTCCGATGCCAAGCGCATGCCGTTGTTGGGAAAACGCCTCAGCCATTCCTAATAATTCCTGTGTTTCCTGCGGGCTGGTCACCAGCAATGCGGATATCATCCCAATTGTTTCTTTTGCCGCAGCGAATCTGTTTATTAATGAGTTACCGTTCAATTCCAGGCGTCGGCGCTGCCTGTTGCCGTATAGTTGAGCAAGTTCTAAAGTGGCGTTATAATTAGTATCGTCCGGGATATGCAGTATTACTTTTTTCATCCTGTCGGACAGTTCTTCCCGCAACAGGCGGATCTGCTTTTGTACATCCGTCAATTCGGGATGCTCACTGATAAATTGTGTAACATTGATAGGGTCTCCGACCTGTACCAGCATTGAAGAACGATACCTGAAAAAATGACCGTACTCTATCCCGACAGGGACGATATAGACAGGCATCCCGTTTCCGAAAGTATCGTTGGCTTGCAGGGCGATTCGGAAAATTCCTTTTTGTAATAGCATCAAACTGTGCATGGCGTGATGCATCCCTTCGGGCAAAATGCAAAAGGGGACTTTATCATGTAGCACGTCCACTGCTATATTGTTGATATCCACATTTTTGGCTAAATTATCCATTCCGTCCCGTTTACGATTAATCGGCAACATTTTCAAAAATGTGAAAAACTTTAAAACCGCAGGATGCTTAAACACATCGGCTCTGGCAACAAAAACTTTGGCGTTCCGGTCGATAGCAAGGATTGCCAACGGGTCCATTAAGGTATTCGTATGATTGGACGCATAAATAATCGCTCCGTCTTGAGGTATTTTTTCTTTCCACAGATATTTCACCCGCCGGTATGCCGATTTAAACATAAAATCCACGTAACATTTGAAAGCGAAATAATTCCATTTTTTTTTCTGAATCTTAGCCATATGAAAATAACTGAATAACTGATTCTGAACTTTTAACTATTAACTATTAACTATTAACTATTAACTATTTAGGCTCGCGTTGCGACCAGTAAAAAGAAATCGACAATCCCGAAATAATATGCCAGATACCCCACCATGCCGTAATGAACAACATGCCGCCGATAGCCATTTCGGGAGGGAATATTTTGGGATTGAAAAGCAGCACCAGGCCCAGTCCCGAATTTTGGATGCCTGTTTCAATGGTTAGCGATCGGCGATCATTATCGGGCAACTTGAAGACAGTAGCCAATCCGTAACCCGTACTCAATGCAAGTACATTATGAATAAAAACTAAAATGAAGACATAAATAATATATTTTAAAAATAACTCCAGGTTATTACTGAAAGCCATCACGACCATTGCCACGAAGAACAACAGCGAAAAATACTGCATGGGTTTTTTTAGTTTTGCTGCTAATTTTGGCAAAAATTTAACCGTCAATATTCCTAAAATCAACGGAATACCCAATAATAGAAATACCGTTTCAAACATCTGATAGGAGTCGATATGCAATTCCTGCAAGGCGTCAGCAGCATGTTTGTTAATATAATTGACATAAAAACCGCCCCACAATGCAAAATTAAAGGGCGTCATGACGGTCGACAAGGCTGTGCTGATGGCTGTTAGACTAATGGAAAGTTCAGTGTTGGCTTTTGAATATTGCGACATGAAGTTGGAGATGTTTCCACCCGGACAGGAGGCAACTAAAATCATGCCCATAGCAACCATCGGTGTGATCCACTGATTAAACAGTATGACCATTAAAAACGTTATGGCAGGCAATGCAACTGCCTGCGAAAAAAAACCCACGATTACCGATTTGGGATACAGGAGAATATCCTTAAACATTTGAGCGCGTAGCCCCAATGCAACACCATACATCACGAATGCCAGCACAATATTCACCACATGCATCCCTCCTGCGGAAAAATTAATCCGTACATTGTCCAATATAAGTAATTGTTCGTACATATTGTAATATATTATTGGTTTTTTCTATTGAAACAAAATTTGCGTGCAAATTTAGATATTATTACTATATTTGCAAATCTTTTAAAATATTAATGATGAAAGAATACAAAGAAAAGGTTTGGACAGACAAAAAATTAAGAAGAAAAGTTAAGTCGATAAAATTTTTAATGACGGCTTTAAGCGTACTCACTTTTAAAAAGAAGCATCGCACTGCCGGTGTCGAGCTGTCCTTCAATACGGATGGAGGTAATGTGCGCGTACTGACTTACAACATGGAGAACCCGCAACAGTTACCGCTGTATATAAACATGCACGGTGGTGGATTTGTGTTGGGAAACGCCGAAATGGACGATCCTTTTATGCAGTTGTTAGCCAAAAACGCAAATGTTAAAATCATCAGTATCGATTACAGTCTGGCGCCTGATTTTCCATTCCCCAAAGCTTTAAACGAATGTTATGCAGTCGTTAAATATGCGAAGGAACATGCGGATGAACTTGGGATCGACCCGGACCGTATGGCAGTGGGCGGACAAAGTGCGGGAGGAAACCTGAGCACAGGTATCTGCCTGATGGATAACGACAAAAAAGAGTTGGGAATCAAATGTCTGATTCTCGATTACCCACCGCTCGACCTGTTTACGGAAGCAGGTCTCAAACCGCTCCCGAAAGGGGCGTTGCCGGTATTCATGTGCCGTATTTTCGACGCTTGCTATTGCAGGGACAGGGAGAAACGAAACAATCCGCTTATTTCGCCAATCTATGCTGCCATTGACGAAGTACGTTTTTTCCCTCCAACACTTGTCATCACGGCAACTTTCGATTCGCTTTGCGGAGAGGGCGAAAGATTCAGGGATAAATTACTTGAGGCAGGCGTTGAAGTTGTACACAAGCGGTTTGAAGCCCGGCATGGCTTCAATCTGGAACCCGGTACAGACGCGGACGAATCATGGGGGATGATTGCAGATCACTTGAAACGGTATCTTTGGAGTTGACCCATATTAATAAACAGACATGAAAAAAATCTCAATTTCAGCGTTTCTTATATGCGCACAACTGAGCGGACTGTACGCCCAAAAGATTAATTATCTGGAAAATATCTATGATTTCATCGAAAACCCGGCTGTTTTTGAGTTGAATCAGGAAGAAGGCAGCGCGTATTTCATTCCGGAAAAACATATTTCCCTGAACGGCGAATGGAAGTTTTTCTGGAGCGACGTAACTGAAAATATTCCAAAGAACTTTTATGAAACGAATTTCAACGATCGCCAATGGGAGCTGATAAAAGTTCCTTCCAACTGGGAGATGCAGGGATTTGGCGATAAACTGTTCCGCAATGTGACGGCTCCCTTTAAAGCCAATCCCCCTTTTGTGCCGAGGGAATACAATCCGACCGGCGCATACAGGAAGACTTTCACAGTTCCCGCTTCATGGAAAGGCGATCAGCTGTTTCTCCGCATGGAAAAAGTAGCGTCGGCTTCGTTTGTCTGGATCAACGGCGAAGAGGTCGGTTATAATGAAGGCGCGCAGGAACCTGCCGTATACAACATCACGAAATATGTTAAACCCGGAAAAAACACGATTGCCGTTCATGTGGTGAAATATTCAGACGGGTACTACTTAGAAGGGCAGGATTACTGGCGGTTAGCCGGTATTTTCGATGACGTGCGGATTTATGCGACGCCTTCGGTTCGACTGTTCGACTGGTATGTCGTCACGGATCTGGACGCGACCTATACGGATGCCGTGCTTGACTTGACAGTCGATGTGAAGAAATACACGAATGACTTGTCGCCTGAATTTCATGTGAAAGCCATACTGCGCGACGACGCAAAAAAAACGGTTGCCGAACTGACAGGCAAATCATTCGAATTGAGGCAACCGGGTAATGCGCGTTTGCAACTGAAACAACCGATAAAAAATCCCAAGAAATGGACTGCTGAAACGCCTGATTTATATTCGTTGGAGATACAATTGCTTACTTCAGCCGGCGATTTGCATGATGTCATTCATACGAAGATCGGTTTCAGGAAGACGGAAATACGGGGAGAGACCTTTTACCTCAATGGCGTTCCGTTGAAACTGAGCGCGCAAAATTCGCACATGCAACATCCGGAAACAGGTCATGCAATGGACGAAGCGACTATCCGAAAAGATTTCGAGATATTGAAACAATTCAATTTCAACGCAGTACGCACATCGCATTATCCGCCTGTCAACCGCTATCTCGAATTGGCCAACGAATATGGCATCTACATCATCGACGAAGCGGGAACCGAAGCGCATGCCACGGAGTATGTTTCGAATCGTAGCGAATTTACCGACATGTACCGCGATCGCGTCCGGAAAATGGTTCTTCGCGACCGGAATTATCCGTGCGTGCTGTTTTGGAGCGCCGGAAATGAATCGGGCGAGGGGTTTAACATCACGGAGACAATCGCGGAGGGACGTAAATACGATCCCACGCGTTATTGGATGTACGGCGGCAATGCATACGCGCATCCGGCGGAAGACATCATCGGTCCGCGCTACCCCACGCCTGTCGAGCTGGAGATAATAACCGGCTTGATCCCCGACAGCGCAGACCGCCGTCCCTCGTTCATGGACGAATACCTGTCGGTTGCCGGCAACGGCGGCGGAGGAATGGACGATTACTGGCGGGTCATCTATGCCCATCCGCGCCTGATGGGCGGGGCTATCTGGGATTTTGTAAGTACCGGCATCACCGAGCCGGTTCGCGCCATCTTCGATCAATCGCCCTATGCGACGCCTGCGCATCTGATGGGCAAGGCTAAATTAGTGAAAGGCGTACATGGAAATGCGCTGGATTTGAACGGGCAAGACCAGTGGGTGGAAATTTATCGTCAACAAAATGTCGAAATCAACGCTTCGCAACTCACATTGACCTGCGAGGTGTTTCCCCGAAAGTTAGTAAGCAGTTCGGGCAGTTTCATTACCAAAGGCAGTTACCAGTTTGGCTTGCAGCAGCACGGAAAGGATTCGCTGGATTTTTATGTTTATACGGGCAGGCGACACGTCCTCCGCGTAAAACTGCCGGATAACTGGGAAGACAACTGGCATCATTTAAGCGGCGTTTACGACGGGTCGTCCATGAAAGTTTACATCGACGGACGCGAAGCCGGGTCACTTCCGGCAAGCGGCGCAATCACCAATTTCCCGTTCCCTGTAAATATTGGACGTAACGCCGAGCGGCACGGACAGGAAACCAACGTCTATATCTGCGACGCAATAATGGATAATGTGGGAATTTTTACCGAGGCGTTGCTTCCGGGCCGGTATCAACCGTCAAAGGCTGTTTTATGGCTTGATTTTGAGAAGGAAACCCGTCATGGTAACTTTTTCAGTTACGGCATTGGCGCGCGCACCTACGGAAGTATCTGGCCCGACAGAACGGTGCAACCCGAAATGTGGCAGATGAAAAAATCGACGCAACCCATCTCCGTTTCATGGATTGATGCGGACAAAGGCCGGGTGGAAGTCCTGAATCGCAATCACTTCACGGACGCTTCCGTCTATCGAACCCGCTGGATTTTGGAAGCCGACGGCGAAATCATTGAAGAGGGCGATCTGGACCTGCATATTCCTCCGTTAGCAAGTAAACAGATTCAAATTCCTTTCCATAAGCCGACTTTGGCGCCCGGAAAAGAATACCGGATAACCGTTAGTTCGTCGTTAAAGGAAGATAAAATATGGGCGCCAGCCGGTCATGAGGTTGCATGGGATCAACTGGAACTCACTTGGCGCCAACCGCTCATTAGCGATGACGCTGCCACGGTCGGCGAGCAAAGTCGAACAGCGCCGTCTAACAATACCGTTACTTACAGGGCGACGGACGACAGGATCGTCGTCGATGGCGCCGATTTTACCTGTTCGTTTAACAAGTCCGACGGCGCTTTGTCGTCCATTGTTTATCAGGGACAGGAGTTGTTGAAATCGCCGGTTACGCTCAATTGCTGGCGCGCCCCGCTTGCCAACGAGTTGGACGAGTGGAATTCGTCGAGCGCCCGGTCGTCGAACCGGAAAGAAGGTTACGGACAATTTATTGCTACCGAATATTACTCGTCGGGCGTCGATAAATTAGCAACCTGTCCGATAACATTAAACGCATACAGACAGGAAGATAAAGTAACCGTTCAGGTTCGCTCCATTTCCCTGACGGGCAAAGAAGGGGTAGAAAATTTAGACCGGTACATTCGCGGAAGGTCGATTAGCGGATTTGAGAATCTTTATACCTATACGGTTACATCCGACGGCGAGATTACGTTACGCCATGTTGTCAATCCGCAGGGAAGGATGCCGTTATGGTTGCCGCGTATCGGGCTGACGATGACGCTGGATAAAAGCCTTGACCGGGTTGAATGGTATGGACGCGGCCCGCAGGAAAACTATCCCGATCGTAAAACAGGCTATAAAACAGGTATCTATAAAACAACCGTCAAGGAAATGTACGAACCGTACCTGATCCCGCAGGATCATGGTTTGCGTACCGACAACCGTTGGCTTCGGATGACGAATGAAGCGGGCGTCGGCCTGCAATTCTCCATGAACGAATGGTTCAACTTCAACGCCTATCCTTATTCCACCGACAACCTGACCAAGTCGCAATACACCTATCAACTGCAGGAACAGGACGGGATCACCTTAAACCTCGACTATGCAACGTCGGGTGTCGGGTGCACCGCGCGCGGCATATTCGACGCCTACCGCACATACCCCATGCTTTACGAACGGGAGGTGAAGATTATATTAGTCAAATAAACTTTGCATGACGGCAAGCGACTTGATTTCGGGAAAGTCGGAGAGGTGAAGGCGGTAATATGCAATTATATGTCGCACAATGGCTACACGCTCCTGCCGGGTAAAGTTATAGAGCGACATGTTTTCGTAGTTCATTCGCAGCAAACGTTCAAAAACAAGGCTGTCGTTTATATCTAAAAAGTTACCGTGCTGTGGAATGGTTTCCGAGAAAACGCCATTGCGCATATCGAAATAGCTGCCGGTCTTGTACGTTTTGACGTCCGGACGAATACCGAGATGGACGGACAACTGAAGCAAAAAGGTAAGGTGGAAATTGGCAATTCCCGCGTCGGCAATCTCAAGCCAGTGAATCGAACGCCACAGATAATCAAACAAGGTATGATTCGCCTCTTTCTCCTGTATGACCCGGTATAGAAATTCCGAAAGAAACAACGCGATAACGTTTTTAACAGGATGATAGTGAATTTGCGCAACGATAAAGGCCGGTTTTGCCTCTTTAATATGATGCATGTCGCGGTTGTTCAGATGTTCCACTTCCATCTCCAGCGCCGAAAGCGGTTGCAACAGAGCGTGCGACAACTTGGATTTTTTGCTGCGCGCATTGGTAAACATGTAGGCGACGCGCCCGAACTGTTCGGTGTACACTGTTACAATCCTGTACTTATCATTATAAGAAAGGTTATGTAAAACGATACCTCTTGTCTTGTGCAGCATAATTTCAAATTTTGGGGCAAATATAGCGTTATCCTAACAAAAAAATGATTTTTTAAAAAAAAATTTGGAATGATAATAAAAAGCAGTATCTTTGCAGTCGCAAAATCGCATTGTGGTGTGATTTTTTCGTTTTATATGTATTGATTAATACGGCATATGGCCTGTTCGTCTATCGGCTAGGACGCAAGATTTTCATTCTTGAAAGAGGGGTTCGATTCCCCTACGGGCTACTTTTAGTTATTAGAGTTTAGTTATTAGAGTTTAGATATTAGAGTTTAGATATAAAAAAATAATAAGATGGCTAATCACAAATCATCGAAAAAAAGAATTCGGCAGATTAAGATTCGTACTTTACGTAACAGATATGCCGCAAAGACGATGCGTAACGCCTTGAAGAAAATGCGTATGTCGCAGGATGCTAATGAAGTTAAAACTTTATTCCCGAAAGTTTGCTCCATGCTGGACAAACTGGCGAAACGGAATGTTATTCATAAGAATAAAGCGAATAACCTGAAAAGAAAGTTAGCAAAGCAAGTTAATACAATGTGCGCGTGATTGTACAATTGTTTGATTGAAAGGAATACTAAGCTGGACTTGCATGGTCCGGCTTTTATTTGCTATAAAAAAGGCCTGTTCGTCTATCGGTTAGGACGTGAGATTCTCATTCTCAAAAGAGGGGTTCGATTCCCCTACGGGCTACCGGTTTTAAAAAACCTTCGACTTTTGCCGAAGGTTTTTTTGTCAAATTGATTGGTAATCCAAAAAAAAACGCTACCTTTGTTCGTTTTTTTAAAATATTGTTTTGATTGTCTTATGAGCGAAGAAGAATTGAATGTGGCAAGTAACGAGTATTCATCGAAGAATATTCAGGTACTTGAAGGTTTGGAAGCGGTGCGGAAACGTCCTGCGATGTATATTGGCGATACAAGCGAAAAGGGTCTTCACCATTTGGTGTATGAGGTGATTGACAACTCTATTGACGAGGCTTTAGCCGGTTATTGCTCGAACATCGAAGTGATTATCAATGAGGATAATTCCATCTGCGTGACAGACGACGGGCGCGGTATTCCGGTCGACTATCACGAAAAGGAAGGTAAATCGGCTTTGGAAGTTGTGCTTACCGTCCTTCATGCGGGTGGTAAATTTGATAAGGGAACCTATAAGGTCTCAGGCGGTCTGCATGGCGTAGGCGTTTCCTGTGTGAACGCATTATCGTCCTATCTGAAAGCCGAAGTTCATCGAAACGGCATCATTTATATGCAGGAATTTTCGATTGGCAAGTCGTTAGGCGACATTCAGGAGATAGGTACGAGCAACAAGACAGGTACAATCATAACATTTATCCCGGATAACACTATTTTTACGGTTACCGAATTTAAATATGAGATTCTGGCGAATCGCATCCGCGAACTTGCGTTCCTGAACGCCGGTATCTATCTGAAATTGATTGATAAACGTATTAAGAATGAGCAAGGTGCATATAAGACGGAAATATTTCATTCCGACGATGGGCTGAAAGAATTTGTCCGTTATATCGACAGGGCCAAAGAACCGCTTATTCACGATGTGATTCATATCAATACGGAAAAACAGAATATTCCGGTTGAGGTTGCGATGTCGTACAATACATCCTACAATGAAAGCGTTTTTTCGTATGTGAATGATATTAATACGATTGAAGGAGGTACACACATGTCGGGATTCCGCCGCGGACTGACACGCACCTTGAAAAAATACGCGGAGGATTCCAAACTGCTTGAAAAAGCGAAAGTCGAAATTCAAGGCGATGACTTCAGGGAAGGCCTCACTGCCGTGATCTCAATCAAAGTGGCGGAGCCGCAGTTTGAGGGTCAGACTAAAACCAAATTGGGAAACAACGAGGTGATGGGCGCCGTTGACTCGGCTGTGGGCGAGGCGCTTGGCATTTATCTGGAAGAGCATCCGAAAGAAGCGAAAACAATCGTCGATAAAGTGATCCTTGCCGCCACGGCGCGTCAGGCTGCCCGTAAAGCGCGTGAATTAGTACAGCGCAAATCGCCGTTGACAGGCGGCGGACTGCCGGGTAAATTAGCCGACTGCTCGTCGAAAGACGCCGCAGAGTGCGAACTGTTCCTTGTCGAGGGCGATTCGGCAGGCGGTACCGCCAAACAGGGACGCGACCGTGTTTTTCAAGCGATATTGCCGCTTCGCGGTAAAATTCTGAACGTCGAAAAGGCGATGGAACATAAGGTGTTCGACAGTGAGGAAATACAGAATATCTACCGCGCGATGGGCGTCACCATCGGTACTGAAGACGACCCGAAAGAACTGAACCTTGCCAAACTGCGTTATCATAAGATAATCATCATGACCGATGCCGATGTAGACGGTAGCCACATCGCCACGCTGATATTAACATTTTTCTTCCGCCGAATGCGCGGTTTGATCGAACATGGATATGTGTACCTTGCCACTCCTCCGCTTTACCTCTGTAAAAGGGGAAAGGTGGAAGAGTACTGCTGGAACGACCAGCAGCGGCAAATGTTTATCAATAAGTATGCCAGCGGAAACGAGGCGCAGGTACATACACAGCGATATAAAGGTCTGGGCGAGATGAACGATCACCAGTTGTGGGATACGACCATGAACCCCGAAAACCGCACGCTGAAACAGATTACAATCGACAATGCGGTAGAAGCCGACACCACATTTTCCATTTTGATGGGCGAAGAGGTAGCGCCACGACGCGAATTTATCGAAGAGAATGCTACGTATGCGCGGATAGACGCGTAATTCAATTATGAATTCCTGATTCCTGATTGAATACCATGTTGTCTGCATTATATAAAACGATTGACGGGCAAACGGCAGAATTGCCTGATGAACGACCCGTCATTGGTATTTCAGCCAATCGGAAAGAAGGTATGTCGTGTATCGCAGAGCCTTATTTTCAGTCGGTTATCTTGGCTGGTGGAGTGCCTGTCATACTGCCGGTAACGACTGATATGGCAGCTTTGGCAATTGTTATGGACCGACTGGACGGGCTGATTCTTTCCGGCGGAGGCGATATTTGCCCCGATTATCTCGGTGAAGAACCAATTCCTGAACTCGGTAGCACTGACTTGTATCGCGACGAATACGATTTTATTGTATTGCGACTTGCCTTTAGCCGTCAAATCCCTATATTTGGCATCTGCCGCGGTCATCAGGTGATTAATGTGGCTTTTGGCGGGACGCTTTATCAGGATATTTATACGCAATTTTCAAAAAAACCGCTGAAGCATAGCCAAAAAGAAACACGCGATGTAGCATCCCACACCGTTACCCTGATAGATATTCCCTCGCGGTTGCGGATAGCATTGAAAAATCCCGAAAAACTGGAACTTCCCGTCAATTCGTTTCATCATCAGGCAGTCAAGCAAATAGCGCCGGAATTTATTACAACGGCAACCTCATCAGACGGTCTGAACGAGGCAATGGAACATCCTGAATATCCCATTTTCAGTGTGCAATGGCATCCCGAACCAATGGCGGTTGCAGGTAACGCGACGATGCTGGACCTGTTTCGTTATCACATCCGTCAGACTTCTGTGTTCGCAAAAGCTAAAAAGTTGCATCGACGTATGGCGACAGTCGATTCACATACCGATACGCCCATGATTGCTGAATCATTTGACCTGGGACAAAAGACAGGCGGAAAAGTGAACCTCCCGCTTATGCGGGAAGGACTGCTTGATGCCGTTTTTATGGTTGCCTATATTCCGCAAGGCGAACGCGATGAGGCTTCTTTACTTCGGGCAACCCTGTATGCCGAAGAACGGCTTGCCAAAGTGATTGCACAAGCGGAAAAATATCCGCAATACATGGGAATTGCCAGGACACAAGACGACCTCTGGCGATTGAAGCGCGAAGGGAAGAAAGCCGTTTTTTTGGGCATAGAAAATGGATATGCGATCGGAAAAAATCTAAAGAACCTGCAAAGATTTAAAGAATTGGACGTTTCGTATATCACGCTGTGCCATAACGGGGATAATGATATTTGCGATGCTGCGCTTGGCAATGGGAAATGGGGCGGATTAAGCCCTTTCGGCAAGGAAGTGGTGATGGAAATGAATCGGCTGGGAATCATGATTGACGTTTCACATGCAGCCGAAAGCACGTTTTATGATGTGCTGAAATACAGTTCAAAACCTGTCATTGCTTCTCATTCGGCTGCCCGCGCACGCTGCGATCATCCCCGTAACCTGGATGATGACCAGATCAAAGCATTGGCTTCAAAGGGAGGCGTCGTACAACTCTGCCTGTACAGGCATTTTATCAATCAGGATGCTGAAAAGGCTACGCTAAGCGATGCCATCAGGCATCTGAAACACATGATTGATTTGGCAGGAATTGACCATGTGGGCATCGGTTCCGACTTTGACGGCGACGGCGAACTGACAGGCTGTCGCGCGGCGAATGAACTGATACAGATAACGATGCGCCTGATAGTCGAAGGCTTTGACGATACAGGCATAGCGAAAATCTGGGGCGGAAACCTGCTAAGAGTAATGCACGCCTCACAATTTTCAGATGTCAAATCGTAACGACATCATACTGAAATTGTTGATTTGTCACTGAAAAATGATTTTCATACGATTTTTCACCTGATTTTTGATAATTTTGCACCTGATTTGTTTTTCCGTTTCGTATCTTTGCAGACGCGAAAATGAAAATCAATGATTGATAATTTAAAATAACACTATGAAAAGGGTAACACACGCTGCCACATTCGCTATCATCATGCTTGGGGCAGTCATGGCGGCGCCGATGCATGTGCAGGCGCAGACGTTTTCAGGATCGGGAATGCCGGGAGATCCGTACATCATTACCACGCCTGCACAGTTGGACGAAGTACGGGACTTTCTCACGTCTCATTTCCGTTTAGCCGGCGATATTGACCTCGAACCTTATCTGGCGCCCGGCGGCGCCGGTAATGCAAAATGGGGCGCCGCAGGATGGTTGCCCATTGGTGTATATACTGCCGGGCAACGTTTTACAGGCTCGTTCCACGGCGGCGGACACAAAATTACCGGCTTGTGGATTGACCGTAGCGGCGGTTTTGAAGGATTGTTCTCCGTTACTGACGGCGGAGCATGGATAGACAGTTTGGGTGTCGAAACAGCGGCGGCGGGAATCAAAGGCGCGACCAATACCGGTATTTTGGTGGGCGAAACCTTCAATACTTCCATTACTAACTGCTACACGGCAGGAAGCATAACAGCAGGAAACGGCGCCGGCGGAATTGTAGGCTTTAATAACACAAACGCTTCCATTAGTAACTGTTACTCCACTGCCAACGTAACCGGAACCAGCAATGTCGGCGGCGTGGCGGGCATTAACTATCATACGATTAGCAACTGTTACGCCGCCGGAAATATAACCGGAAGCAGTAATTTTGTGGGCGGAATAGCAGGTTTCACCCAGCTTGCTACCATTCAAAATTGTGTGGCCGCCAACGAATCGCTTACTCTTTTAGTGGCAATACCCTCCGTTCGCCGCATCACCGGGATGATCAATGGCATCTGCACTTTCAACGACAACTACGCTGATGTAAATATGATAGTGAGAAATAGCAGCAGTGATGTGACGATTTACGATGGCACCAATTATGACGGTACAGGTAAACCGGTGAATACGCTGAAATCGTTTGATTTTTATCATACTGCGAGTAACTGGAATACCTCTGAATGGGACATCGAACTCAACAACCCCGCGCCCGCCTCTCTTTGGGTGATTTGTGATAAGGAAGATTTGCCTCATTTGAGTTGGGAAGGCATCAGATGTATGTTTTGTGGCGGCGACGGGCTGTCGGAAGCTACCGCTTATGAAATCTGCGACGAGGCGACTTTAAAATCATTTGCCGATTTCGTGAACGCAGGAAACGGAAATAAAACCCGTTATACCTATTATAAATTAACGGCAGATTTAGACCTCGGCATCTATCCTGACTGGAATCCTGTCGGCGATTATTCTTCCTTCGATATCAACACCATATTTCAAGGGCATTTCATTGGAGACGGACATGTGATTGACAATCTCGCTATCACAGGCGGAGGTAATTATAAAGGTTTATTCGGGTATCTATTGGAAGCCGACATTACCGGTTTAGGTTTGGAAAACGCTACCCTTGCGGGCAACTCTTATGTAGGCGCTTTGGCAGGGAAAAGTGAAAATTCCATCATTTCCGACTGTTATGCCAACACGAATATAACTGCTAACGGGCCGGTTGTTGGCGGATTGGTGGGATTGCAGGAAGTGAACGGCAATTTCGACAATGTGATTACCAACTGTTATGCCACAGGTAGCGTGACATCAAACAGTACCATGGCGGGCGGGCTGGTAGGGCAGCAAAATGTCCAGCTACCGGCAACAACCTACCGCAATTACATAACCTACTGTTATGCTACGGCTAACGTATCAGGAAATAACAGCGTAGGCGGACTGGTGGGAAGTTGCGACGCTTATGCTACCATCGCCAACTCCGTTGCCGCCAATGATGCGATCAGTGTTGACGAGACTAATCCTCTAAATGCAAACGTTCACCGTATAACAGGAGTCGGTTCAGGTCAATTACTGAACAACTACGCTTACGACTTAATGAGCATCACCCCCTCCGGCGTCGCTCCGGATATCGCGTTAAATGGAACAGATGGATCTTCCACGCCCATGACCGCCTTAAAAGTCCTTTCATTTTACAATACATCGGGCAATTGGGATACGCAGGAATGGGATATTGACGGCGACCCCAACCCCGCCAAAGTCTGGCGCATTTGCGATGGAAGCTTCCTGCCCATTTTCCAGTGGCAACAATGGGGGGCATGTCCTGTTATTCCCTACAATGCCGGCGACATCGCCATCATCAACGCCATGATTGACGGTAACGGATTAGCCGAAGCAAAATATTCAGACCCCTCATACATTACCGACCCGAACTGGTCGTGCGTGCTTGAGTGGAGCATAATCGGCGGAGAGTGGCGCATAACCGGTCTGGAATTAGGAGCGCAACCCGCATCGATGAACGGAACTGTCGTTGCTTCGAGCTTGACCGAGTTAGTCTCATTGAAAATATCAGGCGAAGATATCACAGGCTTGGACGTAGCGTCGGGCTTGGGCAATCTGGAAAAACTGTTTTGCATCGATACCGACATATCCTCGTTAGATGTGACGGGTTGCCCCGCGCTGACCAACTTGCAATGCAACGCCAATCTCAACCTGGCAACACTGACGCTTGGAGCACATACCGGTCTGACGCAAATCAACGCCCTTGACTGCCCCAACCTGACAGGCACGATAGACGCTTCCGCCTGTCCTGTACTGGGGATATTACAGATAGGCAACACGGTTGGACCCGGCAGTAAATTTCCCGGCTATCCTCCCGGCGCCCCTGTATCGCATATCCTGTTAAACGGCGGTTACGATATTACATTCAACGTATCCCCGGCCGGTAGCGGCGTTGTGCGGGTAGCATCAAATGTATTTTTCGGCAGTTCGCCCGTTTCGCTTTTCGCCGTTCCCAACACCGGCAACACTTTCGTTGACTGGACAAGCAGCGGTTTTATTGCGAATGTGCCGGGCGGACAGGGCAATCCTGCTCAATATAATCAGATTCAATTCTCTCTGTCTGATATTACAACGGGTTCGCCCGCGACCGTAACTGCTAATTTTACTGTAAGCTACACACTCGCCCCGGGTATTGTCGGTCCTGCGTCAATGGTACTGTCCGAAGGATATGCGGCTACTTCAACCGATGTCTTTACGATAACAGGCGCTCCGGCGCCCGCCATGACAAAAATAAGCGGCGACGCAGCCATCACCTGGAACAATACGGCGAACAGACTCGACATTGCAGCGGGTCTCGCGGCGGGAACCTACACAGTCGTGCTGACAGCAAGCAACGGCGTAGCGCCCGACGCGACTTTCACCTTCACGCTGACGGTGCTACAAACCTGTTCCGTGATCTATCATGCAAACGGCGGCTTCGGTACGCAAACCGACCCGAACAGCCCTTACGTATCCGGCGATACCGTAACAGTACTTGACCCGGGAGGCATCATGCGCTACCATTACGTTTTCACCCACTGGAACACGGCGCCCGACGGTAGCGGCGATTCTTTTGATCCGGGCGACACTTTTACCATTACCGGCGACGTCGCGCTCTACGCCCGGTGGAATGACATCGTCTACATCGACCCGATCATACAGCGTTCCATCACCATTGCCCCTTCAATCCATGGTACGGTAGTTGCCGACAAGCAATATGCAAAGACCCGCGATACCGTGACGCTGACCATTCTGCCTGAATCCGGTTACATGCCCGATAAGGTTACGGTACATAACCTGCGCGACGAAGCCACAACCGTTCCGTCCGTAGGCGACGGAGATGTACGTTTCTTCCTGATGCCTCCTTTTGAAGCGCTTGTCAGGGCAACATTCATGTCGGATGTCCGGACAACCGACAACGATGTTGTTGAGATATCGCGCACCGCATCTCTACGGGCATGGACACAAAACGGCGTGTTGCATGTCAGCGTACCGGCGGCAGGCAATCTCTTGCGCGTGTATAATCTCTTGGGCGTACCCGTATATCAAGGTATCGGCGCCAACGAAACGGTAAAGATTCCATTACCGGGATGCGGCATATATATTGTCACGGATGGGAAACAGGTTTTGAAAATTGTGAACTGAACCTGCAACTTGAAATAATAAAATCTTATGAATATTTTTCCATTTTTTTTACTTCGTAAAAGAACTCCTTCGCACCTTGGCCATTCGAGTAAACTCAATGGCTCCCGGCTTGTCGTCGTTTCAATTTTCCATTTTTTATTAATCTGTTGTTTGTTTTTATCCTGTTGCAGTCAGCGGAATACGACAAAGGGTATGGATGTGGCTACCATTTCCACAAACAGCACGGCGAAATCTGAAACACCTGTTTTTAATGCGGATAGTGCATACACATTTATTGCGCGGCAAGTGGCGTTCGGACCGCGCGTACCCAATACGCAAGCGCATAGGGAGTGCGCCGCTTATTTGACTTCCGAACTGGAACGTCACGGGGCTATTTTGTTTGTGCAGGAAGCGATACTGACAGCGTATAACGGGGAAAAATTGAACACACGGAATATTATCGGTTCGTTTGATCCCGAAAAAACACGTCGTGTCCTGTTGTTTGCTCATTGGGATTCACGCCCTTATGCCGATCGCGATGCAAACCCGGCGAATCACCGGAAACCGATTGACGGAGCCGACGATGGCGCAAGCGGGGTGGGCGTTCTGTTGGAAATTGCACGTCAGTTAGGTTCGAAGCGACCCGGTATTGGCGTCGACATCATTTTTTTCGATGCAGAAGACTACGGGCTTCCTGAATTTGAAGATGGCTATGAACCCGATTCATGGTGTCTGGGTACACAGTTTTGGATAAAAAACCAGCATGTTCCTAAATACAGGGCCGAATACGGTATACTGCTTGATATGGTAGGAGCAAAAGGAGCTACTTTTTATAAGGAATTTACGTCCGTAAGATACGCGAGCCAATATGTCGAGAAAGTCTGGGGAACGGCGCGTAATCTTGGCTATGGAAAGTTTTTTATAAATAAGAACGGTGGTGGCGTAACAGATGATCATACTTTTATCAATGAAAAACTGCGGATTCCATGCCTTGATATCATTAATCAAAACGATACCGGTTTTGGCGACTACTGGCACACCCTGAACGATACAATGGATAACATAAGCAAGGAAACGCTGAAAGCAGTCGGTCAGACTGTTCTTGAAGTGCTATTTAACTGATTGCAATTATAAAAGACTATGACAATAAATGAGATTCAGGACGAAATAATTGAAACATTTGCTGCTTTCGACGATTGGATGGACCGGTATGGTTTGCTCATTGACATGGGAAACGCCTTGTCGCCATTGGACGAAAAATACAAAACCGAAAATAACCTGATTGAAGGCTGTCAGAGCCGGGTATGGCTGTATGCCCGATACCTGGATGGAAAAGTCGTCTATCAGGCGGAAAGCGATGCAGTGATCGTAAAAGGTATCGTATCCCTGTTGATACGTGTTCTGTCCGGTCATACCCCGCAGGAGATTCTGGAAACCGACCTTTATTTTATCGAAAGCATCGGGCTTCGCGAACATCTTTCACCGACACGCTCCAACGGACTTGTCGCCATGCTGAAACAAATGAAAATGTATGCTTTAGTATTCAACCAATAGTGTCGTAAAGCAATGCGTCTCTACAAAACAACCCATATTGAACGGAGTATGGTTTGTCTTAAAAGCCCTGTCGAAACGGGCAAGGTAATTATCAACGGCTTTTGTGGAATAGTGATCCAACACATACCCCTCGCCGCCGGGCGCTGCCCGTTTGACGGATTGAAGCGTTTTACCCTCAAACAATGCGATCAGGCGCCATTGACCTTCTGGCACCGTCCATTGCAGCAATCCATCCTTCACACGGTTTGTCAGGTTCATAATCTTCCCGTCGGCAGAATAAGCCATCAGACGTGCCAATTGCGCCACCGGATGCTGTCGTTCGTCATCCGGTTCTATTCGCATCGCGATTTGCTGACCTCCTTGCAGGTCATATTCCTGAAAGACTGCTTTTGTTGCAGCGTCCTTGATAGAGACCGTTGGACCGCCAAAGGGCCAACCGGTACCCGTATTCATATCTATCCGGATATGCAGCCGTTTTCCTTCTTCCTGCGTATGTTGCAACATCTGCATCCACTGCGGCGATAAGAACGGTATGTCATTTGCATCATTACCCTGTACCCCGTATATGGGTGTTATCTCAACCCCTCCGATACCTGCCTGCGCATAATTTTCAAGATTATATGAGAGATTGTATTTATCGACAGCGCTTCCCAGCCACCACCAGCGTGTGGACGGTCGGGTATCATCCTGTATGACAGGCCATTCCTGCGCCTTGACAGAGGCATCGAATATAAAAAACGCAACTAATAATAATGTAAACTTTTTCATGTGTAATCGTATTAATTTAACTTGTCTATATACAGAGCGCCGTCAAGATGGTCGATCTCGTGTTGAAAAATCACTGCTGTGAATCCCGAAACCGTATCGCAACAGACCTGTAACGTTTCCGGATGACTATATTTGACAGCGATTGTTTCTGCACGACTTACCATTTCGCGTCGATTCGGAACCGATAAACATCCTTCTGCGCCCGTTTGTTTTTTGTCGGAATAATAAACAATGTAAGCATTGGCATAAAACTCGAAAGGTTCGTCCGGTTTGTCAAAACGCTGAACAGCAATTAATCTGCGCGCAACGCCAACCTGTGGCGCAGCAATTCCGACGCCTTTATGCGTAGTGTCGCAAACCGTAAGCAGCATTTGTTGTTGCAGGTTTTTGAAGATATCGCTTTGCATATCGGCATTGCTAAATTCTTTTGCCGTTTGTCGTAAAAACACCGAATCGGACACATTGGTTATTTGAAATACCGGCATTATTTGCGCCGAATATTTGCCAATCAGTTCCGTTTCACTAACTGTGAAAGTTGTTGAATTACATGCAATCATGAAAAACGCTGCAACTATTGTGCAGACGGCATGTTTTGTCCGTGCAGTTATTTTATTCATTTCCTTAAAATATATTTCTGTTTTTAATATTTGAGCGCGCAAAGATACATAATTGTTTTTTAAAAAATTAATCAATACTTTTGCAACAGTAAAAACAACATGTAATAAGAAATCACAAAAAAACAGATGTTATCCGGTTTTGTTTTTTCACTGATTGTTAGCGTTCTGTTCGCTGTTTATGCAGCGCCAAGAAAATTCTCAAGACAAAATGTGATCCTGTACACGATGTGGATGGGAATTGCATATTTCATGGGCGCCCTGATGTTGGTTGCCATAGTTTGGGGTTTTGGATTTGAAAAGCCCGAAAACCTGCTGAATACCTGGCATTTTATTACAGTTTTGCGCGGGTTTGTCTGGGTGATTGGCATGGCGGCATATAACACTGCAATCGACAAAATAGGGCTTACACGCTTTAATCAATGGAAAAACGCGCAAGGTCCTGTAGGCTCGTTGCTTATTCTGTTTATTGTTGATGATTGGGCAGCAGGGATCAAAGCGCTTTGGTTGCTTTCGGGTATGGCTGTGATGTTTTGTTCGGCTTTACTTTTTCAAATCAAAACGGATACTGCGTCCGGCAATCAAGTTGTTGATGACAGACTAACGGCTACGGTCGAAGCCCTCCCTCAAAGGAACACGGCATCAGGTATTTCATTCGCGTTGTTATCGGGTGTTTGCTTTGGCATTTCCGCGTTTCTTAACAGCATTGTTTCACGTCCGGCAATCGTTGGCGACACATTTACCTTCACCCAGTTGTTATATCATTCAGCATCGCTGATCGTATTCTCGGCGCTCGTTTATATGGTAACGGGAAACAAATCCGGTGAATCCCCGACAGCGAAACAACGGTTTTACGATATGATTACCGTTGACAGAAAAACCTGGCTACCGTTTATTGCAGGCGCCATGTATATGGTTGCCACGCTTCTGACAATCTACGCATACAGAATGATACCCAATGCCGTTGCATGGAGCATTACCCAACTGAACGTCTTCTGGACTGTCCTGTTGGGAATATTCATTTTCAAGGAAGTAAACTGGAAGCGTCACTGGTTGCGGCTTACTGCGGGTGTTGCCATGGCGGCAGGTTCGAGTGTGTTATTATTCATTGCCATATAGAAACATTATGAAATCATCAGTGGAAAAACATTGCCATGCCGGTTGTCGAAAAATTAATCAAAATAATAAATAGAATGATGGAAAAAATTGAAGAAATTAAAGCATTTTCACAGGAAACATACCTGTTTGTCAGCCGGTTGATCAAACAACTGTCGCCGAACTGCGAACTTTCGGAAGAAGCGTTTCGTGCCATAGTTGAATCGTCGAACGCACATTTATTTGTAATGTACGATGCGAACGGTACGCCCGTCAGCATGTTAACGGTCGGACTTTATCGCACCCCTACCGGATACAAGGCATGGATAGAAGATGTTGTAGCAGATGAGACTTGCAGAGGCTGCGGATACGGTCAAAAAATCGTTGAATTTGCCATCCGTTATCTTCGCGATGCAGGCGTCAACACCCTGTCGTTGACTTCCAACCCCTCACGAATCGCCGCCAATCGACTGTATCAAAAGTTAGGCTTCGAACTGTACGAGACGAATTTTTACAAAATGAGGTTTGCGAGATAAGTGATACAATGAGGACAAGAAGGCTGACAGATACAAAGTTAAATAATTACTTTGTTGGCAACCATGTACATATCCTGGAGCCATCCCACCCGTTTACCGAAGCATAATCTATCATACGAATATCTCCTTCGGTAGTAGGTATAATAAATTCCATACGTGTAGAGGGGAGCGCAGGCTGGGTTTTAGTTACTTTAACTACGCCGTACCTGTCGGCTTTGACGGTTACAGGCTGGTCGAAATTGGCGTCAGTTTTTTCGTCGCGTGCCAGTACAATCGGGCCCCAAATCACAGCCTGAAATCCGTTGCCCTTTGGATTGCTGCCACGCGGCGCATCAATAACATGACAGGTCATATCAAAAACGATTTCAATATGGTCGCCTTGTTTCCATTCACGATTGATTGTTGCATACTGTCCGGCAGAAACCGATTGCTTTTTACCGTTGATTTTGACGGTTGTCTTTTTACTCCATTGCGGGATACGTAATCTGACGGCAAATGTTTCTTTTTTTTGCGGATTCACCCGAATGACGACATTCCCCGATTGTGGATAGCCGGTTTCGATTTTCAATTGCAGGGGGCTTTGTGCGGGCGTGTTCATGTTTATTTTTGCCGCATTATAGAGGTTCACAACAGGTCCGTTAACGGAGTTCATCACGGCAATGTAGGGAATATAGGCAAGCCCCATCGGACCATTGAGATTGCAACAGGTAACTTTCAGGTCATCGAAATCATAACCCCAACCCTCGTTGGTTACTTTATGTCCGTTGAGCAGGTTTACGTAACTGAATCCGTCGCCGGTGGGTTTCATGGCGCCTAACAATCCATTGTAGATGAATTTTTCTATATCATCGACAGGTGATGATTCGCCGGTAAGGCGAAGAATCTGACTGCAAAATTTCATCCAGGTGACACCTGTACATGTTTCCATCATGCGGGTAATGTCAGGATTGGTCTGTTCTATTGCGGTATTGTCCCATGCTTCGCCCTGTACACGCGGATGATAGGGTTGGTTGCCTCCACCGTTGCCTGTGATGGTGATTTCCTTCGTACTAACGTTGTTGTACAGATTGAGCGCTGCTTGTCGCCATTGAGGATCACCTGTCGCACGATAATATTCCACAAGTCCTTCGAACAGAGACAACATTTCATAAGCTTTCGGGTAATGGCCTGCCATTTGATAAGGTTCCACATTATTGAAAGCTTGTTCGAAAACGTTGTAGTGTTTCGTGCCGCCCGACTCGATGATATAGGTAGCAAAGTCGAGAAAACGCTGTTGTCCTGTCCATTTGTACAGACGCATGAAGGGCTCAAGCAAAGTACTCGATTCGATATGGCAAGGTTCATAGCCAATGTTGGTGGCGCTCCATCCCAAGTCGGTGATTTCCTTTTTGGGCGCTTTGCCTACCTGGGAAATAATACAATCGGCTTGTCGGATAAGCGATTCCAATACTGCCGGGTCTGAGTTGACCCACTCGTAATATTCCTCCATGCCAAGCATCACATATTTGCGTTCCCACAGGTCGCCATCTTCACTACCGGGTTGAAGTTCGGGTAACAGACAACTTATACTGCCGTTAACACGCTGCGTACCAAGTATATCCTTCACAGTGGCGTCCATGATACGTTTCAATTCAGGGTCTTGCGTGTAACGATAGAACATACAACCTGAACGTACCGCCTTACCCCACATTTCACCTAATGCAAACTGCTCTTTTCCATTCCGAAAAAAATCAACAAACCTGGAATAAGGTATGATGCCTTTATTCCAGTTCTCAATCGAATTTCGGATATCGTTTTCAAGGGTTCCCGAAAGCTGAATGGAGTTAGGAGGAAGCGGCATCAACCGGTCTTTGACTTGCGCCGACAGGATTGGCACAATCAATGTGATACCATCGTGAATACTATTCAATCCTTCCGGTAACGCTTTGAGCTTTGCCATTACCTCGTCAAAAGTACCGGTCTTATTTATATCATGTTCAAAGAGGCGTATATCCCAGACATTATTATGACCGAAATGAAGTAGCACTGCATCTGGCCGGGTAGTAATCACTACGCCCATTCCTCCGTTACCCAGCAACGCACCCTCAAAGAAATTTACCGCCGGTTTGTTCATCTCTATGGGATACAGTTTGGCAATAACAGCTACATCCTTATTTTCTGCTTTTAATGTACATAATTGCAGATAAATAGTCGCAAACAACAGTACTGCTTTCGTATTCATTTGTTTATTTCAATTACAATTCTTGCAATATTAAACGTATTTAGGGAGCAATCCACTTATTCCAGTCGGGTTCTGCATCCGAACGCCAGGTAAACGGATGGAAATTATGTTTCAGCCATTCTTTCGGGTCACGGTCAAATTCAGCCAATTTCGTTTCCGCTGTTTGATAACCGTTTATTATGTCATCCTGGAGCAGGGTGCGAATTCTGGCGCAAACTTTATCGAATTGTTTCTGATCAAATTGTACGGTTCTGGCATCGTGAGCGGCTAATGTAAGCATAAAATGAATACCTTTACCTTCAATTGAGCGAGCCGTATGCGCTATAAAATCGCGCTGATTTTTTATATCTTCCGTCATTCCTTCGTTCATTGCAATTGCCTGATCGTAATACTCTACAGCCTTTTTGTTTAACTGGGCAGCATCGCGAAGACGAATACCTGCATCCTCAAATATCCATGGATGCGCTTTCTTGGCATCGGTAAGAATGAAATTGGCTCTACGGTTGGATTCCCAGATTGGTGTATCCCACGTTGAGTTCATGATCTTGACATACTCCCAGTCATGTTCACCTTTATCCCATTTTGCCAATCCGAGCGGGCCGATTAAATAGCTAACATCCCAGGGAAACGATTCGACAGCCTGCGCTACATATTCCCACGCTTTTAACATCAATGGGGCCGTTTTCTTTCCATAAGGCGCTGCAATTTGTTGAAGTAATTCGCTCAACGATGCATCCGGATTTTTCATCCAGGCTTTCAGCATGGCATAGTTCACGGAATAAGTAGAAGGTGAAAAACCGTAGTATTCTTTTACGCCGACGACGCCTTCCAGTTCCTTCCAGCCAGCCATCTGTTCGTAAATCAACCTTGGAAAATAATCATCAATTTGATACAGTCCTTTATACAAAGTATGGTCAAATTCACCAACAACAGGTATTTCCCGTTCGAAAGCGTACTGAACCAATCGTTTTACACCGAGGTCTGATTTTAACGAACCGTCGTTGAATGGGTAAACCTCATTACTGGTAGATGAATTAAGCATCAATCCGAAGTTGCCTTTACTGACGCCTTTGACAGCTTCCAGGGTCTGGCCTTTCGACAATTCCCATGGTTTCCACCACAACATGGCCTGACCGTTGGGGCGGGATTCAACCATCGCATCTTTGAGCAGGGTCAGAAAAAATGCGAGGCGATCGCTGATCGGTATTCCCGAACAGAGCGGGCAGGGACCAAACTCGCTACATATCCATGCCTGTTGGTCGAATGTGTATACCAGCATATCGTTTACAGTCGGGAAATCCGACATGAATTTTTTAACTTTACGTACATATTCCTGTTGTACGGCAGGATCAGAAATACATGCCGGTTTGACAGGATCGAAGTTCAACATGCGCGGAATCCCAAAATGGGCAATCGTTCTAAAACCATGTTTTTCGGCCTGCGAAACGCGAAACTTCCATTTCTCCATCTGTTCGGGGTCTTCCAGGTCTTCCAGGTTGATTACTTCGTTGGCTGGTTTGCCTCCCCATGCAACGCTAAGTTGCAACATGTTAACGCCCAACTCTTTTAAATCTGTCAATGCCTTGTCGTCCCAGTTGATGTCTGCAAGTACAGACGGACTTCCCACAATGCCGATAAAATAGTCGAATCCGGCTCTGCCGTTTTTAGTAACAACTGTCTTTTTTTGGGCAAATCCAGTAGGCCCAACCAATAAGAGTGTGATAATCAGTGCAATTAATTTTTTCATTTTTTTGATATTTTATATAGTTATACGTTTTATTAATTCATCCTATTAAAAATTATTTCGTCATAATATTTTTCGCCGTTTTCTACTATGCACACCTGCCCATAACCTACGTTAACATTTTTATGCTTACTATTCACTGCTGATGTTCTTTGATTATAAGTGGGCAAAGAAATCACAACATTCATTTTCGGAGATTCCGTCACCTGATAATTCACGCGCACTTCTGTTACCCCGCTTGTAATTTCCACATCCAATTTACTGCTGTTGGGGAGTAATAACTGTTTTAATTCTATTGTTTGCCCTGTCAGGGAAGTGTCCAGATGCGGTTTTATAGAGAGGGTATTTGTAAATTGGTCAAACGTTATGCCAAAGATATGTTCGATCAGTATTTGAATGTATTGTGAAGCGGTCCAGGAATATCTTAGTACTCCTTCTCCACTGCCATTCGGCGGATTAATAAATTCCGCATAATTGTTATTAAATAATTCCACTGTCCTGATTGCCAAATGAGACGCGAGATCGTAACGACCAATATCTTCCAATCCCTCCAGCACAGCATAATTTCGGAGTGACCAGATACTGCCGTACCATTGATGTCCTACATAAACCCCAGGTGTTTCATTATACTGTGGAACTGTCTTTGCTGCCGAAGTGAGTGGAATCGAACCCCATTGAAATAAATTATCATCAGTCAGTGCTTCCAGCATGAAACCATGATATTTTTTATCAGCGACATTCAACTTAAGCGGGTCAAATGCTGTTACAGAATAAACACTTCCTTCAAAGGTGTAATTTTTTACAGCAAGGTTCATAAAACATTTCTCTTCATCATTCCATAAAAACTCATTGATCATCTTTTTAAGCGCTTCGGCTTTTTCTCCGTAAAACAGTGCACTATCCTTGTCGTTGTTATAATCTGCAAGTTTTGCCACAATATTACAACCGGCGATCACTTCCACATTTGTTTCGACCGGCAAATAAAATTCCCACGCACCCGGCAACCACTCTTCCGAGATTCCTTTTATCAAACCGGATTTATCATCCCATCTTTCGGATAACCACCAATCCAAATATTTTTTCAACATGGAATAAGTATCCCTGATAAGTTGTTCGTCCTTTGTCCCTTTCAGTACTTCGTGTGAAATCTGAAACAATTTTGGTAGAGAACTGTGTATCAAATCGTCACTCTGCATACCCCACAAAGCAATGCGTCCATTTTCCTGCTGCACATAAATAAAGTTCCTAAGTACATTTTCTGCAAATTCCTGATTTACCCACTTGATACCACTTAACGCAAGGGAAGTGTCCAATTGCCACCAGCAAGGGCCATAACCACCTCCCGGGCCACAAAACGGATATATGAAACCGTACACAGGATTCTCATTACTGGCATGTACATATGCCTCTTCTAACACTTTGAACGCATCCGCAAATTCTTCCTGTGTGATTCCAGGAAATATTAATATTGGGATATTTGACCAATTATTTCCAAGACGCTGTTTACCGGTTATTTCATGATCTTTAGCATATCCGGCATCCCGAAATAATAAGAGAGAGATGAAAAGTAAAGTTAGTTTTTTAAAATTCATAATGAAGCTGGTAATTAATCATATGCATAATGCCTTGTTTCACCTGGTGGTATTACTAACCGGATGATAATAAATCCG
>Ga0082212_10001742_pt1 | contig 31989 bp, 21 predicted proteins | sample TergutNt197P3_FD_71548 | JGI IMG/M metagenome (GOLD analysis project Ga0082212, IMG submission 71548) | Neocapritermes taracua P3 segment gut microbial communities from Petit-Saut dam, French Guiana - Nt197 P3 | ecosystem: Host-associated > Arthropoda: Insects > Digestive system > Gut ...
TCAATGTTGATGCACTCCCTGCGTTTGCCGTAGATAATGACGTCCGAGACGCCTTCGATGTTTTGTATTTCGCGTTTCACCAATTCGGCGTAATCGCTCATCTCACGGTCGGAAAATCCTTCGGCAGTCATGGCATAAAAAATACCGTATACATCGCCGAAATTATCCATGACGACCGGCTTGGCTGTGCCTTCGGGCAGGCGCGCCTGTGCATCGCCTACCTTGTGGCGCAGGATGTCCCAGTGTTGCGCCACATCCCGGTCCTTTACCAGCGTCGACAGTTGAACGGTTATCATCGACACATCGTTCATCGAACGGCTGGTGACCGTCTCTACATCTTTCATCGAACGGATGTTCTTCTCTAAGACGTCGGTCACTTCGAGTTCTACCTGATGCGCCGAAGCGCCGGGATAGGCCGTAACGACAAGCGCCTGTTTGATCTTTACTTCGGGGTCTTCCAGCTTGCTCATCCCGTTAAATGACATCACCCCGCCGACAACCAGCACGATGATGACGAAATACATCAGTTTGCGGTTGTACAACGCCCAACTGCCCCAGTCTTTCATAACAATCCCCCTATGTTTGTGGATGATACGGCATGCAGTAACTTCACTTTTTCGCCCTGACGCAGCGTACGAACGCCGGCTGTCACCACCAGCTCGCCCTCGCTCAACCCTTTTGACACGATAACTTTCCCGTCGAGACGTATTTCAGTCGGGGTTACGGCGCGTACTTCGACCGTTTGCGTACCTTTATTATATATCCACACGCTCGAACTGCCGTCGTGCTCGAAGATGGCCGACAAGGGAATGTATACCGATGCCGTTTCTTCCGGTTTATACTGTACAGCCACCATGGTCGTCATGCCGGGCGAAGGCATTTGTGGCGTGCGTTCTTTCATTCGCAACCGCACGGTGTACAGTTGGTTCAGGTTAGCCTTTTGTGCAACCCCGACCAACTCCAGCGGAAAAGCGACGCCGGGATGAATATCGACGCTGCACGAGAACGATTCGAACCGGTCGCGGCGGATGAAGTCCGACGACGGGATATGTATCTCCACTTCGGGCAGGCTTGCGCTAATCATTGAAACGACAGGCATTCCCGCACCGATGGTTTCACCTGCTTCAAAGAAACGTTTCTGAACGAAACCGTCGAATGGCGCGACGAGTTTGGTATCCGACAGGGCGTTTTTGTGTGCCTCGTATTTTGCCGTGATCTGTTGAAGTCCGTAGACGGCTTTGTCGTAATCGTTGGGCGTCGCGCTCCCTTTCTCATAAAGTGCGACGACCCTGTCGGCTTCGGCCTTGATGCGGTTGTATTCGGCTTCGGTTGCCGACAGCTGGATGACATAGTCGCGTGCATCCATCTCGGCCAGCACCTGACCTCGCTTCACGGCGCTGCCTGCATCTACATACACTTTGGCCACTGGCCCGCTGATACGGAAAGCAAGGTTGACGTCGGATGCAGCCTTCACTTTTCCGGGAAAAGTGGAACGCTCATGTTCGCCATATACCCGCACCGTGTCAATCTTGACGGTTTGTATGGCCTTCTCGTTTGTCGTCTTTTGCGTACAGGCAGAAACAATAAACATCAGTCCCGCCAGCAAGGATATAATTTTTCCCATAACAAAAAATTTTCGCAAATATAACCATTTTTTTGATACGATTCCTATTTTGTCCATTTATTTCCCAACCGCATCAAAACAGCCATTTTGCAGCATTGTCGACCGGAATCAGTCTGACCGGACTGTTCAGTCCCGATGGCATTACTTCCCAATGGCCGTATCCCGTATTTTGATAGTTCAGGTCAACGAAGTTTATTTCCTTGAAAATGCGCCATTTGACGCCCCGACGATCATAGTCGGCTATTCGGTTTGCCGGCAGATTGGTTACTTCTATTTCAATCAGGTTTGCTCCTTCTTTCAGGAAATCGCCGATGCGTATGCGGAACGGCACGGCCCAGCAGGTGCCGACATGCTGGCCATTGATTTTTACGCGCGCGCTTTCGCGAACATCGCCGAGGTCAAGTATCCAGTCGTCGGCCTTGACGGGTGGCAGCGACACGGTCACGGCATACAAGGCCGTACCGCTGTTGCGTTGCGCATCCGGATGAGCGAGTGTCGTCCATGCGACGGGATTGTTTATCGCAAACGACTCCTTGATGGCAGGTTCGCTTTCGACGAAACGCAGCGTCCATCCCCCGTCGAGCGACAGGCTGATCGGTTGTTCCCTGAGATATTTCCATTCGGCATGTTGCGCCGAAGCGGCAGGTTTATCCGTATAGGTTTGTACGATCAGCGATTCGCCGGAACGAAGCTGCAGGTATACCTGCAGCTTTCCGTCCACGATGCGTGTTTGCGCCATGCCGGTCGCGCCGGTCACCGGATCGTAGATGGCTGCCGCCGTTGCAGGCGTCGATAGTGTGATCCAGTCGTCCACATTCTTGTTTTGCAGACAGGCAATGAAGTAATGATAACCATCCGGATCGGAACGACGCACATAGTGCAGTCCGTGTTTCGACTTCATCTCTTCGGGTGCAACCTGACATTGCGCCAGCGTCTCGGCGTAATCATGGCCGGTGATAACGCGTCCTTTTTGAAAAGCGGTGGCTTTGGTTTGCGAAAATGATACTTCGGGCAGTTGTCGGGCTACATTTGAAAAAGCCTGACGTCGCTTTTCGAGGCTTCCGTATCCGGGCACGTCGTGCGGGTATTGCTCCACGAAGACAATATCTGCGCCTTCTTTTGCAAGTTTCAACAGGTGATTCAGCACATCTGTCGGCATCAGGCGGGTGGCCGGGACGATCAATGCCTTGTAGCGTGAGCCGCCGGAGGTCTGTATCTGTCCGTTCAGGAAGCGTGTCGAACGAATGAAATCGTCTGAAATATAATCGACATCATATCCGCATTGTGTGATGTTGTTTACGATTTCGATAAATGTTGGCGCTTTCGACTTCATTTGATGGATGTCGAACGTCAGATAGCGTCCGGGCTGGTCGTTCCAGAGGTCATAAATGGGAAGATACAGTAAAAAGTCATTGTCGGCGCTTCCTTTTTGCAGAAACGACTGGCAGCGTGTGATATATTCGAAAAAGGCGGGGGCATCGCGCCAGATGGTATTTGTCGGCGACATGTTGACCGACGCATAGAAGAGCCAGCCGGGCCATTCGGCTGTGCGGGGCGAATAGGGTGTGCCGTGAAAGAACACGTGATTGACGCCGGAGACAAACAGCAGGTCGATGTCGGGCTTGCATTGCGACAGCGATGTGCGAAAATGCTCCGTCAGCCAGGTAAGCGTCTCGGACGAGGTAAGGTTTTTCCCTGCGATATGCGCTGCCGATGAAGCGTATTTCATCATGGACAGGTCGGAATCGTTGTGGCGTGTCAGCGAGTCGTGTCGCAAGCCGTTGATGTTAAACTCCGACAAGCCGAATCCCTCACATTCGGGAATATCTACCGAAGCATACAGGTCGATGAGGTTGCCGGGGGAGCCGTGTGCCTGATTGCGTGTCAGGCATCCATGATGATGCGCCCATGCCGTCCATCGGCGGGTGAAGTTGTCTCTCAGCATGTCCGACAGCGTTTCGCGGTAATCGGAAACAATCCGCGCAGTTGTTTCCGGTCGCTTGCCGTTTACGCGTGTCGTATCGAGAAACGCCGGAAAATGGTCTTCGAGCTTGTACCCCCTGCGTCGCACAAATTCATCCAAAAGGCCTGGCGACCAGTCGGCGCCATACACTTCGTAAGAATCGTTGAAGAATGTATGGGGATAGGATGTTTTGTTTGCCGCGAAAGATTTATCGAAGTTGGCAAGGTACTTATCAACGGTTTTAGCGTCGTAGTGATTCATCACAAGCCCCTCGCCGCCGGGCGCCGCCCGTTTGACCTGCTGGAAAGTTTTACCGTCGAACAATGCGATCAACCGCCATTGACCTGTCGGGGCAGTCCAGTTCAACAAGCCATCCTGAACCTTACTTGTCAGGTTAATAACTTTCCCATCAGCGGAATAAGCCATCAGACGCGATAATTTGGCTACCGGTTGTTGATTTTCGTCTTTCGGCGTTATCCTTTCGGAAAGCTGCGTGCCTCCCTGCAGGTGATACTCCTGAAAAATCGACCGGAATGCTGCCTCTTCGATGGTGACGTTGGGTCCGCCAAAAGGCCAGCCTGTGCCTGTGTTCATGTCAATCTGGATGCTAAGCCGCTTCCCTTCGTCCTGCGTATGTTGCAACAGCTGCATCCACGACGGCGACAGGAACGGTATTTCGTTCGCTTTATTCCCCTGAACGCCGTAGATAGGCGTCAGTTCAAGTCCGCCGATGCCCGCTTTGGCATAACTTTCAAGGTTGTAGGTGAGGTTTGCCTTGTCGACAGCGCTGCCCATCCACCACCAGCGCGATCCCGGACGCGCTTCCGCCTGTATGGCAGGCCATTCCTGTGCGTTGACAGCAATGCCTGACAGTAAGATAGTAACAATGATGTAAAAATTTCTCATGAATTATAAAGTAAAAAAATTATTGGCATATCTCGTGTATTAAATGATAGGCTTCGCGCTGTTCGTCGGGCGTCGGGCAATAAGTCACTACCACAAGTTTCATTCCCGGACGCCAGAGCGCACGCACTTGTTTTTCAATCACGTCCAATCCGCCCACAATGCGGGCGTTGACCACCGTACCGCTATGGGCGAAGGCTTCGGCAAAAGGCTCGCACGGATTGGGATCGGGATCGGTTTCGGGCGAGAAGGCGCCATCGACGCATCGCAGTCCGTCGATGGCGCAGACGGCCGGAAGGTGCGACGACCAGTTGCCACACGAATGGAACACCGGCCCTCCAAGCGCCTTGCCTGCTTGTTCGAATGACGGCAAGACGCACGCCCTGTACTGTTCGTTTGACAGCATCAACATGTTGTCATCGCTCTGTCCATAGCCTGTGAAATTGCGTGCAGAGGCAAACCCGTGTCCGGGGTTGACCAAACAGCTTCCGATCCGTTTTTTCTGTTCGTTTACAAAGTCGACGGACAGGTTCGCCAACCGTTCGAGCAACTGTTGCACGCCCTCCGGATTGAAAATGACGTCCATCAGCAGGCTGTTCGAATTGACAATCATCATCGAGGCGTTCAGCGGTGATTGTGCGTCGGCAAAACAGACGGGTAGCTTTCCGCAAGTTTCGTTGAGAAAAAAATCAACCATCTGGAGTGTATGGCGTCCGATAGCGGTTTGAGCAATGGGTACAGGCTCGTGAGCCAAGGCGTCGGCCACTGATTCGAAGCAATGCTGAACGACAGGCGCCTGTTCAGGAAACCAGGTATATGTTGCGCCGTAGGCAGATGCTATCGTTCCGATACCGTACCATGGTTCGAGGAAATTGGGTACGTCGGCCTCAAAGTGCATACTCGATTGGAGGCATCCCAATTGCAGTTCGAGCGACCGCCGCATATCACGGCACCCGTCGCCAAACACCTCCACCGCTCTAAAACGGCGATAAACGGCCACGCCTTCGGAAGCCGTTGCAAAGTCGCCCGTACGTTTCAGCAGTTTTGCTTCGTAGTCGGCGTAAGCATCCATATCGAAGCATGATGCTGCAACCGGCGCAATTTCAGTCGCCTGCACATCCCGTTTGGTATAGTTAAAACGCATAGTTTCTTGTTTGTATTACTAATTCCATCCTTCCAGTCGCACGACCGGTTTCTGTCCGGCAAATTGCTGGGTTGAGACACGAACTTCCAGCGTTTGCGTTTCGCCGGGCAGGAGGCTGACGTAATTATCGCTCCAAAAGACGGGCAATACCTCCTCTTTTCCTTTTTGCAGGATAGCGCGGACGAAAAACGCAAGCCGGTCAGTCGGGTTGGTGATCGTAACCGTTCCGACCGTTTCGTCGCCTGCTTCTCGAAAGACCTCCGTGTGATGGAGCACGACGGCAGGAAGTTTTTCCAGCCCCGTCAGCTTTTCGTTTGTCGGTATCCAGTAGAAATTGTCGGAAACAGCCGAGTGGTCAGCCCCGACAAGCCGGAGCTTCATGAAATAGACCCCTTCGGGCATGTTGTCGTAACGCTCCATTTTCAAGCCGGTTTCGATTGAAGTCTCGGCAGGAACAGCCACCGGCTGCTGGATGGAACACAACTTTTTCATGTTGAAGTCATACACTTCGGCCTGAACCGTTCCCTGAAAAGCCTCCTGCTTGTGATTGACGACGTAAATCTGGTCGTCAAGCGGGCTCCAAAGGACATGAACCGGTCGGTTGGCTTTTTTGATGTAGTAGTAGCTGACCATCGGACGGTGAAACCAGTCGAAAATCTGCCACTGAACGGACGGCCAGCCTGAATTGATCTTCCATTGTGTCAGACCGCCCGTGATGTCCCACATCCGGTGCTGTACCGCCTCGAACATGGCGCGATGCTGGTCGGCAGTCAACACATGACCTTTCCTGCAATAATCTGCCACATCATTGGGCGCGTTGAAAAGCCGGTAAATCGCCTCGTGATACGGACGGTAATAACTGTTGCCGCCATGTTCGGCCCACGCTGCATCCAAAGGAAACAGGTCGGTCTTTCCGGTAGCTGGAGCGCCTTTCCGTTTTTTCTTGTCTATATCCGGCAGAAACAGCCGAAGGCTCTCTATCGGCGGAAGCGAAGCGCTGCCGCTTTCCATCATGAACATCCAGCGCACGTCGTCGCGCACTTTGCGGAAATATGCTTCTACCGGCAGCCAGCCGTAGCTCGCCCCCATATCCGTCATTCCAACGGGCATGTCCTGCCGAATCCAGTCGGGCGACTTTTCATATACTTCATCCGGAAAATAGGCGGATGGAATCCAGAAACGCGTTCCGTCGTGTTCCTGAATGGTATTACGCCAGGTGGCGTAGACGTCTTCGCGGGTCGTCTCCTCGTTCATGCACATGTACATGATCAGACTCGGATGGTTGCGGTAACGTTTGGTGATATCGATCGCCGCCGGCGCTACCAATCCCAGATCGGCCGGAAAGCCCGAACCAGGACGCATCCAGAAACAGGCAAAAAAGCAGTTGCCGAACATGATGCCATACTCGTCGCATAGATCCAAGAACCAGTCGGGCGGGTTTGGAATGTCCTCGAAGTAAATCAAGTTCAAGCCGGCTTCCCGGTAATAGCGAAATTCAGCTTTGATGCGTTCCCTATCCCACTCAAGCATCGCGTCGGGCTGAACATACCCGCCACGGCAAAAGATTTTCTTGCCGTTGATGGAAATTTGCCGTCCGTATCCACCGTTGTGTTCATGTAACTGCGTAGTGACCTGCCTGACGCCGAACCGTACATTTTGTGAATCTAAAACGACAGTTCCGGTCTCATCGACGGCTTTGAGCGACAGGGTGTACAACGGTTGCGCGCCGTGTCCGTGCGGAAACCACAAAGCCGGTTTCTGCATGAAAAACGGTTTGATACGTACCGTCTGTGTCTCTTTCGGGTTGATCGTGACCGATTGCTCGAACGCGAGGTCTGTCCCTTCGATATGCCCCCGTAATACAGTCTTTTGCAACGTTTCCCTTGAATTGACAAGCTCTGCCGAAACGATGATTGTCGCCTGGTCCGTTTTTGGCAATCGCATTTCCGTTTTGACAAACGGGTGGCGAATGGCAACCGACCCTGTTTGCCGGATACGGACGCCCTGTAAAATACCCATGTTACGGTCGCGAACGGTCGGAAAACAATCATATCCAATGGACATGACCATCGTCATGTCTTTCATCAACGCTGTGTTATAGGGACGCACACTGCCGAGTGGTTCGCTTTGCACGCCGGGCTCGCCCGCATGGTCGGGCGGGAAAATCTTGATTGCCAGAATATTATCCCCTTGCCGAACAAAGTCGCTAACATCGAATTGAAACCGCTCGAATAGTCCTACTACCGAGTCGCGACCAGCAACCATCCGTCCGTTGAGCCATATTTCCGCCCGATAATTGATGCAATCGACTTCTAACCAGACCGTTTTTCCAGCATCGACGCTTTCCCACAAAAACGTCTTGCGGAACCACCAGGGCGTCATCCAAGGATTCTGTTTCCCCTGCAAATGGCTGAAACGGCCAAGATTGTGCTTTTCGTTGAACGCATCGGAGAGGTCGGGGATCAGCAAGTTGTTCATCCTGAAACGCATATCAGGATAAACATGGCTTTTCGTGAGCGCATTCAAAACCGTCAAGCCAGGCCTTGCCGGAACCCAGCCCTTCGTCATAAAACCATGCGAAGCAACCGTTTCCGCATCTTCCCTGACCAAAACGGCAGACTGCATTTGCCAACCGTCGGCCAGATCAAGTGTTTGAGATTGCAACAAAAGCGTACCCTGCAGAAAAAATGGCAAAACGATCATGAATCGCAAAGGTTTTATTTTTAATGACATGGATTTCATAAAAAAAAATTTTAATAATGAGTTACCAAATAATCTTACTAGTTACGGCAGCAAAAATAGAGATTATTTTCAACTTTACACACAGAAGGATTAAAAAAATGTAACTTCTCAGGCTGTAAAAGTAATAGAAATTAAAGAAAATTCAACTTTCTCACAAAAAACTTTTGCATTTTCCATATAATTTCTTACTTTTGCAATTGAAATCAGAATATAAAAAATTATAACCCATGCTGATGCTTTTGTCCAAATTTCGACCACATTATGTTTTGGTATTCTTATTTGCTGTGTTTGCTGCATGGTGGTTTTATGTTTGTAATCGTTATTTTGTGCTGTACTATCACGAGCAGATGCAACTTTTCCGGTTCGACGGTTTGTACTTTCGTTTATATCTTAACACGCCCGGTGGTATTAGCGGATATCTGGGTTCGTTTCTTACACAGTTTTATTATTATCCTGTGGCAGGTTCCTTCATCATAGCAGCCATCCTTGCGTCTGTTTATTTATTATTTTATAATGTATGTAATACCCGACGGTTGTTCTTCATTCCTTTTATCCCTGTCGTTTTACTAATGATGTCTTTCATGAATATCTATTTCGACATGTCGATGGCGCTGGGAATTTTGTTTGTGCTGATCGGATTTAAATATTATATGATCATGTCACAACCGGTAAGGTATATTGTCGGCTTGATATTAGCTGCATTCATGTATTTCATTGCCGGAGGGAATGTCCTATTACTGTCTTTGATGATAATAATTTTCGAAATAAAACACAAAGAGAAAGAACATCACTCGAAAAAACAGTACAAATTTCTGTATTTGATGCTTTTGTTTGCCTGGTCAGCTTTATTACCCTGGATATTTTGGCGTATTTTCTACATTGTCCCCCTCCATGAAGCATATTTTGCACTGACCCCTGCAAATTTTCTTTTTCCAACTGTCGTCAACAACGCGCTATGGCTTTCTTTCCCTGTGTTGTATTATATTGGAACACTGACAGTAACAAAAATGAATACATGGAAATTGTCAGAACGTAAAATACATATAATCAACTATTTGCTTGCATTTATCATGATCATTTGCAGTGTTTATACTGTTCATGACCGTAGGAGAGAGCTATTACATCAAATGGAATTCGACTTGCAAATTGGTAATTGGAAATCAGTGATAGCGATAGGGAAAGATTATCCTACCATCAATCGGCGGGTTTGTTATTTCACCAATATTGCACTTGCAGAATCAGGTCAGATGCCCTACCGCATGTTCCATTACAAACAAATAGGTGTGACCGGTTTGTTTCTTGACAGGCAACTGAATTATTTTTCATTGTGGAATTGCGGTGAAATTTATTACCGTTTGGGTATGATCCAGGAAGCAGAACATAACGCTTTTGAATCGCTGTTGGCAAGCCCGAAAGAGCCTAATGCACAGGCTTTACGTAGACTTACGCTTACCAACATTGCACGTCGTGACTCGGCAACTGCAGAAAAATACCTCAGATATTTCGACAACAGCCTTACTTATCGCAAATGGGCACGGAATCAAAGATCGCATCTTGAATTAGCAATGGCTGATTCTGCTTTTCATATCCCGGATACGCCAATACCCCGTCGTTATAAAGACTTCTTCATCAATTACCATCAACCCGATTATTCGCTACTCATCTTATTGGAATCGGATCCAAATCACCGTTTAGCATTCGAATATCTGATGGCATACTATATGCTTCAAAAGAACATCGAACAGACGAAATGGTGTTTGGATAGTTTTTTTGAAAATTTTAATTATCAGAATATCCCGACACATTATGAAGAAGCATTATTGGTATATCACAACTCAATGCAGTTAGGCGACGACTTTTTTACCCGGTATCCTGTAAGCCAGGAAACACGCGAACGCTTCAGCCGTTATGCGCAGGCATATAAAGCGGTTCAGGGAAGTAAACGTAATTTCGAACAGCTGCAGAGACAATTCGGTAATACCTACTGGTATTATATGCATTTCATTGAACCATCCACTTTAAAGAAAAATGATGAACAAAACCGTTACTAACATGATTGCCATAACTGTCATTACATGCATGATATCAGCCTGTGGCAAGCCTGGAAATGATTTTTTCAAAGCAGAACAACATGCGACTATTCATCCGTCATATACGGGGACAGTAATACCATATAACATAGCTCCTATGAATTTCATGATTTATGAGGAGGGCTCGCGTTTTACGGTTCGCTTTGCTGTTGCAGGAAAGGATTCTTTCGATATTTCGTGCAAAAATGGAAAGGTTTTAATTCCTTTGCGACAATGGAAAAATCTTTTGCGTGCGCATCTTGGAGAACAAATGGAAGTCAGCATCTTTGTAAAAAAGGCTTCCGGCTGGGTATGTTACATGCCAATACGGTTCACCATAGCTGCTGATCCGGTTGATTCCTGGTTGGCTTATCGCTTGATTGAACCTGGTTATGAGACGTGGAATACAATGGGTATATATCAACGATGTCTGGAAAATTTCATTGAAACACCTGTTTTGGTGAATCAACTCACAGATAGAAGTTGTATGAACTGCCATTCTTTTTGCAAAAATGACCCCCAAAAGATGCTGTTTCACATACGGCAGCAACATGCTGGTACACTCTTTTTGATGGATGGGAAAGTTCGGAAAATTAACACCAAAACGCCACTCATGCTTTCTGCCGGAGTTTACCCGCGGTGGCATCCTGAAGGACGTTATGTGGCTTTCTCAGTCAACACAACACGACAAGAGTTTCATACGGCTCACAACAACAAAGTGGAAGTATACGACTTGGATTCGGATATAGTAATATACGATACCGAAACCAACACCATCTTTACAGATAGCTTGATCTCTTCCAAAAGTAATTTTGAAACATTTCCCGAATGGTCTCCCGATGGTCAATATCTTTATTTTTGCAGCGCACCGGAATGTCCGATGCCTCAACAATACGACTCTTTACGATACGACTTGCTTCGTATCGCATTTGATCCCTCCACAGGAAATTTCGAAAATCGGACAGAAACACTCGTATCATCTGCACATACGGGAAAAAGCGTCGCACTGCCACGGGTATCACCTGAAGGAAAGCAGGTTGTTTTTTGCATGTCTGACTATGGTACTTTTCCCATCTGGCACAGCGAAACCGACCTTTATTTACTAAATATGGAAACAAAAGCGATTCGTAATCTGGAAAACATCAACAGCAATCAGAGCGACAGTTATCATTCATGGTCGACAAACGGTCGCTGGATGGTCTTTAGTAGTCGCCGTATTGATGGAACATTCACACGTCCATACCTTTGTTATTTCGATTTAAAAGGAAATGTACATACTCCGTTCATTTTGCCTCAAAAAGATCCGATGCATTACGATTTCTCGCTAAAATCGTACAATGTACCTGAATTTATTACAGACAGAGTGCCCGTTTCGCCGTATGAGTTTTCTAAAATCGCAAAAGGGAAAGCCCTCGATGTGAAAATGAACTGATTCTATCTGAATCAGTTCATTCGAGTACGCCATTCATCCTTTTCCCGTTCGATGCCTTGGTAAAAAAGAAAGCGTAGATGGTGATCATTATAAAACAAAAACAAGGTACTACATAAGAAAAAGATACGCCAAATTTGTCTGTCAATGCCCCCTGAATTGGTGAAAAGAAAGCGCCTCCAACAATGGCGAAATTCAGCAATGCCGACGCTTTTCCTGAAAATGCGCCTATATCCTCTATCCCCAGACTGAAAAGGGTCGGGAACATGATCCCCAGAAAAAGCCCCAGGCTTGCCAGAAAATATGCATTGTAACCTGTATCAGTAAATATAACTACACAATAAATCAAAACCATGGCAATCCCGTAATAACCGACTAACCGATGTGCTTTTACATACCGAAGGATAACAACCGCAGCCAACCCCATTATAGCAGCCAATATATAGTACAGAGTCAGATAGTTGGATGCTTCCTGAGGTGTAAATCCTAAATTTTGCAGATACGGAATAAAAAAACCGGCAGTCCCGGCTTCGGCGCCCACATAAAAGAACATGGCAATCACACCAAATAATAGATGCGGGTATTGACGCGCTCCCCGAAAAATTTCCGATATTGAGAAAGTCTCGTCGGCTCCGGCTTTCATTTCCGGCATTCTGGAAAAATAGATCAATGTTCCGATTATAATGATCAAGATGGCCAGTATGGCATAAGGTAATTGAAATTTCAATTCACCTGTATTGCTGTAGATCAATGCGGTGGCAACAATCGGCATGACGGCATAGCCGGTACGGGAGAACATTTGAACAAAATTCATTCGTACATGACCTCCTTCAGGATCACCAAGCAATACAACAAACGGATTGGCAACAACATTTATAACGGTAATTCCGGTTGACAAGGTGAATATTGCCAGTAAAACAACCGCGTAGGAATCGAGTATTTTGGCAGGAATAATTAAGCTACAACCCAATGCACAGAAGAGCAGGGCAACCACTAATCCAGTTTTGTACCCGTAATGATGAATCATCCATGCAATCGGCAGGGGCCAAATGATATAGGTGATATAAAACGAAAACTGGATCATGGTTGCCTGAAAATAGCTCAACTTGAAATATTCGACCATGGATGGGAGCAATATATCGTTCATACAGAACATTGCTCCCACGGTCAGAAACATCAGGCATAGATATGACAGGGGCTTGTATTGATGTTTCACTTTGCAGAATTAATTTATTTTGGTATCTGACACAACTTCTATATTCAGTAATTTGCACAAATCGATTAATTCGTTTACATAAGTGCCGTAAACTGCGGCAAAATGTTGCGATTGAACATGATCCAGGACCTGTCGTACAGGCACATCAGGATAGAATTGAACACTAGGCCACGATGGTAGAGGAACACCCATCTCAACCCATTTCGGGCGTTCTTTTCCTTCCCCTGTAACAATATGCATTCTATATCCATTATTGGTTTCCGAAAGGCATGCAAGCGTCATGCGTCCTTTTTTCATATTCGAACAATGGGCAATTCCTTTTAAAAGCACTGTGGAAATATATTTTATCTGGGGTTTTCCTTCTATAAAATCGGAAGGACAGTAACCGTCTTCGCCCAATAGAATCCATTCGGGATGGTGTTCGTAGTGCTCAATAAAGGTGACCTGTTTTTGAGAAATCCATTTCAACATTAATTGAGCCACTGAATTTCCAAGGTCATTTTCGTCAACGTACGGATATCCGGCATCAGCCACCAATGAGGAAGGTATCGCATGGGTAAGCCCCATTTCGAGATCTACGCCGTCGACACATTTGTAGGAGAAAGTATCAAATTTCTTTTCCTGACACAAAGCCACTGTTCCCATATACATGCGGACAGCTTTTTCGATTACTTCCGGTTCCGGTTTTCCGAGTGGATATTCCCAATTTTTAGATACCCGTTCAGATTCGGCTTTCAATTCTTGATCGGGAATTGTTTCCATTTTTCGCAGAAGTTGAAGCATATCCATGCTTTCAATCTCAGGTCCGATAAATCCTCTTAATTTTGTCGGATTAATTCCGGTTGAATACAGCCCCATATCATTGTAGCCTATCATCCCCAGGCGGGCGTGGCGCAGGCGCTTCATGACCGAAGCGGCCCTGGCGAAAGACATGATCCCTTCGATGTCCATAGGCATATCGGGTGCATTGAAGAGGTATTTAAACTTAATGCCCCATTGTTCCATCGGTAAGCGCAAAGATGTAGACCCTGCTCCGGCTGCCGGGGAAATGAGTGTGCCCTTTTCGCCGAACTGTCCTTCATGATCGGTAAAACCGCCAAAACTGTATAGAATCATCGGCTCATTGCGAAATTCGTGTAAAACACGAAAAACGCCACGGGTATCAATCCAGTTGATAATATTTACAAAAAGGAAATCCCACTCTTGAGATTTTAATTCACGAATGGCTCTTTCCGGTTCGGTATCTTCCCCATAAACAGGAGATGTAACCACTAATTCCAATCCTGCTTCAGCTAATTGTTTTTCTGCCCTGGCGCTTATCATTTGTAAATTGGCCGGCTCGTAAAACATTGTGCCCAAAGAAACGTATCCTGCTCTCATATTTTTCATTTTTAATCTAATTTATTTGTTATGATTGTTAAAACAAAGCCTGACAGGCTTTGAAAGCCTGTCAGACTTTGTTGGAAAATTAAAATTACCATCCGGGGTTCTGTACCAGTACAGGTTGACCATCCTTTACCATCATGTCAATCTGAACTTGCGGAATCGGGAAATATTCATGCTTATTCCTTACAAATCGTCCCTCTACATAAGCATTTGCTTTGGTAGAATATTTGGGGGCTTCCCTTGCCAGAAAAGCATTTAAACTTTCAGCTATATCATAATCATAGCCATCATATCTGACAAGATCAAAGAAACGGTGGTGCTCCCCACATAATTCAAGACGTCTTTCAAAACGTACCGCTTTACGTGCGAATGTTTTTCCGTTTGCTTCAAAATGTCCGTCATACAATCCTACTTTATAATTGGCGGCGGGTTCATCCGAAAAACCGGCAAGAGGATCATCAGGGTCGAGATATTTTTTAACAAAACCGTCTGGATTGGCAGCACGGGTTCTTACTCTATTTACCAGTTCCTCCGCTTTTGCAAGGCTTCCTATTTCTACCTCACATTCTGCTGCCCATAACAACACATCTGCAAACCGAATAAAGTTTAACGGATTATTGGTATATCCGGAAGCATGTCTGTCAGTTGTCCACGTAGCCTGCTCGGCAATGTTCTTAATAAAAATGTAAGGTCCTGTATTGGGTTGATTCCTTACCCATGACATTCCGGGCATGTTGCCCCAATCACGATAAGGAATTCCCCTTCTTCCCACATTCCAGTCCAAACGGGAATCTAACGTGCCTTGATGGAGAGTAAAAGGCTCGCTTGAAGCAATCCCGTTATCATTAATAACCTCCGAATTGTAATAGGTATCCAACAAGGGCAATCCTGTTACTTCATCTGTCTGGTAGGCATCAACTAAATCGAAGTGAAAACAAATCCAACCCCATCCTCCGGGTGAAGGCGCTGCCGGATACGGACCGTTTGCCTTGTCCATTGGGTTTCCATTTCCTGCCGACAAAGTATTAACACTCATTTGTGCAGCAAATATAGCTTCACCGCTGTGCTTTCCTCTTTGAATAAAGTTCAGATTATATTCTTGCTGCAATTCAAATTTCTTGCCGTTTGACGTCTGTCCATTGAGAATAATGTCATCCAGCAGAAGTTTGGCATCCTGGAATTTGTGCTGAAACATGTACACTTTTGCCAACATTGATTTAGCAGCCCATTTATTAACTCTACCTACATCAGCTTTTGTTTCTGTCAAATTGTCTGCGGCAAATTTTAGTTCCGCTTCAATCAACGGATAAACATCAACAGTATTGGAAACCATGTAGTTTCCTGCGTTATAAGTAACCGTTTCATCAATCCATGGGACATTTCTGAAATACATGACTAAGTTATTATAATAAAATGCACGTAAAAACCGGGTCTCAGCTTCAATCTGTACCCGTTTTGCCGGATCGAGTTTCTCTACTTTCTCAAGAACTTGCAGTACTTCATTGCAACGCTTGATGGCCGCATATTCAAAATCCCATCTGGCATTTCCGTCATTCACCGTATAGGTATAAGCGCCCATATAATATGGACCAGTTTCAGTCCCTACATTGTTGTCATCCCCAGGCCGGAGTACGTGAGTAGACAAAGCATAGCTGCCATTTGACAAATAGGCGTATGCGCCAATCAGTAGATTGTCTACTCCCGCTTCGTTTTGGACTACGGAGCCCGAAAGAGAACCATAAGGTTCCACATCTAAAAAACTTTCACTGCAAGATATAGTTATTACAGGAATTAAGATGATAAATTTGATATAATTAATGATTGATTTCATAATACAGATTTTAAAAATTTAATGCGACACCAAAAATAATAGAGAATTCATTATTCGGAAAGCTTCCATAGTCGATGGTTAATCCATATATTTCAGGATCCAAACCTGAATATTTGGTAAGTGTAAAGAGATTTGCCATCTGAACAAACAACCGTAAATTTGAAACATTTACTTTTTCGGTAATGTTTTTATTGAATGTATATCCCAACTGTAGATTCTTCAACTTCAAGTATGATGCGTCTTCAAGAAAGAAAGTAGTATTATAATTTGCAGAATTGCTGAAATTCTGACTTGTTTCTACTATTGGAATTTTGGTGTTTGTATTTTGTGGAGTCCAAGCATTCAACAAATCATTACTTTTGTTTGTATTCGGATAAAAACTCATGAAATGGGTATACAATTTTGTCCAGTTCATAACTTCATTTCCTACTGAAGCATAGAAAAAGGCAGATAAATCAAAGTTTTTGTATTGCGCAGACAAATTCAATCCGGCAGTAAAATCGGGATGCGGACTACCAAAATGCACCCTGTCATCCGGAGAGATTTTTCCATCATTATTGGAATCTTGAAATCTGAATCGTCCGGGAGCTGCCCCATCTTGCGTAGGCGCGGCAGAGACCTCATCATCACTGTTAAAAAGACCTATAATTTTATATCCGAAAAAGGAATACATCGGATGGCCTATCTGATTGCGAACAGGGTTGCTGTCATTATATCCCGGACTTGGGAGCGAAACAATTTTATTCTTATAATGGGTAAAATCCGTTCTCAACGAATAATTCAGCTCATTCACCTTGCCCCTGTATTCAACCGAGAGATCTATTCCTACATTCTGGACGTCACCAATATTCACAGTAGGAGCAGTTACTCCGGCTCCAATTACTGAAGGTAATGGCTCTGTGAACAACAAACCGGATATTGATTTCTTATAATACTCGGCTGATATTGAAAGACTGTTCAACACTGTAAGGTCGAAGCCAACATTAGTCACAATATTCTGTTCCCATCCTGTGCTGGAATTTCCAATTGAAGCAGGCCTGAATCCCTGCACTAACGACGTTCCTGATCCTGCAATGTCATAATAACTGGAAATTTCACCTGCCTGAATACCGTATAGTGTGAACGCATTACTCCGACCTACATTGTTTTGAGAGCCTAATATGCCATACGATGCCCTTATTTTCAAGTCATTGAGCCATGATATATCTTTCATGAAACCCTCTTCCGAAATTCTCCATGCGGCTGAATAGGAAGGAAATACACCATACCTGCTGTCAGGGCCAAACCTACTGGAACCATCCCTTCTTACTGTTACGGATGCAAGGTACTTATGATCAAAAGAATAATCAATTCTACCGAAAAGTGAAAAAATCCTGTCATCTTCAATCGAACTGCTATTACTGATATTCAATGCTCCCGTACCCAATACTAAATAATACTTGTTAGTGGTAAAATAATTTGTCCGGCTTCCGCTTACAGATCTATAAATGTTTTTTATTGCTTCCGATCCGACCAGTACATCTACATGATGTTTTCCAAATTCATTATTATAATTTAATGTATTGGTAAAGGTCATATAGCTTCTAAGTCCGGAACTTACAGACAAAGAATGTGGGTTTCCATTTCCCTGCGTAGCTTCAATTTGTGGTTGATTAAAGGTATTTGTAAAACTATAGCCGATATTATAGCCTAAACTGGTTCTAAAAGTGAAATTTTTAAGAAAATTAACGTCTGTGAATACATTTCCAAGTAATGTATAATTCAACGGAGAATTCAAGTCCATATCGTAAGCACGTGTTATCTCAGCTACGGGATTTCTGCCATCACCCCCGGAGGGCATTCCAAAAGCGCCTCCAAAATTTCCCATAATATCATGCGTTGGAACGTAAGGTCTCAGTTTGATTGTTTCAGTAATCCCTCCAAATTGCGTATTTTCGCTGAAAACATATCCATATCTGTGAATAAAGTTAAGATTTTCACCTACTTTGATATGTTTTCCAAGTTTATATTCGGTGTTAATTCGCACTGTATATCTCTTGTCAATGGTCTTTATCAAAGTCCCGCTGTAATCTAAATAACCCAGCGAAAAAAGATATTTTGCATGATCATTCCCTCCGCTCACCTGTAAATTATGGTCTGTAGAAAGAGACCTCTTAAAGAGTTCATGAAACCAGTCAGTACCTTCCTTATTAAATTCTTGAATGACATAATTATTTCCAATATTGGGAGATTCAAGAACATAATGTGAAGGATCAACGGCCGGATCTCCTTTAAATGCATACCCTGCTGCGGCTCCTCCATACATATAATCAGGCATTCTCCCATCACTGAAATATGGATTACCGGGATAGGCAACATTGTACATTTTCAAATAGTCCGGTGTATTCATGATGTTCCATACGTTCCCCTGTAATGGAAAAGTTACGCCGACATTGCCGTTATAGGATACCACCGGTTTACCTTGTCGGCTATCCCCTTTTTTCGTTGTTATAAGGATTACGCCATTAGCCCCTCGAACACCATAGATAGATGAAGAACCGGCATCCTTTAATACTTGAATTGTTTCAATATCAGACGCGCTTATGTTATTAAGTGTCTGTTCAATACCATCAACAATTACCAGTGGATCATTGCTTCCGAAACTGGTAAACCCCCTGATATTTATTCTTGGGGCTTTACCGGGTACGCTGGACAAAATAACATTTACACCGGATGCCATACCTTGTAATGCCTGCGCTGCTGAAGTTGCTTTAACTGCTTTCAAGTGTTTTGTATCGACAACAGAGATTGAGCCGGTGAGATCCGCTTTTCTCTTTGTGCCGTAACCTACAACCACCACTTCATCAATTGCAGCAATGCTCTCAACCATCACAACGTCAATTATTCGCCTGTTACCAACATCGATGATCTGACTTTCCGTGCCAATGTACGAAAATTTCAACTTGTCAGTTGGGTTTGTATCTATAGAATAATTTCCATCGCTATCGGTATTCACACCGCGGGTGGTACCCACAATAATAATACTAACACCGGGTAACGCATCACCCCACTCATCCGTTACTTTGCCACGGATGGAAACTTGCTGTTGAATAGCAAGTCCAATCTCAACATTTGTTTCCGTCTGAAAAGAATTGTTTATTTGTACAGTTGGCTTTTCAGTGCCTGCAAATACCCCAAAAACATTCAACAAAACGAGAAACAGAATCAAACATACCCCCCTAGGAGGACTTTTTTGCAAATCAATAAGTTTGCATTTCGAGAAAAATAGAAACTTCGTGTTCATTTGATTTAAATTAATGATTAATAATTAATAGATTAAGAAAAAACATATTATGGTGACACAATATTTACTTTATAAACAAGCGACATGTATGTCGCTAAATACATCCTTTGCATTTTCTATACCGAAAAGGTCAGGATTGATTTCAGATGAAAAATACATCTGCTCGCTACGTCCGGTCAGGACAGGCGTGGAACGTTTACCGGAAGTTCCCGATATCTCACCCTTGTATATAATCGACGGCTGCCCGTTACCTTGTGAATCAATCGCCCCATCATTCTGAACAGCGGAAAATACATAGGTATAGTCAGCAGAAACATTCATTTCTACATAGTAGTACCACTCGGACTCTTTAGGGATTTGAACGCTGACTTTAAAATTCTTCTTTTTGGGTGTAGCGCCTGTTACTGCATCGGGTGCCGGATTTCGGGGAAAAGGTAAATCAGTCCGTCCGGTTTCTTTTCGAAAAGCCCCAATCCAAACAGGGAGCGACACGGGACATTCTGCCTTGCCTTCAAAATCGCCCGTTGCGGTGCGATACGTTACAAATACTGTACGAATTTCTCCGGTTGATTTACTCTCAAGCCAAATAGCAAATTGCGGCGGTTCTCCATAATCACTACGTTCGTATACGCTGCGCTCCTGACAAATCGTAAACAAAAGTGTCTGCTCGTCATCATTTTTTTGTGAGCTAACCCTTCTGTCGGTACAGGCAGTCTGCAACATGAACATTATACTAAGAACAAATGCCGCACATTTCATATTTCTTCAATTATTAAAGGTTTACGGGTTTGCCACTTACCTCGTGTAAAGTCGGGAAAATCGACGGGACGACTTTTTCCTGCAACTGACTCCTGTGTCAACTCGCTAATAATACCCCATGTGGCAGTGTCGTACACGTCAATCGGCGTTTCTGTACGGTTACGGATAGCACGGGCAAAATCCATAAAACACAAATAATCGCCCCCTCCGTGTCCGGAAGCGGCAGCGATACTTCCGTATTTTTTCCATAAAGGGTGATCGTACTTCTCCCGATACCCGTCTATTTCTTCCCATTGATCATGCTTCGGTGCTAAATCTTCCAGATATATTTTGTCTAATGTTCCGGAATAAATGCCTTTCGTCCCCTGAATACGGTAAATACAATCAAAAGGACGCGGATTTGATGCATCATAATAAAGTGTAACGGTGATACCGTCATGCGTCTGAATAAGAGATGTATTTACATCACCCTGATTACGCTTTATTGTTGCTCCTGGATGATCCGGGCCGAATTTTTTGGCTGCGTAATAATTTCTGCCTAACGCACGACTGCTCATGGATACAAGATATTCGAATCGGTTTCCACGATTAATATTCAACCATTGAGCAACCGGACCAATGGCATGGGTCGGGTACGGATTATTATTAGTCTGCCCACCGTATGCTCTCCAAAGCATTTCTCCATTCGGGCCAAATGCGGCATACCTCGCATCATGCTGATAACCACATTCACAGTGCGTCAAGTCGCCAAACAATTCTAAACGGGTCATCACCAATACCATTTTTACATTCCGCATGTAGGTGTAATTCTCCATCAACATGCAGGGTTTCCTTGTTTTTTCATATGTTTCGATCAATTCCCATGCCTGTTCGAGTCCGGTGAATTGAGGCATTTCACATCCACCGTATTTACCGCCCCGCATAGCTGCCAGCATGATGGGGATATGGAGATCCATCGGAGTGGCCGAATAAATTGCATCCAAACCGTTCAATTCGGCAATTCGTTTATAATCCTCAGGGCCGGTGAACCCTTTCGGTTTCGGAAAGCCGGCTTGTTCCACAAGACGTTGAGCCCGTTCCACTTTTTCTGGAACAATATCGCAGACAACTGTAATTTCAACATCTTCGACCGAAAGCGCTACCTTGAGCATGGCTGTTCCTCTTCCTCCCACGCCTACGAAAGCGATTCGGACAGGACGTTGGGACGAACAAGCTGCTTCAATACCGGCTAATCCGGCAGTTGCAAGAAGCAGGCCCGCTCCAGAGGCGGTTTTTAGAAAATCCCGCCTATTTGTTTTTAATTCGTTCATATTCATACCTTTTTTGTTTATTTAACTTATAAATTCCAATAATCTTCGAGTGATTTATACAAATTCACATACTTGCCGTATATCTCGTTATACAATCGACCATTCGACCTGTCAGGGTTATATCTTGAGTTCGTTTGAACAGCTGCCTGACAAGCCGTTTTGAGGTCTTCGAAAATGCCGCTGCCGACAGCAGCTAACAGACATGCGCCCATGACCGAATTTTCGACATTCCGAAGTGTCAATACCGGTAATCCTGTAACATCTGCCAGCATCTGATTCCACAAAGCACTTTTTGACGCACCACCGACAATACGGATAACTTGAATATCAATTCCTTTATTTTTCATAGCTTCAAGATGATGCCGAACCATCAGTGAGACGGATTCTAAGATTGCCCGCACAAAATGGCCTTTGGTCATTCCCAAAGTGATACCGGCAAAGACTCCTTTTACTTTTGGATTACATTCCAGAGAGCCTGTTCCCGCGAAATAGGGTAACATCATTAATCCGTCTGAACCCACCGGCGCTTTTTCGGCATATTGATCCAATAAGTGATAGGCATCCCCTCCGTTACGCTCTGCTTCCAGAACTTCCTGCTGTCCAAAAGTATCCTTAAACCATTTAAGCGCCAGACCGGCCGTTGGCTCATAAGGAAGCAAAAAATACATCCCGTCGATGGCATGACACTGACACGGCAAATTCATGGAGCAATCGAAAACGGGTTGATCAAGTGCAATGCACATGGCCATCGAAGCGCCGATAGCAAGGGTTACATCACCATTATGGATGTTTCCTGAACCGATGGCAGCGGCCGGATGATCGTATGCTCCGGTGATGCATCGTGTTGTCTCATACAATCCTGTTGCAAGGGCTGCATCCGGTGTCAAGGTTCCGATTACTTTTCCCGACGGATATAATGTCGGCAACTGCTTATCGGAAATACATAAGAAGTCTAACATTTCCTGCCACCATATCTTTTGTGAAATATCAAGATACAAAGTTGAGGATGAAAGCGAATGTTCTGTACAATATTTACCGGTCAGCCGGAATATGAGGAAATCCTCAACCAAAAGATATTTAGCTGTCCGGCTGAAAATATCAGATTCATTCTTTTTCAGCCAAAGAATTCGGGTAGCAGGCCACATCGGTACTACTTCCGGTTGGCCGGTTATATTCATAACCTGTTGCGGATCGAAGCGTTTTTTGATGTCTTCGGCTTCGACAATCGACCGGGTATCAGGCCAAACAATCGCTTTTCGAAGCGGGTTTCCATTCGAATCAACAACAATCAGGGTCTCGCCCTGACCTGAAAATGCGATGCCAGCAATATCATTCCGATCAACACTTGAATCCGAAACAAGTTGGCGAATGACACGGCAGGAAATTTCCCAGTAAATTTCGGCATCCAACTCGCAAATATCGCCTTCACTTGAATCTAATGAATATTCCTGCTTGGCAAAGGCAACCATTTCACCCATGCCATTCATAAGCATACCTTTAATCGATGTGGTGCCGACGTCAATTCCAATCACGAAAGAAGTCATTTTTGTTTTCATGTTTTAATCGGTTAATGTGTATTTCCGAACAGCATCGATGGCCGATATTCCGTTTTTGACTACATCACACAGCGCCTTTTGAAATAGAGACGGAACAGGTACCTGTATTGCATTTCGACCAAAAACAACTCCCTTAGCCCCGTCTCTGATTTCGTCGGCAGCAAGTTGCAGCGCTTCCAGCTGGGTTGGTTTTTTTTCCGCTCCGAGACCGAAAATGGGGACAGGGCAACTTTCGGTTACTTTTTTAAAATCGTGCGTATAGAATGTTTTAATCATGTCACAACCCAGTTCACTGAGTATGCGACAACTGGTAAATACCTGTTCATGCATCTGTTCGGCAGATATCGTTCCTGAATATGTCGGGAAATATTCTCCGATAACGGGAATACCAAGTTTGTCGGCCGCGTTCACCAAACGACTGTACACGGCTACATTTTTTGTATCGTTTTCTTCACTGCCTGTTTGTAGGGTAAGTGAAACAAGGACTGCTTCCGCCCCGTTGGCAACCGCCTCCTCAACTGTTTGTGCCATTACGGTATAAGCAGCATTGTAATTCCAGTGGAAACAGTAAACTGTACTCCAGTTTAAGCGTACAACAGGCATGGGAGCTCCTTTGTAGTTGAAAATCGGACGTAAATGTTTCAACATCCCCGGGCTCAACAGTATCCCGTCAATACACGAATCAATTTTTCCGGCCGTTTCTTTCAGATTGATCATTCCGGGAATTGGACCGTCAAACAGTCCGTGGTCGATTGCGACAATAACCGCATTTGAATGATTAAATAATTTTTCGATTCTTAATTTTTTTCCGTTCATGTCTAAGTAATTAATTAATATTTAAGTTATTTATTTTATATGATAAAACGTTCTGCATAAGCAATGAATTCGTCAGGATATCTGCTGTCTTCAATAAGCGTCGAATGATTTCTTATTTGGTCAAGTATTTCTTCGTCAAAGTAAAGAAGCATATCGTCGTCGAACATAAGCCATACCATTACGGCCAATATTCTGCCTTTTGTCGGATCCTCAAATTGAAGTACTTGCTTGTAATTTGCCAATAATACCTTTACGACCATTTTTTTATCCGCTCGGGAAAGTTTACCAAGAATCTCCGGTAGTGTAAACAGATATTCAAGCGTTACAAGTCGTAACGAAGACTCTCTTAGTTCCCAACAATAATCAAATGTTTTTTCACATTCATTAAAAACTTCCACACATTCTGTTGGTTCTAAACCATAACGAATTGCTTCCTCATAACAATCGTTATAATGTGTATAGCAATCATTCATATACAATCTCCAGCAATTTAAAAATGATACATGGCAATCATACGATACCGCTGCATGAAAAAGCATCAATGATTTAGCTGCATCATTACGGGTTAACAATTCCCGTAAACTATTAAAATTTAAACGGAAATATCTATGTGCTGTACCTATTTGCGAATTACTCGACCAATAGTAAATTTCATAAAAAGAATTAGGTGCGTCTAAAAAACTTCGAATAAGCCCCAAAGTTGAGATTGATTTCAAGACCTCATCAGGAAGCTGACTTGCAATCGTCATCAATCCTCTATTCCACTTAATGCTGTTCCATTCTTCAGTTCCATATGCAACGGGGTACACAAATTTATCTGATACTTCCGGAAAGCAATCGCCTTCTTTTATGAACATTTTTCCCGTTGAAATTATTTCTTCTTCGTGAAATTCATTATCTTTCCTGTCTGAACAACGGCAAAATAAGCTGACGGAAAAAATGACAGTAAGTATAAGCATTATTTTATTCATCGATGTATTTTTTTTATTTGATAAAACTTTCTGCAAAATCAAGAATGTCGTAAATATGGTTTTGCTGATGAAATCCATTTTTCATCCTATCAAGTAATTCTTCCCCAAAAAAAGGAAGCATATCGTTATACATGATCCATACCATAATATTCAAGCGAAGATTATCACAAGGATACGTGCACCAATGTCTTTTATTGTATTGACTGTTTTTTTCCAACAACAACTTTACAGACTCTACCCTATCTTTTTCATTTAACATACCAAGTATCTGCAGCGTTGTAAATAAATGTTCAAGCAAATAAAGCCTTCCTTCAATCTGTTCATATTCACAACAATCCTGTACTCTTTGAACACAATAAATACTCAATTCTTTAAAATCATCTCTGCCGGAAATTAAACGAATACAATCTATATAGGAATCCCAACAAACAGAAAATGAATTCCAACAATCATATTTTGATGCCGCATAATAAGCAATCAATGACTTAGCCGCATCTTTACGGGTTATTAACTCCTGCACGCTATTAATTTTTAAATATATTTCGTGAGCTGTTTCCAAACGATATGGATTCCAAAAATTCAACGTATATAATGGTATGTCGATAAAACTCCGGATTAGCCCTAAAGTTGACATTGACTTCAATATATCGTTAGGAAGCTGATACGCATTAATTATTGATTCCGGTATCGCAAACAATTCATTCCATTCTTCACTTTTATATTTAAGAGGATACACATACTTATCCGCAACATCTGGAAAGCAGTCGTTTTCTTTTATTAGCAGTTCACCTGTTGGTTTGATTTCTTCATGCAATACTGAACATTGGCTAAATAAGCAAGCAAGCAAGCAAAGAAATGGTAAGAATGTCCTTATTTTATTCATAGATGTATTTTTTGATTAATTATCTATCTATTAACTATAATCTTTTGTATTTCCGGTTGATCGCTTATCCCGTCGAAGAATTGCTTCCGGTATCGCAAATAATTCGTTCCATTCATCACTTTTGTATTTAAGGGGGTATACATACCTGTCCAGTACATCAGGATAGCAATCGCCTTCCTTCAGGAACATTTCACCCGTTGACTTGATTTCTTCCTCGGGCAATTCATTCTCTTTTCTGTCCGAACACCCGGATAAAAAGCAGGCAAGAGAAATGACGGCAAGTGTAACCCTTATTTTATTCATCGGCGTATTCTTTTGCCTGTTGAAAAACTGACTGTACGTCAAAATCCACAAGAAATCCGGAGTTTAAGGAACGTTCAATATTTGAGGGAGTCGAAAAGTTTGCCTGCAATTTATTATCGATTTGAAGCGTTCTTGCCAGAATCCATGTGGACGTCACAAGGCTGCTTCCTCCAAACAAATCTCCTCTCGATGCTTTTAAATAAAACTTTTGGAGAGATTCCCTTAACAAAAGTTTATGTTCCGAAACATCCAAAGAATGCAAGCTTTGCGGTTGAACTAAAAATAACTCCATATAATAAAATCGAAATGAGAAATCGCCCTGCTTTTCAAGTGACCACAAAGGATTAAAGTCCTTCAAAGACATGCTGCCGTATTTTTTAAGCAAACAATGCCCGACGTCCTTTCTGCTCATTAGTTCGCGTATGCCGTTGAATTGAGCAAAGAATTTTTCGAAACCCTGTTGCGGCGTATTGAAAACCAAAAGAACTGCCGTTAATGCCGGATAATCCAAACATATTTGTATTAATGACTCCGTATCCAGTTCCTTTAAAATATGTTCCGGTATATTCAATTTTGCATCATAATCTTCTAACGAACTGGGCTGGCTCCACTCGGCTGTTCCCGGTTTCGCAGGATAATCCCACGTTACTTTTGGGGTCGTTTGTGCGTTTGCCACCCAGGCAGTCCAACAAAGTATAATCAATATATATTTTTCCATTCTTTTCAATTTATATAATTTAATATTTGACATCTGTAACGACTTCTGTTTCACCTTGAAAAACAGGTATTTCAACAATCCTTTCGTTCACTGTTCCATTGGTATCCGTATATACAAATATGCCTGTTGGCACATCTGTTTTGCCAGACATTTTTATCCTGAGTTCTCCTGACTTCCTGTCAAATTCGCAATCCTGCAGTTTAGAAGTCTGATAAGCACGCAAAACCATCAAAGCATCATCCGTAGTAAGATAAACGGGGTTATAGACGGATATGCCTTCATTTACTTTTTTAAATATGGCATCCCAATTTTCAGGTTTTATGGCCCAGATATAATCGGTCTCATGTGTGAATAATACAGCCAATGATTTCGATCCCAAGCCCCTCGACAGCGTTTTAATTCCTCTGTCGGCAGTTGCTTCCACGTTGTTGTCCGGCATCCACTCGTAACCAGTAATATCATTGATAGTTGATCCGAAATTGAAAAAAGTTCTGCCTGAATAGGATAAAAATCCTGCATTATACCCTGCTCTTGAAGTTGTTGCATTTTCTTTCTTATTTCCGATAACAGGTTCATCAAACAACCTAAATGGTGGAGTCCGTACAGGCTGTTTCCCCTCCCTGAGGGTATATTCGAGTGTTTGTTGTCCCCATGATCTATCAAGTTCCTTGAAACTCACGAATTCAACACCCCAACGATCCTGTACGTGTGCCATCATGTCCGCATTAATTTCACCCCAATGAGCGATTAAATATTTCCCCATGGGAATCTCTGTGTTGCGGTACCAGTCATCTGTTGCTTTCAGTGTCTTTTTGGAAACATCGGGAGGCCACGGCTTTTGATTGTTGTGGTCAAAAAAGATGAACTCATCATAATAATCCGACAAATACGGAATGGCGCCGGAATACCAGTAATCGGGGACAAAGTGCGCTGCAGCCATTTGAGGTGCATAATAAGGATTGTATACCCTGACGATGGTTTCGATCTCCGATTCCTTTCTGGGCGGTCGGCCAAACGCATGAGGGGTACCGGTAGCCAGCCCTGCAGGTAACAGTTCTTTTAACTCGTCGATACCTTCGGGCGTAATATTGTAAATAAACAGTCCCATCCATGGCTTAAATCCGTATTTATTGGCTGTTTTCACCCACTGAAACGGGCTTACATCCCATTGCTGGCGGCCCGAACCAACCACATCGTCTACGCGCATGGTGGCGATTGGCGGTAAAGCGTGCATGACAAAGGGCTTTCTTGCCGCCCAAACAATCGATTTCCATAAACAGTCGTCCAGCCCCCCCAGCGGACCCAATATGGAATAGTACATCCAGTCCTGGCTGGTCCATTGGGCAACATTCCCTTTTCCCCGTTTGCCAACCACCAGCAGGGGAAGCTTATTTCCCGTAATAAGGACATTCCCTTCCTTTTCGTTTACCGACAGTTCCGGGATAGCCATATAACCGAACAGTTCCTTTATTTCACCCGGTTTCCGGTACCCGGTAATATAATGCCCTTCCTCCGAAAAGCGAAGTTCGCCGACATCCGTATCTTTCCCGTTTTTTCCTGCAGACACCGACAGCAGGTTTGAAGGCATCAACGGATCAAAACTCAGGATGCCTGTTCCCCGCGACAGGCACGTTTGCAAATATTGCTCAAGCCGCACGGTTGCATCACCGCCTACCGCTATCTCCGGATGCCCGATGATGACCAGGGCGGGGTCGCTTGCTTTCGGGGGCATCGCTTCCCAAGCAATATCCACGGTCTGATATTTCACGCCGAAATGATTTAAATACGGCGCTACCTTGGTGATCGCAACCTCCGACTTCGAATTGGAATTGACCAAAAGGATGACATTGGAAACGTTTATCGACTTTTCGCCCGTGCAGCCCGCAATGGCGACAAACAGCGCCGAACAATACATTAAAACATGCTGTAATCTGCTCATTTTACTATCTGCATTTTAATTTTCATGATATACTATATATACTGCGGAATTTTCATTAATTCCCCACCTCTGAGGGCGGATTGGTGGGCGACGATGCCGGATACAGTCAGGTTCAGCGCTGAAATGATGTCAACCAGCGGTTTGCGGTTTTGCAGGACGGCCTCGACAAATTCGTTGCACAGATATCCGTGCGAGCCTCCGTGTCCGCCCGGTCTAACACCCGGCGGGAGTGCGGGCTTTTTCAACTTCAGCGACTTGACTAAGTTCGCCACCTCCTCGTTCAAAGGTGCGAAATCCTGGCTCCAATATGCACCCTTCTCTCCCGAATTTCGTCCTGCCTCGGCCCCCAGTCCGGGCGTGTCCCAGCAGACTGCCATGCGCGCAGACCCGCCATCGTTCGTCTGGAACAGGGCGACTTCCGAGCTGAACGGGTTCCTGTAAGTATTGCCCCCCGGCTGAAGGGATGGCCAACAGTTCTTGTGTCCCGTGCAAGAAACATCGGTGAAGCTTCCGCCCGTAACGTTGATATAATAGGCATTCGAATGTGTCGGGTACCACTGCGGCGGAAGTCCGAGCCGCCAGTTGTTGTGAGAAACGCCATCAGCCATCCCCGAATCCGAGTAGTGGAAATACTCGCCTTCGGTGTAGATCATTTTTCCAAAACCGCCAGCCTTATAGATTTCACGGCTGGCATATACGGCGTCATGGTATGCAGAAGTTTCAAACAGCATATAGATGCGCCTTGTTTTCTTGACGGCCTCCAGCAGCTCGTCCGCCTCCTCCAGATTGCCGAATACGGCAGGGACTGCGCATGCAACATGTTTGCCGCGCTTCATCGCTTCAATGCAGTGCCGAGCATGAGATGGCGCGTCTGTCGCAACAAAGATTGCCTCTATGGAGTCGTCCAAGATCATTTTTTCAAGCGACTCGAAAGTTTTGGAGCAGTTAACTTGCTTCGCGAGAGCATTACAACGGTCTGGTACCAAGTCGCTTACTCCGGCAATTTCAACGTTCGGATGGTCCTGAAATCCGAACTGCGCGGAAAATTTACAGTATCCGTACCCAACAAGCCCTACCTTGATTTTGCGGTCGCTTACCGGTTTCCAAACGGACGCCTGATCAACATCTGTCTGTGTCTTCTCGAAACCGGGAACTTTCGGAACTTGTGCGGTAATAATTGTTGAATGTAAGGCAGCGAATGTCCCCACTCCCAAAGTTGCTCCTGCTGCAGTACCCATCATCCCTATAAAATGACGGCGATTTAATTGATTATTTATCATTTCTGCTAATTTATAATTACTTTATTTTTTTATGAAATTTCAATACCCCCTCACGTTCATCCGCAGGCTGTATAAATATTCTGAGGCGGTAATGAAAAGGGTTTTCATGTCCTTTCCCCCAAAACAGACGTTAGCCGTCCATTTGGCATCTATCGGAATGTGTTCGATTTGTTCTCCTTTGGAGTTGAACACGGTAACACCGTCGCCCGTGAAATATACATTTCCACGGTTGTCGATGGTCATTCCGTCCGACCCCATACGGGCGAACAGTTTTCTGTTATCCAGCGAACCGTCGGGCCGAATATCGTATACATAGGTCAATTTGTCGGCGAAATCGGACACATATAGCTGTTTGCCATCGGGTGTACCGATGATACCGTTCGGTCCTTTCAGGTTGGTATCTGCAATTACGATGCTTTTTCTGTCAGGTTTCAGGTAATAAACGTATTGGCCTTCCTGTTCCATGTCGGAACTGCGTGTCCAGTACTCACGAATATAGAACGGGTCAGTGAAGTATATACCGCCGGTTTTGGGATGAATCCACAAATCATTGGGTCCATTCAGTTTCTTACCGTTATAATTTGCTACCAGTACAGTGTAACTGCCGTCCATACCAACGCTCCATATTTCGTTGTCCATATCGGAACATGTTAATAAACGACCGTCCCTGTCAAAATAGGTTCCATTGGCACGTCCATAACTGCCAAACTCGGATAATTTGCCATCAACCGACCATATCATGATACGGTCGTTGGGCTGATCGGTAAAATATACATTACCCTTTTTATCGGCAGCCGGGCCTTCGGTAAAACTGAAACTGCCAGATAATTTTTCGATTTTGGCGCCTGTTGCAATGATGCTTTTGTCCTTTTGAGTATTAGTAAAAGAGAACAATACAAAAAAGATGGAACAAAAAACACAAAAAATAATGATGAACTTTTTCATGGATAAACTATATTAAATTATTTTTTATTTATTTATTCTGACAGTAAAACTGTTTGGAACGCTTCATTTTCAAATACAGGTATTTCAATAAATTTTTCATTTACCGTTCCATTTGTATCCGTATATACAAAAACGCCTGTCGGCACATCGGTTTTGCCGGACATTTTTATCCTGAGTTCTCCTGATTTCCTGTCATATTCGCCATTCTGAATTTCGGAAGTCTTATAGGCGCGCAGAATCATTAAAGCATCATCCGAATTAAGATACACAGGAGTATAGCCGGCAATTCCTTCGCTTACTTTTTTTAATATGGCGTCCCAGTTTTCAGGTTTAATCGCCCAGATATAATCGGTCTCATGCGAGAACAGAACAGCTGGCGCTTTTGATTCCAAACCACGCGTCAGAATTTTGACGCCTCTGTCGGCTGTTGTTTCCACGTTGTTATCAGGCATCCATTCGTAGCCCGTGATATCATTGATTGATAATGAGAAACTGAAAAAAGTCCTGCCCTCAATTTCATAAAACATCGCATGATAATCCGATCTTGAAGCGGATGCATTTTCTTTCTTTTTCCCGATAACAGGTTCGTCATACATCCTGAAAGGCGGTATCCCGACAACCCGCTTAGACTGCTGATTGTCCTCCGTGACGTTGTATGTGCGATTATGTTCTCCCCATGATGTATCGAACTGTAATTTGACCATGAAGTCCATACCCCAATTATCATGGATGTGGGTTATCATGTCCGAGTTCATTTCACCCCAATGAGCGATTAAATATTTCCCCATGGGAATCCCTGTGTTGCGGTACCAGTCATCTGTTGCTTTCAGTGTCTTTTTGGAAACATCGGGAGGCCACGGCTTTTGATTGTTGTGGTCAAAAAAGATGAACTCATCATAATAATCCGACAAATACGGAA
>Ga0082212_10001743_pt1 | contig 31987 bp, 28 predicted proteins | sample TergutNt197P3_FD_71548 | JGI IMG/M metagenome (GOLD analysis project Ga0082212, IMG submission 71548) | Neocapritermes taracua P3 segment gut microbial communities from Petit-Saut dam, French Guiana - Nt197 P3 | ecosystem: Host-associated > Arthropoda: Insects > Digestive system > Gut ...
CGGCATTAGCTTCAGCTTCGGCTTTCATACGTTTAATTTCATCGTCAGAAAGGCCGGAGGAAGCTTCAATACGGATTGACTGAGACTTTCCTGTAGCTTTGTCTTTTGCATCTACATGCAAAATACCGTTTGCGTCAATATCAAAAGTAACTTCAATTTGAGGTACACTACGTGGTGCAGGTGGAATCCCGTCGAGGTGGAATCTCCCGATAGTTTTATTCCCTGAAGCAATAGGTCGTTCTCCCTGCAAAACATGAATCTCTACCGAAGGCTGGTTATCGACAGCCGTAGTGAAAGTTTCCGATTTTTTAGTCGGAATGGTGGTATTTGCTTCAATTAGTTTTGTCATCACTCCGCCCATAGTTTCAATGCCCAATGAAAGCGGAGTAACATCCAGTAGCAATACATCTTTTACCTCTCCCGTTAACACGCCACCCTGAATTGCGGCGCCGACGGCAACTACTTCATCAGGATTAACCCCTTTTGAAGGATTTTTTCCAAAGAAATCTTTTACTTTATCCTGAATTGCCGGAATACGGGTTGAACCGCCTACCAAAATTATCTCGTCGATTTCGCCGGCAGTAAGTCCTGCATTTTTTAACGCTTTGCGGCAAGGTTCAATGGTTGCGTTAATAAGCGAGTCGGCAAGCTGTTCAAATCTGGCGCGTGTCAATGTTTTCACAAGGTGTTTTGGAATACCGTCAACCGGCATTATGTAAGGCAAATTAATTTCGGTTTGCGATGAACTGGATAGTTCAATTTTTGCTTTTTCGGCAGCTTCTTTCAAACGTTGTAAAGCCATCGGGTCGCGTCTTAGGTCTATACCCTCTTCTTTTTTGAATTCGTCTGCCAACCAGTCGATAATAACATGGTCGAAATCGTCACCGCCAAGGTGGGTGTCACCGTCGGTCGATTTTACTTCAAACACGCCGTCGCCCAGTTCAAGGATTGAAATATCGAAAGTTCCTCCACCAAGGTCAAATACGGCAATTTTCATGTCTTTGTGCATTTTGTCTAAACCGTAAGCCAGCGCGGCGGCAGTAGGCTCGTTTATTATGCGGCGTACGGTTAAACCCGCTATCTCGCCGGCTTCCTTGGTAGCCTGTCGCTGAGCATCGTTAAAGTATGCCGGGACTGTGATTACAGCCTCGCTAACTTCCTGCCCGAGATAATCTTCAGCTGTTTTTTTCATTTTCTGAAGAACCATAGCCGAAATTTCCTGTGGGGAATATTTTCTGTCGTCAATCTGTACGCGCGGTGTATTGTTATCGCCTTTTACAACTTGATATGATACCCGTTCAACTTCTTTTGTAACCTTGTCGAAGGTTTCGCCCATAAATCTTTTAATGGAGAAAACGGTTTTTTGGGGATTGGTAATGGCCTGGCGTTTTGCCGGATCGCCAACCTTGCGTTCACCGTTTTCAACAAAAGCAACAATCGACGGTGTTGTACGTTTCCCCTCGCTGTTGGGAATAACTACCGGTTCATTGCCTTCCATAACCGACACACATGAATTTGTGGTTCCTAAATCTATTCCAATTATTTTTCCCATTTTATTATATGTTTATTGTTTTGTCGTTTAAAAATACGGTATGAGGTATGGCAATGATTATGCCATCGCTGATTTTAAGCGTATTTACGTAATTATGGCACTGTACAGGTATAGCGGAAAAATTATTCTGTCAAAAACTGGTGACAAAAAGGCAGAAAAGCCCAACCCAAAATTTACTTTTCAAAATATTGTATGGGCAGATAATAACTTATTGTGCCCGGAACAGGACTCGAACCTGCACGTCCTTGCGAACACTAGTCCCTGAAACTAGCACGTCTACCAATTCCGCCATCCGGGCTTAAGCGGTGCAAATATATAAAAAATCATAACTTGTTGGGAGTTGGTTATTTTTTATTGCTACTTTTTTATCCGATTTTACTCAATTTGTCTAAACCATTTTTATTTGATCTTCCGAAGTAATTTTTTCGCAGTACTTGCATTTTAATTCTATATTCTTTGTCGAAACAACTTTAAAACATGTCGAAATTTTCTCGTGGTTGGTTATACACTGCGGGTTGAAGCATTTAACGATACCTTTTATAACATCGGGTATTTCAACAACGCGTTTTTCCACAACTTCGTAGTCTTTTATGATATTCAGTTTGGCATGCGGCGCAATCAGGGCTATTTTATTGATTTCACTGTCTTCAAAAAACTTGTCGGATAATTTTATGATGGCTTTTGTTCCCAGTTTTCCGCTGTCGAGGTTGGTGCCAAAGGTTATCTGGTTTTCAATTGTGTCAAGCCCTAAAATTGAAATTACTTTAAAAAGATTTTTTGCAGGAATGTGGTCGATTGCAGTTCCATCTTTTATTGCGCTTACTTTCAGTTTCAGCTTTTTTTTCGAATCGTCTTTCATTTTTTCTGAATTTTTCAATTATACAGGTATTGAAATTGGTCTGGTTATTTTAAGCCCATTGTGTGGGCAATTATAGCTTCGCGGGCAAAAACCCCGTTTCTTGCCTGCTGGAAATAATACGCTTTCTCGTTCGAATCAACGTCGGTGTGTATTTCGTTTATCCTTGGAAGCGGGTGAAGTATTTTTACATTTGGCTTGGTAACTTTCAGCATTGAGTTCTGAAGAATATAAACATTTTTCACTTTTTCGTATTCAATAGGGTCGGAAAAGCGTTCTTTCTGAACGCGAGTCATATAAATAATATCCGCTTCGCTGATTATGTCGGTAAATTCGGTGTGTTCAAAATATTTGATTTTCTTTTCTTTTAGGAATAATTTATAAACCTTTGGCATTTGCAGTTCCGGCGGCGCAATAAAGTTAAAAACGGGATTTTCAAATTCCGACATTGCCTGAAGCAGTGAATGCACAGTTCTTCCGTATTTCAGGTCACCCACCATAAAAATGTTCATATTGTCAAGAGTTCCCTGCGTTTTTAGTATCGAATACATATCAAGCAGGGTTTGCGAGGGATGCTGGTTTGCACCGTCGCCGGCATTGATTACCGGGACAGGCGATATTTCAGCAGCATATCGGGCAGCTCCCTCAAGCGGGTGACGCATAATAATAAGGTCAACATAATTGCTTACCATTTTAATGGTATCGTGCAGTGTTTCACCTTTTTTGGTACTCGAACTGTCGGGATCGGCAAAACCAACTATGCGGCCCCCAAGCCGGTTAACTGCCGTTTCGAAACTTAATCGGGTGCGCGTTGACGGTTCAAAGAAAAGCGAGGCAACAACTTTACCTTTTAATATATCCTGGTTTGGGTTCTCTTCAAACTCGGCAGCCAGTTTCATAATTTTCAGATATTCTTCTTTTGAATAGTCTGTAATTGAAATTAAATCCTTTTTCATATTCTTAGAATTTATATTCTTTCATGATTTCCTGAAAAACACAGGCTTTAAAAATACATTGTTTGAATGAATTCTGTAAATTTTCAATAAAATTTTTATTACAGATTTATTAACAAACATTTCAGATTAATATTATGCCGATTCAATTTTGACTCCATAAATTTTACTGAATATTGCAGTAATTTTCTGAACTTCAGAATTTCTGATGGATAAAAGAACTGAACAGTTTTCATCGAAATTAGTTTTAACAAAGTTAAGATTCTTCTGTTTAACAACTTCCATTACTTCGCTTAATTTGCTGTATTCAAAATTTATGCTGAATTGTTGTTCAATAATTTTTGTAACAATATTTGCATTTTTTAAAGCTTCGGCAGCAGCTGTTTTGTATGCGTTTATTAATCCGCTTGTACCCAGCAACGTTCCGCCGAAATAACGAACCACCACAACCAGCGTGTTGGTAACATCTAAACTTTGCAATTGCCCAAGTATCGGTCTGCCGGCAGTTGACGAAGGCTCTCCGTCGTCGTTGGCTCTGAACCGTATTTCGCCTGTTCCAAGCCTCCATGCGTAACAATGGTGGCGTGCGCTATGGTGTTCTTTTTTCAGAGCAGTAATTATCTCCTTTATTTCTTCTTCGCAGGTAACCGGCCATGCAAAGGCATAAAATTTACTCCCCTTGTCTTTAAAAATTCCTTCGCTTGGTGCTTCTATGGTTTTGTATGTATCTTCCATCAAACTATAAAATGAAAAACGAACAGTGCCAATAAAAGTTTTTCATTAAAAAACGGTATTTCCGACAAAAACTATTGACACATTATTATATATGGTAAAAACCACGTATGTTCCTTTTTACAGTTTTAATTTTTTCTCAATTTCTTCTACATACAGGCGGAAGCTTTTCTCGGTATCTTTTAAGTTATTTACCGTTTTACAGGCATGCAGCACAGTTGCGTGGTCTTTACTTCCAATTTGGGCGCCAATGCTTGCCAGTGAACATTTGGTAAGACTTTTTGAAAAATACATGGCAATTTGTCTGGCCTGCACTACTTCGCGTTTTCTGGTTTTGGTTTGCAATGCCTCAACGGGCATGCTGAAATAATCGCACACCACTTTCGAAATATAATCGACTGAAAGTTCGCATTTCGAGTTTTTTACAAGTTTATTTATCAGCTTTGCCGCAAGTTCGAGGGTTATTTCCCTTTTATTCAGCATCGACTGTGCGAGCAATGAAACCAATGCTCCCTCAAGTTCGCGTACATTATTGGTTATGTGAGATGCAATATATTCCAAAACTTCGTCGGTAAGCGAAATGCCGTCTTTATATACTTTGCAGCGAAGAATTTTCATTCTGGTTTCAAAGTCGGGTGTTTGCAAGTCGGCAGTGAGTCCCCATTTAAACCTTGAAAGCAATCTCTGTTCCATGCCTTTCAATTCAATAGGCGGCCTGTCGGATGTAAGCACCAATTGTTTTTCCATCTGGTGCAAATGGTTGAAAATATGGAAAAAAGTTTCCTGTGTTTTTTCTTTCCCTGCAAATTCATGAACATCGTCTATAATAAGGACGTCAATCATCTGGTAAAAATTCAGGAAATCGTTGCGGGTATTGTTGCGGGTGGCTTCGGTAAATTGTGTCTGAAATTTATTTGCATTTACATACAAAACAACCTTATCGGGAAAATTTTCCTTCACTTCGATACCAATGGCTTGGGCAAGGTGTGTTTTACCAAGTCCTGAGTTTCCGTAAATCATTAAAGGATTAAAGGCTGTTCCTCCGGGGTTTTGAGCTACAGCAAAACTTGCGCTTCTGGCAAGCCGGTTACAATCGCCTTCAACAAAGTTTTCAAAGGTATTGTGAGGTTTTAATTGCGGGTCGATTTGAAGTTTTTGTATTCCCGGAATAATAAACGGATTTTTTATGAGCGCTTTATCTTCAGTTCGTAACGGTATGGTAACGGGTTTGTTGATAATTTTACTGTTATTGTTGGTGGGGTAACTTATTGTGAAAGGATTATTGCCGATACCTTCAGCGTTACCCATAACAACGTTGTATTCAAGTTTTGCCCCGATTCCCAAAACCATTCGTAATGTTTTGCGAAGAATATCGATAAACTGCTCCTCAAGGTACTCGTAAAAAAAAGCGCTGGGCACTTGTATTGTTAACACTTTATTTTCAAGTTTTACCGGCACTATAGGCTCAAACCAAGTTTTAAAGCTGCTGGTAGGCACATTATCTTTTATAATGCTTAGACACTTTTCCCACGCAGTTTTGTATTCGCTATTCATTTAGAATTGTTAGATTAAATTGAGGTGCTACAAAATAATTTTCTCGTTATTCGAGAGAACAAAATTTGTGAAAAAAAAGGAAAAAAAAAACTGTTTTTATATTAATTTTTATGTTGAAAGTGTATGGTTTTATTTTTCAGGCATTTAAAGTTTAAAAAAAAATTAAAAATTTTAAATCGCTGTAAATCAATATTTTACAATTAAAGTATTGATGTGTAATTATATACAATACTTGGTAACAGTTAATTTTGCCTATTAATAACATTGTGTTAACAATGGCAGTTTATTAACGTATCGATTTCAACGCTTTTTCAAGTTTTATGGAGCGCCCGTTTTTAAAAGCTACGATGGCTGCATCGGGAAAAACTTTTTTTGCCTGATCGTGCAATTTTACTGTTTCAGTATACGAATTGCTGTTCCCCGCGCGGTAAGTATAGGTGCCACCGGCTGAGTGTTCTTCCACTTCGCCCAACCCTTCAAAAAGTTTGGAGGTTAGCGGTATCTGGTTCTCAGTTGAAATTAATTGTACCCGAAACTTGATTTTGTTTGAAACTGCCTCGCCGCTGGTTGTTATATATACTTCCCTGCCAAAATTGAAGGCTGAGAAACTCAGGTATCTTTTGGGATGTGTTTCAATATCTTTTATAAGCGAACCTATATTTTGCGATGCATTGTTTAACGACATATAAAGATGGTCGTCGTTTAACAGCAAACCGACGGAATTGTCGCTGCTGTTAATTTTTTCGATGGTTGATAAAATTTGATTCGATGCACCGGCCAGATTTTCCAGCAGCGGAGTAACCGATATTTGAGAAAGCGTATCACTAAATGCCGACAGATTTTTAATTGTTTTTTCAAGATTTTCGGTATTGCTTGCAAAAGCTGTTGTTACATGGTCGGCATTCGACACAATATGCTGAATGCTTTCTTTGTTGCCCGAAACTATTTCGTTTAAACTTGCTGATATTTTTTCAAGATTCTCTATTGTATGATTAATTTTTGCAAAGCTTTCCGAAAGATTTTCGCGGGCATCTTCATTAAAAATTACGGTAAGGATTGTTATTGCCGAGTCGATGGTTCCCAGCAACTGTTCTGCTTTATTTTTTATTGGTAAAATCTGCATGCTCACCTGTTCCTTTAAATCGCCTTCAACATCTCCGGGAATGGTATCGTTCGAGATATAAATTTCTTTTTCTTCACTTAAAGCCAGTTTTATTGAGCGGGAACCCAATATGTCGCTGCTCACAATCTGGGCAACTGAATTTAACGGAATCTTTAATGATGCGTCTATTAATAAGGTTACCAAAAGTTTCCCGCTGTTGTCGTCCGCGAAACGGATGCTTTTTACGCTACCTACCTGATAGCCGTTTAAAGTTACTTTGTTCGATTCTGCCAATCCGTCAACCCTATCATAAATAACGTGATAATAGCTGTTTCTTTTAAAAATGTCGTTCCCTTTAAGGTAGCTTAACCCCCAGATAAGCACTGATAAAGCAATTACAATTAACAGCCCCAGACGCGAATATTTTGAAATTTTCATTTTTGTTTACTTTTCAGATTGTAAAATTATTCATTATTTACATCAACAAAAATAGAAAATTAGAATTATTTAGCATTTGCTACATATTTTGTATAACCCTTATTTTGTATTTTTGCGCGGCAAGCAAAGTAATGTTATTAATTCGGAATACATTTTGATAAAATATATTTTAACATATTTATTACTTATTTTTCCTTTATTTATTTTTTGTCAGGAAAATAATAACTTGACGATTGGCGATTTCGACCAGATGCCCGACTCAACTGGTTTTGTTTCTTCTCCAATAGACACACTGTATTCTGAATTTCAGGAAACAGATACACTGGAGTTTAACTCGCCTGCTAATCCCGTAATTGATGCCCCTATAGTATATAGTGCTGAAGATTCGGTAATTATCTCGTTAGATGGGCAAAAGGCTTTTTTATATAACAAAGCTAAAGTTACTTATCAAAAAATTGAACTTACGGCATATTATATTGAGATAGATTTTGAAGCACGGGAGTTGTATGCCGAAGGTGTATTGGATTCAACCGGAACACTGGTGCAAAAGCCGATATTTAAGGAAGGTACCGAAGAAGCTGAATCGGAAACGCTGCGTTATAACTTTAAAACACAAAAAGGCATAACCACCAAAGTGGTAACCAAGCAGGGTGAGGGATTTATACATAGCGAACGCACAAAAAAGATTACGGCTGATGTTTTTTTTATTACCAGAGGAAAATATACCGTTTGCGATGCTGATGACCCTCATTTTTATTTTCACTTATCGCAAGCAAAGGTTATTTCAAATAATAAAATAGTTACCGGGCCGGCATGGATGGTTTTGGAAGATTTCCCTATTTATTTTCCGATTTTGCCATTTGGTTTTTTTCCGGTTACATCCACGTATTCTTCGGGAATACTTATCCCCTCATACGGTGAAGAATTGAACCGCGGTTTTTATTTACAGGATGGAGGTTATTACTGGGCTGCCAGCGAATACTTTGATGTTTCTGCAAGAGGCAGTATTTATACAAAAGGCTCATGGGATGGGAAATTTAGTACAAGTTACGTAAAAAGGTATAAATACAGGGGGAATTTAAATTTTACGTATGCCAAAAACAAGTATGGCGAAAAATGGTTAGACACATATAGCGCTACAAAACAGTTTGCTTTTACATGGAGCCACAGCCAAGACGCGAAAGCAAATCCGAGCCAGCAATTTTCTGCCAGCGTAAATTTTTCTACCAGCGGTTTCGATAAACAAAATTCAAATTTAACTTCAGCCGATAATTATCTTACAACAAGTAAATCGTCGAGTATTACATTTTCAAAAAGATTTGATAATACACCGTTCAACGCATCAGTAAGCCTGAATCACTCGCAAAATTCCAGAGATACAACCATTAACCTAACTATGCCCGAATTGAGGTTAAATATGTCAAAAGTATATCCTTTCAAGAGTAAAAATAGAGTGGGGCCGGCTAAGTGGTATCAAGATTTTGGAATAACCTATACCGGTGAAATTAAAAACCAGATTTCTGCCAAAGAGTATGAAGTATTAAACAAATCGTTAGTTAATGACTGGGGAAACGGTATCAGACACAGCATACCGATTGCGCTGCCGGGATTTAACCTTTTTAATTATTTCAATTTCTCGCCCGGAATAAGCTATAACGAAAAGTGGTATTTTAAAAAATACAGCTATGAATACAGGCCGGGGGAACCGGGTAATAGTATCGCTCCTCAGAATGTTTTTGCGAAAGTAATAAACGGATTAAACCGTGTTTATGATTACTCGTTTAATTTAAGTTCATCAACCAACATTTATGGGAATTACGTGCCTTTAAATCCCAATTCAAGAATAAGCAGTATCAGGCATAAAATGTCTCCGTCGATAGGTTTTAGTTACAGGCCTGATTTTGGCGCATCAAGATATGGGTACTATCAGCCTGTTCAGGTGGACGAAACAGGTAAAATTCAATATTTGGATGTTAACAGAAATGGAATTTATGGCGGTTCGCCCGGACAAGGCGCTTCAGGTTCAATTACTTTTTCGCTAAGCAACAGCGTTGAAATGAAAGTACTTGACGCACCGAGAAGCAGCAGCAGACAGGTGCAGACCGATGAAGAGGGTAATGAAACAGATAATAAAGCAAGTGCAGAAAAGTACAATAAAGTTAAAGTTATTGACGACATCAGTTTTAGAACTTCCTACAATTTAATTGCCGACTCGATGAATTTAAGCGATATAAGTATTAGCGCTCGAACAACTATTAAAGGAGTAAGCGTTAATGCAGGGGGAGTAGTAAGCCCATACGTATTAACCGAAAATGGGCCTATAAATAAGTTTACATGGAATGAAAAAAGAGGGTTAGATAGACTTGGGCGGCTAACCAGAGCCAATTTGTCGTTCGGTATGCAGTTTCGGTCAAAACAGGGCAGAAAGGCTGCCGATGATAACAGAGCGCTTATTGAAGGCGATGGTAAAATACTGCCCGGAAACTACTCCGATTATGTTGATTTTAATATCCCATGGGATTTTAGTTATGATTACAGTTTTACTTATTCCGGGCCGAGGAGGCCGGGAGAAAAAGGCAAAATAACGCAAACTCTTGGTTTGCGCGGAAGCTTAAGTTTAACGGAGAAATGGCGTATGAGCACGAATACGAATTTTGACATAATGGCTCGCCAGTTTTCATTTACTCAGTTTAACGTTACCCGCGATTTGCACTGTTTTCAAATGTCTTTTAACTTTGTACCGTTTGGCTATAGAAAAAGCTACAATTTTTTGATCAGCGCAAGATCGTCAATCTTAAAAGATTTAAAGTTAACCAAAAATCGCAGTTTCTTGGATAACATGTAAAATTTAAAGTATTAATACACATGAAAAGAATTATTGAAACCGAAAATGCTCCCAAAGCAATCGGCCCATACAGTCAGGCAGTTGAAATAAACGGAACTCTTTACATTTCGGGGCAAATACCTTTAAATCCGGAAACAATGAAAGTGGTTGATGGCGGTATTAAGGAGCAAACAATACAGGTTTTAAAAAACACCGGAGCAATACTCGAAGCCGCATCTTATTCATACAGCGACGTGGTTAAATCAACCTGCCTGCTGGCCGACATCAGTCTTTTTAAGGAAATGAATGAAGTGTACGAACAGTTTTATTCCGAGATTAAACCTGCTCGCGTTACATTTGCCGTAAAGGATCTTCCAATGGGGGTTTTAATCGAAATAGCGACAACAGCCGCAAAATAAAAAGGGTTCCATTTTTATAGAACCCATTTTTATTATATTTATTCTGCTTTGAATTTACTATTCAGCAACAACTTCAAATTCAATTTCCACTGAAACTTCCTTATGCAATTTTATTTTTGCCGTGTAAGTGCCAACTTCCTTTATACTGTCTTCAGTCAGGATGACTTGTTTGCGGTCAATTTCAAAACCTTTTTTGTTGATGGCTTCAGTAATTTGAATAGTGTTAACCGAACCGAAAATTTTACCTGATGAACTTGTTTTTGCCCCGATGGTAACTTTTTTGTTTTCCAGTTTTTTGGCAATTTCGGTAGCCGCTTCTTTCAGTCTGGCTTCCTTGTGGGCGCGTTGTTTTATATTTTCGGCAAGAATTTTCTTTGTTGTTGCAGTAGCAGCAATTGCCTTTTTTTGCGGAATAAGATAGTTTTGTGCGTAACCGTCTTTTACTTTTACGATGTCATCTTTACTTCCCAGGCGTTCTATGTCTTGTAATAATATTATTTCCATTTCAAGTCCTCCTTTATTTCAGCATGTCGGTTACAAATGGCAGTAAAGCAATCTGACGGGCACGTTTAATAGCCTGTCCGACTTTGCGCTGGAATTTCAACGAAGTTCCGGTTATACGGCGGGGAAGCATTTTGCCCTGTTCGTTAAGAAATTTTTTGAGAAACTCAGGATCTTTATAATCCACATATTTAATCCCGCTTTTTTTGAAACGGCAATATTTTTTCTTTTTTATATCAACCGACAATGGGGTTAGATATCTGATTTCACTTGCATTCTGTGCCATTTTCTATACCTCCTTTTCTGATTTTTCTTTTTGTAACTTCTTTCTTCTGTTGCTGTATTCAACCGCATATTTGTCGAGTTTTACGGTCATAAACCGAATAATGCGTTCATCGCGGCGAAATTCGGTTTCTAATTTTGCAACAAAAACAGGATTGGCTTTAAATTCAAATAAATGATAAAAGCCTGATGATTTCTTTTGAATGGGGTAAGCCAGTTTTTTCATTCCCCAGTCTTCTTCATGGAGCAACTCGCCACCATTTTCGGTGATGATGTCCCTGAATTTTTTTACCGCTTCCTTTACCTGTGGCTCAGATAAAACGGGAGTACAAATGAAAACGGTTTCATACTGATTCAACATAAACATCTAATTTTAAAATTAATACTTAAATATCCAATTTTTTGGACGCGCAAAAATAGAAATAAATTGTTATTTTAAAAACATTTGAAACAGATTATCGTACAGCAGGTAAATAAAATGTTAAATTATCGGCTGTTCTCAAGTTCTTTTATTACTGTTCCTTCGCTTTTATCGGGCACAGGTATATTCAGCAAATAAGACAGCGTAGGCGCCAAATCAACAATATTATATTTCCCGTTGAATTCTCTTGCCTGAATTTGTGCGCCGTAAAACACTAACGGTATATGAGTTTGATCGGTGTAATTAACGCGGGTATATTTATAGGCAGGCTGCCACCCGTCTTTTAAAATATAGAGTAAATCGCCCGAACGCCCTTTGGAATAGGAATTAAATAACGGAACAATCAGGCTGTTTCCCGAATAACCGTTTTCGAGCTGGTGAGCCGGAACTGCAACACGAACGCCGTCGAACTGACTGATAAAATCGGATGTAACTTCGCGCATTTCGTTCAAATCTACCTTGAACTTACTTATCAAATCATGATCGAGGTAAACCTGCAGGTCAGAATAATTTTCCACCCATTTCTGCTCGCCGTATAAAATATTTAAATATGAGTTCATCAGCGCGACAGCGCTTTCGGGCGAAAAATTATCAACCGGAAATTTAAACTCGCCTTTTAGGTAATCAACAGGGTACGAGGCCGATGTGTTGGCTGTAAGAAAAAACAGAACGTTATTTTTTCCGAATTTATTTTCAGCAAAATCGATTAGCTCGGCAATATGCCTGTCGAGGTGAAGGTATAAATCCTGCATTTCGAGCGAAACCGGCCCAAACGATCCGTTTTCATAATCCATCGACGAAAAAACAGCGGTAATAAAATCGGTGTTTTCATCATTACCTATGTCTTCGTTTTTAAGCATTTCAATTACAAAATCTTTAACAAGAAGATTTGCAAACGGCGTTGTTTTCAGTGGGTTGAAGTTTTCAGCACGTCGTATATACCTGCTCAAATTATGCGGAAAAGTTTTCCATGTATCAAAATATCCCTTCTCATAAAAGTAATTATCTATAACGCTTTCTTCGTACATCGATTCGGGCAGTAAAGTAGTCCAGTTCCACGAACTGTAAACTTCGGGTTTGTTTTCGCTGTTAAAATTTCGTACCCAGTCGGGAAAAGTGCTTACATAATACGAACTTGAAACCATTCGCCCCGATTCTGTATCGAGCCAGTAAGCGCCGTCGGCGGTATGCCCTGCAGCAAAAATGGCCGATTCGCGGTTCATAGCCACGCTTAAAACCTTAGATTTGCCCATCGAAAATATTTTAAGGTTATCGGTAACTGTTACCGAAAGAAGTTTAACCGGCGAAGCGTTACCCGATTTAGTGTCGGCGCCAACCGTAAAGTAGTAATCGTCTTCAGTGCAGTCAACCACTTTCTTCTTCAGCCTGTCGTACCAGGTTCTATCCACAACACCATGCACCGATGGGTAAGTTCCCGTAAAAAGCGTTGCAGTTCCGCTGGCATAAGACTGTACATGCTGATTAATATTCACGTTTGTAAATACAGCGCCGTTTGTATATAATTTTTTGAATCCGTCGGCCTGAAATTTATTCCAGTAACGCTGAATATAATCGGGACGCATGTTTTCAACAACAATTCCTATAACCACTTTGGGTTTACCGGAATATGCTCCCGGCTGGGCATACAAAAATCCGGAAAAAGAACAAATCAAAAAAGCTAAAATTATACTGAAAAAAATTCTATTCATATTACTTCAAATTTAGCGGCCTAAAGTAGTAAAAGTTCTATGTCTGACAAAGACTTTTTTATTTACCGTATTTAAATTCCAATCAATTTTGAAAAATGTTCATATTTTTGTACGGAAAAACATCATAAAAACTATCAGCTATTGCAGAAAATTTATCCTGAAGATTTTGAAGTAAAGATCGGGTTCGACCGTATACGTGAAATGTTGCACGGCAAATGTTTGAGTACCATGGGCTGTGAGTGGGTTGATGAAATGCGTTTTCAGGACTCGTTTGAAAGCATTGAAAACCGGTTGGGCGAAACCAGTGAATTTTGCCGTATTGTGCGCGAGTTTGACAACTTTCCTGCAAACCATTTCTATGATTTACGCGATGCATTAAAAAAAATCAGGGTGGAGGGTATGTTCCTCGAAACTGCTGAATTGTTCGACTTAAGGCGTTCGCTGGAATCAGTAAGAGCTATCGTTTTTTTCTTCAATAAACAGGAAAATGAAGTTTTTCCGCTGTTGAAAAATAAAATTTCACGGGTTCAGATTTTCCCCTACATTTACGATCGTATTGATCAGATATTGAATAAATTCGGAAAAATACGCGACAATGCTTCGCCCGAACTGGCACAAATACGTAAAAGCATTCTTTCGTTACAGACCAACATGTCGAAACGTTTGCATGCCATTTTAAAACAGGCGCAAAAAGACGGACTTGTTGAGGAAGATGCCACAATTTCAATTCGCGACGGGCGGGCTGTTATTCCTGTTTCAGCTTCGAACAAAAAGAAACTAAAGGGCATTGTTTATGATGAGTCGGCTACAGGAAAAACTTCATATATTGAACCCAATGAAATTGTGGAAATGAACAACGAAATTCGTGAGCTTGAATATGCCGAACGCCGCGAAATTATTAAAATACTGACTGATTTTTCAAACGATATTCGTCCCTATCTTGATGACTTGCTTTTTTCCTATGATTTCCTTGGCGAAATTGATTTTATAAGGTCTAAAGCACTGATTGCCATTGAATTTAATGCAATAAAACCTGATTTTTACGACAATCCGGCTATCGACTGGTTTCAGGCAATTCATCCGCTGCTTTCCATTTCGTTAAAAAGAGAAAACCGGAAAGTTATCCCGCTTAATGTCCGGCTAACCGCCGATAAACATATTTTGCTGATTTCGGGGCCAAACGCGGGAGGAAAATCGGTTTGCCTGAAAACTATAGGATTGCTGCAGTATATGCTCCAGTGCGGGCTTTTAATTCCAATCGGCGAAGGCAGCCGAACCGGAGTTTTCAGCCGGATATTCATAGATATTGGAGATGAACAGTCGATAGAAAATAATCTTAGCACCTACAGTTCGCATTTGATGAACATGAAACACTTCGTAAAGTTCAGCGACGAAAAAACACTCATTCTCATCGACGAATTTGGCACCGGCACCGAGCCTATGCTGGGCGGCGCCATTGCGGAAGCCATTTTAGACAGGTTAAACAAGCAGCACACATTTGGCGTAATAACTACACATTATACCAATCTGAAACATTTTGCATCGTCGGCTGAAGGGATTGAAAATGGGGCAATGCTGTACGATTCGCAAAATATGAACCCGCTGTTCGAGCTTGAAATTGGCAAACCGGGCAGTTCGTTTGCTTTTGAAATAGCGCGAAAAATAGGATTACCCGAAGAAATACTGGAAAAAGCTACCGAAAAAGTAGGTAAAAAACACATTGATTTCGACCGTAATCTCAGGCAGATTAACCGCGACAAACGATATTGGGAGTCTAAACGCAATAAAATACGGCAAGTTGAAAAAATACTTGACGATATGGCTGATAATTACGAAAAGGAACTCAAGGAAACAAAAAGGCTCAGAAAAGAAGTTATTGCCAAAGCCAAGGAAGAAGCTGAAGCTTTGCTTGCGGGAGTGAATAAAAAAATTGAAAATACAATATTCGAAATACGGAGTTCGCAGGCTGAAAAAGAAAGGACTAAAAAAGCCCGCGAAGAGCTGGAACAACTTAAAACTCAGGTAAATTCATTTGACGACGACAGGCTTATCTGCGAAAAAACTGACAAATTAAGGCAATTCGAAAAAAAACGCAACCAACGCCGGCCTAACGATATGCGAAAAAATATCTCGAAGGAAATAGCTGAGGAGCCGGCTGAATTAAAACCGGGCGACAAAGTTGCCATAAAAGGGCAAAACACAACTACCGGCGATTTAATTGAGCTTAATGACAAAAATGCAGTGGTAGCTTTCGGACAGTTAATTGCAACTCTTCCCCGCGACCGGGTTGAAAGGCTAAGCAAAAACGAGGCAAAAAAATTAGAAAAGGGTAAGCACAAGGTTGGTTCATCGTTCACTCAAAACCTCACACAGCGGCGTTTAACGTTTAAGCCTGAAATCGACATTCGTGGACAGCGGGTTGAAGAGGCTATCCCCAAAATTCAGAAATTTATCGACGAAGCTATCATGTTTAAAGTAGGCCAGCTACGAATACTGCATGGAAAAGGAAACGGGATACTGAAGGAAACCGTTCGCGGCTATCTTAATACCGAACCAATGGTGAGCAGTTGCAAAGATGAACATGTTGATTTAGGCGGCGCAGGGATTACCGTGATAACGCTTGCGCTGTAAAAATTAACTGAATAATTGAATAACTGATTAATAGATATAAAATTACAGGCTTACTGTAAATTATCTGTTATTCGTTACTCAATATTCTTAATTGTTCTGAAATCAGTTCCTTTTTCGTTTGAACCAATAGTAAAACGGTATTCCCGAAAGCGCTGTTAAAATGGCAATTGAAGACTCAACAGGCCGTTCGAGATAAGAAAGTACAAGCATTAAAATTCCCGAAAAAATAAAAATTATCTGGACATAAGGATATCCGGGCATTTTAAGGACACTTTTTCCTGATTTCCTGATTTTAAGAATGCCCAAAACAGCAATGATTGGAAAAATACCCAACGAAAAACCCATGTAAATAAGTATCTGCTCAAAAGTTCCCGATAACACCAATATAACAGCCAGCGAACCTTGAAGCAAAACCGAAGCGGAAGGCACTCCAAAGCGGGAATGTATTTTGGCTGCAAACTGGAAAAAATAGCCTTGCTTTGCCATAGAGTAATATACCCTTGGCCCTAAAATAATAGATGAACTCAACGAAGAAAATAAGGCAAATGAAATGAATAATGAGATAACGATTTCTGCAGTTTTACCAAAAGCCATACCTGCCGCTAATCCGCCAATTTCGGGTTCATCTATCATTTTTTCAGGAGGAATAGCATAAACAAAAAATAAATTCAGCAAAAAATACAGAATCACAACAATTCCTGTTGAAATGAGCAGTGAGCGCGGAATTATTTTGGCCGGATTTCTTATTTCGGAACCAATATAGGTTGCTGAATTCCATCCGCTGTAAGCAAACATTATAAACAAAAGCGACAAGCCAATCGGTTTCCAGCCATTAAACCCGTCTGAAAATATTGAATTGCCGGTTAAATTATCAAAACTCCCATGGCCTACCGTAAACCCTGCTGTTATTAATACAACAACCAGTGTAATTTTCAGAATGGTAAGCCAGTTTTGAACTTTTGCACCAAAAACAATTCCACGGTAATGAACAGAAGTGAAAATAAGAATTATTAAAATAGCTAATATTTTACTGAATAAATCAGCGCTGATAATTCGGTCGGCCAATAACCATGTCTGAATTTCGGGGAAAGCCCAAACAAAATATTTCGAAAATCCGATTGCCGATGCAGCTATAGGAGCAGAAAAACCTACAATCAGCGAAAGCCATCCGCTTAAAAAACCCGGTAACGGGTGAAATAGTTTTGAAATAAAAATGTATTCGCCGCCTGCTTCCGGAAAATTTGCTCCAAGTTCGCCAAAAGAAAGGGCGCCGCAAAGAGCGATTAATCCGCCAACTACCCATAGAATTAACATTAGCCATGCATTTCCAAGATAGCCCATTAAGTAACCCGTTGTAGTAAATATACCTGCGCCGACAATATTGGCAACCACTATATTTACAACAGGAAAAAGTCCAAGTTTTCTTTCTAAATTTACGTTTGATTCCAAATGATGTTATTTTTCTTCGATTTTATAACTAATCGACATTTCCGAACGATTAATGCGGCTAATGGTAGTTTTATAATTATCTAAACTTTCAATGTAAGTGACAAATTCACGAATCCCGCGTGTACGCTGATCAATATTGTGGGCAACAAAACATCCGCCGATCACTATTTTGGGATCCATATCTATAAAATAATTTTTATACCAGTATTTATCGGCATCGCTGAATACAAAATCGTATTTGCCGCTAAGCGCAGGAACTAATTCGTGAGCATCGCCAAGATAGGCATCAATGTAGTCGGTTAGGCCTAACTGCTTAAAGTTTGCCATAGCCTGAAGATACCTTTTTTTATCAATCTCAAGTGTTATTAACTTGCCGCCTGTTTTACTAAGCGCCCAGGCAATCCAAATTGCCGAATGTCCGGTGGAAGTGCCTATTTCTACGGCCGATTTGTAATTATTTTCAATAATAATGTCATACAAAATTTTACCGTCCGACAGGGGAACATTCATATCCCTCCAGCTATTTGCATTTTCTTCAAGAAAAGATTTTATTTTTCTATCCAATTCCGTTTTTATTTCAGGAAATTGCGCCCAAACCAAATTCGTTGAAGCAATCAAAATAATCGCAAAGAATAATTTAAGTTTCATAAGCCTGCTATGTTAATTACATGCTAAAGATAAACAAAAATAATATTATAGGTGGATAATAGTTTAAAAATTAATCAAGGATAATCCGATTTGAGCCTCACTATTTTTTTTGCACCGTGTATAATTCTGATTAAATTAACGTGAGTTCGACATAAGAAAATCCCGTTAGGGATTAAATATCAATAGCATATTAATTAATGAATCAATATTTTGTCCGTTAGGACATGAACCTGTTAAAGCCCTGCGGGCTATTTTTTGGTATGATATATTCATTTTGCTGTTGATATTAATGTCCGAATGGACATATCATACCAATAATCAATATGTTATTTCCATTTCTTATATCGAACTGACGTTAATTTATATGTCGGCAAAAGCAAGTGTGGCAATACTCACTTTTACATTATTAATTTTCAGCAAATGAAAAGCACAGGCTTCGAGGGTTGAGCCGGTTGTAACCACATCATCAATTAATAAAATATGTTTCCCTGTAAAAATTTCAGGTTTTTCGATATCAAAAATTCCTTCCACGTTTTGCCAGCGTTCGAAACGGCTTTTATTTGTTTGCGTTGAGGTATGTACTTTTCTTACTAAGTTATTTGTAATTACAGGCAAATCAATAGCATTGGCAATTCCGCGTGCAATCCATTCGCTTTGGTTGTATCCGCGAATTTTTTGTTTCCGATGGTGCAGTGGTACAGGCACAATTATATCGACTGTATCGAAGCAGGCGGTTTCTTTGAGTTCAAGCCCAAATCTTCTACCTGTTTCAAAACCCAGTTCTTTCATTCCACGATATTTAATCGCACGAATGAGCTGCTGATACCGGCTACCCTTTTTATACGAAAAATAGGCGGTGGCATGTATAATGTTTACGCGTCCCCAAAATAACTGCGCCACTTTATTTTTATCATCGTCATTAAAATGTGTAACAGGCAGGTCAAGCCAGCAATCCATGCAAACGAAATCCTCATGGTTAATTAACCTGTTACCACAGGTAACGCAAATCCGTGGGAAAAACAGTTCTAAAAAATCATCAAAAATACAGGCTAACTTTTTCATTTGCTTTATTTATGTGGAATTTACGCTATTTATAAAAATCAGTCTGAAAATATCCTTTTATTTTTATATTTTTACCTCAACAAAAATACATAAATATGAATAAAAAAGTTTCTTGCCTGATTATGGCAGGAGGTACAGGAACACGGTTTTGGCCCATGAGTACAGAGCTGAAACCTAAGCAATACCTTAACCTTTTTGGCGAAAACTCTCTTTTGCAATCAACCATAAAACGTTTTTTACAAATTGCTGATGCCGATAATATTTATATTGTATCCGGCAGTTCGCAATCCGAAATTATTGAAGAGCAAGCAGTGTCGCTTCCGCGCAAAAATCTGATTTACGAACCGCTTGGAAAAAATACACTCCCCTGTATCGGGCTGGCGGCTATACTTGCCGAATTGGAAACTCCCGATGGGATTATGGTAGTTTCGCCTTCCGATCATCTTATTAAAAATGATGAGCTGTTCAATAAAACTGTACTTACTGCAATTAAAATTGCAGAAGAACGGAACGGGATTGTAACCTTGGGTATTTCGCCAACTTATCCGGCTACGGGTTATGGTTATATTAAAACAGGCGCTGAAATAACCGGTAAAAACGAAATAAAACAGTTTATTGTGGAGCGCTTTGAAGAAAAACCAAACTTTGAAAAAGCATCGGAATACATCAAGCAAGGCAGATTTTACTGGAACAGTGGACTGTTTGTTTTTAAAATATCGGTTTTTTTGAAAGCGGTGGAGGAATTTGCTTCTGAGTTGTATCGCGGCCTGAAAAAAATACAGGCCGAAAAAGGAAAACCATCGTTCGGGCCGGCGCTCGATACTGTTTATCGCTCGCTGGAAAGCGTTTCAATAGATTACGGCATTATGGAACATGCACAAAACGTTTATCTCGTTGAAGGAAATTTTGACTGGAACGATTTGGGCAGCTGGGATTCTGTTTACGATGTAGCGCTAAAAGATAAAAATGGAAATGTTTTGGACGGTGAAGCCGTTGTATCCGACTGCAAAAATTCATACATCAAAGCCGGTGATAATCTGGTAGCAGTGCTTGGCGTTGACGATGTTATTGTTGTACAGGACGGAAATACAACATTAGTCTGTAAACGCGGAAAATCGGAAGATGTAAAAAAAATTGTTGAGCAACTGCGTTCCGCTAACAAAAGTCAATTCTTTTAAGCAACTGTTTATATATGGAAAAAAACGGCTAATATTTGGAGTTAATAAGCTCATCTTTCTTTCATTTTTGTGTAAAGTTTATTCGCAAAAATAAAATCTTCGAGTTTATTATTTCCGGAGTTCAGAACTTCGTTTTTAGTTCCCGTCCACTCCTGTTCACCTTTTGAAATGAATAATATCGATTCGCCGATTTCGATTACCGAATTCATGTCGTGCGTATTAATAATAGTTGTTATTTCGAACTCTTTGGTAAGGGCTTGAATAAGTTTATCAATAACGGTTGCTGTTTCGGGGTCGAGGCCTGAGTTTGGCTCATCACAAAAAAGATACTTCGGATTAAGCGCGATAGCACGGGCAATGGCCACGCGCTTTTGCATCCCTCCGCTGATTTCGCTGGGGAAAAGTTTAAAAGCCTGTCTTTCTATGTTCACATGCTCAAGGCAAAAATCAACCCTGTCCTGTTTTTCTTTATTTGTCATTTTAGTGAACATTTCCAGCGGAAAACGAATGTTTTCTTCCACATTAATACTGTCGAAAAGTGCGCCGCCCTGGAAAACCATCCCGATTTCCTGCCGCAGTTTTTTCCGTTCCTTTTCGTTCATTGCTGAAAAATTTCTGTCGTTGTACCATATTTCACCTTTATCGACATCGTAAATTCCGAGAATTGATTTCAGCAAAACCGTTTTACCCGAACCGCTCCGGCCTATAACCAGGTTTGTTTTACCTTTTTCAAAAACGGCTGAAACATTGCTCAATACCATGTTTCCATCGAACGATTTGTATAAATTTTTAACTTCAATCATGTCAGCAGCAAACGGGTTAGTATCAAATCAAAAAACAGAATAAGGATATTTGTGTTTACCACGGCGCGGGTACTGGCTTTGCCGACTTCGAGCGCGCCTCCCTGTACATAGTATCCGAAATAGGCAGGCACCGAAGCTACCAAAAATCCGAAAACTAGCGATTTAATGATCGAGAATGTAACATAGTATGGATAAAACAGAAATTTTATTCCGTCAATATATTCATTTACAGTAATTACGCCAGATATTGGCCCTGTAAACAAGCCTCCTATTAAACCGAAAAATACACTTAAAATATAAAGAAACGGGAATATAAAAACTACAGCCACAATTTTGGGCAGAATAAGATAACTGGCCGAATTTACGCCCATAATTTCGAGCGAGTCAATTTGCTCAGTAACCCGCATAGTACCTATTTCTGAAGTAATGTTCGACCCGATTTTCCCTGCCATTATCAGTGCAAGCATTGTCGATGAAAATTCGAGCATCAGGGTATCTCTGGTGCCCAAGCCTACAAGTTCAGTCGGGTATAACGGGTTTGTCATGCTATAAGCGAATTGGATAACCATAATGCCGCCAATGAAAATAGAGATAATTACAACAATCCCAACCGAGTTTACTCCAAGATTGTCAATCTCATGGAACAATTGACGGATATACATTTTATACTTTTCGGGCCGGGCAAAAACCCTTTTCAGCATCACAAAATAGCGACCAATGTTGAAAAAAAACTTCATAATAAAGAATTTGGGCTAAAGTTACAATATTAATGTTTGTTTCAAAATTTTGGTGTTAATATTAACTACAGTAAATTATTCAAAAAAAATAAAAGCATTTCATTTTGTTTCAATTCAAAATTTATATATTTATGAATTTAACAGACAAGTTAACAAAAGACAGATGAATAATAATTACTGTGTTATAATGGCCGGCGGAATAGGTAGCCGTTTTTGGCCGCTCAGTCGAAAAGCAGTGCCTAAACAGTTTCTGGATATTTTTGGAACCGGGCGCACCTTAATTCAACAAACTTACGACAGGTTTTCAAAATTAATACCTAAAGAAAATTTTCTGGTGATTACCAATGTTAACTATCGCCAGTTAGTGATAAACCAGTTGCCTGATTTAAAAGAAGAACAAATTCTGCTTGAGCCTTTTCGCCGAAATACCGCGCCATGTATCGCTTATGCAGCAAATAAAATAAAGACAAAAAACCCTTCGGCTAACCTTGTAGTAGCGCCTTCCGATCATGTTATTATGAAAGAAGAAGAGTTTATAAGACAGATTGAAAAGGGAATCAGATTTGTAAGCGATAACGATGCATTATTGACTCTGGGTATTAAACCAAGCCGCCCTGAAACAGGTTACGGGTATATACAGGTGAAAAATAAGGTTGATTTTAACGGTTTCGACAACCTTTTTAAGGTAAAAACATTTACCGAAAAACCCGATGCCGTTATGGCAGAAGTTTTTATAAATACCGGCGAATTTTTCTGGAATTCAGGAATTTTCATCTGGTCGCTTTCATCAATTATGAAGGCTTTCGAAATGTACCTCGACGATATTGCCGTGCTTTTCAAAAAAGGAGAAAAATTATATAACACGGCCAATGAAGTTCATTTTGTAAATAAAACGTATTCCGAATGCCAGAGTATTTCAATCGATTACGGAATTATGGAAAAAGCAAAAAACGTTTATGTGCTTACTTCCGACTTTGACTGGAGCGACTTGGGTACTTGGGGTTCGCTGTATGAAAATGAAAAGAAAGACGAATCGGGAAATGTAACAAGCGGCGACAATATTTTATTGTACGATTCTCAAAACTGTATTGTAAAGGTAACAGGCGAAAAAGTTGCTGTAATTCACGGACTGGATGGATACATTGTTGCCGAATCGAACGATACGCTGATGATATGCAGAAGAGAAGACGAACAGCAAATTAAACAGTTTGTAACCGACGTGAAGATAAAAAAAGGCGATTCGCTGGTTTAATTAATTAAATATTATTTCTATAATATACCGGATATCATAAAATAATTATTTTGTATATTTGTCTCCGCATTGGTGTCGGATGTGCTTTTTCGGCAGAACCGACTAAGAGGGAATCAGGTGAAAATCCTGAACAGACCCGCTACTGTAAGTCCTGTGCAACGTTTTGACAAATAATTTGCCACTGTCCTAATGAATCAAGGATGGGAAGGCTGTTAAAAACGAGGACAAGTCAGGAGACCTGCCAATGCCGGTATAGTTTGGAGCCTTCGAGGAATGGGGCTTGAGACCAAATGCAATCTTCATAATTTCATTTGATTTCACTTTTCCAAGGGGCTATTTGTTGAACCGGAGCAAACAGGTGTTTTCGTATTGCACAATACCTGCCGTTCCAAACAGATAGTTTTTATGCTTTTAAGCAAACGCGCATGTTTATGGGGAAATAGAGGTACATTCATACTTTGGGTAATGCTCCTCTTTGTAACACCTGTTTATGCACAACTTGACATAGGTATAAATGTTGCGGAAGAAGCTATGGACACGCTCAAAACGTATTCCATTGATGAGGTTGTGGTAACGGCAAACCGGCACAGGTTCAGCGTTGAATCAACCATGCCTGCACAAATATTGACGGGGCGGGAACTTGAAAAACTGAATTCCCTCTCGGTAGCCGATGCCATCCGCTATTTTTCGGGCGTACAACTGAAAGATTACGGTGGAGTTGGAGGTATAAAAACTATCAACGTGCGAAGTCTGGGCAGTGCGCACACCGCCGTTTTCTACGATGGCATGAGCATCGGTAACGCTCAAAATGGACAGGTTGATTTGGGAAAATTTTCGTTAGATAATGTTGAAGCCATAGAACTGTATAACGGACAGAAATCGTCAATTTTTCAACCCGCGCGTGGTTTTTTCGCTTCCAATACACTGTTTCTGCGTACAAAAATCCCGCAGTTTGACTACGGCAAAAACTTCAATATCAAAACTTCGTTTAAAACAGGTTCGTTCGGTCTGGTTAATCCGGCCATGCTGTATCAACTAAAACTTGCGCAAAATCTTTCACTGTCGGCAAGTACAGAATACGTTCAGGCGCACGGACGCTACAAGTACCGTTACCGAAAAGACGGCGGATATGATACGACCGCTGTCCGTCAAAACGGCGATATTACCGCGCTTCGTGCGGAATTGACACTTCATGCCCGATTGAAACAAAACGGACAAGCCTCTCTTAAAGCCTATCTCTATAATTCGGAGCGCGGACTTCCCGGAGCAATTGTGGCAAACCGTTACAGTCACGTACAGCGGCAGTGGGACAGGAATTTATTTGTTCACGGCTCGCTGCACCGCTCGTTTTTCAAGCGGCACGACTTGCTAGCAAACGTCAAATACAGCCGCGACTACAACCGCTACATTGACCCCGACTATAAAACACTCGAAGGCGCGTTGGATAACAGGTACTACCAAAACGAATTGTATATTTCATTGGTAAATCAACTTGCAGTCTTTGAATGGTGGGATATTGCGCTATCTACGGATTTTGCGGTCAATACGCTCAATGCCAATCTTTACCGTTTCGCATATCCCACACGCTATTCCTATTTGGGCGCGCTTTCCAACCGTTTTAAATTGGAACGGTTGGAAATTCAAACAAGTTTGCTTGGCGGGTATATTGATGAAAAGGCGAAAAATTATAGCAATGGCGACAGCCGTAAACTTTTTTGCCCTGTGATTTCGGCATCGGTGCAGCCGTTGAACTCTAAATCATTTCGGATGAGGGCATTTTATAAAGAATCATTTCGGATGCCTACTTTTAATGATTTATACTACACCTTTATTGGCAACAGTTCGCTGCGCCCAGAATATGCGAAGCAATACGATATAGGCGCCACATGGATATATGACCACGATACCGGATTTTTGCGATCGGTATCCATTCAGTTTGATACATACTACAATCGCGTGAAAGACAAAATTATCGCCATGCCTTCTCACAACCTTTTCCGATGGACAATGATAAACCTTGGCGAAGTGGAGGTTAAAGGATTGGAAGCAAATACGAATTTCGGGTTTCAGCTTCCTTCAGAGGTATTATTTGACTTGGGATTGAGTTACACCTTTCAAAAAGCGATTGATATTACGCCCGACGGCACAACATACGGCAATCAGATACCCTACGCGCCAATTCACTGCGGAACATTGACCGCTTCGGCGCGTTGGCGTTATCTGCAACTCAATTACAGTTTTATCTATACGGGCGAACGTTACAGTCAAAAAGCAAATATCCCTGTAAACTATGTACAGCCCTGGTACACACATGACTTGGCTTTGTCATGGGAAGGGGAAGCGTTCAAAATTCCCGTTAGGGCAGGCGTGGAAGTCAATAACCTGCTCAATCAATATTATGATGTGATACTCAATTTCCCAATACCCGGAAGAAATTACCGAATTAATCTATCAATAAATATATAACTATATGGAAACAAAAAAAATGTACAAATTGACTGCAGTGCTGGCGATACTTGCCATTACCCTGTCCGGATGCCGCAAGGACGACCCGATTATCCCCGAAGAAGAAGAGCGGTTGCCGTCCCAAACCGTTACAACCATCGCAGGTTTCTATCTGCTCAACGAGGGCAACATGAACATGAACAAAGCCTCACTGGATTATTACGATTATGCTACAGGAATGTACCGCCGCAATGTTTACGGACAGGCAAACCCCGATGCGACACTGGGTTTGGGCGATGTGGGAAACGACCTCGGTATTTACGGTTCGAAACTTTATGCAGTTATTAATGGCTCGAATAAGGTGGAAGTAATGGATGTAAAAACGACAAAACGCCTGAAAGTGATTGACGTAAAGAATTGCCACTACATAACTTTTTCGAACGGTAAAGCATACGTAAGCGCTTACGATGAAGAAGTAGAGTTAGGCGAGTTTTCGCCTAACGGATTTGTTGTCGAAATTGATACCGTGACGCTGACCATTACCCGAACGATAGAGGCGGGTCGGCAGCCCGAAGGGGTAGCGGTAGTTGGCGACAAACTCTACGTGGCCAACTCGGGCGGATACAGTCCACCACACTATGAAAGAACCGTTTCGGTAATTGATTTGAATACCTTTACAAAAATCAGAGATATTGACGTCGCCCCTAATCTGCACAAGCTGAAAGCTGATGCCTACGGCAATTTATGGGTAAGTTCGCGCGGCGATTATTTTAACGAGCCTTCAAAACTCTTGCTTATTGACACACAAGCTGATGCCGTAAAGAAAACATTTGATATTGTCTGCTCCAATCTTTCCATAGCAGGTGACACGGCATATATTATCGGCTTGGAGTTCAACTATACAACATACGAAACGACAATCAGTTATTCGATGGTAAACGTAAAGACCGAAACTTTGCTTACAGGCAGTTTCCTTTCAAAATCTGTCAGCGATGCCATTAAAACGCCCTACGGCATAGCAGTTGATCCCGCCTCAAAATACATCTATATAACCGATGCAACGGATTATGTTTCGCCCGGGAAACTCTACTGCATAGATACCCACGGCAATACGGTGTTTACCGTTACAACAGGCGATATTCCAGCTCATTTTGCATTTGTTTATAAGTAATTAAAACAATATAAAATGAAGGGGTATATTTTTATAATGCTAATTGTCGCAGCGTTTACTACGTGTAGTAAAGACGACACTCCTGAACCGGAGCCCGATATAACGTATATCAACGGTATAACGCGCGTGTTTGAGTATGTTCCCGCGCCCGGACAGTTTATCAACGCTCTGCCCGAAGCCACAGCCGAAGATACGCCCGAAACAATGCGTCAAAAAGCAGAAATGGCGCTGACTAACGGCTCTATGGTTTGTCTGGGCGGTTTCGGAGGTTATGTGGTTTTCGGTTTTGACCATACCATTGTCAATCGCGAAGGCAATGATTTTGTCGTACTCGGAAATGCCCTTACTACGTGGGCTGAACCGGGTGTTATTATGGTGTCGGTTGATGCCAACGGCAACGGACTGCCCGACGACGAATGGTACGAAATTGCAGGCTCGGAATATCACAAGCCAACCACCATTAAGAATTACGAAATCACTTATTACAAACCCGAAACAGAACCCGCCAATCCCAACGAACCGAATTATATCCGTTGGACGGACAACCATGGACAATCGGGCTACCTTTCCAAAAACTCCTCTCATACCCAAACGTATTATCCTGTGTGGATGGGCAACAGTTACACGCTGAAAGGAACTTTTATGGAAGCAACTCTAATCAATAATGTAAGTCTTCCATACGATTGGGGATATGCCGACAATGTTCCGAACAATGACGCAAGGGCGCAAATTGACATTGACTGGGCGGTGGATAAAAATGGTAATCCCGTTAAGTTGAAAGGTATTGATTTCGTGAAAGTCTATACTGGAAACCGTGCCGAATGTAATATGTTTGGCGAAATTTCCACCGAAGTGAGCGGATTTATCGATTTGAATTTGTAATCAATTAGTAACAAACACTTAAATTTTTTAGTTATGAAAAAACTATTTTTTGCTTTTGTAATGGCAGCCCTCTTATTGGGAGGGTGTAGTAAAGACGATGCGCTGCAACTTCCAAAGGCGGTAATCGAAAATCTTTCGGGGGCAACTTCCGTATCTCAAGGCACAACGGTAAATCTTCGCGCCAATGTAACATGCGATTTGGAATACACCATTTCGTGGTCGGTCAACAGTCAGATGGTTGCGGAAGCCACCGGCGACACGTTTGATTTTATAAGTTATCAGCCCGATAACTACATTATCAGGCTGACCGTTGTAAACGCGGACGGAACAGATTCTGACGAAATCACTATCACCGTCAACAACGATCTTTACGTGATTGACTTTGAAGCCGCGAGCGTTCTTCCATTCGTGGCGACAGCCAACGGCGGTTCGGGTGTCGTTGACGGCGGGTATGTTGACGCAGGCAGCGGAATAAAATTGCCCGCTTCGGCTTCTTATATTGCCGATTGGGATTATTGGTCATGGTCGGGAACTGCCATTTCGCAATTTAATGATGTAACCACAGCAGGTTCTGCTAATCAGTTAAACGCTTATTACAAAGATACTTCCACAGGATTTAGCGGGTACGGCGGCTCTAAAACGTATGCCGTAGTCTATGGCGGGGATATTACCTTTGACGACGACGAAACCGAAGGTGCCTTTGACCATTTCTGGGTAACCAACAGCGCTTATGCCGCATTGTCCATGAAAGACGGCGACAGTTTCGGCAAAAAATTCGGATCGGGCGACTGGTTCAAATTAAGCATCGAGGGTTACGATAAAAATGACGTAAAAACAGGAACAACCGTAGAGTTTTACCTCGCGGACTTCCGTACCGCTACATCCCAGGGCATCATTACCACATGGACAAAGGTTGACCTGCGCCCGCTCGGAAACAAAGTGCATACGGTCAAATTTACATTGGACAGTAGCGATGTAGGCGATTGGGGCACGAATACACCCGCCTATTTCTGTTTTGACAATTTGGCAATTAAAAAGTGATGAAAACATAATGAACTAGTGATTTTTTTCAATGTAGCTAAATAATTTGCACCGATGCCCGTTGTAAACCAAGCGTTCTGTTCTATCTTCAGGATATATCCACGTTGTAATTTTAAACAACTGCAACTCTGCATTGTATGACATATATTCAGCTGTAAGGTTAAGAGCTACAAGTTCAAGATTAGACAATTTAGACTTTCTGATTTGTGAAAAACTTCCTAATTTCAATTACCAAATGCAACTTTTATTAGAATAAAAACATACCCTCTGGGGCATAAGAGGGTATCGGGAAAAACTTTCTACTTTTAAGTTGTAATATGAAAAAAATACATTTAACCCGGGAACAAAGGTACACAATTTCTGTCATGCACAGGCAAGGATGTACCCAAAAACAGATTGCTCAGACAATCTGCAAAGACAAATCTGTTGTAAGTCGTGAACTGATGCGCAATGCAAACACAAAAGGCAAATACTCATTTGCCTCGGCACAACAGATTGCTGAGTTGCGCAAAGAACAAATGAAAAAGCCACGCAGGTTACATTCGTGGCTAAAAAAAGAAATAATCGATTTCGGCTTAATACCCAAAAGTAGTGATGATTTTGGGTATTAAGCTGCAATAAAGAGAGTTACCCTAAAATGAAACAAAAACTTTACTATGGTAATCATTTTTGTCCTCGATGGTATTTTGACAATATAGTTGGTCTTAATGAAGACTTGATTCGTCGCTATGTTCAACATCAGTAAACTAAAGACAAGAAAGAGGAAACCAATGGACATCATTTCAGTTTGTTTGACAATGTACACATCATTTCAATGGGTGCTCTGAAGTCTACGATTTCATTTTTTTACCAAATCCACCTCCAAAGGAGGTGGATGTTTAATAATACAAAAAAGCAGATGACAAATTTAAATACAGAAATACCGACTCCGGTAAATATACTTGGGGATCGTGCTACTTTTGTGAATGAAAAATATGGCCACCACGAAAGGAACAATTTTGATATCTGGCTTGCTGAATCGGAGGAACCAACACCACTCGTAATTTATATACATGGCGGCGGTTTTACAAGCGGCGACAAATCGAAATACTACAAATCGGAGGATTTGGTGCGTTTCCTCAAAGCTGGTGTGTCGGTGGCTGTTATCAATTACCGTTTTATGCATGAGCCTCCATACGGGATATTAGCCAGCTTTCACGATTCAAAACGCTGCCTGCAGTATCTGCGCTATAACGCTAAAAAATATAACATCGACAAAACCCGCGTTGCCTGTTCAGGCGGATCTGCCGGAGCGGGGACTTCGCTTTGGCTCGCATTTTCTGACGACTTGGCTGATCCTGAAAACGCTGATCCTGTTTTGCGCGAATCAACCCGATTAACCTGTGCAGGCGCGTTTGCAACTCAATCTACCTACGATATTTCGCGTTGGGATAAAATACTCGGCTTGCCTGAAAATAAATCACCCGAAAAACTTCATGAAACTGCCCTCGCTTTTGGATTTAAAACTACAGAAAGTTTGTTTTTACCCGAAGCAGAAAAAATAAGAAAAGAGCTTGATTTTTTGTCAAAAATGAATAGAAAAGCTTCACCGTTTTTTGTATTCAACAAACAGGCAGGCGGTATTCCAACAAATCAGGACGAGCTTAACCACCACCCGCTTCACGCAAAAGCTTTAAAGAAAAAAGCATTGGAAGTTGGAGTCGAAGCTGTGGCTTATGCCCCCGAAATCGGAATAAACGATCCCTCCGGACAAGACCTTGTTCAGTTTTTTCTCGAAAAATTCGGCTTAACCTTACGGTAATATATATTCATTTCAGGTGAATATTTATTCATTTATTTAATCGGGTATTTTGTTTTTGCTTAAAAATATTCATATTTGCAAACGGTTAAAAACCCTGTATAAAGAAAGCTTTTAGAATCAAACAACTGTAATAAAATATAAAGATGAAAGTTTTAAAATTTGGCGGCACTTCAGTAGGATCTCCTGAAAATATGAGGGCTGTAATGCAATTAATTACCGACGGAGAACAAAAAATTGTAGTCCTTTCCGCTATGTCGGGAACTACCAATTCGTTGGTTGAAATATCAAACTATCTATATAAAAAAAACAAAGATGCAGCCAGCATTGCCATTGGCGTTTTAGAAACCAAATATAAAAAAGTAGTTGATGAACTTTATGTTTCGGAAGACAGTAAAAAACAAGGGGCAGAAGTGGTAAAAAAGAGTTTCAATACCATTAAATCGTTTACTGCTGGAAAGTTCGATTTAGTTGGCGAAAATGCAATACTTGCACAAGGAGAACTTATTTCCACTCAACTTGTTGCTATTTTAATGCAGGAAAACGGTTTTGATGTGAAGCTTCTCCCCGCACTCGATTTTATGCGCATCGACGAAGATAAAGCTGCCGACACGCAAGCAATATCAAATGGTATAAAAAAAGTGATGAAGGAAGTTGGTGAGGCGCTTTATTACATTACTCAGGGTTTTATATGCCTGAATTCCAATGGAGAAATAGACAACCTTCAACGCGGAGGCAGCGATTACACGGCATCGCTGATTGGAGCGGCCATTGATGCTGAAGAAATTGAAATATGGACAGATATTGACGGTTTCCATAATAACGACCCACGTTACGTTGCCAACACGCGCAAAATCGACCAGCTTTCGTTTAACGAAGCGGCTGAACTTGCCTATTTCGGCGCAAAAATACTACACCCGCAAACAGTACTTCCTGCGCGGGTACACAACATTCCCGTAAGGTTAAAAAATACCATGAACCCCTCAGACAGTGGTACTTTGATTGCATCTGAATCGGATGGAAAAGGAATTAAAGCCGTAGCTGCAAAAGACGGGATTACAGCCGTTAAAATACGTTCAAGCCGTATGCTGATGGCTTACGGATTTTTGAAAAACATTTTTGAAGTGTTTGAGCGTTACAAAACGCCAATCGACATGATTTCAACTTCGGAGGTGGCGGTTTCGCTTTCAATCGACAATACAAAATGTCTGAACCAGATTAAAACCGAGCTTGAAGAATACGGTACGGTTGAAATTAATGAAAACATGAGCGTTATTTGCATAGTTGGCGATATTATACAGGAAGAAAGGGGTTTTGCCTCGAAAATTTTCAACGCACTCGATGGTATTCCAATTCGTATGATTTCGTATGGCGGCAGCCGGTCAAATATTTCAATACTTGTGCCAACAACGCATAAAGTACAAACACTGCAATCGCTAAGCGACAATATTTTAAATTAGCCGCCACTTGCATGTTCAAACATTTAGTCAAAAAGACTGAGAGTCTGTTTAAATTTGACATATTTATGATTTAAAATACTGTAAATC